>Ga0265292_1001579_pt1 | contig 19472 bp, 25 predicted proteins | sample Munlanlewell296A_FD_189080 | JGI IMG/M metagenome (GOLD analysis project Ga0265292, IMG submission 189080) | Leachate microbial communities from a municipal landfill in Southern Ontario, Canada - Leachate well 296A | ecosystem: Engineered > Solid waste > Landfill > Unclassified | place: Canada... | reverse complement strand
GATATGCTTTCCGTACAAATCCCCAAAATTAAGGAAATTGTGGAAGCGTTTGGGATAAAAATGGTTTCGTCTCCCGGATACGAGGCAGACGACTTGGTGGGGACGCTTGCTGTGAAAAATCAGGATTGTTGCCAAATAATTTTACTTTCTAACGATCGAGACCTTTGGCAGCTGGCGAGTCCAAACATTTTAATTATGCTTCCGTCTACCAGGGGCGATAAAATTGAATGGATCGGGGTAAAAGAAGTTATTGCACGACTTGGGGTAACGCCCGCGCAAGTCCCTGATTACAAAGGTCTTGTGGGTGATCCCAGCGATAACATTCCGGGCGTTTACGGGATTGGTGAAAAAGGGGCAGGAAATTTAATTAAAGAGTTCGGTGCGATAGAGGAGATTTACAAAAATATCGATAAGGTGTATCCGGAGTCATTGAGGAAAAAACTTATCGGCGGATACGAGCAGGCGATTATGAGTAAAAAGCTGGCTACTTTGGACTTAAATACCCCTGTAGAATTTTCCCGTGAGGATTCTCGTTACGAGAAAATGCCATTGGCAACCATCGTTCCGATTTTGCAGGCATACAATTTTAAATCCCTGCTTAAAAGGCTTGGGGTAGATGTTGGCGATAAGGTTAAAGAGTCAATCAAAAAGAAAAAGGAAACCAACGATTCACAGAAAGGCTTGTTTGACTAAAAAATCGGTCCCACAGCCTTCTCGTCACGGGTCCTGGATCTCACCGCCCGCTCCTCGAATTGCTGTGGGACCTCCTTTTCTTCCCATATCCATCGCCAAAAAACTAAAGGAGATGTACCCAAATCCCAAAACGGAGTTGGTATTTTCAAACGAGATGCAGTTGGTTGTAGCAGTTATGCTTTCCGCGCAAACCACGGATAAAAAGGTCAACCAGGTTACCCCAACACTTTTTAGAAGATATAAAACTTGGGGTGACTTTGCCGATGCGGATCTTAAAACGCTTCAAAAGGAGATTTACGGTGTGAATTTTCACCTAGGTAAAGCTGATCGACTTATAAAATCCGGCAGGTATATCATCGACAACTTTAATGGAAAAGTCCCGCAAAAACTTATTGACCTAGTAAAAATCCCCGGCGTTGCTAGAAAGTCTGCTAATGTAATTCTGCAAGAACTTTGGGATATTGCAGAGGGCATTGTAGTGGACACACATGTTACAAGGGTTTCTAATCGTTTAGGTTTAACCAAACAAACCGACGCGGTAAAGATTGAAAAAGAGTTAATGAATGTAATTCCTAAAGAATATTGGCGTAACTTTTCCGGTGCAGTAGTTTTATTGGGTCGTTATATCTGTGTAGCTAGCAAACCTAGATGTAGCGAATGTGGTTTAAATAAACTTTGCCCGAGCGCTTTTGTTTTCTAACCCTCTAGCCGCGCATCCATTTTAAGTTTGGATCCCATATCTCCAACTATACATCCTATAATGTACAATTTCTTTATTTTCGTTATAATATATTCACTTCAAGTCAAAAGAGGTGGGGCATGGGAAAGAAAACCGTAACGTGTTTTTTTGCTGAGTATTGTCCAGACCTAGTACCGTGCCTGAAGAAGACAGGCAATCTCTGGCCAAAGGTCAGAGACAATACGATTCCGAGTGCAGAATTGAGAAAGATTATTGCAGTAGACGCACAGCTTCATGGTCTCTACGGCAAGAATTCCGGCATGTATCGAGCTGCGACATTTCTACTTTTACTGAGAACGCTAAGGAAACTGCCAACCCCTAAGTAGTACAAGGAGTTCCTCCAGCCCAGCTGGAAGCCGGTTTATGTAGATTCATCGTCTATGTACACCGGCTTCGTTCATTATACATCCTATAGTTATGCAAAATTGACTTGTTGTTATACAATTTACAAACTAACTCAGAAGAGGAGGTACGTGATGAAGCGTGGAGATTCTGGTGTTATAACCAGGCAACTGACAGTAAGTGGCGGGAAAGGTCGAACAGTGGTTCTAGCTGTTGGCACGAGAGTTGTCTACAGCAGAGAACGACCATATGGTATGTGGGGATTCTTCGTTGTGCAGGAGGGACAGGAATACAACAGAAAGAACGAAATTCCCATTTATTCGTCGGACACGGTCAAGTTCGGGCAATAAAGTCCCGCCAAGTGAGTCGGCAGGTGCTCGAGAAGGGGCGCTCTAATGACAACACATACGTTGTTACGATGAGCGCCTTTCCCATACTAATCAAATCGGTCCAACTACTCCCATTTCAGTTAATGGTTCAAAAACTATCTCATGCGCTTTTACAGGTAGGGTGTTTTACGTTATAATGATGACAGTTTGAGTATTAGTCCAGTCCTCAAAGAAGGGAGACTGATATGTCAGGAAGAATCGGAAGTAGTGCTTCCCCCGTGGCGGGGGTCCCAGCGCTCGACATCGCCAAGGTGTTGAAAGATCTGGCCGAGCGAACCAGAGTCAAAGACAAGATTCGGTCGGCGCTTGATTCGCTGGAAATCGGAGACACAACGATTGTCCGGTTGGAGACACAGCTGGTGCCAAAGACATTTAGTGCAGACGTACGGGGCGAAGGCACCTTCACCTTCACCGTCAGTATGGAGGGAGTTGTCCGCATAACAAAGACACGGTGAGCGGCTAGAGAAGGCACTTCGGTAACGCAGCGATGCTTGCTGTGCGATTGGGGCGCCTTCTTTTTCTTAGTTGTCAAGAACTGTTTTCAAAAAAAGTGGCATAATGTATAAATGCCCCTTCCTTTTAAATCTTCCAATGAAACATCGAGTCAGCCCTTAATTGAACCAAGTGAAGAGGCCGGGAGTCAGGAACGCATAACATCTGCGGGTTTCTTTGTCTCACAATATCTAACAGAACAAGCAACCATCCCGGGGGTGAAGACGGCTGCAGAAAAACTTCACTCAAGTGAGAAAGAAGGTTTGGGACTAAAGGAATTGTACTTTGAAATGTATTTTGGTAGTGAAGCTGTTACGAGAACCGGCAAAACCGGAGCACTTGGGTTTCCAGAGGTCGACACAGAGGATCAACACATATATGTTTTGTTGCACGGGTGGACGGGGACAGGTGCCTTATTTAGTCAGGTACCTAGTCAATATGGGAACAGAAGCTTGGTGGCAGAAATTATTGCTAGAGATCCAAAAGCGGTGATTATTGTTCCCGATGGGGTTGGGTTTGGATACTCTGAATACAATCAAGATTTAGGAAAGAATCTGAAGGACAAATGTACTATTCGGGCTTATTCCGAACAAGTTGAGTTTATTTTAGGCGACTTGCTTGGTATTGATAAAGAACGTAGGAGTGATGTTCATGTTATGGGACACTCCATGGGAGGCGCAGCAACGCTAGATCTAACAGCTCGAGGTTGGGGTGAGCCTAAAACCAACGTGGCCGTATCTCCGGCGCTGATGGCGTCTACCGAGGAACGTAGCTATGGACAAATAACAGCCACCTACGCTGCTCTTCAGAGTTTGCTGGGACGTGTGGAGGCTATAAGAAAATCAGTACCAGGCGAGAGTGCTCCAAAATTAATTTCAGAATTAACCGGACTTGTATTTAATAATGTTCTAGCTCGCCCTTTAATGGGCGAACAGACCAATGGTGACGTGGATAAGAAAGTATTTAAAGGGATAATGGATGTGTTGAAGCCCCTACATTTAGAACAACTACTTACAAAACTAGAACTTTCGTCGGTGGTGATGGGAAACTTACAGCAGGGAGTAAAACCCGATGAGTATACAGAGGGAGAGTTAGAAAGAATGGCAGGATGTAATAAAGTGTGTGGTGCAAAAGATAATTTAGGTGGGGGGCGCGAGCTTAGAATCTTCTTTCCATTACGTGGACAAATACGTGGGTCAGCGTCACCCGATTCGTATTGGGGAACACTGTACAGGCAGACTACAAAAATAATATCTAATGCAGGGCACTACGCGCCCCTTTTTTCTCCTGAGGCTTTAGATCCGCTTTTTGTTTGGTCAGAATCGCGTGAAAAAGTATCCAGTTTAGCAAGAGTCGCGGATTAAGACTCACCGCCCCCATCCACCGGTTGTTTTCTTATGACAAACACGTCTTGACATTCAAAATAAAGAGTGCTACGTTATAAATGGTCCTGTCGTAAGGATGCCTAACTGTCTACAGATTCTTAGACGTTTTTACGACCGGATAATTCCTCGGGGAACTGGGTCCTTGGGGACTTGACTTGTGTAGAGCCGAAAGGCAATAAACACAAGTGACAGAGGTCGTAAACGCATAACATAGTATTTATCACGTAGCGAGCGCCCGACCCAGGGAGGCATCTAAGTCTCGTAGTCGGACCGTAAACATTGATGTAATATTAATCAGTGCTCGCGGTCCGCGTTCTTTTCATGTGTAGTTATGTAGTGAATCGTTGGATGTATATATCGGCTTGAAACTCTTATTTGCTCATAAACTAATTGTATATCAAATGAGTGATTCTTAAAGTTTTTCCAACACAGTACGGGCATCTTTTTTACGTTGCCCTAAGGTATTTTGTGGGTCGCTCATGTTTAAAATATATTCAGCGTAGTGTCGGGCAAGAATGATTTTACCCTCCCGTCTGCATATCTCCGCTTTGGTAAGCACTAATCCTGACATCCAAACATTCAACTTTATCTCTGCCTGATCGCCACTCGCGATTTCCTTGTCGTAACCTTCATAGATCCACTTTTCTGCTTGCATCAAAACATCCCACGCCTCCTCCTTTTTACCTATTTCGTAAAGAATTTGCGCTTTTAGATTTGCCGGCCACGCTCTATGGGCTTGCGATCCGGGTAGCGTTTCCATGGCCTCGGTAACAATTTGAAAAGCTTTTTCTAATTGTGTGGCTTTGGAATCTTGGTTGGCAGTTTCCCTCGCCGAGTCAAAAATAATTGACGCTAAATGCACCTGCAATATTGACTTTGGACCTTGTGGAATTTCTGGGTGGGTGTTAGTAATCGCCAATGCTTTTTCCACACAAACCCTTGCCTGTTCCCTTAGTGATAATTTTACCTGTGGGTTTTTTTCTTCCTCCACCATTTTTGTATATACGATTCGGAGATGGCCCAACACATCAATCTCACCACGCGGATTGTTATTTTTCTCGTCCCAATCGATGATCTGTTTAAATAGCACTTCTGCACTTTCCAGGTCGCCTGACTCTCTAATTTCTACTGCCTGATTCTTTAACTCCTCACGGCCTTCTTTTGTAACTGGTTTTTGCTTTTCGTTCATAGGGTAATTATATCAAGCCTTACCAACGGAACCAAAAAGCCGGATTTTTCTTTCCACTACTTCCTGTACAGCTTTTATAGCCGGTGGGGTTAGTTTATATAAGGCTACCTCGTTTGACGAATTCAGGCTTTCTTGCAGGGACATCTTGTAAGCGATCCGCAACTCAGAGTTAACATTCACTTTTACTATGTTGTTTGCGACTGCTCGTCTAATGTCGTTCTCATTTATTCCCGAGCCGCCGTGCAGGGAAAGAAAAGTGTTTGGTAAGGCTTGGCGGATTTTATGTAAAAGCTCTAAGTCTAAGTGTTTTTCGTTTGCGTACACTCCATGCAGATTTCCAATAAAACTGGCAAACACATCAATGCCCGTGCGCTCCACAAAGTCGCGCGCCTTTTGCGGATCCGTGTACATCCCAGCCTTTTGATACATCGTAGGGTCTTCTTTTGTGTGGTCTTCTGAACTTCCTTCAATATGATCCATTTCTCCTTCCACCAAAACTCCACGAAAATGTGCCAGTTTTACAACCTCCTTAGCAATCGCCACGTTTTCTTCCAGTGGAAGTTTGCTGGTATCAATATGCACATAATCAAAGCCCGCCTCAATGGCCTTTTTACAGGTTTCAAAGTCTTTTCCGTGATCCAAATTTAAAATTATGGGAAGCCCTGAATCTTCCCGACTTAGATTTACCAACGCGACCAACTCCTTTATTCCTATGTAATTAACCTCACCATCAGAGGCTTCTAAAATAATCGGCGACTTTAGTTTTAAAGCAGCCTGGGTTACAGCTTTTAAAGTTTCTATGCTCGACATATTAAACGCCCCAACAGCGTAACCTTCTTTTTTGGCTTTTTGTAGTATTTCTAGTGCTTTCATGTTGAGTTGACTTTCTAAAAAAGTATACTACAATATTTACTGAAGGTCATACTTGCACCGATCTACGGTTCTAGTAAGATGCAGAATAGCTTCCGCAAAACGGAGGCTTTTTTGTTTATATTTGTTCTACTTCGTTTCTAGATAGCAATCCGTTCATGGGACCGATTTCTCTAATGCAGGCGGAGGAGTTGGTAAGCCCCCACTTTAACGAATCTTCAAGACTTTTTCCATAGATAAGCGCCGATAGAAACCCGCTGGCAAAAGCGTCGCCGGCGCCCGTCTTATCTGTTATCGGTTTATTAATTTCAACGATACCTGATTCTGCAAAATTGATTCCGTCACTAACACTGGCGCCGTTTTCCGCGTTGGTAATAACCGTCATTTTTGGTCCTAATTTCTGTAGTGATGTGTGGAGCTGTTTGCGGGCGCTCGATGTCCATAAGAAATCTCCGCGAAGCGTGATTTCGTTGGACACGACGCCCGCATTACTTTGCTCAAGGATTCTCAGAGCCTCTTCTTTATTTACAAACAAAAGGTCGGTTATTTGTAAAAAGGGCGCGTACGCTTTAAAACCGGCCTTAAAATGATAAACTCCCGGGTTAAAAGCCGTTAAGATTTTTGGATGCTCCTTCAAATAATCGACCAGTTGTTGCTGAAACGGCTCGAATTGTTTTGGTAGAGATGAGTAATAAATCCATCTTGGTTCACCCCAACTCTGAATCTTATATTTTTTAGGTCCGTGGTAAGAAAAAATGGTTCGTTCGCCTTTGTAGACGATGATGGAATGAATATCAGTTTGATTAAGACTTTTTACCATAAGCGAAGTATCAATACCTCTTTCCTTAAGTTCGCGGAAGAATCTCTCTCCATTAGCGTCGTTGCCTATTTCCGAATAGACCGACACATTAAGTCCCAGCTTAGCCATTCCCGCCGCCACATTAGCACTATTACCTCCAAGGCTGGCTCGATACTCCGAAACCGGTATTTTGTCTGCGTACTCAAAGCAAATTTTGCATTCATGCTCTTTTAAGTCGCACATTACCAAAGCGTCATCCACTTTTAAAAACTCATCTATTGAAACGTCACTTATAAGTACGGCGTCAAAAGGCATAGGCAGTAGGTGGGGCTATTTTGCTGGCAAATAGGACAATCACCACCATCTTTCCGGCAATGTATCCAAGGGATCCTAAAAACATACTTACCGAAAATTTGGCGGCAGGCTTTACATGTCCAAATCCTCCCATATTCATGCCCCAGTAAGTTACAATTATCATGGTAATAATTAAAGAAAATTCCACCACAGGGAATATCTGCGATTTGGTCAGAACATTTACTAAATTTTCGGACATGTTGCTCCTTTCAAAACTTTTTAGTTTAATTGGTTGACTTGTTAAATTTTAACACAGCTTCGGTAATTCCGTTTTTATCCAGTTTATGTTTTGCTAAAAGTTCGTGGTATTTACCGGATTCACCAAAAGAATTGTCCGCACCTAAAATTATTACTCTGGTTGGTTTTTTGTCTGACAAGAATTCACAAACCGCCCCGCCCAATCCGCCGGCTTTTTGATGTTCTTCCACCACAAAGAGAGTTTTAAATTTCTCTGCCAATCCTAGAAGCATTCCTTCATCCAAAGGTTTTATGGTCGACGCATTAACCACTTGCGCCGAGATCTTGTGTTCGATTAATTGTTCGCACGATGCCAAAACCTCGACGATAACTGGTCCGTGCGCCAGGATACACACATCGACCCCCTCTTTTAAGGTTTGCCATTTGCCCAAATTAAAAACATCGTCTTTTTTGGTGAGAACCGGTGTGGCTTCCCTGTAAAGTCGTATATAAACCGGACCTGTAACCTCTGTTGCTGCAAGGGTCGCTTTTTTAGCTTCCCAGTAGTCGCACGGGGAAATAACCGTTGTATTTGGTAAAACGCGCATCATTGCTATATCCTCTAGCATCTGATGTGTTGCCCCATCAGGCCCATCGCTAAAACCTGCATGGCTTCCAATAATTTTTACATTGGCGTTAGAGTAACAAATCTGTGTTCTGATAAAATCATAATTTCGACCCGGGGAAAAAGCCGCGTAAGAAGCCATAAAAACCGTTTTCCCACTTAAGGCTAAGCCAGCGGAGATTCCCGCCAGGTTTTGTTCTGCTACCCCTGCCTCAAAAAATCGTTCGGGAAACTTTTGCGCAAATTTGTGCGAATCAGTGGATTTAGTTAAATCCGCGCAAACCACCACTACATTGGGGTCATTTTCACCCAGCTCTAGCAAAGCATCGCCATAACCTTCCCGTGTAGATTTAAACTCCGTCATGTGTTGTCTGTAGACTAGTTGCAACTTCTATTCTCTTTTGTCACATCAAAGCTAGTCTCGTTATCGCTTTTGCTTATCTTCACAACATCCACCAGGATGTTGCTTTTTACCTCCGGCACGCAGGTAGTATCAGGTTTATATTGGATAATTTTTACATTAAGTTTCTTTTCAGCTTTATCTATTTCCACTCTTTTGATTCTAATTAAGCTCTCTGTTTCCTCTTGGGTGTCGCTTGTTACTCCCAGCAAAAACTCTTTGTCAAAATTTACCTTACTTAAAATTGCGTTAAGGGAAGCTTCGTCCACTATGTCGGCATAAGCAAAAAACTCTTTTAACTCCGCTTCACTTTTTATAACACGTCTAACTTTTTTAACATCTTTTTGCGTTTCCCAGGCTCGTGGAAAACCTTCCAGCCTGGTAATTTCCACGGTATTGTCATCCCTAAACCACGGCAACTTTAGTGTATCTTTAAGTAGTAAATAGCCCGCGCCTAAAATTAATACAAAAATTAGAATAACCGGAACAAGATTCATGGAACTTTTTGATCTAGTCATAGTCGCTTTCTATCTGGCCTTCCAGAGTCCTCAAATTTTTTAACGCTTTTTGGGCAATTTCCTTTGAGGGCGCCTTTCCGTGCCATTCAAATTTATACTCCATTTCGGGAACTCCTTTCCCGGGAATGGTATGAGCAATTATAGCAGTAGGTCGTTCGTAAATGCTTTTTGCCATGTTACAGGCGCTTATAATTTCGTCTATATTATGTCCGTTAATTTCTATTACATGCCAGTTAAAGGCCTCCAGCTTGTCGCGTAAAGGCTCTAAGGGCATAATTTGTTCTGTGTAGCCGTCAATTTGAATGTTATTTCTGTCAATTATCCAAGTTAGATTTTGCAGATTATGGTTGGGTGCAAACATGGCCGATTCCCAAATAGCGCCTTCCTGAAGTTCTCCGTCGCCGGTAATGCAATAAATTCTGTACGACTTCTTATCAAGTTTATCTGCCAGCGCCATTCCGCAAGCTAAACTTAAACCTTGCCCCAAAGGTCCGCTAGAAAAGTCAATGCCGATATTTGTATTAATGTGCGGGTGCCCTTGTAGTGGCGAGTCTAGCCGTCGTAAAGTTTTTAGGTCCGACTTTTGGATGAAGCCCTTTTTAATTAAAGTAGCATACAAAATTGGGCAGGCATGTCCGTTTGATAAAATTAGTCGATCGTCAACATTAAGAATACTAAAATACAGCGCGGAAAAAATATCAGCTAAACCTAGCGAGGATGCGGAGTGCCCGGAGCCCGCGGCTAAAAGCATTTTTATTACATCTTGTCTAAGCTGGACGGCAATTTCTTCCAGTTCCAGCCGGTGTTTGTTTTGGGGCATTAGATCGATTATACACCTCAACGATTATTTGTTTTCCAAGCCCTGTGTGTATTCCAGAACTTCTTGAGGGGAGTTGCAGACCTTTAACATGTTGCGTTCTTGATTACTGATGGTGAGGTGTTTTTGTAGAACATCTAAAAGTTCGTTCCAAAAGTCGCCAAACATTATTATGGGTTTGTGATCAGGTTCGTGGATCCAAGAACTAATCCAAGTCATTCCAAACTCGCTTAGAGTACCTAAACTTCCTTTAAAAACTATGTGCAAATCGGTGTTTTGAAGCATTACTTTTGTTCGATCGAAATAGTCTAGGGTGACTATTTCCTCGTCGGTCTTGTTTTTTGGATCCACACCTTCGTAATGTCGTTTTGGTTTGTTGGGATGATAAGTTACCGCCAAAGTTTTTCCGCCCCCCATTTTTCCGCCCATAGTGGAGGCTCGCATTACGCCGGGTCCGCCTCCGTTTACAATTTCATAACCATTATGCGCCAAAAGTCGTGCCGTTTCGTAAGCGTCAGTATAAACTTGGTTTCCCTCTTTCCAAGCTGCGCCGCCTAAAAATGCTACCTTTTTGATTTTACGGGGATTTTCTGCTATTGAAAAAGTTTGCTCGGGCATTCTCAAATTGTAACACAAAGTCTTTGTAAGTTTGGGCGGGGTTTTGCGACTTAAAAACCTGCGAGCCAACAATAACTTCATCCGCTCCCGCTTCCACAACCATCTTCATGGTTTCTGTACTTATTCCCCCGTCAACCTGTAAGCTAATATTTGGATACTTTTCTTTAAAACGGGTAATCTTATCTAGCGATTCCATAATAAACGGCCGACCTTGCCCGCCTGGAGTTATGGTCATAAACTGAACATAGTTGCATTGTTTTATGAAATCCTCAAAATCTTCAAAGGGCGTTTGAGGATTAAAAGAAAGTCCCACTCGAACATTTTTGGCTTTTAGCACGTCGTCGTAACTTTCCATGCATATAGGGTTGTACATAAAAGCTTCGGCTTGGGCGCAAACATCTTTAACTACAGGCGGGAGTGCCACGAGAAAGGATTCGGGTTTCTGCACCATGAGATGAAGTTGGATTTCTGCAACAATTTGAAGGTTTAATAAAAAGCTAAGGTCTAAAAAGGTTTTTCCGTCCACTAATAAACCGTCCGCAATGTCCAACTGAATTTTTGGCGCTAGGTTGCCCACCAGATTAATTTCCTGCGTGGCCTTTTCTACTGTCTCTTCAAAGACTCCCGGTATCACCATATTCGTTTAACCTTCTTTCATGACGTTCTTCGTTGCTAAATGGGGTTTCTAAAAATGTTAGCGACATTTGCAGGGCGGATTCTTTAGATATGTAATCGGCAGGGAGGGCCAGCACATTTACATTATCGTCGTTTCTGGCTGATTTGGCGTGTTCAGGACTCCAGGAAAGAGCGCATCTTATGTTTTTGAATTTATTGGCTAAAACGCTTACGCCCACACCGTTTCTGCAGATTAATATCCCGACGCTCTCGTCCTGTGCTCTTGATAAAGCTTCCGTCACCTTTTTTGTGTAAGCAGGATAGTCGTCGGTGGGGTTATATGTTTGAGGACCTAAATCATCGATGGTGTATCCGCGCGATCTTAATTCATTAACCAAGAAATTCTTAAGGTCAAATCCCGCGTGATCGCTTGCTATATAGACAGCCTTTTGACTTTTGTTACTCACTGGTAAAAACATAACATAGATTGAAGTGATTCGTCAACGCGTCTTAGAGTAAAATGGAGACATGTACGGAATTTGTTTATTTCTAGGAGTATTCTTGGCGACCTTGGTTGGGGAAAGACTTTGCAAAAGGCGCGGGTTGGATTTACAAATTTTCTGGAAAGCGGTTTTTTATGCACTTTTGCTGGGTCTTGTGGGCGCGCGACTTTATCACGTAATTCATCGCTTCGATTATTTTAGCCAACATTCGTTAGAAATATTGGCTGTCTGGAAAGGCGGTTTGGGAATTTGGGGTGGGATTTTTGGAGGGTTACTGGGAATTTTTCTGTCGACAAGGAAAACAGGGAAGCTGCTTGAGTACATCGACGTTTTTGCCATTGGCGCTCCATTAGCTCAAGCTATAGGAAGATGGGGAAATTATTTTAATAGAGAGCTTTTTGGTTACCCTACAAATTTACCGTGGGGGATTTATATTCCCAAAGAACTTCGTCCCAGCGCTTTTAGATACTATGACCGTTTTCACTCGCTTTTTCTTTACGAATCGATTCTAAATTTATTGCTATTCGTTTTTCTTTACAGAGTTTATAGTCGACAAAGAATTGCTGGGACTGAATTATCAGCGGGTTCTGTAACGATGCTATACCTGGCTGGTTATTCTGTTACTAGATTCTTTTTAGAGTTTATGAGGCCCGATCCATGGAGGTTTTTTGGAATTCCAACGGCAAGTTTAGTATCAGCGGTGGTCTTTTTTGTTACTCAACTAATTCTATGGTTTCCTCGCAGAAAGAGGCGTTTGGTCTAATTTTCTGATAATTCCTGGAAAATCTGAGCTTTGGGTTATATGCATCCAAAAGAGCTTGGCAGGGTTTTTCCGTAGCGAATTTGCAGACGATTCTTGTATCCAAACCTATCTGTTGGATTGCTTCAAAATAAGGACAGAAATCATGGGCGTGCCAAGTAATTTTTGTTTTTGTTTCTTTGACAATGGGAATTTCTTTTGGATTGATTCCCATATATTCAAGCATGACCAATTGAAATCCTTTTCTAACTTCTGTACCCTTTAGGCGGGTAAGACAGTCTCTATTTTGTTTAAACCAGGCAAGTCTCCTCGAAGCAATTTCGTTTGCCCACTCTGCAAGAGCTTGCTCTAAGCCGATTTTTTTGCTTCTACTAATGACAGTTTTAAGGCGTTTTATATATTTAGGGACTTTTGCAGCTTCAGAAGCTCTAATCTCTACTTTAATTCTCATAAATACTTAAACTCTATACTAAATATAAGCTAATTGTTAATTCGATGAATTACGTTTGCCGACACTCAAGCTTTCTCACTCCCTCCAACCAAAGGAGGGTGATCGCTATTTCGGAATTCTCTACCTTTGGTTCTGTCTCATTAATCTTCTGTTCGATTTGCTGACCGGTTGGAAAACTACTCGACTTGCTCAGCTCCCTTACTGCCTTCAGGATACGTTCGCTGGTATTAGCAGCCATTTTGACCTCCTGCAACCTAGATTAATTGATCAGAGCACATATTTTATCTCAAAAAGAAGGAAAAATCAAATACTATAGGCTTTAGCTACGAAAAACGCCACGCCCTGTCCATCATCTGTAATCTCGCTGATCGCGAGGCATAATGATTTCGAGGTCGTGGCGTTTGCTCTCTAGGACTCAACGAACGATTGGTAGATAAGACCCCCAGTATCTGTTCTGAATCACGATTGCGCGCGTCTGCCAATTGCTTTCGTCTATGCCCTTCGCTGAGACATATAGTTGCCAAGGGCGACCCGGAGACGGCGGTGGGGTGGTGGTGCGGATGGTCATCTCTACAGGTTCTCCTGCAGAGTCGAATTGACCCATAAGACACCACAATCCCCAGTTTGACTCCATGGAGTTGAACTGCAGGTGTGAACCCACAGCCCCCGTGACTTCGACTGCCCAGTCCTTGTTTCCGTAAACTGAAATGAGAAAAACGCTCCTAGGTGTGCCCGTGTTGTACAAAGTGACGATCAGATCTACTGCGATTGTCGAACTCACAGTGATGGGTTCGTTTGGCTTAAAGGGTGTCAAACCCTCGGAGGTTTTTACGCCCCCCATCAAAACGACCCCACCATCAGCGTTCACCGGACTAGCCGGGAACAACAATAGAAAAAACGCGACCGAGAACAACAGCGCTGCACATGTCAGAAGGCGTCTCATCGATCTTCTCCTTATAGTTAGTCCGCTTGATTAGAGAACTCTACCGATTTGTAGCTAAGCGTATTATATCAATAAAAACGGGTTATGTCCAATACTATAGGTCATTAAGAAAGAGGTATTCTTTTGGTATTTTGACTCCCATCCCCCATTTTAGTAGTATTCTCGTTATGGTAAAGACGTTGACGGGAGCAGAAGTTAGGCAAAAGTTTATAGATTACTATAAATCCCTAGGGCATGTGGAAATTCCCAGTAGTCCTTTAGTACTAAAAGACGATCCCACCACGCTTTTTACAGGTAGCGGTATGCAACAAATTGTTCCGTATTTACTTGGTCAGCCGCACCCTTTAGGTAAAAGGCTTGTGGATGTTCAGCAATGTTTTAGAACGGAGGACTTGGAAGAAGTCGGGGATGGATGGCATCAGACTCTTTTTGAGATGCTTGGTTGTTGGTCTTTGGGTGACTATTTCAAAGCGGAGCAAATTCCTTGGACCTTTGGTTTCTTTGTAGACGAGCTTGGTATAGACCCACACAAACTTTATGTAACAACTTTGGCCGGGGGTCACGGTATTCCAAGGGACGATGAGACTGTTGCCATCTGGAAAGAGGTTTTTGCTAAATACGGTATCAAAGCAGAGTCCACGGACGATATTTATAAAGTTGGAGGAGGTAATTACAGGATTTTTTGTTATCCGTGGAAAGTTGGTAAAAGCTGGTGGGAGCGTTCTCGTGCGCCAGTGGGTGACCCTGCTGGTCCAACCACCGAAATATTTTTTTTCACAGGAAACGACCACGACAAAAAGTTTGGCGAATACTGCCATGTAAATTGTGATTGCGGTAGGTATATAGAAATAGGCAACGATGTTTTTATGCAATACAGAAAAGTTAGCCAGGCAGATTACGAACCATTAGTACAAAAAAACGTGGACTGTGGTTGGGGTTTAGACAGAATTGTTCGTGTGGTACAAAATAAAAAATCCAACTTTGAAACAGATCTTTTTCATCCCATCATCCAAAAAATTGAATCCATGTCGACAACAAAATACGGCGACGGTGCGGTAACAGACTGGGTTTACAGAATTGATGCCGATCACATAAGAGCTTCCGTTTTCCTGATTGCTGACGGGGTTACGCCAAGTAATAAAATGCAAGGCTATGTTTTAAGAAGACTTTTGCGTAGGATAATTTTCCAGTCCAGAAAACTTGGAATACCACAGAATTCTTTAGCGGATGTGGCAAAGGTTGTTATCGATAAGTATGGGGACTATTACAAACATTTGCAAAACGCGCGGGATAAAATAATCGCTGAAATTTCTGCCGAGGAGGAAAAGTTCAATAAAACGCTGGAAAAGGGTCTCAAAGAGATGGAAAAGATGTACGAGAAAAATGGTCAAAAGTTAAACGATGGCCAATTAGAAAACCTTTATCAAACCTATGGGGTGCCAAAAGAGTTGTCGCAGGAGATATGTAAAGAGCGCGGTTGGATTTTGGTTAGACACGAAGTGTCGCACCGAACGAAGTGAGGTATAATCCTATTAATGCTCCCATTGCTAAACTTTTTCAAAAAACATAAAAGCGACGCGTTTTTTGGTGTCACTTTTAATTCCAGCAGCATAAACTTGGTGCTTTTTAAAGACGGATATCCTATACATTACGTACAGGAGAACCTTACTTCCGGGGTGGTTTTAGATGGTCGTGTGGTGGATAAGGAGCATTTTGTTCAGTCGCTTAATGTTTGTGTGGAACGAATTTTAAGTCAATTACCGGAAGAAAATCCTAAAGAAATATTTTTTGGAGTGGGGGGAAATAATTGTGTAGGAAATACAACAACAGCAAGGCAGAAATTGGATCCGCAGGAAAAAATAGGCAAAAATATTTTGGTGGGCGTTTATAAAGAAATCGAACAGAACGGGTTGGATGGAGCGTTGGAAGAGACCTACCAAACTACGGGAAACCGCGATGCACAGTTGGAAACCATTTTAAATGAAACAACCTCAATTAAATTAGACAACCAGGTGGTTTATAATCCGTTGGGGCAAAGTGGGGAGCTGTTGGAAATTCAGGTTTTTAACGCTTATTGCGTGCCAACTTATATTGACGCTTTGGAAGATATAGCGCGCGGTTTAAAAATGGGGCTTGGTGGCGTGTTTCCCTTGTCGTACCTGTTGTTTAAGAAGCTCAAAAGTAAGCTGGGCGCCAACTATGATGCCACCCATTTAAGCATTCACTCGGATTTTACGGATATTTCTGTGGTTTTTGGCGGAAACTTGGCTAAAAATAAAACGCTTCCTTTAGGTACCACGAGTTTGGAAAAAGATTTGGATTTTTGGATGGATGGGTTGGAGTTGACGTTTTTAGAGTTTTCCGGTGTAAAAACCTTTGCCAATAATGTTTACGTTTGCGGGAGTGGTTTGGAACGAACCGATTTTTGGGAAATGTTGGAATGGCGGGAATGGGAGGAAAAAATCCCATTTAAAACCAAGCCTATTTTTACTAAATTAGATGCGGGTTTTGTAGATTTGCCCCAAGAATATAAAGGGGACTTATTAATTTCCGGATTGTTAGGTATATGCAAAGAATTAGTTTAGAAATATATACTTCGGCGCTAGAAGCCGTAAATATAATTACCGACATAGTCGACCATAAAGTGGAGCTTTCTATTCCCGCGGGTTCAGTTTTGCTCGACAATATTTTAAATCTTAAAATTATCTTGGCACAAGCCAAGAAAGTTGGTAAAGAAGTGGATTTTGTTACGGATGATGAATTTGGCAAAAATCTGATTGACATTTTAAGAGGGGAGAAAGACGAAGTTGTAGTTGGGGAGTCAATGGTCAAAAGTAATCCCGCGCGTTTGCCGATTGCACTAAAATTACCATCAATGAGATTTCCTGTGACGCGTCTTCCCAAAATCGCTTTGGACTTTAGGAAATTAGGTTTGGTTATCCCAGTGGCGATTGTTTTGATGGTGGTTCTAGGATTCTTGTTTCTTAGTCGACAGCATAAAGCAGAAGTAACTTTATATTTTTCACCGCAAGTTTTAACAAAGAGCGTTGGAGTAAAGGTGGGCGACGGGTTAAAGACGGATCTGGATAAAAAAGTTTTGGCGGGGCTAAAGATCGCAGGTTCCATCGATCGCTCTTTAACGTCGGCTTCCACCGGAATCGAGTTAGAGGGGGAGAAGGCTAAAGGGAAAGTTACCCTATATAACTCTATTTTGGAAGCAGTTATCGTAAAAAAAGGTACGCAACTTACTTACAAAACCAAGGACTTATTGTATGTTTATACTACCCAAGAGGAGGTTACGGTTCCAGCGGGTGTGAATACCCTCGCAATTATTACTAAAGGAACCGCGGAGGTTTCTGTAATGGCGGAAGCTATTGGTTCAGCTTACAATATAAAAAAAGACAAAGAGCTAAGTGTTAAAGGTTACAAATCCAGCGAGCTTACGGCGTCAAGCGCGGAAGATTTTAAGGGTGGTTCTAGTAAAGAAGTCAAAGTTGTTACCCAAGCCGATTTAACTAAGTTGGAGCAGGATCTTATCGCCTATGTTTTAAAGTCGCCCGCGAATGCGCTAAAAACTCGGGTGCTGGCTGGATACGCTTTAGTAGATAAATCGGAAAGAGTTACCAGTAAAAATGTGGTGCTAAATAATAAGGTAGGTGACAAAAAAGACCAGTTTGGTGGGAGCATTACGGCGCAGGTGGAAGGTCTGTCGTACTCAAGAAACGAGCTTGCCGACTTTATGGGGAAGCTAAGTCAAAATGTGGTTCCGCAGGGTTTTGAGTTTCATTCTTACAACAAAGATTTGCAGGTGGATATTTTAGGAAATACGGAAAAAACCGTTCTTTCTCCCACAGAGGCGGATTTGCAAGTAACCTTTAAGTTTTTTATAACGCCCAAAATCAACAAGCAAAAAGTTTTTGACAAGATTGCGGGATTGAGTGTTGAGGATGCGGTTAACGAGCTTGATAAAATTAGTGATATAACAAGAACGGAGCTTAATTTGAAGCCCAACTTTTTGTTTTTTAAGAAAGTTCCAACTAAAGAAAGCGCGGTAGATATACAAATAAAAATTGAGGAGTAAAATGACAGAAGACACGGAAAGTAAATTTAATAACAAGTTTGTGGTAAGCATTGACTTTGGTAGCTCCACAACCGGTTTGGCGCTGGGTAAAAACGGTGTGGTTACGCCGGTGAGATCGGTGATATCCAAAGATAAAATGTTTGCCGTTCAGCAGATCTTACGATTTGTTAAGGAGAATAAAGCCTCGGCTGTGGTGGTTGGTCTGCCTTTAAGTATTGATGGAAAAGAGACCAAACAGTCAATAGAAATTAGAAGGTTTGCTAAGATTTTAAAAACCCGTTTGGGTACGCAGGTTTTATTTGTTGACGAATTTGGAAGCACTAATGAGGCGGAGGAAGAGGCAATTGATGCAGGTTTGCCACAAAAATCAAGAAAAAAAGTTGATAGTATAAGCGCCGCCCTTATTTTAAAGCGCTTTTTCTTCGATGAAGGTTTTTAATTATTTGTGTCTCATCCTAACCCCTTTATTTCCGCATTTCATGCACTCAAAATTGTCGCCGGGGTAAAGGCATTGCGGACACATGTAAATGCCGTCTTTATAGATAAGGTCACTATTTTCACAGGTATTACATAGAAAAATCACGTCGTTTTGGGAGATTTTTTTGCAACTTGGGCACACAAATTCTAAAGCTTCCGAATCGGGAATTAAAATGTCCGACACGGTTTCACGATCGACCGTTTTATCCTGCGCGTCTAAATTGTCGTCCACTTTTTTCTTTGCCATACAACCCTTTCTTTGATAATCTTAAAGCATGCCACTCGCGATTACAATTTTTCTTTCCGTATACCTGATAATTGGTTTTATTTACGCTCTTTGGATCTTCTTTTTTGGCTACGACCGTTGGTATTGGTTTCCCATAAACTGGCTTTTAGGTCCGCCCGTTATGGTTATGATGGCCTACTTTGTTATTACTGGTAAGAAAAATCCGCTCGGGAGATACTAATGTTTAAAGAATTTTTCGACAAAAAGAAGCTAATAACTTTTGACTTGGATGGGACCACGGTTAAATCCGAGAAGGTTTGGGATTTGGCTTTTAAAGAAGTAGCCAAGCTTTTAAGTTCCGACCCAATTACCACGGGAGTTCGTGGAGATACCGTTGCTGAAAGATGGAGGCGCATAATTGAAAATAACGACTTAAAAAGTACGCGCCCCGTTAACGAGCTTGTTGAGCTGACTCATAATGAATTTGTAAAAAATCTCGACAAGTTAGAATTAACAGAGGGTTTTTGGCCGTTTGTGGCAGAGCTAAAGCTTATGAAAAAGCTAAATTTGGCTCTTGTAACCAATACTTCGCGTGTGATAGTAGATCGTGTTGTTATCCAGCTAGAGTTACAAGAAGTATTCGACTTTATAGTCTGTGGAAACGAGGTAAAAAATCCTAAACCCAATCCCGAAATTTACAAAAAGACCCTAGCACACTTTAAACTGCGACCAAAGGAGGTTTTGGCGTTTGAAGATTCTTTAACAGGATGTACTTCTGCAGCCAAAGCGGGTATAAAAATAATCTGTGTGTGGGATGAGGAAACACCTAAAAGAAAGTTTCCGGACGAAGTCCTGGACTTTACGGGTGACTTTTCCCCCTTTCCTGGGGAAATGGATACCACTTATTACGAAGATATTAAGCATATGGTTAGAGAGCAGGAAGAGGGGAGGTGATTTTATGTTCAAGCCAAAAGGACCTTATTGTCAAAGTTGCGGAATGCCTTTATCA
>Ga0265292_1001578_pt1 | contig 19472 bp, 19 predicted proteins | sample Munlanlewell296A_FD_189080 | JGI IMG/M metagenome (GOLD analysis project Ga0265292, IMG submission 189080) | Leachate microbial communities from a municipal landfill in Southern Ontario, Canada - Leachate well 296A | ecosystem: Engineered > Solid waste > Landfill > Unclassified | place: Canada... | reverse complement strand
TTGAAGGGCATCGAAAAACTGGTTGACCTTGCCGGAAAGCTCGAAGAAAAGGGTGGAATCAGGAAGGAAGGCGAGATCAATTTTGATCATATCAAAAAAGGCATGAAAGGCGTTTATGGCTTTACCATCAACACGGCAGGCGGAGGTACCCCAAAAGTGGAGACTTTCGGGAACATAAAAAAAACACCCGAAGGGCCTAAAGTGGATGAAGAGCGTGAGCCAATAACCGATATCTTTGATGAAAAGAATGAGATCGTGATTATTGCTGAAATGCCTGGAATAGAGGAAAATGACCTTAAAATCGACCTGAAGGATGACATCCTTGAAATTTCAGCGGTCAGCAAAAGCAGAACTTACCGCAAAGAGTTGCTGCTTCCGGTAAAAGTCATTAAACAAAATTTGCATCACAAATTTACCAATGGAATCCTTGAGATCAGGATAAAAAAATAAATGTCATGGCACTTGATGGCTTAGAAAACAACGACCTGAAACTCATCATTTTCGGCGGCAAAGGCGGTGTTGGAAAAACCAGTTGTGCCATTGCCACAGCCCTGGCGTTGTCTGAAAATTTCAAAACGCTGCTCATATCCACCGATCCGGCCCATTCCGTGTCGGATTGCCTCGAACAACAAATTGGTTTTAAAGTGGTGAAGGTTGACGGTACGGCCAACCTGTCGGCCATTGAAGTGGTTGCCGACGAGGCACTTTCCGGTTTCAAAACAGAACACCGGAGCGAACTGAAAAAACTTCTTGAAACCTCTACAAATCTTGACAACGAGGACATCGATGAGATGCTGACCTTGTCGATACCCGGTATTGATGAGGTGATGAGTTTTAAAACCATCATTGATTTTATCGAAGAAGGCGGATACGATAAATATGTTGTGGATACAGCACCGACCGGCCATGCTTTGCGACTGATTTCATCTCCAAAGTTATTGGATGCGTGGATAAAAGTTGCCGCCAGGATGAGATGGAAATACCGCTATATGATCACCACTTTTTCGGGTTCCTATCAGCAGGATGAGGTGGATGCATTTTTACTCAGCCTGAAAAAAACGGTAAAAAAGATCGAAAACATGTTGAAGGATAATGACAAATGTGAATTTATACCGGTATGCATCCCCGAAGCAATGGCTATCATGGAAACAGGCAGGCTGCTTGCAGATCTTGGAACATCCGGAATAGTTTCACGGCAGATCATCGTGAACAATGTAATGGTTTCGGATGGATGTGATTTTTGTAAAAGAAGAAAGGCTGGTCAATTGCCTTATTTACAAGAGATTAGTGAAACTTTTAGCAATTTAAACAAGGTTGAAGTACCAATGTTTCCGGAAGAGATCAAAGGGCTGGAAGCATTGAATCAGTTGAGAAGGAGCCTATTTAGTTGATAGGTTTATAAGTTGATAGGTTTATAAGTTGATAGGTTTATAAGTTGATAGGTTTATGAGTTTTAAAAAGGATAAAATATGAAATATTCATTTGAAAATCTGGAAGTTTGGCAAATGTCAAGAGAACTGGTAAAAGATATTTATCTGGTAACCTTTACTTTTCCACAGGATGAAAAATTTGGATTAACCAGCCAACTTAGAAGAGCTTCAATATCTGTGAGCAGTAATATCGCAGAAGGGAGTACACGATGGAGTAAAAAAGACCAATCGAGATTTTACGAAAACCAATTAACCACACTTAGAGCAAAAATTGACCAGATCGGAAGAATGTTAAATGCTCTCTATCAATCAACCCATAAACCCATCAACCCATAAACCCATAAACCCATCAACCCATCAACCCATCAACCCATCAACCATGAGCAAAATCAAAGACGAAATAATCCTGCGGGTAAAGGAAGCCCTGGTAAAAGATGTTGGCAGGGCTATCGCCAGGATCGACCCCAAAGACATGAAGGAGCTCGGGTTGGAAAGCGGCGACGTTATCGTTATTGAAGGCAAACGTGCCACACCGGTCAAAATCATGCCATGTTATCCCGAAGACCGGGATAAGAGTATTATTCAGATTGATGGGATTACCCGGGAAAATGCCCAGGCCGGGATCGATGAAAAGGTAAAAATCATCAAAACCACCTGCCATCAAGCTGCAAAAATAAAACTCAAGCCCGATACAAAATCCGGTTCATTGTTCAAGTCCGATGATGCGAAATATATTGGTTCGCTCATCAATGGCTTGCCGGTGACAAAAGGCGATAAAGTGAGAGCCATTCTGTTTGGGTCACGCTCGGTTGATTATACCGTAACCGGCGTCAATCCTGAGGGCGTGGTGCTGATACACCCAAATACCACCTTTCAGCTTGAATTGGCAAAGCAGGAGGGGGAAAGCAAAAGAAAGGTTTCCTACGAAGACATCGGTGGACTTGGAAACCAGGTTCAACGCATACGGGAGATGATAGAACTGCCACTGAAGTACCCGGAAATTTTTGAGCGGCTTGGGGTTCAGCCACCCAAAGGGGTTTTCCTTTATGGCCCCCCGGGAACCGGGAAAACGCTCATCGTTAGAGCGGTGGCCCATGAAACGGATGCCTGGTTCATCAACATCTCCGGTCCCGAGATCATGGGAAAATTTTACGGGGAGAGCGAAGGGCGGATCCGAAAACTTTTTGAAGAGGCCCAGGCACATGCACCTTCCATCATCTTTATCGATGAAATTGATGCCATTGCGCCAAAGCGGGAAGATATGGGCGGTGAAAAGCAGGTTGAGAAGCGTGTTGTAGCCCAACTGTTATCGCTGATGGACGGATTGGAATCGAGGGGGAAGGTCATTGTAATTGGTGCAACCAATATTCCTAATTCCATTGATCCGGCACTGAGAAGGCCGGGACGTTTTGATCGCGAAATTTCTATTTCTATTCCGGATAAAAAAGGGAGGCTGGAAATTCTTCATATCCATACCAGGGGAATTCCCTTGTCGATGGATGTAGATATGGAAAAACTGGCGGAAATCACCCACGGCTTCGTTGGAGCCGATCTCGAAGCATTGGCCCGGGAAGCCGCCATGACTGCTTTGCGGAAAATACTCCCGCAAATCGATTTCGAGATGGCTGAAATCCCTTACGAACTTTTGATGTCGCTCGAGGTGACCATGGATAATTTTATGGATGCCATGAAAGAGGTGGAACCTTCGGCCATCAGGGAAGTATTTGTGGAGGTGCCCGATGTGAAATGGGATGATGTTGGCGGCCTTGACGAAATAAAAGAGGCCTTGAAGGAAACGGTGGAATGGCCATTGAAATATGCCGACCTGTTTAAAAAAGCCGATACCAAACCACCCAAGGGAATTATCCTTCATGGGAGACCCGGAACCGGCAAGACTTACCTGGCAAAAGCGCTGGCAAGCGAAAGCGGTGTTAATTTTATCTCTGTAAAAGGTCCCCAGATTTTAAGCCGCTACATCGGAGAATCGGAAAAAGGGGTGAGAGAACTCTTTAAATTGGCAAAACAGGCATCGCCGTGTATTTTGTTCCTGGATGAAATTGACAGTCTTACCCCCAGGCGTAATAGCGACAGCTCGGGTTCCGGGGTAATCGAGCGGGTGATCGGTCAGTTCCTTGCCGAAATGGATGGCATCGAGGATCTGAAAGGGGTGATTGTGCTGGCTGCAACCAACAGGATCGATTTAATTGACCCTGCTTTGCTAAGAAGTGGCAGGTTCGATCTGATATTCGAATTGCCGTTGCCCGATTTACTAACCAGAGAGAAAATATTCGACATCCATACCCGGAATAAACCCCTTGGCAAAAAAGTAAACCTGAACAAACTGGCACTGAAAACAGAAAGCCTGACCGGTTCCGATATCGAATTTATTTGCCGTAAAGCGGCCATGCTCGCCATCCGCGAATTGATTGATAAAAACCGTGGAAATTCGAATGAAGTTATCGGGGATATTTCCATTTTGGAATCCCATTTTGAAGAAGCAATACAATTAGTATTAAAACAAAACGCAACGAAGATAGGTTGATTGATAGGTTGATAGGTTGATAGGTTGATAGGTTGAAGAATTGAAAAAAGGATAAAATATGAAATATTCATTTGAAAATCTGGAAGTTTGGCAAATGTCTCGAGAACTGGTAAATGATATTTATCAGGTGACCTCCACATTTCCACAGGATGAAAAATCTGGATTAACCAGCCAGCTTAGACGAGCATCAATATCTGTGAGCAGTAATATCGCAGAAGGGAGTACACGATGGAGTAAAAAAGACCAATCGAGATTTTACGAAAACCAATTAACCACACTTAGAGGAAAAATTGACCAGATCGGAAGAATGTTAAATGCTCTCTATCAATCAACCCATCAACCCATCAACCTATCAACCCATCAACCCATCAACCCATAAACCCATAAACAGAATGACAACAAAAGGAATATACATTTACGGGATTGTGCCGAACTTTTACAGTGCGGAAATGTTTAGATCATTGGAAAATTCAGGGGTTTATGCCATCCCCTTTCAAAAAATATCTGCCATTGTTTCCGACAGGAATAGTACACACCTCGATTATTCAAACAGGGAATCCCTGGGATATTTGCTGGTTCATCATCAGAAAACGATTGAAGATCTCATGGGGAAAGAATTCGCCATGCTTATCCCTATGCGGCTCGGCACGATTGTAAGCTCAAAGGAAGAGGTTTTTAAAATACTTGCAAATGGCTATGATTTAATTATTGATACCCTGAAGAAAATCGAACACCTGACAGAAATTGACATTGCAGTGACCTGGGCAGATTTTCCTGGTACCCTCAAAGAGATCGCTGGCCATCCAGACATCATAGCAATGAAAGATGACATTCTGAAAAAAACGGACACGCATTTAAAAATTGACCAAGTGAAAGTGGGGATGCTGGTTCAGGCAAAATTAAAAGAAAAAAACACAAAGGTTGAATTGAATATTCTGGATTCGTTGTCACCAATCAGTCTCGATATAAAAACGCATGAGGTGATGAATGACGAGATGGTGACCAATTCCGCGTTTCTCATTAACAGAAATAAAAAAGAAAAATTCGAAAAGGTAATTGACCAGCTTGATGAAAAATATATGGGGTTGTTGAACTTCAAATTGGTCGGTCCGCTGCCGTGTTATAGTTTTTTTACTATTGAATTTAAAGAGCTGAATCCTGAACAGGTGGAACAGGCCAGAAAAGTGCTTGGATTGAGAGAAGAAGCTACGGAACCTGAAATGAAAAAAGCATATCTGGAAAAAGCAAGATTATTTCATCCCGATGCACATCCGGAAAATGGCGACGTAGAAAACTTCAACAGGATCAATAAAGCCTATAATACATTGCTTGATTATTCAGCGGCGGCCAAGCAGTTATCGAAAGATGAACATATCTCACTTGCAAAAGAAAAAGTGATTGAAAATTTGATTTTGGTAAAAATTAAGGAATAATATGCAGCGCGACGGAAAATATATTTATTGCATCATTGCATCGGATTATGATGTCAATTTAGGGCCTATTGGAGTTGGCGGCAGAGGCGACCTTGTTTCCACGATCGGGTTCGATGGTTTATGCATGGTGGTGAGCGACCATCCGCTCAGCAGGTTCGTGGTCAATCCCGAAAACATGCTGGCGCACCAAAAGGTGATCGAAGCGGTGATGAAGGAATTCAGAAGCGTACTTCCCATCAGGTTTGGTACCATCGCGGCAACCCCCGATGAAATACGAAACCTGCTGAATCGCAGATACAGCGAGTTTATGGAATTGCTCAGGCAGTTCGAAAACAAGGTGGAACTCAATGTGAGGGGAACCTGGAAAAACATGGGAATGATATACAAGGAGATCGACAAGGAACATGCTGAACTGCAAAAAATCAGGGCCGAAATCGAAAAACTGCATGACCAGGAAAAAAGAAACCTGAAAATTGCTGAAGCCGGAAATGTTGTAGCACATGCGCTGATTGAAAAGAAAGCGGAGGAGACAGAAAAGATTATCGATGCTTTCCGCAAGTCGGTGTTCGAGTATAAACATAACAAAACAAGCGGGGATGCCATATTTATGAATACGGCATTTCTGGTGAACAGCGCCAGGGAGGTGGAATTCGATAACATCATGGCCGCCCTTGGTACCAGATACGAGGATCGGAGCGATTTTGTGTATACAGCCCCATTGCCGATTTTTAATTTTATCGACCTGAAAATATTTCCCGAAAAATGGGAATTGTAAAACAATTTATGAAACAACCGTTATGAGCAACGAACTGGAAATACCGAAAGAAGGGAAATACATATATGGGATCATCAGGCATGCAGGTCCACTGGACTATGGCCCGATTGGCATGGGTAAACGGGCCGACGTGGTTTATGGGATCCATTTCAATGATATCAGCGCCATCGTCAGTAATTCGCCGGTCATCCAATATGAAGCACGAAGGGTAAACATGATCGCTCACGAAGAAGTACTTGAGGAGGCTATGAAACAATTTACAGTTCTTCCGGTACGGTTTTCAACCATCTCCGAGCACAACGATGACTCCGGGATCCTGAGAATCCTTGAAAAGGATTATAAAAAATTCGACGACCTGCTTAGTAAGATGGATGGCAAGAAGGAATTGGGACTTAAGGTACTTGCACAGGAAGCTGCGATCTATGAAAGTATCATTGAAAAATATGATGAAATCAGGTCACTCAGGGGAAAGCTGATAAACCTGCCTGTTGATAAAACCCATTACCAGCGCATGAAAATCGGAGAAATGGTGGCAGAAGCGCTTAAAAAGGAGACGGGAAATTATAAAAGCATTATCCTCGATGTTTTAAATCCGCTTGCGGATGATGTGAAAATAAACGACAACTACGGAGAACTGATGATACTCAATGCTGCATTTCTTATTAAAAACACAGCTGAACCCGCGTTTGACAAAGCGGTGAACGATCTGGATGAAAAATATGGCCGCTTTATGACCTTCAAATACGTGGGGACATTACCACCCTATAACTTTGTTAACCTGGTAATTAACACGAAAGGTATTTAATATGTTTTTAATCGATGACATACTGCTGGCACCTTTAAAAGGAGTTATTTTTATCGCGAAAAAAATCAATGAGGTTATCGAGAAAGAAACGTCGGATGAAGGCGCTATCAAAGAAAGATTGATGGCACTGCAGCTGAAATTTGAGATGGATGAAATTGATGAAGAAGAATACGACAAAAGAGAAGATGAATTGTTGAAATTACTCGAAAATGCCCGAGAAAAAAAGTTAAACCAGTAACAAACCCATCAACCTATCAACTAATAAACTTATCAACTAAAATAAAACGGAGGGAAAAATGAGCAAAATAATTGAAGTTAAAAAAACTGTAGTTATGTTCCTGAAAGAGAACATTAGCTGCTATGACGTAACGGTCGTAAAAATTGAAAAAGTGAACGAAACCTGGAATGCCGTAGCAGAGGTTTATGAGGATGATTCGTTCCTGAAATCGATGAACATGCCTCCAAAACAGGTGCGGCTTTTTTATTCCGTCAAGATGGATGAAAGCCTTGAAGTTACATCCTTCGAACGGCTTAATTCCTTTGAAGGAACGGATAGCGCTGACCAGTAATTCATTAACCTATGCACCAACTGCCATGACCAATGATCTGATATATGTTTATTGCCTGTCAAACAGCCCTCCTCAACTCGGTCGCAACATTGAGCTCGATGGCTTGAAATCTCTTATGTCCAATGATTTTTACGTTATCGTTAAATATGTTTCCGAAAGTGAATTCTCAGAGGAAAACTTCAAAAAGAATTTATCAGATATTCAGTGGCTGGAAACCAACGCGCGGGAGCATGTCGGGGTAATCAATACAATCATGGAAAATAATACCGTGATCCCGTTTAAATTCGGCACCATCTTTCAAACTGAAGATAGTTTGAGAAAATTCATAGCGGATTATTCCGATTCATTAATCGAGAATTTCCACTATATCGGGGGCAAGGAGGAGTGGGCGGTTAAAATTTATTGCGATCGTAAAGCGCTGAGCGAACAAATTGACGAATTGAGTGAGGAAGCAGCTGCACTGGAAAAGCAGATCATGGCAAGTTCGCCGGGGAAAGCTTTTCTTCTGAAAAGAAAAAAAACTGACCTGATCGAAAATGAGATGGACCGGCTTTGTAAGATCTACGGACAGGAATATTATAATGAATTTAAAAATCTGAGCGAATCAACCAGCCTGAATAACCTGCTCCCGAAAGAATTTACCGGAAGAGAGGATACCATGATACTCAATGCCATCTTTCTTGTAAGTAAAAACAAAGTGCCAGATTTTAAAAGTACAGCCGACACGCTGAGAAAAAAAGATGGAAATTCCGGCTTTTTTATTGAAGCAACCGGTCCCTGGCCGCCATTTAGTTTTATCTCCATAAAAGAAAAACAGTAATGCACGATAATGTAATCGACCAGTCAAAAGATATCACCATCCTTGAATTACTCGATAGGGTATTGAACAAAGGGGTGATCCTCACCGGAGACATTGTAATTTCAGTAGCAGATATCGACCTGGTTTACCTGGGCGTAAAGTTAATGTTGAGCTCGGTTGAAACCATGGAGCAAATAAGGTCCGGAAAACCAATAATAAAACCAATATTGGGAAAGTAGTATTAGTATTATGATTTTTGAGTTGAGCCATATTTTTTGATCGTTTTGCTATGGAAATGATGATTTATGCTCTTGCATCAGTTAAGAAAAATCCTGAAAAGTTAAATATGCTTTTATCTCGGATGAAGGGTATTTCCGGGGCTGGCATATATGCTGTTAACTTTAATGAAATTTCAGCAGTGGTCAGCGACATTAACAGGGCTGATTTGATTGCAGATAGATCCAATGCCCTTGAATATGCGGAGGTGATCGAAACCCTGGCGCAACAATTTACCCTGCTTCCGATGCGATTTGGTTCGTTGATGGAATCAACCGAAGCGATTATTAAAATGCTCGAAAGAAACTATAATGAAATTCAACACAACCTTCAGAAAGTAGAAAGCAAGTGGGAATTCGGGCTGAAGATCTTTTGTGATCCCGAAAAATTGAAGGCAGAACTGATGGCAAAATCAGAGGCCGATATCAAAACATCCGCCAAACCTACCCCGGAAACCAGGAATTCAGTATACAGGGATTACGTGAATAATAAACTTAAGGAGCACAGACTTGAGGAATTGATATTAACCTATGTCGATTCGGTCATTGCAGAGTTGACCGGACACCTTGCCCGATTGAATGCGGTCAATAAATTCAAAAAAATGGCGACCGCATCAACTATAATCGATGCGGTTTTTTTACTTGACAAGGATAAGAAAGGAGAATTGATTCAGGCGGTTGAAGCATTACAAAAGCATTATGCCGGTCTGAATTTTGTTTTAACCGGACCCTGGCCTCCGTATAATTTTGTTGAAATCACCATAAAGTAATCAGCACGATGAGTGAAAATAAAATACTTTTTAATACCGGATCGCTTGAAGAGATTTCGGAGGAAATCGGGAAAATAACAAACAATGAAGAATCCAGGCTAAAGCTCACCCCCGACAATGCAGATTCAGGGCTGGCAAAACTGGTGCTTACCCTGGTTGAACTCATCAGGAAGCTGGTTGAGAAGCAGGCCATGCGAAGAGTCGACGGCGGATCATTGACTGAAGAGGAGATTGAGCGCCTCGGAGAAACACTTATGAAGCTTGAGCTGAAAATGGAAGAGCTGAAAAAACATTTTAACCTTACTGACCGGGACTTGAATATCAATCTTGGCCCGTTGGGCGATTTGATGTAAAGAGCATTTTAATACCATGAAAAAAGATAACAAATCAGAAGCCGCAATCCTACGCCAAAAGGCGGAACAAGAATTAATCATTGCTAACAAAGAACTTCACTCTCAAAACGAGTGCAAGAAAGCGAAGCAAGCACTTCTCCGATCGGAAAAAAATTTTCGTTGTTCAATTTCAGAATCTCCTTTGGGCATACGTATTGTTTCCGTCGATGGGGAAATAATTTATGCCAATAAAGCCTTCCTTGATATTTATGGATTCAACAGCCTTGAAGAATTTGAAAGTATACCAGCAATAAATCTACACACTCCAGAAAGTTATGCGAAACATCAGGAAAGAAAAGAAAAAAGAAAAAATGGACATGAGGTATTTGATTATGAGATAAGTATTATATGTAAAAACGCGGAAATCCGCCATGTAAAAGTTTGGAGAAAAGAAGTTCTGTGGAATGGGATCAAGCATTATCAGGTAATTAATCTCAATATTACGGAACAAAAAAAGCTAATCATAGATATGATAGCAGCCAAAGAACACGCCGAAGAAAGCGACAGGCTGAAATCTGCATTCCTGGCCAATGTGAGTCACGAAATACGTACTCCCATGAATGGCATTCTGGGTTTTGCCGAAATACTTAAAGAACCAAAGTTAACAGGTGAAGAGCAGCAAGAGTATATCAGCATTATTGAGAAAAGCGCTGCCCGTATGCTCAATATCATCAACGATATTGTTGATATTTCGAAAATAGAATCGGGCCTGATGAAAGTTAATGCGACGGAGTCGAATGTAAACGAGCAAATCGAATACATTTATACCTTCTTCAAACCGGAGATTGAAGGGAAAGGAATGCAGTTTTTCTTTAAAAACAGCTTGCCGTTAAAAGAAGCCATCCTAAAAACAGACCACGAGAAAGTCTATTCCATTCTCACCAACCTGGTTAAAAATGCAATTAAATTCAGTGATAAAGGTTCAATCGGATTGGGGTATGAGAAAAATGGGGAATACTTTGAGTTTTTTGTAAAAGACACCGGCATTGGTATTCCTAAAGACAGACAAAAAGCTATTTTTGACCGTTTTGTCCAGGCCGACATCGGCGATAAAAGAGCTTTTCAGGGAGCAGGATTGGGATTATCCATTTCGAAAGCTTATGTGGAAATGCTGGGTGGCAAAATTTGGGTAGAAAGCGAAGTGAGTAAAGGCTCAATATTTTATTTTACCATTCCTTATAATGCTGAATTGGAAGAAAAAAATGTCATTCAGAATGTTATTTTGCCTGAAGGAGCAGATAATCAGGTTAAAAACCTGAAAATATTAATTGCCGAAGACGATGAATTATCGGCAATGCTTCTTAAAAAAGTAGTCCAACTATACGGCAAAGAAATTATAAAAGTAGGAACCGGTGTTGAAGCGGTTGAAGCTTGCCGCAATAACCCTGACATCGATTTGGTTCTGATGGATATTAAAATGCCCGAAATGGACGGATATGAAGCCACCAGACAAATACGTCAATTTAACAAAGACGTGGTTATTATTGCCCAAACAGCTTTTGCACTGACTGGTGACCAGGAAAAGACAATAGCGGCAGGATGCAATGATTATATTTCAAAACCCATTAAGAAAGATAAATTAATGGAGTTAATGCAGAAATATTTCAAAAAACAGGAAAATAAATGCTAAACCAGACGACTAATGATACCCTACAATGCTGAACTGGAAGAAAAATTGTTATTAAAAATGTTGTCTCAGCTGATAGAGCTGATAATTAGATTAAAATGCTTGAAATGGACGGATGTGAAGCTACCAGACAAATCCGGCAATTTAATAAAGACCTGGTTAAAGAACAAAGCTAAAAACCTTTCACAATGAGGACGCTGATATATGTTCCCATCATTCATTCAAGCGCCGACATGGGCTCTCTGGGTTAAGGGGATAAAAATATATCAGGACGGGATGTTTGTTGACGGGGAAATAGCAATGAAAATCATTGACGCAGGCATCAACAATAACAGGAACAACCCTCCAATGAGAATCACCAAACCTGCCAATTACCATGCCATGCAAGTTGCCGGAGCAGTTCTGGTTTTGCTCGGGTTGGCCGGCATGTTGAGTTTCATTGATTTCTTTCTCGAACTGTCCAGGATACGCAAGGAATATATTCCCATGGCTCCTGATACCGGTCTGATCTTTCTGATTTATGGGGCCTTGTTAATCATTGAAAGTACGGGCAGGCCTGAGGGCAGAATCAGAATGGTTTTAATCTGGCTGACCGGTATAATTTCGATTTACGCGGTCCTTAAATTCGTTCAGTATTTCATTCAAATAGATCTGACGTTGGAGAATTTTTTCTTTCCCTCTAATAATACACAGAATCAATTCCCTCTGCACAGGATGTCTCCGACAACCGGTATACTGTTTTTTATAACAGGTATGGCTTATTATTTTAGCCATTCCAGTAAGCCGAGTAGGAAAAAGCTTCAGATAGTCAATATGGCTGGATTCATTGTGGGAAACGTTGGAGCCATTACGTTTTTGGGGTATCTGTTCGGCAGTCCGTTTTTATATAAAAGTCACGTGATACCAATGGCTGCAACGACCACGTTTAGTTTTATGACATTAGGTCTGGCACTGGTTTCGCTTGCCGATGAAGAAAGTTTCATCACGAAACTTTTTAATCGAAATACCGCACGGGGAAGGCTCATGCGCGTGATTTTGCCGTTGGTGGTATCAGCCATCCTTATCCAGGGATTAGTCCAGGTTAAATTGACTGAGGCTGGCATTTTTGATCACGTGATCCTGGCAGCGCTGCTAACATTGGTTTTCAGCATCATTACACCCCTTATCATTATCAGGCTGACCAAGATTTTATACCGGAACTATGAGCGCATTGAACAGGAAAAGAGAGAAACCCGGGAGCTACTGCTCTATGAAAGGGTACGACTCAGGATTTTGATCGATAACCTTCCCGACCGCATCTTTTTTAAAGACCGGTCCAGTCGGTTTATCGTTGCTAATAAAGGTATAGCCATCCATATCGGTCTTAGTTCTCCAAAGGATATTGTGGGAAAGACTGATTTTGACCTGTATAAACCTGAACTCGCTGAACAGTATTTCAAGGATGAACAGGATTTAATGTTAAAAGGAGAGCCATTACTTAACCATGAAGAGCCATCCAGCGATTCTTCGGGTAATATCGGATGGACCATGACCAGTAAAATTCCTGTCCGGAATAAGGCCGGCCAGGTCGTTGGTCTGGTCGGGGTTAGCCGGGATATCACAGAATTAAAAAAAGTTCATGAGGACCTCGTGGCCGCCAAAGAAACGGCAGAACAGGCCAGTAAGCTCAAGGATTATTTCATTGCCAACTTATCCCATGAGATCCGGACACCTCTCAATGCCATTATCGGGTTCTCAGAGCTTTTGAAAGAAGAAGTTGAACATTTGCTTCCGGAAGTATCCGAGCAATACTTCGCGATTATTGACAAGTCCAGCCAGCGTCTGTTGCGGACCATAGACCTTATGTTAATTTTATCCCGTCTTCAGTCGGGCTTGTATGTCAGGCATCCGATCCAATTGGATCTGGACCTGATCATCCGGAATCTGGTCGAAGAATACAGCCTGAATGCAAAACATAAGAATCTTGAGCTGACCTATGAGAATACAGTTGGATCTGCAGTACTGGAAACCGATGAGTACTGCGTTGTTCACAGCATCTCGAACCTCGTGGATAATGCCGTGAAATATACCTATCACGGGTATGTTGCACTCAAGCTTTACCAGGATCAGCCAGGCTGGATTAATTTGGATGTTCAGGATACCGGGATTGGAATCCAAGAAGAATACCGGAAAAAACTATTCGAACCCTTCTCACAGGAGGATACCAGCTTTACCCGTCAATTTGAAGGAATGGGGTTGGGGCTGTCGACAACCAAGAAGATGCTCGATACGATCGGTGCCCGGATTTGGATTGCCAGTACCAAAGAGGTTGGTACCACCTTTACGATTGGGTTTTCTACTGATCCGCTGAAGGGTTGACCAAAATCCGGGACCGGAAAACGGCTATGTGGCCTGTGATTCTTATTTTATCTGTGGACGAAAGAATCCTTGTCAATTGGACTGGTTTTTCCGTATCTTGGTAATCAGCAAATTATATCTAACCTGATGAGAGCAATTGCATTTTCCTTCTTGTGGTTTACTCTCAGTGTATCAGGTATTACACAAAACATCAGCGTCACCTTTACCGGAACAGGCGCAGCAACCCAGATCGACAGTGTAACAGCCACCAACCTTACAACCAACAAAAGCATCACCCTTCCCGGGAACGAAACGCTGATACTTACCGATAATACTGGAATTCCGACTGTTTCTGAGTTAACCAATATAGGAATTGTGTTTCCAAATCCGTTTCCGGGTAAGGCAACAATCACCACAATGGTCCAGAAGCCTCAAACGGTTTATTTGAAGGTTCAAAACCTTGTTGGTCAGGTTGTAGCACAAACAAAGTCTTTTGTCCGGCCGGGGGAAAATGAGTTTGCTCTTTCCGTAAACACTGCGGGTATTTATATGGTCAATCTTACATCTGAACAGGGAACAGCCAGTTACAAAGTCATCTGCAGCGATGCAACTGAATCGGAAAACAGGATTCAATACCTTGGTTCTGGATATAACAATCACAACAATCACAACAATCACAACAATCCTTCACAATCAGGACTTAAAAGTTACCAGACGGGATACACACTTGGATATTCGTTAGGCGATGTAATCCATTACAGGTGCAACAGTGGCATTTATACTACGATAGTAACCGATTCACCCATTTTCTCAAAGAATTACGATGTTGAGTTTGTTGCCTGTACTGACCCGGATGGGAAGAACTATTCAATTGTATCAATCGGCACTCAAACCTGGATGACTGAAAACCTGGCATACCTGCCTTCCGTGAGTCCATCCTCAGCAGGATCAGAAACCTCACCCTACTATTATGTACATGGTTATGAGGGCAACAGTGTTTATGAGGCTAAGGCCTCTCCCAATTATACCCTTTATGGGGTGTTATATAATTGGCAGGCTGCTAAAATCGCTTGTCCTGGAGGTTGGCATTTACCGGGTGATGCGGAATGGGATATCCTAAAAGATTTTTTAGGGTCAAATGCCGGAAGGAAAATGAAATCAACATCCGGCTGGAGTTCAAATGGTAACGGAAACAATTTAAGTGGTTTTAATGCCCTTCCGGGCGGCAGCCGGAACAACCAGGCCGGGTTCATCTACCTTGGCTACGGCGCCAACTTCTGGTCCTCTTCGGCCTACGGGTCGTCGCGTGCCTGGTTCCGGTACCTGGGCGACTCAGACGACGTCGTGTACCGGTACTACGGCGACCGCGGTGAAGGGTTTTCGGTCCGTTGCCTGAAGGAAGCTACTCACACCGGACCCACCGCCAGCTTTACCGTTAGTCCCCTTAATGGTACAACCTCGACCACTTTTCAATTCGATGCATCCGGTAGCACTGATACAGAAACAGCCGCAAGTGATTTAGAGGTTCGTTGGGATTGGAATGGCGATGGAACCTGGGATACCGGTTACGACAAAACAAAAACCAATTCCCATCAGTATCCTTATCCTGGCGGCTATTCGGTCATTCTGGAAGTAAAAGATAGTAGCGGATTAGTTGATACCGAAACAAAAAGGGTGACTGTTGGCGATGGCATCATTACCGACAGCCGTGATGGACGTGAATATGCTTACAAAACCATTGGCACCCAGACCTGGATGGCCGAGAACCTGGCTTACCTGCCCTCTGTAGGGCCATCCACAGCTGCATCAGAAACCTCTCCCTATTACTACGTCTATGATTATGAGGGTAGCAGTGTTAGTGCGGCTAAGACCACACACAATTATTCAACCTATGGGGTTTTGTATAACTGGACAGCGGCCATGAATGGGGCTTTCAGCAGTACATCGGTCCCGAGTGGAGTTCAAGGGGTTTGTCCGGCAGGATGGCATTTGCCGAGCGACGCGGAATGGACGATTCTTACAAATTATTTAGGTTCAGCTGCTGGTGGTAAAATGAAAGAAACTGGAACTACCCATTGGTTCAGTCCTAATAAAGGAGCCACAAATGAAAGTGGCTTCACGGCTCTCCCGGGCGGCGACAGCGGCTACAATGGGGGCTTCTACTACCTTGGCTACAACGCCTACTTCTGGTCGGCCTCCGAGTACGACGCGTCGTACGCCTGGTACCGGAGCCTATACTACGACAACGACGGCATGTACCTGACCATGTACCCCAAGGCTATAGGGATTTCGGTTCGCTGCATTAAAGACTGAGTGTGTGGATAAAACGTAAAAACCAATCGTCACTCCCTGATCAGATCATAGACAAAGATTTCATCACCCAAACACCTTGGAATCTTCTTTGTCCATTTAACCCTGACCGATAAAGGGAATACTGCATTTTCAAGAATAGCCTGTGAACTTGCCGGAACCTGGTCGAATCGCAAGGTGTCGTTTTGGATGCGGATCCACCAGCCTCCGCAGCAAACGCACATCCGTGGATCCATTCCGGTTATGGTACCCTGGTCGGTGATCGAAACGATTTTTTTCAGAGAACCAGTAAGCCCCTTTGTATCTTTAACCTCAAGAGTGACAGCGTTATCATTGAATTCCGTAAACTGGTGGCTAGAAATCTTTTCCGAAGAGTAATCAGTGTCCCAGGTACCGTCGGCCTCCCAGTCCCAACGTACCTCTAAATTACAGGATTTGTCACCGGTATCTGAACTTCCGGATGCGTCAAACGTGAAAACCGTATCCATGGCTCCGGTTGTCGGGGAAAAAGTAAATTCCGCAACCGGGGGAGTATTGGGCTTTTCACAACCGGCAAAAAGCAGAGTGGCGCCAAAACAGGCGAGGAGCATTCTGCGGATTCCTGATAGTTTCATTTTACCGATGATTTGCTGATCACTGTAAAGATAGCATTTTCATCCATCCAGCGACATCGATCGGCACTACAACCTGCTGCTCCTGTGCCAATGCCGGGAGGCTAAGCAAGGAAAGAAATAACAGACTGACATATACAATTGGCCTCAAATGCATTGAATTTGGGACGAAATTACAAAAAAATTTCAACTGCCGGAAAAAGACATATCAATGACATTAAACAACAATACCATGAAAGCAAAACCGTCTTGTTTGAGTAGGAAGACTGGGTTAATAAAAACAAAAACATTCATACTTTTGCTGATCTGGCTATAATCTTTAAAGCAGCAAGCAGATGAAGTATCGAATATACATTGACGAGGTTGGTAACAACGATGTTGGAAGTTCAACGGATCCTAATCGCCGTTTTTTGTGCCTTACAGGAGTAGTATTCGATCTGGATTATGTCAAAACGACTCTGACTCCAGACCTGGAAGCTCTAAAAGCTAAATACTTCGATTCGCATCCGGATGAACCGGTTGTGTTTCATCGAAAGGAGATGGTTAATAAGAAATACCCTTTCAAACAGCTTACTGATCCTGACATTGAAGCTCGATTTAATCAGGACTACCTTGAATTATTAGGTAAATGGCAGTTTAGAACTATAACCGTTCTGATTGATAAGGTCGAGCATCAAATACGTTATAAAACCTGGCGGTATGATCCTTATCATTACTGTATGGCGATATTGTTTGAACGCTATCACCTTAGGCTCAAAGAACTTGAACAAAACGGAGACATGATGTTTGAGTCACGAGGCGGTAGGGAGGACATGCGGCTCAAAGACTCCTACCGGAAAATTTTTGCATCTGGAACTGACTGGATAAAACCAAGCGATATCGATGAAACAATTACAAGCAAGGAGTTGAAGATTAAGCAAAAAATAGCCAATGTTTCCGGACTTCAAGTGGCCGACCTGTTGGCTTATCCATTATACCGGTACTCACTAAAGTTTTTCGGCCTTAAAGACGATGGTCGTCAGACCTTTAATGAACAAATACTGGAGGTGATCAAACCAAAGATCTTTAGACATGGAAATCGGATTGAGGGCTATGGACTTAAGCTACTGCCTTAAAAGAAAAAACCCCGTTGCCGGGGCAAAGGCTCATACGTCCTTCCACCTTCGTATACACGAATTGGTACAAAGATAAAAGATTGTTTTATAATTACAAGCAATTTAATTTTAAAATGAATAATCAGTTATAGCATGTTTTCTGTTTATGGGTGCTGCTTCTCGTTTAAACATATGTGGCAATAATTACCCCTTATCCTTAAACGAAAAACAATGTCTAGAATTTATAGATCACCGCTCCCAGCGATTTCTTTGAAAACTGCATGGAAACACAGCCTCGTATATCAGCTTCCACCTGCGCTTTTCGCAGATTATGAAATAGTTAAAAATGAACTTACGGTGTTATTCAATCAACTATTTACTGAAGTTTCGGAGGTCTAAAACACGCTTGTTTAGTCATCCTGTTTTTCGTCGGATAACTGTTAACCGATAACTGATAACTGACAACCCTCTTTCGGTCTAAGGTAATAATAATTGCTTTTGAGCGCTAATAGAGGAAACCAAACAGCCACAATGGAATCGTTTGTCCGGCACCGGTTTCAATATCATCGAGAGCAAGAAATCCATTAACGGTTTCTTTTATTTGTTCCCGGGTTTTGGTTCGCCCCCCAACTTCGAGAGTCCAGGTACCGTTAAGTACAAAGTCTCCATGTTCTGGATAGGTCACGGTTAAAGGGTTGCTCACCTGGTTAAGGAGGAAGGTTTCACGAATGGTTCCGGTTTCCGGAGTGGTGTTAAAGCACCAGAGAAGGTTAGGATTATTTAGATAGATTTTATCCGGTTTTCTAAGAATCTGATTCCCTTTGCCTTCACGGGTTAATACAGTGATCAGTTCAGCCTGATCGAGATAATACAGATATTTCAGTAAGGTGCGTTGATCGATTATGTGTAGTTCCTGCCTGATCCGGCTTAGATTCGGTGTATACGGAACGCTTGAGGCTATAACCGCCAATAGTTTTTTAATTTTGATCAGGGTATCATAGTGCAGGTTGGTTACCGCAGGAAGATCGTTTTCCAGTATTACATTGATCACATTCTTGAGGCGATCGTAATATTGTTCAGGAACCTCCTGATAAAAAGGATAATACCCTGAGGCAAGATACTTCCTGAAATGGGGTATAATCTTGATTTTATCGATGATGGTAGCTGATATTTCAGGATGACGTGGAAACAGGTCGTCAACTGAAACCACAGGAAATCTGGCAATACCATAAAAATCCAGGTATTCACGCAGGGAAAGGCCTTTTAGGTTATAAACCGTTTTTCGCCGGCTGAGATCCCCCTGCCCTTTATACAGGCGGAGCACGGAGGAACCGGTATAGATAACCTTTAACGAGGGATAGCGATCGTAAACGGTTTTCACCTCTGATGACCAATCAAATGCAGGGTGCTTCGACGGATATTTGTGAACCTCATCGAGAAAAAGCGCTCTTCCGCCGTTACGCAGGAACTCCGAAGCCGTATCAATCAGGGAGTGGTAATCCATTACAAAATTATTGAAATTTTATTGTAATCCAATACAATAGTGGAAAAAGGTTGACGGTTGTCGGTTGTCGGTTATCGGTTGTCGGTTGTCGGTCTGAGACGCAAATATGCGTCTACTATATAACTCTTTGTATAATACAGATAGTCAACGCAATTCATAAAGCACTTTTTAGATGATTGAGCTGTTTTTCCAAGTACTT
>Ga0265292_1001577_pt1 | contig 19483 bp, 24 predicted proteins | sample Munlanlewell296A_FD_189080 | JGI IMG/M metagenome (GOLD analysis project Ga0265292, IMG submission 189080) | Leachate microbial communities from a municipal landfill in Southern Ontario, Canada - Leachate well 296A | ecosystem: Engineered > Solid waste > Landfill > Unclassified | place: Canada... | reverse complement strand
CAACGGTTTAAAAACCTCACGTGGAAAGCAATTTTCTTCTGATCATTTTTAATTATCTTTGTAAAATGAAAGCAATAAAAGACATAGAGACCAAGATAAGCAAGTTGTCGCCCGGATTAATGGGAGAGCTGGATCATTATTTGGACTACTTGATCACTAAAAGATTAATCAAGAAACCCAAAAAATTGAAACAGAATTGGGCTGGAGGATTAAGGGATATAAAGTTTTCAGCACTTGAATTGCAGAAAAAAGCACTTGATTGGCGACAAAAGTAAGATATCTGGTAGACACGAATATTTGGCTTGAGCGCCTGCTGGATCAAGACAAATCTGAGGTTGTATCACATTTTCTTAATGTGGTTCCGGCTGATCAACTATTTGTTTCGGACTTTGCCATACATTCAATCGGAGTCATTCTGAGTCGATTGAAGAAATTTGATACCCTTAAGATGTTCCTGGAGGATATTTTTATAAATGGACAAATTGAGCAGTTGACTTTAGAACCGATTGATTTAATTGATGTTCTAAATAATATTGGTCGGAAGCGATCGATATCCGATGCGTTTTACTTCATCAGCAAAAACCGGTGCCGATATCACGGATCTCAACCATGTCGAACTTAAGGTTACCGGCAAGGCAACATTTACTTCACTTTTTATCGAGAATCCTTTTTAACCCCCGTTAATACAAGGGGTTCCGACCTCTTTTTGTCCTTTTAATCCGCCTGAGGCACCACTAATTTGGTGGCTCAGGCTTTTTTTATGACTTGGCAAAAAGGACTCATGAACACATTACAACTTGATATTGATGGCTTTATCGGAAATTGGGGTTATTCAAAATCCTTTGTCAAGAACTTCCTGGCAGCCGCCGGAAAAAATCCGGTCATCGTTCGCGTTTCATCGCTCGGCGGTGATGTGGATCATGCCATCGCCATTTATGATCAATTCGTAGAGCATGGCAATGTAACCATCCAGTTGTCGGCCTTCAATGCCAGCGCTGCAACCCTGATCACTCTCGGTGCCAAACGGATTCTGATGAACTCCAATGGATTTTACCTGATCCATAAAGCACTGAACTGGGTAGATACCTGGGGGAACATGAACGAGGATGATATCGATGCCTTGATCCTCACCCTCACGAAAGAAAAAAAAGAACTCGAAAAAGTCACCCTGGTGCTGGCCAAAATGTATTCCCGGAAAACCGGTAAACCAACTTCCGAGATTTTAACCCTGATGAAGGAGGAAACCTGGCTGAACGCTGAGGAAGCCCTCGCCTGGGGATTTATCGACGAAATCACGGAACCGGCGACAAAGGAGAATTTACTCTCCAACCAGAAGATGGTCACCATGCTCAACTATTCCGAACTCCCCATTCCGGGAACCTTGGTACACACCACGGATCCGATTCCGGGCATCCTGCAGAACGTCACCACCTCAATCAAGAAAATTATCAACTCAATCTTTACCATGAAACAACTTGCATTCCTCAACAAATTACTCGGGGTACCCTCACTTGAAGCATCCGATGAAGGGATCTACCTCAACGAAGCCCAGGCGACCGCCATTAACGAAGCACTGGAAGCCAATCAGCAGATCGTTACCGAGCGAGATGCTGCCATCGCTCAGCGCAACGAAGCAGTCAATGACATTATGGGCATCCAGGCATCATTGGATGCAATCGATCCCACCATTGCCACAGCAACCACCATCGAAACCAAAATCCAGGCGATCCGGGATTTCATGGCCGCTAAGCCTGCCGTAGCACCTGTGGGGGTAGTAACCGCCGTTGACCCGATCACCGACACCCTTACCGACAATATTAAACTCCTTAACTCTCTTCCGCACATGCAGGAAGACAACTAACCGTAATTACCACCAAAACAGCATTTCACCATGGACATCAGCGAATTAATCATTGCGTTTGGGGCCTACTACGAACAGGCAGGCCAAAACGTCAGCCGCATCAAACGGTTACTCACACAGGGGATTGAAACTCCAAAGATCTGCACCCCCCTGAAAACAGACGATACCATTTATCGTTTGTCCCAGATCAACATGACCCGTATCGTTCAGCCTTTCCAGCAAGGGTGGACCCCGATCAACTCAGCTGCCTTCACGCCAAATGAGCTCCGCCTGTTCCAGTTCAAAGTGGACCAGGATATACAGCCGGATTTCATTACTGCCAGCTGGCTCGGATTTCTCGATTCAAACAGCCTGACCAAAAAGGATTATCCGTTAGTGCGTTACCTGATCGAAAACAACCTGATCCCCTCCATTCAAAACGACATGGAAATGTTCGTATACGGACATGGAGTCTATCAGGCACCTACCCCCGGCGTGGCCGGTCCGGTCGTCTCGTGTATGGATGGTCTGATTAAACTGCTTCAGACTGGTGTGGATGCCTCGACCATAAATTCGGTCAATATTGGGCCTCTGGACAAGGATTCGATCTTCGACCAGGTGGAAGCCTTCATCGATGGAATTTCTGAAATCTACCAGAATGAAGCCATGGATGTATGCATGAGCCAGACCTGGTACAAGCATTACCTCCGGGATAAACGCGTCAGCGGGTTCTACACGAAATTCTCCGACAAGGAGATCGACAACGGCATCGACTTCACCGTCCAGAAAGTGAAAGCCCTTCCTTCCCTGAATAACTCCAATGTTATTTTCGCCACTCCGAAAGCAAACTTGCTTCACCTGACCAAGAAGTCGGCCAACATGACCAAGTTTGACATTCAGGAATCCAAACGTACCGTCAGCATATTGACTGACTGGTGGGAAGGTCTGGGATTCGGGATGAATGCAGCAGTATGGACCAACGTCCAGAAAACCAGCAGCGGTTCCGTTTAACCTGAAATATTCACGCTCAAATCTTTAAAAACATGGATTTTGCAGATATAGGAAAATTGCTGACCGACGGGAAAAACCTCGGAGGCCTGGCCCAACGGATTTACTTCGGTCTGTGGTACGATGTCCTCACCTGGCCGACGGACCCATCCGGACCCGCTTCATTGGAGCTGGCCGGTGCACAGGTAGGAGATATCATCATGAAACCCGGCAAACGGATGTTCGAGCTATACACCACAGAGGATGCAGCCAAACTCGACATCAACGTGATCGGGGAAGAAGCAGGCAAGGGTTACGAACTCCTGTTGCATGTATTCGCACCTGGACTCCACAAAAAGCTTCTGGGGTTCATGAACGCCACCAAGAACGAGGATCTGGTTATGATCGCTCAGGACAGCGCCGGTCAGAATTACCTGATGGGATGCGCCATCCGTTCGGCCAAATTCTCGGCCAGCGATGGATCCGGTACCGGTTCCACCACCGATGGAAGGCGTGGCTTGGGAATGACATTCGCCTACCGGTCGGCCAACCTGTACGTTTATTCCGGAAATATCCCACTGACGGAAGCAATAGGATCAGTATGATCTGGACCGATTATTTCACCCTCATAAAAGTTCTGCCGGGGCGTATCGTTACACCCCGGTTTGGAACTTTGGATTTCTCTGATGCTAATCTTCCGGTGGAAAAACTCCAGGCTCTGTTTGAGGATGACTTCCCTTACCTTAAGATAACACCTCTGGGCCTGGAAGCTCTTTATCCTGTTCCCCCTCTTGCCAAACTCCCCTTTAAAAAGGTGGAACCGTTCGCTCCGGCAAGGAGAACAGTAAAGCGAAAAGCGTAGGTTTCTTCTTCATAGGTTTTGTATTTTGCGGAAGCCCCCGGTAAAAAGGGGGCTTTTGCTTTTCTAGAAAATTTTGATCTTGCAATATGTTTTGCATGTTTAAAACATTAACTCAGAGGGTATGAACATGAATCCTAAAAAATGCGCATCCGGAAGCCCAACGGTTAATCCAATTGGACTAAATTAATACCTAATTTTGGGATTATGATTCTTAACCAAGAACATACCAGTTGCGTATAGCCCTCAAATCTGGCTTCCTAAACTCAATACAGATGGATTCCAGCTATACGCAATGCGTATGTACGCGTATGTACAAACATTGGCTGCAAGCTTTGGGGACAGTGCTAACTTGTAACATTCAAGCAAAAATTAACAATTTCACAGAGAAAACAAAATGACGATAACAGAATACTACCAGAGAATTATTCCGTATAATTGTACGGACAAATTTTAAATGAACATGGATTTTCATCCAAACGACAGTTTACTTAAAGACGAGCTAACTAAGCGGCTATTAAATTTGGAGCAACATTTATCAGCTGATGTAGTATCATTTACTGGTGCTATTCATGAAGGATATTCGCCTAAAGTTTTAGGAGTAATTGAAGATCTTGCAAAAACCAAAGAGAAAAAAGATATCCTTTATATTATTCTGACGACAACAGGTGGAAGTGCTCATGCCGTTGATGTTTATGTAAACATAATACGACATCACTATAAAACCGTAAATTTCATTGTTCCAGAATACGCCTATAGTGCTGGAACAATTTTTTGCATGAGTGGCGACAATATTTACATGGACTATTATTCTGTTCTTGGTCCGATTGACCCTCAAGTTCAAAATAAAGATGGTCGTTGGGTTGCGGCTTTGGGATATTTGGATAAAATTAAAGAGTTACTTGACAAGGCAAGACCAAAATCTCCTGAGAATCCTAACGGTGACACTTTGACTAACGCTGAGTTTCTGATTTTGAAAGATTTTGATTTAGCAGAATTAAGGGGATATGAACAAGCAAGAGATTTGACTATAGACTTGCTTAAAAATTGGCTTTTTAAGTATAAATTTAAAAATTGGACAAAGCACGAAACTTCTCCTGCATTACTTGGCCAAGCAGTTACAGATAAACAAAAAATTAGCAGGGCAGAAAGCATAGCGAAGGATTTAGGTGATACATCAAAATGGAAATCACATGGCAGACCGATCAATATTCAGACACTGAAAGACATGAAATTAAAAATTGAAGATTTTGGTTCAGACGCTGCTTTGAAAGAATTGATTCGTTCTTATTACGACTTCTTAAGAGATTATACAAGTAAAATTCAATTATCAATGGCACCTCAGGCAAGAGACCAGTTTAACTTTTTACACACAAGAACATTTATTTAATATGGAAAAAAATATTTCAGAAAAAGTTGAGGACCTGATTAAGACCAATTCTCCAGACAATGCTCAATTAAACGAATTTATTAGGGCTAATGAGGAGTATCAAAAACTCATTCAAGAAGGGTTGACAATGAAACGGGGATTTAACATCTTGACCACCGAAGAAATATACAACCCTGCATTGAATTGTTCTCATTCACAACCTTCGCAACGACTTCATTTGTAACATCTCATAGGTGACGCACGCCAGCCGCCAACGGCACGCTTGTGCAATGCAGGCTGACTAGGTTCATTGAACTTTAGTATTTCTAACTACATTTGTGCTGGCTGACAGTGAAATGATTCTAATCCAGCACCACACAAGCCTGCAGGACGTTATACGCAACCAACAAACTTCAAACATGGACGTTATTAAAAATATGGCTGTTGAATTTAGTCGCAACTTTCGATATGGGCAATCCGACAACTTAGAAGGCTTCGATAGTGAATTAAATTCGAAATTAATATACATAAATAAACCTTCTGAAAAGCTTCGATACTTATCATATTTAAAAGATGAGATTGAAAGTCAGTATCAAAAACATGCCAAGGTTTGTACAGATCCGAAAAATTGCCAAGAAAATAAATCGTATGAAATCGCATTGTATTCTATCGGACAACAATACGATTATTATTATGAAATAGTCGGAGGCATAACAACTATAGAGCGACCTTCAATGCAATTTTTTTCGGAAGGACAATACTTTGATGCGTTCACGTCAATCAAAGTATGTATAAAAGAAGCCGAATCCTCAATTATTCTGATAGACAATTATATTGATGCGGACACATTAGCTTTCTTTCCAAGTAAAGAACCTTCTATTAAATTGAGATTAATTACAAAAGCAAAATCGATAAATGATCTATTTCAAAGGGCGGTGGATATTTACAATAAACAATATGAGAATCTTAAGCTCAAAGAATCTGAAATTTTTCATGATCGATTTCTAATTATTGATGATAAAACGTTTTATCATATTGGATCTTCAATAAAAGATGCGGGGAAAAAAACATTTATGTTTTCTAGAATTGATGATAGCGATATTCATAATCTAATAAGAGAAAAACTTACAACAGAATGGCCAGACGTTTTATCATAATTCCACCGACTGTGTATAATAAGGGTTTGGCGCTATGGGGACTGAAGTATATGGGCAGAAATTTAGTTTTTCAATTTATCTTTAACAAATGAGCTAAGCTGAAGTTCCTTGAATTCCCCCATAGACGCTAAGACTTTAAACGTTATGCACAATTCTATGACGACGTTGAAAATTAATCCGAACTATGTTTTAGCTCCATTTCACAAACTACTTGGAGGCTGTCAGAATAATGTTCTAATGGGACTGAGAATTGCAGAGAAACTTGACAAATTTCCCGAGCCGACACCAGAAGAGTTAAACTTCTTTCAGCTATCTATGGGTGGACAAGTAGCAGACATTGTCAAGAGCAAGACGCTTTTTAAAAAATGGGTTTTAGTAAACGGATTTGAAGACATTCATAAATGTTTTCGTGTAACGCTTGAACGACTATACATTCTCAAAACAGTTGATAATAAAATAAAGTCAGGCGACACTTTAAATCTTGATGAGACTGAAAAAGAGTTAAAGACTAAAGCAAGTAACTTCTATTTTGACCAGCTTATTCATGCTGTGAATTTGATTTTTGATGAACCATTGCAATATCAGAAGCAAATTATTTCATTCAATAATGCACGAAATTGTTTAGTCCATACTAATGGCGTTGTAACACCCAGACATTGTAATAACATAGAGAAAGACAAATTGACAATTTTCGGCAACAGGTTCAAAATGTTTTTCAAAAAGGGTGATGAGGAGATAATTGCCGAAATCGGAAAACCCGGACCCGAAAATGCTGCATTAATGCTAGGTGCAGAGGAATTTCAGATTGACTTTTCTAAGGACAGGGAAATTGAACTTGACTTGAAACAGTTTCTCGACATTTTAAATACTTGTGTTTTTGTGAGAGCTGACATTGACATAAAATTAAAGAAGAACTGTTCATAACAGCACAATTGCGATAACAGGGGAGACTACCTTCGCAGACACATTTTTGCAAGTTGGAAGTGCAGTTCTCCGAATGAACGGTAGTGCTGAAAAAACCCGCCATCGCAAATCTGCAAAACGTTACCTTAATGATTAAAGTATTGAGGCTTCCGGCGCTAACCTGGGGCCTCTTTTTTGTCCTTTTTCGCCATTTCGCCATTCCGTAGTTTTCGGAATGATCTACTTTTTCACCCCCTATAGCTTCAATTTCAAACTGCTGGATGCGATTTTCGGCTGCATGGAGCTACTGAAACCAAATGACTGGGCAGTAATCATGGATGGAGACACCATGTTCCTGCAGCCGAATTTCGGGCACCAGATCCAGCAACATATTGAAAACCATCCGGAAGCAGGACTCTTTACCTGCTTCGCCTCCCGGTGCCATTACTCCATTCAGGTGCCCGCCGGCGTTGATATGAACAATGATTCCATCCGGTATCATAAACTCATCGCCTCCCTTCAGCAGGATATCCACGCCGGAGAAACCGCGGAGATCAACCGCCGGATTGCCGGCCACGTGATGGTGATTAAAAAATCAACCTGGGATAAGATTTTGCCAATGGTTCGAGTAACTGCCTCCGAAAAACGAATCCTGGGAGTGGATACCAAAATCTGCAACGCCATATTGAAATCAGGAATGAAAATATTGCTTATGAAGGACATCTATATTCTCCATTATTGCCGGTTGGCAGAGGGTTTCGAATATACCAAACACTTAGAACCATGCACAAAAGAGTAATAGACTTTATCCTGGGGATAAAACAAATTCATTCGGAATTTTTCCGGGATGTTGACGTTCTGGATTGCGGTTCCCTTGACGTCAATGGAAACAACCGCCAGTTCTTCGTCGATTCCCACTATACCGGAATTGATATAGTGGACGGTAAAAATGTCGATGTCGTAACCCGCGTTTCCAAATACAACCCAAAAAAGTTATTCGACGTCGTAATCTGCACCGAAATGCTTGAGCATGATGAATCATTCGACGAATCCATGCAAAAAATGTTTTGGTTCCTTCGCCCTGGTGGGCTCCTGATTATTACCGCAGCAGGACTTGGGCGTGAAGAACACGGAACAACAAATCATCACCCGAAGGATAGCCCATTAACCCATGATTACTATCAGAATCTTGATGCCGTGGATTTCACAGCCTGGCTGCCAACTGATTTTTTCAGTGAATGGCAACTATCCCACATCAATACCGATATCCGGTTTTATGGAATAAAAGCATATGAAACCTATTGATATAGTCTATGTTTTGGGTACCGGTTCCGGATGGTCCGACAACGAGATCCGGTTTTCGCTACGATCCGTATTCAAGAACCTGACCAACATCGGCCAGATTTTCATCGTTGGGGAAAAGCCAGCCGGATTGAAAGGATTCATTCACATTGATCACCCGGATGAATTTTCGTCCATTAATGCCGATGCAAACATCATCCGGAAAGTTCTCCGGGCATGCCAGGACCCCAGGGTATCGGAGAAATTCCTGTTTATCAATGATGACCATATCATCATGAAGCCGATGCGTGCCGATCGTATGCCGCCGTTCCATAAAGGCGATATGAAATCCTTTCACCTGGACTACTTCAGCTTTAACGAGTGGCGGAAAAGGCTTTATAAAACCATGATTGCATTGGAAGAGCAGAACCTCCCTACCCTTCACTTCGATTGCCATACACCGATAATTTTTGAAAAGGAAAAGTTCATCGAGGCTATGAGCCGGTTCGATTACGCATCAGGAATCGGCCTTTGCATGAAAAGCCTCTATGGGAATATCTATTATCCGGATGCTCCCTGCCTGGCAGAGCAAAAGAAAACGGTATTCAAGTCATATACCCTCGATGAGCTGAACCTCCGGTTCGAAAAACCGATATTGCTTTCATTCAACGATCAGGGCCTGAATGACTCTCTGAAAATCTTCCTGTATCAGAATTTCAGCCTGCCATCCCCCTTGGAAACTTGCATCCTGGAAGATAGGATTATCGAAATCTATCGTGCCAGCCGGGAATCTTTCTCTTATGAATTGGCGCGGGATACCTACCTGAAGCACTTCAAAAACAATAACATGAAGGCTGTTTTCATTTCCGACCGTGCCAACCGGTTCGAAAACAAGCTCAAATATTTACTGGAACAAAAACTTACCGGATTATGACACAACACGAAATCAATGAAATAAATGCCTGGCTAAATTCTGAGAGAAACTACCAGGTGGGCCTTCAACTTTTTGAAAAACATTCGAAAAGCACCGCCATGAAACGCATTTTTCAGGGTAAAGAATCCCGGTATGCCGGGAAGCTGCTCTATGAACTGCGAAAACTTATTCCATCCGGCCCAACGCCTGATATCCCGGCAGCAAAACCCGTAAAGCTATCAGGACTAAAACCCACAGAACCTGCGAATTCTTTCATAGAATCTATCGGGGAACCAGATCCAAACTTCCCGCCAATTATCAGGCGGTTGATCGCTCAATTCTCAGACTTCTATAAAAGCCGGTCTATCGCACATAATTCATTAAAGGCAGTACCTCCGGATAACCGCGTGGAAAACATGGAACTCCGCAGAATTATCGTGGAGAAGATGAAAGTTTATTCCGATCGTATGGACGAACTCCAATACCACCACACTGAGTATAAAACAAAGAACATCGTGCCCGATGAAGAAACCCTGTTTCCTGGCAAAACGCAAAAGTCTCCACCGGTGGAGTCAGAGAATCTGGACGAATTATCCCGGTTACGGCTGAACCTTCAAAAATCACTGAACCGGGATAATAACCTGCTTCACTTCCAGACGCCTACCCGCCTGCCTGCCACGAATGAAATGCGCGCCGGTCCGAAACGTACCGCCCTTCTTTCCCGCATCAAAGAGAAGAAAACTGAAATCGCACGATTAACCTCTCGCATCGATGGTATTAATAAAGTCCTCGGAAATCCGCCCGCCGGTACCGAACAAGAGTAAAACAAAAGAACTCATGATCCCTACAGCGCTCATCGAGTCGGATGCTGATCCGGATCCCGACCTCGTGGAATTCTCGCCCGGAGTAATCACCCGGTCCATCGGGCTCCTGGAACATGGCCGGCAGAAACATTACTATTCAGATGGCAATTTTAATTTAATCAGGCTGATCTTTCATTTACTGAAGCAAACAGGACCCGCCCATGTATTCATGACAACCTATTCCATATCGCAGCAGTCACTCGAAAAGGTTCAAAATGCACTCAATAAAAAGGATCTCCTGTCGATCCGCTTTCTGATCGATAACCGCGTAAAAGTCATGAGTCCCAAACCATTCCAGATGCTTCGCCAAAGCTTCACCTACCGGTGCATATCCCTGCATGCAAAAGTGGCACTCCTGGAAAACGATGAGTGGAGAATCTCAATTGTTACCTCGCAAAATGCGACTGATAACCCCAAACTCGAACGTGGGGTAATCTTTACCGATGACCGGATATTCAACTTCGATAAAACCCAACTGGAAAATGCTTTTAACAGAGGAACAGATTAAGGAAATTGAAACCATGGCCGGGCTCTTCTTTAGCCTGGATCAAATAGCCGTTAATGCGGAAATCGATCCGGAAGAATTCCGGGCAGCCGTTCAATCTAAATCCGGTGAGGCCTATATCGCCTACATGACCGGCTGGTTCCGCGGAGAAATACCGCTTCGAAAATCCATTGCCGAGGCAGCAGCCAACGGATCCAATCCGGCCCAGCAAATGCTGCTGGCGATGATTCAAAATGCAGAAATCGATAAATTATGAGTTATCACATCACCTCCCTGGAAGATCAAAATTGGCAAGCGGTCAAACGGGCCATCCTGGATCCCGAAACCAGTCAGCTTCCCGAAGAACAAACCGCCATGATCTGCCGGATTACCAGTCTGGCCCGAATAATCGACCGGCATCCCCAGGGGAAAACGGCCATCACCCTGCACATGAACAAGTACCCGGAAATCTCCGGCAGCCAGGCAACCAGCATCCGGAGGTTTCAGGATCGATACGGCTACCCGGATGAGATTTGGAACTTTCAGTCCATTAAAAAAGACCTGGATCGGAACACCATTCGTCAGGAAATCGGGTTCGACACCGAGATCTACGACAAAATCCAAAAAATATTAATGCACAATTTGTACAAATTAGGGACACTTTCTAAAAACAATCAATTATCAAATGAATACTCTCGTAAAAGAACAAAACAACCTCGGGGGGATAGCCAGGATCTGGCTGATCGCTTCAGTGAAGATTCCCACCTATCTTTATAGTTATCCCCGTGGCCTGATGCAACTGCCCATTAATTGGGCAGTGGATGCCTGGGAACTTACTCCTGTTTTTCAATCCGGTTCCTATACTCAAGATCAGGTGCAATCTCCTGCCGGCACTTACTTCGAAAACACCGTATCATTCAAAATCCCGAAGTATACACTGGATAGAAGGCAATTTGCTGCTGACCTGGCGAGCCTTCTCTGGGCCGTCCTTACCATGGATCAAAATGGTGAGTTCTTGCTGATGGGAAGCAGCGATTATCCGATGCGTGTTACTACCAAGGTGGCATCAGGTTCCGATCTATCGGATCTCAACCACGTTGCCGTCACCATATCAGGCAAGTCTCCCATTCTACCCCTAAACATTGCAATTACTACCTGATTACCCGTCGTATCAAGGGTTTTAGATCCTTTTTGTCCTTTTAATCCGCCTGGGTCACCACTAATTTGGTGGCTCAGGCTTTTTTATGACTTGGCAAAAAGGACAAATGGATACTTTACAACTTGATATAGACGGATTTATCGGGCAGTGGGGATACTCGAAATCCTATGTTAAGAATTTCCTGGCTGCAGCCGGCAAGGAACCGGTCACCGTTCGGGTATCCTCCCTCGGAGGAGACGTCGACCACGCAATATATATATATGACCAATTCGTGGAGCATGGAGAGGTAACCATTCATTTATCCGCATTCAATGCCAGTGCAGCGACTCTGATCACGCTCGGTGCTAAACGGATATTGATGAACTCAAATGGATTCTACCTGATCCATAAGGCACTCAATTGGGTGGATGCCTGGGGAAACATGAACCCTGATGATATCGATGCCCTGATCGAATCCCTTACCAAAAACAAAAAGGAACTCGAAACCGTGACCCTGGTTCTCGCTAAAATGTATGCGAAGAAAACCAAAAAAACTACCACAGAAATCCTTAACCTGATGAAGGATGAAACCTGGCTGAACGCAGAGCAAGCCCTGGCCTGGGGATTCGTTGACGAAATCCGGGAACCGGCCATTAAGGAAAACCTCCTGCAGAACCAGCGCATGATAGCCATGCTCAACTATTCCGAACTCCCGATACCAGATACCCTGATGCAAACCCAGGATCCAACTCCCGGGATCATTGCCACAGTCACCTCATCCATGAAGAAAATTATCAACTCAATCTTTACCATGAAACAACTTGCATTCCTAAACAAATTACTCGGGGTACCCTCCCTGGAAGCATCAGATGAAGGTGTTTACCTCAACGAAGCCCAGCTGGCCGCCATCAACGAAGCACTGGAAGCTAATCAGCAAATCGTTACCGAACGCGATGCTGCAATCGTAAACCGTGATGCAGTCGTTACCGACCGCACCAACATCGTCGCCTCTCTGGATGCCATCGATGCCACAATCGCGACTGCTACCACCATCGAAACCAAGATCCAGGCGATCCGTGACTTTATGGCCGCAAAGCCTGCCGTAGCACCCGTAGGGGTGGTAACCGCAGTTGACCCGATCACCGACACCCTTATTGATAACATCAAACTCCTCAACTCTCTTCCGCACATGCAGGAAGACAACTAACCTTTTCACCACCAAAACAGCTTTTCACCATGGACATCAGCGAATTAATCATTGCGTTTGGAGCCTACTACGAACAGGCAGGCCAAAACGTCACCCGCATCAAGCGGCTGCTCACCCAGGGGATTGAAACCCCGAAGATCTGCACCCCCCTGAAAACAGACGATACCATCTATCGACTCAGCCAGATCAACATGACCCGCATCGTTCAGCCTTTTCAGCAGGGTTGGACCCCGATCAACAGCGCGGCTTTCACTCCGAACGAACTTCGCCTGTTCCAATTCAAAGTGGACCAGGATATTCAGCCGGATTTCATCACGGCCAGTTGGCTTGGTTTTCTCGACTCAAACAGTCTCACCAAAAAGGATTATCCCCTAGTTCGGTACCTGATCGAAAACAACCTCATCCCTTCCATTCAAAACGACATGGAAATGTTCGTATACGGACATGGAGTCTATCAGGCACCTACCCCCGGGGTGGCCGGTCCGGTCGTCTCGTGTATGGATGGTCTCATCAAACTGCTTCAGACAGGTGTTGATGCCTCGACTATCAATTCGGTCAATATCGGACCTCTGGACAAGGATTCGATCTTCGACCAGGTAGAAGCCTTCATCGATGGTATCTCGGAAATCTACCAGAACGAAGCCATGGACGTTTGCATGAGCCAGACCTGGTACAAGCATTACCTCCGGGATAAGCGCGTAAGCGGGTTCTACACGAAATTCTCCGACAAGGAGATTGACAACGGTATCGATTTCACCGTCCAGAAAGTCAAAGCCCTGCCCTCCCTAAATAACTCCAATGTTATTTTTGCCACTCCGAAAGCAAACTTGCTTCACCTGACCAAAAAGTCAGCCAACATGACCAAGTTTGATATTCAGGAATCCAAACGAACCGTCAGCATTTTAACTGACTGGTGGGAAGGTCTCGGATTCGGGATGAATGCCGCAGTATGGACCAACCTCCAGAAAACCGGCAGCGGTTCTGTATAATCTGAATTATTCACGCTCAAATCTTTAAAAACATGGATTTTGCAGATATAGGAAAGTTGCTCCCCGATGGTAAAAACCTCGGTGGGCTCGCCAACCGGATTTATTTCGGACTATGGAACGATGTCGCTGCCTGGCCAACCGACCCGACAGAGCCCTTAACAATAGATTTGGCCGGCGCACAAACCGGTGATCTGGTTATGAAAGCCGGCAAACGGATGTTCGAGCTGTACACCACTGAGGATGCAGCCAAACTCGACATCAACGTGATCGGAGAAGAAGCCGGCAAGGGGTACGAACTTCTGCTTCATGTATTCGCACCAGGGCTTCACAAAAAGCTTCTGGGATTCATGAACGCAACAAAGAACGAGGATCTGGTTATGATCGCTCAGGATAGTGCCGGTCAGAATTATCTGATGGGATGCGCCATCCGTTCGGCCAAATTCTCAGCCAGCGATGGATCCGGTACCGGTTCTACCACAGATGGAAGGAGAGGGCTTGGGATGACATTCGCTTACCGGTCGGCCAACCTTTACGTTTACTCCGGTAATATCCCACTGACTGAAGCCATAGGATCAGTATGATCTGGACCGAATATTTCACCCTTATAAAAGTTCGACCGGGGCGTATCGTAACGCCCCGGTTTGGAACTTTGGATTTTTCAGATCCTAATCTGCCGGTTGAAAAGGTACAGGCCCTGTTTGAAGATGATTTTCCATACCTTCAGATCACCCCACTGGGCTTGGAAACCCTATATCCTGTTCCCCCTCTAGCCAAACTCCCCTTTAAAAAGGTGGAACCACTTACTCAGGCAAGGAAACCCGTAAAACGAAAAGCGTAGTTTTCTATTTCTCAATGTGTAACATTGTTTCTCCGTGTTGTTTTTGATACGAGCACTAATTTAGGATCGGAACACGGCTAAAAGATACACTATTCGTTAATCATTGACTTCATTTTCTCCAGCAAAAGGTCAATTTTTTCCCTGTGAAATGAGCTGCTTTGTTTCTTCAGTGTGTCAAGTTGCCCGCGGCATTCCTTGACCTTGCCCTGTTTAAGATAATTGAGTGCCAAATACCAACGGGCATTCTGCGCATATGATCCACCTTCCGGAATTAATACCAAGTATTGTTTTATCGCCTCATCATATTTCCCACAGGCTTGTTTAGAAAGACCATCTAAAAGGAGGTAATCTGGATTGGTAGGATCGAGTGCCGACAGGGAATCAGCCAGGATTTCGGCTTCTTCCCAGTGCTGGTTCCGGTAGGCTGAAATGGCTTGCTGGTAGAGCTTGTTTGAAACTTCACTTCCATCGCGGTAATCCGAAGCAAATCGGAAAGCCTCATAGTATTGTTTATACAGATTTTCCTGACTGTTATGGGTTCTTAATCCCGTCCATGGGACCAGAACGATAATCATAAATAAAGCGGCAACTCCTGAAACAATTACTGCGGCACGTTGAATCCTATGCTTTCTTTTTGATAGACGAATCAGTCGCTGATATTTGAGAGTACGTGCGGCATCACGCTCCTTCCAGGCCCGCAATTCACGGTATACCTCCATAAAGTCATCATCGCTTAATCTTTTTTTGGTCATAAAGCTGAGTATTAACTAAAAATCAACCCCGTGTTTTCGTAAAAGTTTCCTGAATTTTGCGAGTACTATGCATTTTCGAACACGGAATACCTCCTTATTCTTATACCCCAACTGTTGGGTTATGCAATCAGCAGATTCCCCGGTCCGTATCTTTTCAATCATATCTAACTCCTGGCTACTCAATAATCCCAAACATATGTCAATAGCATCATTTGCTTCATACTTAGCAATATCAGAATCAATCTGCGGATTAATTTCGATCAGGTTTTCAGAGTCTAACTCTTGTCCAACAAATGGTATGATATCCCTGAGATGCCTGCAAACTAGACTTTTGGTTATATGGTACAGGTAACCCATAACATTAAATGGTTCAGTAAATACTTTCTTGCTTAAAACAATTTCAATGATAACATCATTAACGATTTCGTGGACCAGATCATAGTTTTTGATTCCATAGTGTCTGATAACATTATTTGCCATTGCCTTCAAAGGCTTATAAATCTGATTAACAGCATACTTATCACCCTTCTGTATCTTGTTTAGAATTTCGGAATCAAAGTTTTCGGGCACGTTCTGCAATTTAGGTTGCAGTAAAGGTATTTATTCTTTGATAAACCCCACCACCGATTCAGCCAATTCATCCGTAAACGGCGATGGGGTTATCCTGTCAGATCCTTATCCTCCGTGATTCGGATCCGGATCTGGAGGTGGCGGAGGTGGTGGTGGTATGATGGCACTATTATCTCCGTCACCGCCTCGCACATGAAGCATTTCCTCAACCTCCAATTCCCACGGAATGAGGTTTTTTTAGTTTTGAGAATTGTGTTTAACATAAAGTAAAAATTTAAAGATTAGTATACATTCGTATTATGTATAAAAACCATGCAAACCTTAATCCGGATATGGCTTTTTTTTTCATTTTTCTCTGTTGGTGCTCAAACCACCAACCACTCTGTCACCGATCTTTACGAGCAGACCTCCCGGGTTTATAAGTTGAGCAAAGAAGGGAAGGCTTTGAAGGTTATTGTGTTGGGTGATTCGGTGATTCGGGAATACAATAAGTTTCCCGGCGCAGAAAAATATTTGGGATACCTGTATTTATACATGGCCGAAGCGGCGGAGAAGCAGGGAGATATCAGCCTAGCCAGGTATTCGTATGCAGCATCCTCCGAATATTTTAAACCGCAAAGTGATATGTTGAAATACATTATACCGATCAATCTGATTGCCCTAAACTTGGAAGCCGGTATGTTTGACCGTTGTTTACAAAGGGGACTAACCCTGTTTGATGAAAAGGATCGCAAAAAGAATCCAACCAAACATGGAACCCTGTTGATAAACCTGGCCGAAGCTGCTGTACAGCTTAAAAAATTTAACCTGGCTGATTCTTTGTATACCTGTTTGTTTGAACTTATACACAAGAACATTTCGGGAACCGACTTTGATTCTGCCCTGGCATACAGAAATTTTGGGCGCTATAAACTGGCAATCGGAGATTTTCGACAGGCAGGAAATGCAATTCGGCGGTCTTTGGAATTATACCGTCAAATATTTGGTGATTCTCATTATCAAACTGCAAAATCCTGGAATGCTCTTGGGAACTATTATAAGAAATTATGCTCACTTGATTCAGCGCGGTTTTGTTACACAAATGCCAGAAATTCGTATCTTTTTGTTGATTCCGTGCTTTACCATGGAAGATATACTAATCATAAAATGAGTTATGAAACAATTTACCTCGAGCTACTTCTGGATGAATCTGATTTGCAGAGAATTCAAGCCCTTCGGGAGAATGGAAACCTGAGAGTTGCCGAATTGAAAAAAGCATTGGAGAAAATTACAGAGGGAATTTCCAGGTTTGAAAGAATATTGCAGAATCTGATCAGCACGGAATCAGGGTTTATACTTGCCGATAAAGGAAGGAAGCTTTTTAACGGTGCAATCCGCGTGTCTATTGATTTGTATAAAGAAACCGGTAGGAGTGAATATCTCCAAAAGGCCTTTTTTTGGTCCCTTAAAGCAGGTTCAGTCTCCATGCAGGCAAGGGCCGGATTGGAGGAGAGGATGATTAATGATGATTCAACTCGTATAAGGATACTGCGTTTATATCGTGTTCGTGAAGACCTCAATGAAACAACAAACCAAGATTCAAGGCTCGCGCAATTGCAAGAATATCAGCAACTAACACGAGAATTGGCGGCTAATGAGCCGAATTCTGGTTTATCTACTCAACTTGCGAATGTGGGAATAAAGGAGATATATAAGGCAATTGGTCGCAGTCAATTCATTTGTTACCACCAACTTGATTCTGTATTTATTGTGTTCGCGCTCGCACGTCGGGAGCTTAGGATAACTGAAATCCCCATATCAGACAAACTCAGCAATAGTCTAACCAAATTTACAAAGAACATAGGCAGTCCAATGAGTGGCAATTATAGTGATGAAGTTTTGAACCAGTTTTACCAAACCGGCGTTTCCCTATACCAGGATCTACTTAAGCCGTTTATAGTAAATGAGAAATCGGAAGATCTGCTTATTCGACCCGATGGGTTAATTAGGGACCTTCCTTTTGAGGCTCTGATTACGGATGTTCCTGGAAATGATGCTAAAGGTGGTCTTCCCGTGTTCCGGGATTTTCCATTTGTGATAAAGAACTTCCGGATATCTTATGTGTCAGGAATCCAGCATCGAATGAAAGGTAAGATTCTTGCCCTGCGCCGCAAATCAATCCGGATTCTCTCATGTTCCGATGACCGGCTGGCTCCGGAAATCAGGAACGAGGTCATAGGTCTTACAAGTAAAATGCGGTATTTACCAATCTCGAATTTAGGAGGAAACGGTTTCGATCTGAAATCAGCATTGAAGAATGCGGATATAATCCACTTTGCAGGCCATGTTCGTTTAGATCAGGATGATGCAATGAGAACAATCATGGGATGTTCGGGTCAGGCAAGCGGTGCATTTGATCTCTCAGAATTACTCCACATCCGGCTGGAATCAGATCTGGTATTTATAAACGGCTGCGAATCAGCAGAAGGGATTTTGAATCGTGGGGATGGAAAACTGAGTCCAGGATTGTTTTTTTTATTGGCCGGCGCAGGAGGGGTCATTGAGCACCGATGGAAAGCGCCTGACATCAGTGGTTCAATGCTGGCTTGCCAGTTTTACGAGCATTACCATGGTAACCAATCAGCCTATGCATTGTCAGAGGCAAAACGAAATTACCTGGCTATCTGCCAGCCGGGATTGGATCACCCTCATTATTGGGCAGGTATGGTTTATACAAGTCCTATCGTAATTAAGCGATCCCATCCATCAGTTTTCATCATGTTGTATATTATCGGGATAAGTCTTTTGGCAGTGGCCGGACTCATTATTCATAAAAGGATTTTTCGTTAGTACTAAAGCAGGCAAACTGGTCCACCAACAGGGCATTTCAGCCTGAAATTATTCTTCCTGATTGCCAGATGATTACAAAATAATTTACTTTTTTGGATTAAGGTTTGGGCGAAATCCGACATAATAGTGTTGTAAGAGTTAGGAACAATAACCTATGTAGATTTTATCAGTATGTATTTAAAAAATCAGAGCATAGTCTGCAAACGAGAAATTCGAAACTTGAGATTAGACCATTTGACTAAAGTCTTTGTTGCTTTGATTCTGTTTCCAATGATTCATTCGTGTCGGCAGGATGAAAGTCCTTTAGTTAAAGAAATAGATTTGTCAATCGAAACAAATAAAAGATTTGTTAATTTAAGTCAAATTGCTGATTCAGTAAGATATATACGACTCGCGACTACTTCTGATTCCTATTTGGGTGAAATTACTAAAGCGATTGTTACCTCAAATAACATAATTGTTTCAGACAGGTATACAAATTCAATTTTTGTTTACGATATTAAT
>Ga0265292_1001576_pt1 | contig 19484 bp, 24 predicted proteins | sample Munlanlewell296A_FD_189080 | JGI IMG/M metagenome (GOLD analysis project Ga0265292, IMG submission 189080) | Leachate microbial communities from a municipal landfill in Southern Ontario, Canada - Leachate well 296A | ecosystem: Engineered > Solid waste > Landfill > Unclassified | place: Canada... | reverse complement strand
GCTTGCGTCCCAATTTTATTTCTAACTGCCGCTAAAGACCAAAAAACCCTCGTTACCGCCTTAGATTTGGGCGCTGACGGCTTCATGTCTAAGCCATTCGAATATGAGGAGCTATTTGCCAGAATTAAATGTTTAATGAGACGCCAAACCTTATTTAAACCCACACAAGTGAGACACAATAATCTACTTTTAGATGTCAATTCATATCTTGCCAGCTACGGTTCTGAAATCATTAGCTTTAGGCGCAAAGAATGGTTGATTCTAGAGGTACTGATCAGATACAAAGGTTTAGTTGTGACTCACGGCATGCTCTGGGATCAGGTCTGGGATAGAAGTGATGAAATTAAATCTAATGTGATTGAGGTTCACCTCAGCACAATCAGGCGAAAATTAGCTAAACACTTCCATAAATGCCCAATTGAAACAGTCAAACCCATGGGTTATCGCTGGATTAAGTAGTAGCTCAACTTTGAGCGTTAAAAATCAGCTGGTTTCTAGCTCAACTACCAGAGGCAAATGATCAGAAATATCCACTTGTGGACAAGAGTGACTTAAAACCTGAATCTGGGGAGTGACCAAAATCATATCAACAGTGGCTGCAGCATACCCTGGATATTTAACGAGGTCTTTTTGTTTGACATTAAAACTGGTAGCTAATTCATCGCCAAAAACATTGGTTAATCTCGCTTCAAGCTGACGAATGGTTTGGGTTTGCCGCTGAACGTTAAAATCTCCGGCCACAATAGTTTGAGAAGTTAAATTAGCCAAAATTAAATCTGCAAACTTGAGTCGTCGCTGATCGTCTTCCTGGCCAGCATGATTAACTGGACCATGGACGTTTAAGAGTCTGACTGGACCAGTTGGTAAATTTAGGTCGACTTTTTGAATATTTGACGGAAAATTTTTAAAATCTTCCGGATTAGTCGTTGCCGCTAATTTGTCCTGATCATATTTAGCGTAAGGCAAATCTAAAAAAATATTTTCAGCCTCCAAAATTGGCCAACGCGATAAAATTAATTGGCCGTCATCTATTGGACCCTCAATGGCTCGCTCATCGCAGTAAGCCGGAGCAAAATCCGCAAAAAAATCTGGAAAATCTGACTTTAAAACTTCAGCAGTCTTAAACCTTTCATCTAAATCAGCTCCATGGCCGTTATAAGCTTCTTGAATGAAAATTAGATCAGCCGCCGTCTCACGCAAAAATTCTCTAGCCTGTTTCAAAAGCCGACCGCCATTCCAAATATTGAGGGTGACAAATTTCAAATGCATATTTAAATTATAGCAAGATATTTATGACTAAACTTCAGCTCGGCACTTATCAGCACTTTAAGGGCAATAAATACTTGGTGGCTGGCCTAGCTAGAAACTGCGAAACCTTCGAAGAAATGATGGTTTATATTGCTCTGTACGATAATCCTCAGCGATGCCTAGATTTAAAAATCTAGCAACATAAATCTGCCATAAGCAACCTAGACTTTTATTTTCCAACGTCCCTTCCTAGCTAGTAAATCCAAAGTGGCAAAAAACCTGATTAAAGTATGCCTAATTGGAGATCTCTTGACTCTTCGAAATGAAGAATAGGCCGCATACTCAAAATCATATAAAATTAGGCTAATTCTTAGAGCGTTAATTCTGATAGCTAGATCTAAATCATCAGGTAGAATTATTTCTTGATTACAAATTGATTCATCAAACCTCCCTACTCGATTAAATAATTTTTTCTGAATCACAAAATTCCCACCTTGAAACTGACTAATGCCAAAACAGAATTTAAATAGCTGATGATATCTTAAGAAATATTTTAAATCCAAAGTAGCAAATTTCGGAAAAAAACCATCTAAGTCGTAAATAACTGGCCCAGCTACAATCTCTAGTTTTGGGTTTTTCAGAAAGGCTTGATAGATTTTAGCTAACCCGCCAGGATTCAAGCGGCAATCAGCGTCCAAAAAATAAATCAGGTTTGCCTGAGCCACCGCCGCTCCAGTATTTCTGGCCACTGATGCCCCAGGCTTCAATTCAGAAATTAATTTAACCGGCCAACGCTTGGCAATTTTGGCGGTTTGATCTTGAGAATTGTTGTCTACTACAATGACTTCAAAACTAAACTCAACTTTTTGACCAAAAATTGAATTCAAACAGGCTTCTAGAAACTTCGCCTCATTGTAGGCTGGGATAACCAAAGAGATTTTGGGCAATTTATGAGTGGAATGTGCCACAGATATTAAGAAAATTAATTAGGATGGCTTTAATTATAAAGTAGTTTTTAAATTTTCTAGCTAGCTTAGCCAGCCACCGCCTCGGGCAATTTTTCAAATCTGCCCCCTTCACGATAAACATGGGTTATTTTAGGTCTTTCTAGTTTAATACCGGTAATCTCCTCATAAACAGCGAAGCCGTCTTTCTTTTCGATTATATGGGCCTCTAAAATAGCTCTTATTTCTTCTGCCGTGTGATTTTGCATCAAAGCCAAAACAATTTCGCCAATAAATGGCTCCATGGGAAAAACTTCAACTTTTTTAATTTCCTCTTCAGTGATTGTATATGGAATAGACCTATCATGCCCCCTTTCCGGCCGCTTCATCGGTAAAGTATCAGTTGTCATCACAATTTTAACTTTTGGCTCACTCAATAATTTACTTAAAGTCTTGTAATAGTCTTTATCAAAGACAGCATGAGTGCCGCAAACAATGATTTCTGCCGCTCCAGCAGCGATCAACATCTCAACAGTTTTTTTCAGCGTCCCCCCGCTACTAATCATGTCATCCATTAAAATGACTCTTTTTCCCCTAACGTCACCATATATTAGCTTACCCTTAGTTTCACTTTCTTGGCCTGGTAAAGCTGGACTTCTAACTTTCTGAATAATTGCCAAGGCCATTTTAAGGCGTTGGCTAATTTGCTGTGTCAAAGCCAGGTTCCCAAAATCCACCCCACAGATAACGTTCTCCAACCCTCCAGACGCAGGATCCTCATTTAGATAGCCTTGGTCTTTTAATCTATCCAGCATTTTAAATGCGGCTGTTAGACTGATGACTTCAATTCCTCTGGCTTTTAGTTGTTCTGTAAACTCAAAGCTATGGCCATCAATATCTACATATCTATCTACCTTAGCCACATGCGCCATCATGTCAGCCACTGGTTCAGTAAAACTGGCCTGACCTTGGACGACAGCTAGTTCATCATCAGGTGCTCCAGGGATATCACCTTTGCGAACTTCATTATCGGCTCTTTCATCATTAAACGACATAAAAATGGTCAAATGGTCGACATTCGCTCCTAGTTTGGCAATATTCTGAGTCAAGACATGAGCTAAAAAGATATCGATAATGGTATCTTTCCATACCTCACCATCTAACATAGCAAGCAAAACTGCATAAGCAGCTTCACCAGCTTTGGTGATAGGCATCCCTGCTGGATGCTGAGTCTGTTCAAATCTTAATTGAGGAAACTTCTCAGCCAACCTCACGGCCATGGCGGGATAATACTTCTCAAAACTTCTGGCAATAATCATGCCAGTTTGACCATCAAACCCATCGCGTTCAAGCGGGTTGTCATTCATATAATTTTTCCTGGGCAGGAAAAATTTCGTTGGTTGCATCATACTCACGCAAACTTAAAACTACAATATAGGACAATGCGAGAGATGTTTTTAAAAATTTAAGCTATAGTAAGCCCGTGATTAATAATCAAGACACTATAAATTATTTCGCAGAACAAGAAGCTAAAAACGTCCAAGAAGCTATTAAGGCAAGAGGTGAAACTCCACCAGAACAAATAATTTGGGCTCGCGACTTTTTTGAAAGATTTAATATTCGGTCCTATGCCCAACTCCTAGCTTTAAAGCAAAAGCTCGCTGATAGACATATCACTTTTAACCTAATAACCACTCCATTGACCCCTGAATTATTAGCGAAAATCGGCATGAACACTATGGGCGGAAGAATTCAAGTAACATCAGATGGATTTAATCTTGATATCAACTAATTGTTAAGCTAAAACTACCTTAAAGCCTGATAAAATAACCGCATGAAGATTCTGATCTTAGCCGATATCCATACCGGCACATCTCGCGACTCCACGACTCACTCTGGCATAATTAGACAAGCTAATACTCAAGCTTTTGAAAAATTGACTCAATTGATCCCAGTTTTTAACCAAAAAAATTTTGATTTAGTCGTTAATTTAGGTGACAACCTCCGAGATACTCATGACAAATTAATCGATCGAGAAAACCTGTCTAAAACTATATCAGCCATCAAGAGTATCGGTGCTGAAACGATTAATTTACTTGGGAATCATGAGCTGAGAAGTTTTTCAAAACCAGAATTAGCGGAAATTTATACCACAACTAAAGTAAAGCCAGAATTCTTTGGACAGAAAATCGTAAATGGAGTCCAATTCATTTGGGTAGACCTAGAACTCAAGCCAAACAAACTCGCTTATTTAACTGCTAACCAGCTTGATTGGCTGAACCAAACTCTAGATCCGGAGCTGCCAGCCGTAATTTTCAGTCATCACTCTATAGCTCCAATTAGCTCGACTGGAAATTTTTATTTTGATCAAAACCCAGCGGAAATGTCATTTGAAAACTCAGCCGAAATCATTAAAATCTTAACTGGTAAAAAAGTTTTCCTAGCCATAAATTGTCATACGCACATGCTAACAAACCAAGTTAAAAATAGCGTTAGTTTCAACTCGGTTTTGGCCTTTTCTGAGAATATCGCCGCCAGCAATTATCCAACTAATAATCCAGCTATTTACTCTATTTTAGAACTTGAAGGTCAAAAATTTAGCCTCAGTAGTTATAGCGGTGAATTTTGCTTTTCCAAAATTCAAAATTATTAAGTTATGTCTTATATTTGGTTTGCGTTAGCTTCAGCAACTACTTTTGGTTTCTCTATTTTACTGGTCAAATATATTTCCAAATATATTATAAAAGACTCAAGCTCACTGCTTTTTTGGGGCTATGTTACAGCACTCCCCTTTGTGGTCTTTATTCCATTTTGGCAAGGCTGGCAATTTGATTGGTCATTTATTTTGCCCATCTTTCTACACTCGCTTTTGCTAACATCGGGCACAGTTTTTTTCCTCAAAGGTTTGAGGCAAACTGATGCCTCAATCATTGGGCCACTTTTTCAACTTCAATCTGGTTTTATCGTTGTTTTAGCCGCTATTTTTCTCAAAGAACAACACTCGCTTAGTCTTTATGGTTCTCTGCTCTTATTAACCTTGGGAGCCATGCTTGTCACAGTCACTGATAAATCAAAATGGCGAGGTTTGCTAGAGCCAGGAGTAATTTCTATTTGCATCATGCAGTTACTCCATGCTGGCGCTAATATCGCTGTGGGTCTGGCCTTAAAAAATACCACTGGCTGGCAAATTTTATTTTATAGCATGATTTTCAATAGCCTAATTTCTATAGGCATCGCTCTCTCACAAAAGCAACCAATTACGCTGGATTTGAAAAAAATTAGCTGGCTATTTTTGCGTGGGTTCCTAACTGTCTTGGGCACAGCGTTTTTGTATCAAGCTTATAAAACCAATATCTCTATATCCGCTAGTTTTGGCTTATTATCCTCACCCCTAGTTTTTATCATTAGCTTAATCAGTGCATGGTTGGTGCCTGGTTTACTAGAAAAGCAAAGTCTTAAAACCTACCTAATTAGAGCCGCGGGCATGGCGATTATTTTATTTAGTACCTGGCTGATCCTGAAGCTCCGCTAGCCAAGCCATAAAAAAACTTAATATTGAATTTTCATCCATTCAAATGGCCGCAAGTTTCATTTAGCGATCAGCTCTGATTTAATTTGGTCATAAATATATTCGGCCATTAATTTTTGACCAAAACTAGTGGCGTGAACTGAATCCCACCAGATAATTCCCAGGTCAGTTTTTTCAGCTAAATAACTGTGTAAATCAACAACTTGAAGCTGATGACGACTGGCGACGTCTCTCATGATTTGATGAGTGGACATAGCTGATCTGAATTCAAGCGAATTTGGCTCCAAAATAAAAATCAATTTGATATCTTCTTTGGCAGCCGTAAGAACTAGTCGCTCTAGTTGTTGAGAAAACTCCATGGAATTTGAAGAGTCATTTGAGGATAGATTAACTAAAATTAATTTAGGTTTAAATTTGTACCATTGAGTCTCATAAAGATAAACTAATTCAGTCGAAACACTGCCAGAAACTGCTGCCTGAAGAAACTCAAACTGACGATATTTATTTTTCAACTTAGTATTGGCTAAATTTTCCAGCTGAGTCACTAGCAAATCTTCAATTTCAGCTGCTCCAGCTCCAGTAGTCTGAGATGTTCCCAAAACCATAACTCTAAAAACATTTTCCTCTGGTTCGAAGGCGTGTTTTTTTGACAAAGCTTCACTCGCCAGCAAGCTTTCGTTATTGATATAAACCGCCTCCTGTTCATTCAAGCTAGAAAGCCAGCTTTGTACCTGAGGATATCTAGGAGCTAAATAGAGATCAGTAATTATTAGAGCGCCCAATCCCAAAATCAAACCAATCAGGCCTAAGGTCAAAATTCTAGTGACTTTGTCAATTTCGAATTTAAAAAAACTCCGGCTTAAACCTATAACCACTGATAACACTGCCAAACCTAAAACTGCCAATTTAAAGAATATTTCAGGCCAACCAGCTTGGTTATCAAACTTTTCCAACAGAATATTTTCACCTTGCCAACCGGTAGCTTCAACCTGATCTATTTCAAATGGAACATAGCCACCTCTAAAACCAATTTTTCTGGGTGAGTCCAACTCATTAGTCTTAAAATTATGAATATAAACCCCGTTTAAAAAAATCGCCAGATCACTTCTTTTAGCCGAAATTGTCAAAATCAGTTCATTGTTTTTAAGCTTCAGAGCCGTAGCTGGTAAAATATCTTGATTTAAAAATTCGCCTTTGGGAGAAATTTTGACCAGAGCATTAGATGGCACATTACTACTACTTAACCGCAAGGCATCACAATATTCAGCCTGGCAATTAAATAAAAAATAGCCATAGCCTTGAGGCTCGAGGTCGAAATAAATTTTGAGGGTTCTGTAGTCCAACTGCTCACCCAAAACTACTTCTTGAAATCCATGCCAAGCCCCTAGGTTTAATCTGCCATCAGCCAAAGCCTGCCTCTCAAAAAAGAAGCTTTGAGTTCCCATCGTAATCATGGTCAGATTTCTTTTACTCACAACCCAGTCAATTTTGGAGTTTGCCAAAGTATTGTTCCATGCAAGCCAAAACCAGCTCCCCAAAGCTACCAAGGTTAACCACAAAAAACACATCACCAACCACCAAATAAATTGCCTCATTCTCATATGATCAAGCTACACTACCCAAAATAATTTTCCCAGTCCCAACCTCAATTAGAACTCTGAAAAAACAGCTATAATTTAGCTATGATAGAAATTGAGCAACAATTCCCCTTTGATCCTAAAAAGCTGCAGCAAATCAGTGAGGTGTTAGGCAAACCTACCACAAATATTCTCAGCGAAACCTATTTTGACGAGCCAAATTTTAAGCTCTTGAAAAATGATACTTGGTTAAGAAATAGAAATCGCCAGTTTGAATTGAAATTTCGCCGGCTGGAAAATCGCGGCCAACAGCTTGAAATTTACACTGAAATCACAACTGAGACTGAAATTAAGCAGTTTCTGAAAATCTCAGCCTCGGAAACTCTGGAAAACTGGATTAAGAAAAATCTCTTGCCAATTATCTCAATTCAAACCGTCAGACAAACTTTTTTGACCGGAAATTTGATAGTTGATGTAGATTTGACAGATTTCGATTACTCAGTTTGTGAAATTGAATATTCTGGAACCGCCACAGAGGCAGAGGCACAAAAGCAAATCTTAAAACTAGCCAAACAGCTCAAACTTCAAGTTGGCCAAGTCAAAAACAAGGCTAAGGCTTATGTTTTACAGAAATATCCTAGTTTGACTAATGAACTGACTCTGGCTGGAATTTTTTAGGAGCTAGAATGCGACAACTTTTAAACTAAGTCCAGGTATAATTCAGTCATGAGATACCTGAAAAACAACAAATGGAAACTAACGTTGAAGGTAATTCCACTGGTCATAGTCATAGTAGTTTTAAAATTGTTTATTCATCAATTAGGCTTGGAGTTTTTAACCCTCAATTCGCTTTTTGGCGCCATTATTTCCGCTAATGTTTTTTTAATTGGTTTTTTAATTTCAGGAGTTTTAGTTGACTACAAGGAAAGTGAAAAAATTCCTGGAGAGCTAGCCTGCAGTTTAGAAGTTTTAGTCGATGAAGCCTCAATCATCTCTATGAATAAACAAGCCAAAATAGCTCAAAAATTTGTAACTCAGGTTCAATCGCTGACAAAATTAATCATCAACTGGTTACACAAAACTCAGACTACCTCGGAGGTTTTTGCCAACCTAGCTAACTTGAATGATTATTTTTTAGCCTTCGAACCACTAACTCAAGCTAATTTTATTGTCAGAATGAAAAATGAACAAAATAATTTGCGTAGGTTCGTAACCAGAATTCACACTATTAGAGAAACTTCGTTTAATCCAGCCGGCTATGCGATCGCGGAAATAATTTCAGCTGTTTTATGTTTTGGACTAATTTTTACCAAGATTGACCCCTACTACGAAAGTATTTTCTTCGTGGCATTTGTGAGTTTTATTCTGATTTATATGGTGTTGTTGATTAAAGACTTAGACAATCCATTTGCCTATTATGAAAAGGACAATTATGCGGATGAAGTTTCGCTCAAAGCCCTGTTTGACTTAGAAAAAAGGCTGGCTAGTCAACTAAAGCTAAAATAAGCTACTATAGCTTAGTTTTTTCTTTTTAACGATTCAGCATGTGAGTGGATTTCTCCAGCCTCAATCTTTGCCGCCGCAGCTTGATAAGTAATAATTTGATGCGTTATGTTAGCTCTAGCCATTAAGCTAATAATAAACTTTAAAGGTTCTTTAAACTCATCAAACATACAGTCTATTTCATCTACAATAATGAAAAAGCAGGTGCCAGCATAAAACATTTTGGCGTCTTGGATTTGCTCTGTTTCACTTTCATCTTTCAACCATCTGTAAATATGAGTATAACCACCCTCAACAAATTCTGAACCCTTAACCTTACTGCTTAACTTTGGGCCTCTATTCTCGCCCAGAGCACAGCAAAAAACAATTTTTTCTGGACGTTCTGTCATTTTTTTCCTCAAGCAATATTGCCAACTGACTTTTTAATTAATTGAGTGGGTAATATAGCAGAATATCGACAAAAAGTCAATATTATAGGCCTATTTAGAGACTTTAAATGATCTTATGGGACTCTGAGCAAACTGCTTACCAATTGCTAGTTTGATATTTAAAACTTATTTCTCTAATTTAAAAATTTCAGCTACGCTGCCGTCTTCCAATGTTATTCTCCCTTTAAAATCCTCCTCGAGTCTAACCCAGCTAGTTCCAGCTGGAAATGATCCTGCTTCTAACTGAGTATAAACAACAACTTTTTGAGCGGCCTGATTCGAAAAACCAGCCACTTCTGTGACCTTAACTTTCCTGACCTTACCAGTGCCTTCATATCCAGTTGCATCCCACTCCCAACCAGTTGCTTCATCATCCTCCACCTCAGTTAAAACTGCTAAAATCACTCGTTGAGCTTGATATTTGCGATGATGGCAGTGCTCATAAACTCCACCAACAATAATTTCAGAGTTTGGAGTTGGAGCAAAGTCATGATTCATAATCAGATAATGAGGTTTTATGGAAATAAGCCTCTATTATATCTGTAGTGGTCAGGCAGATATAAAAAACCCATCAGCTAAAATCTATGCTGATTTTCTTAAAAAAACTACTGACCAAGTTGGGTCATCAATTGCAGATTCAAAACCGTTTGGAATTGCTCTAATAAAAGGATTCGGATAAATTATGATGTGCCCACCTGGCCTTAGAACTCTGGCTGCTTCTTTCTGAATTACTGTCCAATCCGATTCAGACATAGAACCATCGGCATGAAATATAGTCATTATTCCGAAACTTTTGGTTTTTAACTTGGATATACCCTCAACTAAATCACCAATATTATAGGCTGTTTGGCTATCGCTATTTTTTAAAGCCGGATTGTAATCCAACGCGACTATCTTGCTATCGCGAAGATTTAATTGTGCTACAAATTCTCTTTCTGCCTCTGCAGTTCCAGCATAAAGGGCTAAAGTTGGACCTCGCATCCGAGAGACTTCCTTCTCGCCAGCGCAAAGATTCAATATCCGAACCATTTTCTCAGCAGTATTAGATACCAGTCCAATATTATTTAAATAATCTGTAGCACGATCTGGTTGCCAAACTCTTCCATTTTCTTGCATAGTTTCATTTTAACAGAATCATGGACATCGCTAAGGCAACTACGCTATGTAGTTATCTGAATAAATTTTGGAGACTGCCTCTGAAAAGAGCATAACAACTTCGAAAGTAATATCTGTGCTTGCCTCAGTAATTCTAAGTTCCTTAACCTTAATTCTGCCTAAATAGTGATGGTCAGAAGTGGCAACCTCCATTGGTAAGCCAATCGGGGTGATCCTAATCTCTGGCTTGGTGACAGTATATATTTTACTGACTTCAAGCACCTGATTAAAATCCCCTGGTAAGGTTAAAAGGGCTGTTAGCTTAATATTTGTTGCCATAAATCTCCTCTAAGCTATTCTTATTATTTGTTTGCACTAGCTGTGCTGTAGAAATTTAGTTTATAAAAAAATTACAACTCAAAACCAGCGTCCCGGAGGGCTTGTGTAATCACTTGCCTTTGGGCCGGAGTGGCAGCTGCTTGTCCGTCTTCTTTAGGAGGTCCAAAACCTGTCTCATCAATATAGTTTCGCTTAAGTGTAACGCCTTTGGCAGCTAATAATCTTGGATAAGTGCTGTAATAACACTCCACCCCACACAACCCGTTTGGCACTTTACCTAGCACTTTCCTAATTTTATGAAAACCTTCTGCCCCAAACGCCTTAACCATTTCATGATCAACATAATCCTCAAACACTTCAAGTTTTTCATTTTCCATCATTAAAGTATATCAGGTGAAAATAAAAATTTGATCTACTTAGCTGGCGTCAGCAGTTGCAAGGAGTGACAAAAGTTATTGGAACTTATAGTTCCAAAACTGTCTCTAATTCCATGACGTTATTAATGATTTTCTTTACCCCAAGTTGTTCTGCTGTCTGTCTGTTTAGGTGACCAGTTAATACAACTATCGGAGTGGTTCCGGCAGCTTGAGCCATCAAAACATCATTAATGGCATCTCCAACCACACATGTTTGGTCTGGCATAACTCCGAACTTTGTCATTAGTATATTCACCAAGTGTGGACTAGGTTTAGCTTTACTAGAGTCATTTAAATCATGAACCGAAATTATCTCTTGAAAAACATCTGGGATTCCCAATCTAGGCATAATACCATCCTTAATCAAATCAGAATTAGAACTGGTGGCAACCGCAAGAATATACTTATCTTTTAAGAGAATTAGCAATTCATTTAAACCCGGTAAAACGTAGAGCGAAGAGATAAAAGTAGCTCCAAACTTTTTTTCTTGATACAACTTGCAGGCTTGATCTAGCTGACGGCTGTCTTCTTTAAGCAGATTAGCAATAACTTCCCTATATGACCTACCCCAACTCGCAACAATCCGCTGACGTTCTACTGCTGCTGGAAGCATCACTCCAACTTCTCTCAAGGCCTCATGGTAGCACCGAAAATAGCCTTCTTTTGAACCCAACGTAATAACGTCATCCCAGTCAAATATAATAAGTTTCAGCACAGGAAAATTATAGCTTAAATTTAGGCCACCAAATCCAACTTAGTTCGACAGACAAAATTACTTTAAGTTTGGAAACATAATTTTTAAAAATTCGAAGGCAATTTGACGCTGAGGGCCCTGAAGTGGAAATTCATTCCAGTCCAAACTCGGCGAAGCATTAATTTCAATAATTACATAGTCCTGGCTTTTTTGCTGGACCTGAATATTTTTTGTCATAAAATCTATCCCGGTTAAAGCTAAACCAGGAATACTATCCATAACATCTCTTACAATCTCTGAGACGCTGGGATGAATTTGGTCAGTCACATCAATAGTGTCCCCACCCAAACCAATATCTAAAGCTGAGTGCTGGCGTAAAAAAATACATTTTTTAGCTGGCAAGATAGAATCAAGTTGAAGCTGCTGATCAGCCAGATATGATACTAATTCTCCATCGATAATAATTGATTTGTAAGTGGCCACCTTCTGCCTCAGAGGATTTTTATTCTTAGACTCGATTAAATCTGAGATTTTTGTCACGCCATCACCAGTAACATTGGCTGGTAGTCGCTGAATGACACTTAAAATTTTTTCTCGACTAGCCAAAATTCGATACTCATCTCCATCAAACATTTGCTCAACCAATAGGTCTACTTTCTTTCTACCATAATAAGCATAGATTTCTTTTCCTGCCCGGATAAGTTCGGTCGCCGAGGTAATATTTAAATAGACATTTTTACCTTGGAGAGAGTCTGCCGGCTTCAAGACTAAGGGTTTTGTCAATTCTTCAAACAATTGCAGCCAATATTCTGGCTCATCATCTTGTTTAATCAAGAAACCTCGACTGACAGATAGACCAGTTTGACTGAGAATATTTTTCGAAAGCCGTTTGTTATTACAACAATAATAGGCAAACTCAGTAGTTTTAGAAGGGATCTGAGCATGAAAATAGGCTGATTCGCCCTGAAAAGTTAGTTTAAATAAATCGGTATACTTGATTTTTTCCCAGACAATGCCTTGCTTCTCGGCTTCCTGCAAAACAAGGATAGTACTATCGCTAATTTTTTTAAGTTTTCTGACCCCGTCGAGGGTTTTGCGTTTGTTAAATAAGGCAGTTATCACACTAAAATTCCTAAATATAATAAAACTCTCTCTGAAATCAATTTTCAAAAAAGGGTAAAACAAAGTCTTAAATCAAAAAAAAGATTGAACAATCAACTTTGAAGGCTTCTTATTATAGGACATTAGCTGCCAGAAAGCAACTTCACTTAATAAAGCAGATCAGTAAAATTTCGCCACTGGAATAATCTAAGCAGATTTTATTTCAAGGGTATTTGTAACCTTTTTTCCATCGAGGTGCAAATCCAGCCATAAACGCAAAGAGCTGGGCTTTTAGCACACTTTCGCCACGATTTGTAATTGCCGAAATCATTGCTTTTTTAAATTCCTGAAGATCATCGCCTTGATAGTTCAGTTTCCCATTACTAAAGCAGTAAGAACAATACCTCTCATGTTCGCGGTTTTCTCCTTTAGGGTCTTTAGCTAACGGCATTAGGCAACTCTCACAACTTCCATTCAAAGTTTTTTTCATACAAAAAGTATATCAAAATAGTTAAAATGAAAAAGATGGAATCGAAAGCATCATGATTGTACGTTCAAAAAGAAATCTGGAGGAACAAATGAAAGGTGCTGGAACCTATTTCTTTTTGGGGAGCGGCAAAACTGAAGCTGTTTTCCGAACTAATTGAGATAACCAGTCTGCATCGTCCCATTGATCGCCAGATATCCAAAAATACATTTTACTGCCAGGATAAGCCGGCTTTTCCGCTACTTCACCTATAAACAACCGACCCACATCAGTAGGTTTAATAAATAACTCATCGTCGCAGACAAAAGCTACAACTTTGGCATCACAATAGATTGCGTACTCACCAAACATCTTGCGGCTGGTGATATGACCCGCCTGAGCCATTTGTTCTGCTAAAAAATCAACGGTGCTTTGTCGGGAAGACATAGATTATTTATCAAGTATATCAAGAGAAACTGTGAATAAAAACAGCTGCAGGCACCGGTAGAGGGTGTGGGAACTTATTTTAAATAACTGGCCGAACTCTAGCTGGAAGTGATGTTTTCTCAACACCGTGATGATCAGTGAATGAGTATCCTGTGTTTACAATTTCCACAATAGTTCCGGGAGAAATAATTCCAGCTGATGGCAAAGGGAGATGCTTTTCAGAATCGAAAGCGACTCGTTCACCAATACTACCAATATGATGAATACCAGCTTCGTCCAATTTTTCCAAAAATTGTCGCAGTATCGATGCTAAAAAATCAGGCTCAAAAGTTTTACCCTTAGCCATAGCTTCGATCATTCCTTCGAGTTGAAGAAACTCAAGCTGCAACACTCGGAGTGTTAAGGCAATTTGTTCAGCTCGACCTTCTTCGACACTTTTTTTAGCCTGTTGTTCAAGTCTTAGGTATTGTGCTTTGGCTTCTTCTAACCGACCATTATTTAGATTATCTTCAATCATATTGTTTGCACCGCAAAATAATATTTTATAGTCCAAATATATTATATCCTTCATGAATAAACTATAGCTTGAGTTCGGGCACATTTTTTCTGTCTCTCTAGAGTTAGAGCCTAATTTATTGAAGAAAAATGGGTCAAAATTTCAAAAGCAGGCACTGGCTTTATATGTCAGAAAGTTTTTTTGATAAACAAAATATTGATATGATATGTTAGAAAGATAATCCCTATGGCTAAAAAGGATTTCATTGTTCGAAACATAACTAGGTCAGAATTAGACACGATTATTGATTGGGCTACTAAAGAAGGCTGGAACCCAGGACTCCATGATGCTGATAGTTTTTATTTAACTGATCCCAATGGATTTTTTGTAGGTTTTCTTGATAACAAACCGATTGCTTGTATTTCTGCTGTGGCTTATGACGAGAGTTTTGGTTTTTTGGGATTTTATATTACCAAACCTGAGCTAAGAGGGCTGGGTTATGGCATTCAGGTCTGGAACAAGGCTTTGGCATATTTGAAAACTCAAAATATTGGTTTAGATGGCGTTGTAGCACAGCAAGAAAATTATAAAAAATCTGGTTTCAAACTAGCTTATAGCAATATTAGATATCAGGGCGCGGCTAAGCAAACTTCAAAAATTCAATTAAAAAATATCAAACCCATTTCAATTGTGCCCTTTGCCGAATTACTAGTATATGACGCACTCTGTTTTCCTGTAGCTAGACAGAAATTTCTTAAGTCATGGATTTTAATGCCTGAAAGTTTTGGTTTTGTTAGTACTTACTGTGGCAAAATCACTGGCTATGGTCTAATCAGAAAATGTCAAAGCGGTTATAAAATTGGACCGCTTTTTGCTAACACTCCTAAAATTGCTTTAAGTCTTTATGAATCTTTGTGCAACCAAATTGCCGAAGGGACTTCAGTAATTCTAGATGTACCAGAGGTAAATAAACCTGCCATAAAACTAGCTGAAGGCCTCAAAATGACTAAAGTTTTTGGCACCGCCAGAATGTACTCAAAATCTTTACCAAAAATTGCCCTTGATAAGATTTTCGGAATAACTACTTTTGAAGTTGGTTAGACTACTTACACTCTGCCAACGTTAGCAGGCACTGGCGTTATATGTCAGAAAATACTTCTCGGCTGATCACAGTTTCTCAAAATCATGTTTCCAAACTTGTGATCTAATCAAAACTGATTATGATGACTCTATGGTAGAAAAAGGCAGAAAAGAACAGCTGACTCGGGCGGAAATTTGCGAAAAATTTCAGAACTTAAGATTAAAAATTGCCAGCTCAGTGGCTGAAAAAATCAAGCAAAATCCAGATTTAGAGGCATTAATTGCTGCTGCAGATAGAATTAGGCAAGATCCTGATTTTGCTAGATTTGTCTCAGCCTTGGGCAATGGAGTTGGCAAATTTGGTTCTACTTATATTAAATTAGGTTTAGAAATCTACCACAACAAAACTGCCGATGGCCAAGTTTTAAAACCATTAGGTAGGCTTGTGGATGTCTTAATGTTTGGCACTGGCTTAGGATTTTGGGCCATGGTTGCCACAGGTCATATTAAAACTGGTTGGCCACTTTATGCCACATCTTGGGGACTGTATTTTGTGATGTATTCTTCTGATTTGATTGCTCCAGTGTTAAATGCGGCAGCAGGTAAGCTTGAGAAAAATCCTAGTCAATCCTCGCAATTTGCAGCTAAAACTCTCAAAGAGCTTTCAAGAATTTGTGATTCACCCAAAAAATTATTTTTCTTGCCCAAATCATAATTATGAACACAGACATTAAACTCACAATCGATAAGTTAATCGCCCTCGGCGAAGACAAGGATGAGCTAGAATTTTGGTTAACGCTTTTGCCAGTTATGGCTGAGCCTGAAAAAAAGCAATTACTTGAGAATCTTCAGACAGAACTTAAAGCACTTTCGGATTAAAACTGGAAACTTCTTTAAGCCAAGGAGATCATCGAGTTTGGAGAAATTGAAGACCGTCGGAAACTTTTAAACACCATCAGTCAAAAACTTACTCTACACAATAAAAGAGTTTGTATAAAGCTAAAAAAAACTTTACGAGATACTACTAACAGTGAGTATCAAACTAACTGGCAGGGCTACAAGGATTTACCCTCGTCAGGCAGGAATTTTTGACTTTCTGTTTGTGCCCTGCTTGATCGGGCACAAGCCATCCTTGCTTCTCTAGAGTTATAAAAAACCAGCGTTTCGCTGGTATTTTTATAACTGCAGGGCTACAAGGATTCGAACCTTGACGGAAGGTTTTGGAGACCTCAATGCTACCGTTACATCATAGCCCTTTGTCAAATCAGAGGCTAATTGTAACTTGAGTTAGAGGCTTTGTCACTCTGGCGGTTAAAAGGCGGCGGCGCCAGCTCTAGCAGAACTAAAACTTCTAAATCCACTAAAAATGTTAGCTTTTGTGGCATTCTCCTTAGGTTTTAACATATTCACTAACACTCCAATGCTATTTGCCAAATATTCTAAATAACTTTTTTTGGCTTCTGGGGTATTTTCGCTCCATTTAGAATTTCTTTGACGATTATTTTCAACTACTCCAGGTTCTAAACTTTTGGCGAAACCTGACATGGCTAAAATTAAAATATCTAAAGGTAAGCCAGCTCCGTTTTTGGGCAATTGATATTCAGCTTTGATCTTTTGATAACTTTCGATTAATTTTTCTAAAGCTACTTTTAGACTGGTAACGTCGCTAGCTTCTTTAATCGCAGCCAAGGCTTCACTCACGAGCTGAGATAAAATTCGCCGGCCGCGTTTTTCAACTAAAGCCGCTCCTCTAGAACCAGTAGCTGCCTTACTCTCTTCAGATTCACCAGTCTGGTACCATTCATTCATAAATGTTTGCCATTGGTCGAAATCTTGACCCCAAGTAGATTCTGTTCTAGCTGATTTAGTTGGCTCTTGATCAAATCCGGCCCAACCAGCTCTACGATCCGAATTATCATTTCTTTCAGCCCGATCTCTTGTCCCCCAACTAGCTCTTTGCGACCCAACTTTTGGCTCTGCCGCTGCTGAAGTAGCCCCACCCCATTTGGCATCAGGTGCGAACTGACTAGCGGGACTAAAAGCCTGGTCAACTCCCGGGTGGATACCGTATTTTTCCGCTAGATAATTGGCTCGGCGATTATCATTTTCCAGAAAACTTCCGGCTTCATTTAAGACTTTGGCCGCCGATTCGCAAGCTAAAGAGGCTTGATTAGCTAAATTAATCAAATCAGGAAACATGGCTCCCACCTCACCCAAAATTTGCTTAACTTTAACATTTGATTTGTCAGGATGAAAATATTGAATTTTATCGCGGTAAGCTTGCCTAACTCTGTCAGAATTTTTGATATCAGCCGCTCCCGGAATCAATCCTAAAGCCATAAAGTAATCTTGAGATTGATGACTCACATGCTCGGCTTCATGTATGAGACGTTGTAATGCTTCTGAAGCTTTAGCCATCAGCCTGGCTTTTTCAGCCGTAGCATCAGCCTCTGTTGGAGTTACCAGACCTGTTTCAGTCCTGGATTTTTGACCAGCTGCACCAGTGGCAGAAATTTCGACTAAATTAGCCTGAGCGGCTCCAGCCTCGCCAGCTTCGCCAGCCTTTACTGCAAAATCTTCACCCATGGCATTTCCAAGTTCATCAAACATATAAATTAAGTATATTACGCATCACCAGACCAAATCTAGTCTAGAAGTCTCGCCACCCCGCTTGCAAACCAACAAAGAAGTCTCTACTCTAGTATCATGCCCACTTCTGGACCAATTCTGAGCCCAAGACCATTCCATCAGCCCAAAGATTTACTGGATCCAATTTTGGCTAAGACGTTTGCGGCAGATAAGGCTTATTTAGAGGCGACGCAACTACCCATTGTGACCGTTTCTGGCACCTATCAAGAAGATCTCAAAGGTCTCTATGGCTTACCAGAAAGTGACAGATCTGTGGACATTGTTCTATCCAGAGCTCACTACTCCATGGCTCTGGCCATTGCCGTGTCAGCCTGGGGTAAAAAAATTGACCCAGCTAAAGCTTGGGTGGTTGACCCAACTAATTACGTCTCAAAAAATGAATGGTCCAAAGTAGTGTTTACGGAAATGGTGGGAAAACTTCTAGCTCGCCACCCATTTCTGAAACTTTTGAAAGATTTAGTCGATAAATTTGGTCGAAGCAACCTGCCAATTTTAAAAAGCATTACCCCACCACTCCAATATTTGCTCCAAGATGTTAAAAAGCCGATTTTGTCTTTTCATATTGCAGCTGGAAATATTTTACTCAACATGGGAAAAACTGTCGTTCAGGTCATCACAGATCCTCACGTAAGGGAAGACTATCTAACATTTGCCGACCATCCCAAACTCACCTACTGTGTCTTTGACATGGCCACCAAGCAAGAACTGTTAGAAAAGGCCACCCGGCTAGGTAAATATGTCGACCCCCATCACGTTATTATCACCGGACCGCCAGTCGATCAGCGAGTTGTGGCAGCCAGAGCTCACAAAACAGGCTGGCAACCTGGAGCTAGATCTTTGAAGCTTTGTTTAACTACCGGAGGCATTGGCACCAATAAACCTGAGATTGAAGCAATTTTGGAGAGTCTCCTGCCACTTCTCGGCCAGCCAAAGTCGCCTTATCAATTAATGATCTACGCTGGAACCCAATATGACGTTAAGGAAATGGTGCTAGCCAAGGCCTTAAAGTCTGGCGTGGCTTGTCAACTAATTTCTGAGTTAGATCCCGCCCATTTCGAAATCAATGCCAGTCTCAAAACCGCCACCCCTAAACCAAAAATGAGTAACTTGTCAGTTATTTATCACCCTCAAATCGTTGATGCTAATGAATTGTTAATTACTCATGGCTTTCCCTGGGCAGACGGGTTCATCACTAAACCATCTGGCGACATGGCCTATGACGCGGCCGCGGCCGGCTGTTTTTTGCTAACTTTAGCTGAGTGGGGCGAATGGGAGCACAATGTTAGAGAGGTTTTTACCAGAGCTGGCGTGGCCACTCGAGCTGATACGACTGATTTACCCAAACAGCTTAAGACTCTCACTGACCAAGGCTGGATTACTACCGCTATCCAAGCTGCTTTAAAACTTGGACCAGAATTTACGCAGGGGGCGAAGAAAATTGTGGCTGCAGCCACAGCCTGATCCCGCCGAAA
>Ga0265292_1001575_pt1 | contig 19503 bp, 15 predicted proteins | sample Munlanlewell296A_FD_189080 | JGI IMG/M metagenome (GOLD analysis project Ga0265292, IMG submission 189080) | Leachate microbial communities from a municipal landfill in Southern Ontario, Canada - Leachate well 296A | ecosystem: Engineered > Solid waste > Landfill > Unclassified | place: Canada... | reverse complement strand
TTGAGGACATATTATACGCTTACGGTTACAACAATTGGCCCTATAAACACTTCCGAGGCGGATTGAATATGCAAGAGGAACGGCAGCTCTATTCCAGTGCGGGCTTGATACCTCTCATCACCCACCCCTCCGGTTGGGACATGGCTGAAATCACCGAAAGATATTTCAAGGCACCGGCCTGTAAAGCTTTCTGCATCGCTGATCAAAATCCTGGCCTAAAAGACGTGTTCAATGAAGATGAAATGTTGCAAGCGAAAAATCCTGAGCATTTTGCTGATCTGGTAAATGAATATTTGAAAGGAAATATTGATATTGACTATTGGAAAAATAAGGCTTATGAGGCGGTGATGAACAAGCACCTCTATCGGCATCGCGCTCTTCAAATAAAAAATATTTTTGAAATAATTTCCAAATAAATATACTTATGAGTAATACAAAAAAAATACTTTTAATCACCAGCAATTTCGAGGACATATCAATAGGTACGGTAACACGAGACAACCGGCAGGGCATGCAAACGGAAGACGATACTTCGCACTATCCGCTGGGCTTAGCTTACCTTCATTCATACTTAGAATCACGGGGGCACGTCGTTCAAACTTTATTTTTAAATAACCGTTCTTTTGAAGCGTGTTTTAGCCGGATCAAGGAAACACTTGATGCTTTCAAGCCAGATTTCATCGGTTTTCAACTACTGACTTCCAACCGCGTCAGCTCTTTCCGGCTTATAGAATACATTAAAACAAATCATCCTGACATCAAAATATCTGTCGGGGGCATGCATGCCACGCTTATGTATGAGCAGATTTTAAAAAAATATCCATACTTGACTGCGGTAATCGGTGAGGGCGAAATAACTTTTGATGAATTAATATCGGAAATTTTCAAAGAAAGTCCTGATTTGCACAAAATCGCCGGCATCGCCTTCAGCCAAAACGGCGGAATAATCGTAACCGAACGCCGGCCTTTGATTGAGGATCTTGATGTCCTGCCCTTTGCCAAGCATGAAATTTTTTTCAAGGGCAAGAGGAAATGCGGTGACATCTTAACGGCCAGGGGCTGCCCGTTCAATTGCAGTTTTTGCTGTCTGGACAAGATTACCATGCGGCGCAACCGCAAACGTTCCATTCCCAATGTCATGGCGGAAATAGAATATATGATCAAAAACTTTCCCCAAATGACCGATATCTGGATTCATGACGATACTTTTTTTGTCGACACTAATCGGGTTATAGAATTCTGTGATGAGGTCATCAAGCGGAATATCAAATTAAATTTTATCTGCAGCGCTCGTTTTAAACCCATTAACGAGGCAATGGTTAAAAAACTGGAGGAGGCTAATTTTAAAAGAGTACTTATCGGCATGGAGAGCGGTTCTGATGAAATTTTAAAAAAATGCCACAAGGGCATCACGCAGACTGACATAACGGCGGCTTTCAAGATATTCGCCAAAACGAATATATCGGTTTTCTGCCACCTGATCGTCGGTCTGCCGGGTGAAACGGAAAAGACCATTATGGAAACCGCCAAATTCATCAATAAATTACAAAGAATCAGATATATAAACTATACCCAGCCGCCATATTTGTTGTCCGTCTACCCCGGTACGGAAGTTTATGAATTGGCCAAGCAAGGCGGCATGATCAATGATGATTTCTGGCTAACAGATAATCCGGTGCCGATTTTTACCCTGGAAAATAGCGCGAAGAAACTTGAGGAACTTCAGGAATTACTGATGGATAACATTAATCCTGTCCGAGCCTTTTCTACTTGGAGAGGATTTAAAGCACAGTTTTTTCTTATACCTCTTCATATAAAATACTTTTTTAGCAATTGGAGCAATGCCAAGGTATTTATGTTCTATTTACTCCGACTGATACTGCCGGAACGCTATTTTAATTCACTGCGTAAAATTAAAAAACTGGCTGTCAAGGCCGTTTCTGATCCACGACTTTTTATCAGAATTGTCGCAGTCAAGATAAATTCGATGATTTCGGTATTCGGTTTCGGCTTACGCAAGGGAAGCTATTCCCAATCCGGCGAAGACCTGATTATAGAATATCTCTTTAAACTTCTTAAAATAGAAAAACCTACTTACCTTGATATCGGCGCTTATCAGCCGATTAAGCTTTCCAATACCTACCTTTTCTATAAAAAAGGTGCCTACGGAGTTTGCATTGAACCCGACCCGATCCTATGCGAAAAATTTAAAAAAAAGCGCAAACGCGATGTATGTCTTAATATCGGCGTCGGTTTAGATGAAAGAGATAAGGCCGACTTTTTTGTGATGACCTCGCAGACCCTTAACACCTTTTCCCACGAAGACGCCAAAAAATTAGAGGCAAGCGGCACGCAAAAAATAGAAAAAATTTATCAGATAGATCTTAAGCCGGTAAGCTGGGTTATCGACCGCTACTTCAAGGACACCCCGCCGAATTTCGTTTCCATCGACACCGAGGGTATGGAGCTGGATATTTTGAAGAGGTGGAATTTCGAGCTCTGCCGGCCGGAAGTCCTGTGCGTAGAAACCCTGTCTTACGAGGAAGCGAGCGACGGAGAAAAAGACGCGTTAGTCGTTGATTGGCTGCGCCAAAAAGGCTATATGCTCTATGCCGACACTCATACGAATTCAATCTTTGTCGATTCTGTCAAATGGTCCAAAAGGTATGATTAAATTCAAATCACTATGGTCATAACGCGATTAATGGGCGGATTAGGCAACCAGATGTTCCAATATGCTGCCGCCAGAAAAATCTCCCTCGTAAAAAACAGCAGTTTAAAATTGGATGTCTCTGATTATCAAAGAGATAAACTGCGTCAATTCCGCTTGGATAATTTCAATATCAAGGCAGATGTCGCTCAACCCACTGATTTAAAATATTTTTATCGTTATCGGGGTAGGCGGCCGCAGGCCAAAATCTTCAATTTCTTTCAATCAATAAAACCGCCGGAAAAACAAGTTTATATAAAAGAGGACGGCTATGGCTATGACGCGATTACCGAAAAATTATCCGACAACATTTATCTTGAGGGCTATTGGCAAAACGAAAAATATTTTAAAACTATTGAACGATTTATACGAGAAGAGTTTGCCTTAAAAGAGCCTCTTTCTGCTGAATATAAAAAAATAGCTGAAAAAATAGAGCGAAATAATGCCGTAGCCATACACATCAGGCGCGGAGATTATTTATCTGAAAAATTAAGTAAAGTGTTTGAGGCCTGCTCCCCGGAATATTATGCCAAGGCCATTGAACAGATCTCTGCGCGAGTTTCAAATCCACGCTTCTTTATTTTTTCTGATGACATCAGCTGGGCAAAAAAAAATCTTCCCTCAGACATTGCCGCTGATTTTATTTCTCAAAACGATACCGAAGATTTCGAAGACCTGATATTGATGAGCAAATGCCGGCATAATATAATCGCCAACAGTTCCTTCAGTTGGTGGGGCGCTTGGCTTAATCAAAGCCCGGATAAAATCATTATCGCTCCGCGAAAAAGATTCAAAGACGATTCAAAAAATTCTCTGGGTTATTATCCTTCATCTTGGATAACGATATGAACATGAAGCAACCAAAAATTACGGTGGTAATGCCGGTTTATAACGGTGAAAAATACATAAAAGAGGCGATAGACAGTGTTTTGAACCAAACTTTCAAGGACTTTGAACTACTGATCATCAATGACGGCTCAACTGATGGCAGCGTAAAAATAATTGAATCATACGGCGACCCGCGGATTCGCCTTGTTCATAATGAAAAAAATCTCGGTTTAGTTGAAACGCGAAACCGGGGTTTTGCGGAAAGCAAAGCCGAATTCATCGCCCTGCTCGATTGCGATGACATCGCCTATCCGGAAAGGCTGGAGAAACAATATGAGTTCCTGACAGCTCACCCTGGTTTTGCCATGGTCGGTTCATGGGTGGAATTGATGGATTCATCAGGAAAACTTACCGGGGTAATTTGGAAAAATACCCTGCAGCCGGAGGAAATCTCCGCTTTCTTATTATTTAAAAACTGCTTCACTCAATCAGCTGTGATGATGAGAGCTTCAACTCTGCCACCAGAGCGTTACCGAACTGCCCAAGCAGAAGATTTTGATTTATGGATAAGAATTGCTAGAAATTGGAAAACCTGGAACCTCCAGCATGTTTTAGTTAAATATCGAGTCCACCGAGACGGAATTTCTCAAAATAAAGAAGATGTTCAAAATCAATCAATTGATAGTATAGCCATCTGGCAATTAAATAATCTAAAAATTAACCCCTCTCCGGAAGAAGTAAAAATACATAGAACAAATTATCACTATGATAAAAAAGATATTATAGAATTTATCAACCGAAGAGAAAATTGGTTAAAAAAAATCAAACAAGCCAACTTTGAATCAGGCTATTATGCTGAGCCAATATTTTCTCGCGTTTTAAGCAGATTATGGCTGGAGGGCTGTAGTGCTAATTCCCAAGCGGGTATCTGGATTTTGAAAAAATTTTGGAGCTCCGACCTAAGTCGAGAAATAAAAAAAAACGACCGGCTAGCAATCATTAAATTATTTATCAAATGCCTGATAAAAAATAATATCAATATAATAAATATTAAAAATTCTGCTTAAAGTTTGTCATAAAAAAAATAAGCTCAACTAATCTGAATCGGGGCGTATTTTTTATGACAAAGTGGATCTAGAAATAACTTTTATATATCTTATATTGGTTGATTTGCTTAATCACTCTCAAGAAATTTTGGCTACTCAAAATTTTATCAAACTCTTTGAATTTGTCGTTAGAAATATCAATAATAATATAATCATCAGGATACACTTTAAAAACCAGCTCTAACGGTTTGCTTTTAGCTGTCTTGAATTTATCCAATACCCGTTTAATGTATTGGTCTGGTACTTTTTGGGGGGAAATATATTTCTTTCCGGTTAATAAGCTGATGATTTTTCTTTCTATAACCTCCTTGGCATATTTATGAGAAAATTCAGCAAACCAGATTGCCAGTTGCTGATTAATGACATAATCTTCATCAATACTCTTCTCGTAAATCACGCTTTTTATCCACCTGTTCTCCAATTCATCATCAGACAGCAAGTAATGTCCGGCATAACCCGTGGTGTCAACATTATTATTCGTATAAACTGTTATCAAGCTTTCCAGGCTGGAGGTGCTATAAACCTTAATAACACTTTCCGGCGGGGTGTTCTTGTTGAGCCAATCAAATATTTCGGCGTTACTAGCCAGCTCATTAATCCTTTCTTGGCCATAATGATACATTTTAATATTTTCCGGTATGTCTGTTTTCTGATTATTGGCAATTACGGCAAAGGGCAATAAAAAAAGAACGCATGCCACAAATTTTCCGACCCGTGATTTAGCCATAATCAAGAGGTCACTCCCGAAAAGAATCATACCCCAGATAACTAACAGCACGGTAATCATAATATAGTGGGTGCCGAGCTGCAAATAGACTCCTGTTATAACATTTTGCCAATTAAGCCCCGCCCCGGCAGTAAATAAAATCCCGGCAAAAATATATTTTTTCTTTCCCTGAAAATCTATTTTTAATAATTCCAAATAACCGGCGCCATTTTGTTTATTTTTTTGCACAAAAAGATAAAATAGCGCAAGCATGGAAAAAATTATCATGGCCATACTGACAAAAGCGCCGGGAAAATGCGTTTCTAGCTTACCTATCCTTTCAAGAGTCTCATTATAATACGGGCTGCTAAATAATTTTTTTAAATTCTGTAAATATGGGAAAGAAAAAATTAATATTGGCAACGCGAAGTATGCGATATCAAGAAAATATTTTTTGTTATAATCTGACATCATGTTGACTACCCATAAAAGTCCAAAAATAACTACTAACGTAGACCAGTAGAACGGCTGAATATACACCAACAGTCCGATAATGATATCTAATAATAAAATATATTTTATTTTTCTTTGTTGGAAATATTGCCACAGCGCCAACAACCCAAGAACCATTAACGGATAGCTGACTTGTGGTATTATAATGCGGGCAAATTCTCTTAAAAAAACTACATGGAGAAATAAGGCGCCCAATAAGGATAGTTTCTTTGAGCCGGTGGAGCTAAAAAATAATATGTATACTAACAAAAAATTAAGCGGCACCAAAATAAACTCACTTAAAAAAGCAAGCGTCGGAGCGCTGACCCCGGTCCAATTAGCTATTTTAGCGTAAAAATATACACCAAGCGGCGCAAGAACATATGGTTCATTTTTATGTTCCTTTAAATATACGTTACCTAAACCGTGCCCCTCCTGGATATCCTTAATCTGGGAAAGATAATGCTCTGTGTCATCCAGAAAAACGGGATACACACCCTTGAAGTTTGTAATGCCGATCTTATTGAGCACAATTATTGTCGGTAAAGCGGAAAAAACACCGAACAACAGCGCTAGAATAATCGCAAAAATATGATTTTTAATAATTTGAGAAATTCTATTCATGTGGTTGTTTTCTTAATACCATCAGATAAGATACTCCGAATGGTAATTTTATAATTTTTAACAATGTTGCCTCAAAATTAAATATATAAAATAAAATTTTATTAACCAACCCTGTGTTAAGATTATTTTCCGATTTAAGCGGTATCTTAAATAAATTCACGACCTTCCTTGTAATAAATATCGGTAAAAATAAAATCGAATTAAAATAAGAATCTTCGACTATATGCAAATTTTCTTTCTCTATTTTAGAAATCATTTCTTTGGCTGTGTATCGTCTGAAGTGATTGCTGACTATATCACTAACACCCCAAAGAAAAGGAAAGGCCGGAACAAAAATGATAATAAGTCCGCCAGGTTTAGCGATGCGCTTAATCTCTTTAATGGCCTGGATGTCATCTTCTGTATGCTCAAGAACATCTAAGCATAATACTACATCAAATTCATTTTCTTCATAAGGCAACCGGGTGATATCGCCCAATTGCAAATTAGTTATTCCCCTGCTCCGACAAAATTCAATCGCTTTTTGAGAGGCGTCCATGCCGAACACCTGGCCCAATCGCTGCAAATCCAACATTAGTCTTCCCGTGCCGCAACCAATATCAACAATTTTTATTTCTTGTTGTGAATATTTACTGATCAAATCTGTAACGATTTTTCTTCGGACACGATACCACCAATGGTTTTCTTCCGTGGTGAATAAAGTTTCGTAGTGCGCTTCTTTCATATTTTTATTCCTTGAATAATCCAGCCGGATTTGTTGGGCGGGGCGGCAATTGAATAATCCAGCCCGCCGATTTCCGCTATCATCTTGTCCACTTCTTCCCTTTTCCAATAATTGGCGGTGTCCGGAATTAATTGGTCAAGCACGATCAAGTGGACCTGCTGGAATTTGTAAGCCGCGAGCTGCTTTAGATATGAATTTTGACCGAAATAAAATTTCAGAAATATCCACAAAGGCAGAGAAAAAAAATAGCTGACAATGTTAGCCAGTTTAACCGGTATTTTAGATGTGAAATTAATTCTTATCGGGTTGATAAACTTAACAATCCACTCGTTGCCTTCATAACCATACACCCAGATCACCAGCTTGCCGCCCGGTTTGAGACTCCTGATCAAATTTTTAATCGCCAGGCGCGGATCCTTGAGATGATGAATGACGCCGATGCTGAAAGCGAGATCAAATTCATTCTGCCAATCAAGGTCGTAGATACTCTTAAAAAAAACCTTGGTATTGTTGAATTCAGCCAGATTTTTTTTAGCCGCCTCTACAGATCTTTGATCAAAATCAAAAGCTACAACCTCTTTCGCTCCCCATTTTATAGCCCAATAGCTGTTTCTGCCCATACCGCAACCGGCATCAAGAATTTTTTTTCCAAAAAAATCTGTCGGCTCAAGCGGATTGACCCAATTTTTAAATTGGTCTTCATAAATTTCCTTGATGGCCGAATACTTATTCCATTCGTAGCCGAAACGTTCAGTTGACGACATAATCTTAAATACTAAAGCCATTTTTCACGCCACAGCTGGAAAACTGCCAGGGTCCAGATCAATTTCCGATTGTCCGCGCGGCGAGAAAAATGGTCATCAAGTAATTTATTAATATATTTATAATTAAACAAGTCTTGACGCTTGATCCGTTCTTCAGAGAATAATTCCAAAACTAACGGCTTCAAGTCGCCTGAAAGCCACTCAGCCAGAGGGATGCCAAAACCCTTCTTTTTCCTTTGCACGATCTCTCTCGGCAATTTATCTTCCATTAACTTTTTAAGGATATACTTGGTTTTCAGGCCGCGTAGTTTATATTCGAACGGCAAGCTATTGGCGAAATCAACCACCGCGGTATCCAGAAATGGCGCTCTAACCTCCAGCGAATTGAACATGCTGGCACGGTCAACTTTGACCAAGATATCATCCATCATATAAGTCCGTAAATATTGATATGTCAGCTGTTGGTAGTAATCCGGTGTTCCGACTTCCTTATTATAATAATCAATTTCCGCAAATTCGTTTTCTTGCGCGAGCTCCCGCCAGACATCTCCGGTAAACAGAGCGGACCGCTCCGGTCGGTCAAAGGCGCCGAGCCAGCGCTGATTCCGATACTCCTTCGGGCCGTAAAAACCGCTGATGAATTTTTTCGCCTTGAAATCAAAACTGAAATTCTTGAACGAGGTCGGCAGACTAAGAGCGATTTTTTCAATTATACTTTTTCGCGCAAACAAGGGCAACTTTTCGTAAATATCGGACAGGCGATGGGCGACAAAGGTATCATAACCGCAAAACAACTCATCGCCGCCATCGCCCCCGAGCGCTACCGTGACCCGTTCGCGGGTAAACTTGGATAGCAGAAAAGTAGGGATGATTGACGCGTCGGCCAGCGGTTCATCAAGCATTTCAGCAATCTTCGGTACAAGATCTAAACTATCCTTAGCGTCCAAAATTTTTTCATAATGTTCCGTCCCAAGATGTTTGGCCACCTGCCTGGCATATTGCGTTTCATCAAAACTAGACTCCTTAAAACCGATGGAGAAAGTCTTGATCTTCTGGCCGCTGTTTTTTTGCGCATAATAGGCGATGGTGCTGGAGTCAATGCCGCCGGAAAGAAAAACCCCGAGCGGTACATCGGAAATTAGGCGACTTTTCACCGCATTATTTAGTTTAGAATCTAATTCTTTAATAACATTACTTTCTTGTAATTGGTAATTGGCCCGCCTCGCGCCGACTCGTCGCGAGTCGAGGCGGGTAATTGTTAATTTGTTAAACTCAATACTCCAAAACTTCTTCTTCACCACAACACTGCCATCAAAAACCAGATAGGTCGCCGGTTCCAGTTTGAAAACATTTTTAAAAATTGAGTGCGGCGTCGGAATATATTCATAAAGCAGATATTTGTTGAGTGCGCGCAAATCCAGTTCTTTTTTAAAAAGGGGATGTTCCATTAGCGCTTTCAGTTCGGAGCCGAAAACGAGCGTCTCGCCGAAACGGCCATAATAAAGCGGCTTTTTACCCATACGGTCGCGCGCCAAAAATAACTTATCAATCCGCTCATCATAAAGCGCGATGGCGAACATGCCCTCAAGCTTGGAAAAGACCTCCTGGCCAAGCTCTTCATATAAATGCAGTATGACTTCGGTATCTGACTGGCTCGCGAACCGGTGCTTGTCCTTAAGGCCATTTCTCAAATCCTTGAAATTATATATTTCACCATTAAAGGCGAGCCAAACGTTTTTATTTTCATTAGCCATCGGCTGATGGCCGGCCGGGCTCGTATCAATGATTGAAAGCCGCCGCTGTCCCAAGCCGACCCGTCCGGAATTATAAAAACCCTCATCGTCCGGTCCGCGGTGAACAAGAGTCCGTGTCATTTTTTCCAATACTTGTTTATCTCCTTGACCGAAATAACCGGCAATTCCGCACATAATTATTTCAAAACTTCATATATCTCAATAAATGGTCCGCTCTTATCTATACGGCTTAGTTCCCAAAAATACAATGGATTATTTAGATAATCAAAAAACCCCTTTTTCAATCCTTGATCATCTTTTGTAGGATAAAAGGTCGCTACCATTTTTAGTTTATGGCATTTCTCAATATTTATTTTACGCGCGTCAGCATCTTCTTTCGACCATGAAGCCGATACATTTGGCGGAATGTCCTTTGAATAAATTGTCCAATAATCCAACATGACGTATTTTGTTTTTGGCCCGGCTAAATCACAATAGCGGCCGGCTTCATAGTCATACATCACATTGATTCCAATGTTCTCATATTTATCCTTATTGCTGATTATAAAATCCAGTTTGCGAGAACTCCTGTTATTATTTTCTTTATTCCAAAGAGCAGCATCATAAGAAAGGGGGGGGTCGAACCAATTATTAAACTCATAAAGATATTCGTTTCTCTTCATATTCTGCTCCATCCAAACCACAGCCTCCTTACGAGTATCTTGGCGGAGCATTGCGTCCCATCTATAAACAAAATATGCATTAGGCATCAATAAAATTAACGCTATGACAAGTATCAATTTTTTTTTCACTTCCCTTTCCGTAAGATATTCGATCAACATTCCGGCTCCCATTGGTGCAATCAAGGTTATTAATGTCATTAACCATCGAGTTAAATGAGGTCCGGTAACAACAAAAGTGTTGTAAAAATAATTGAATATTATCCCGATAAATACATATCGCGCTAAACTCGCTTTGAAATATTTTTTGAAACCGGCGATTGCCATAACGACAAAAAGCACCAAGAAAACTGGTTCAATATAAAAGATGTCTCTTATTACGAAAAAAAACCGTTCGTTCCAAGAAACAGGTAATGCGCCGGTAAAATCAGTTTTTATGTAAAAGTCATAATATTGCGATTTAAACATTGAGATTATGTCACGATAATTCGGGAGATATAAAGCTATGACTATGGTAAGAAAAATTATTGATGATTTAACAATTTTCTTGTAATCAAATAACTGCCTATTGAATATGAAAGCAAAAAATGGATAGATTGTCGCCCCCACTCCTATGTAGTGCGTAGATGTGGCTAAAGCAGCTGTGGCAATAGACCCATAAAAATATTTCCAAGCCTTTGTTTTTTCAAACATCAATACAAGTAACAGGGTAGCAACTATAAAAAATTCCATTTCTCCGTGTCGGCGCCCCCAATGATTCAAGAATACCGGCATAAGGCTCAAGGCGAATGCCGATGAGGCATAAAGAGCGCTATATCTGCTTTTAAAAACTTGGCTATAAATCTTATAAATTAAAAAAACGGTTGCTGTGCCGAACAATACAGAATACCAGCGCGCAATTATAAATAATTGGCCCATGCCGCCTTCAACTAATAGCTGCTTTAATCCCTCTATGCTGGTGATGCCATGAGTTAGAGCAAGGTATCCAAGTCTTAAAATAAAAACTGGGAGATAGACGAAAGATAATAAAAACGGGTACGCGCTGTGTCCGGCGAAAATATTTTTGCTCTCCGCAATATCGATAAGCTTTGTTATGTGATACGACTCGTCCCAAATATAAGTCACCCCCTGAGGATAATCAAAATATATGCCATACCACCGCACGCCGAAAGCCAGGAGCAGAATGATGATTATGATGTAATTATCTTTGATCAAATTTTTAATTTTTTCCATATTTATAATGATATTTATTTTACTTTATAGATATAAACAAAAGGACCCGCTTCTTTAAAATCAAATATTTGCAGCCAGTTATCCGGATTATTGGTTATGTTGCCTGTGGTGTTTCCTTTGGCGCCGATGAATGGATCAAAAGATTTCACTAAAGTGAGCCGATGATATTTTTTTAACTCTTGATATTGTTTGTCCAGATCATTCCTTTCGCCGGAACTGATGATGACGTATCTGGTGTCTTTGCCAGCCAACTCCTCATATCTGAACTTATCAAAATCATACGCCAAATTATATCCGCGATTCATGAAATCTTTTTGATTATTCAGGATATATTCAATTTTTTTATATGAAAGCCCGTTGTTTTCTTTGTTCCATAAAGCGCCTTGATAAGAAAATGGCAGGTACAAATTATAATAAAAAGAATACAGCCAATCTCCCTTTTGAGTATTATCTTCCAACCACTGTGCCGCCTCAACGCCGGTATATCTGGAAATTACATAGTCCCACTTCAGGGCATAGACCGTTGACGGTACGATCAGTATCATGCACAGACCGACCGCTATCCTTTGCCCGTATCGTTTGATAACAAGATTATAAAACGCGACTATTGAAAGCGGGTACGCTAACGACATAAATATCAGTAACCAGCGATTTTGTGAAGGCAGTACGATTACCGTAATCATTATTAAATAGAAACATGCTATACCGGCAATCAAGTATCGATTAAATTTATTTTTCCATAAAATTCTCCCGGCAAAAATCAGCATCAAAACAGTCAATGAAGTTAAGAAGGGCTCTATTTTCCAGGAGTCGGTTATAATATAGGTCAGCCTGACCGGCAAGCTGACATTACTCATTCCGGTGTAATTGGTGCCGGAATAATAATATTTATCCTGATACTCTACGAAATCCATCACGCCTTTGTAGTTGGCTCCGTAAAAAAACACTGTTGTGACCGCTCCAATCAATACAGCCTGGACCATGACTTTGTAGCTGGTCGCCTTCCAGTTAAAGATGACATTAAGTAAAGGAAAAATTATTGCCACAATGCCGAGGTAGTGCACTGAGATTGAGCAAGCGGCAAAAAACGAAGAAAGATAGATATTTTTAGCAGATTTTTCACCTTCAAAGCGCAATGAATAATACAAAGAGAGCAGCAGGAAAAAGACCATCGCTGAGTGCGCTTTGCCCCAATGTGACAGGAAAACAGACATGATACCGAAACTGCAAGTCAGAGCCGCCAGATAAGCCGCGACTTTATTTTTTTCTATATAATGGAAAATCAGGTAAATTAGATATATGGAAGCGGTACCGACCGCTACGGATGCCCAACGAATGATTATGTAGACATTGCCCATCCCATCAATGAGCAAAAAATTCTTAAACTCACTGATGGAATGTAAACCGTTTGCCAGCATCAGATAGATTACCCTGATTACGAGAAGCGGTGCGTAAAAAATCGGTAAGAAGGCCGAATAATGATTTACGGTTGATGCAAAAAGATTCTTAGTTTGGACGATGTCCGTCAGCTGCATCATGGCTCCAGTCTCATCCCAAACAAAATTGATCCCTCCTGGGTAATCAAAATATATGCCATACCACCTTATGGCGACCCCGACCAGCAATATCAATGCTAACCAATAATTATCTCGCAGCCAGAAAACGATTTTATCTTTTAGGCCTTTTGATTCTTCCATATCAAATGAATTTTATTTTATTCATCGCGAAGACTGTCATTTTAAGCAGCAACCACCCGTGGGAGAAACGTGAAATATTGGTATCGCCATATTCTCTGGCACGGTACCTGATCGGCACCTCTACGATTTTCAAATTCAATTTCGCGGAACCGAAAATCAGATCAAAATCACCGAACGGATCAAAATCACCGAAATAGGATCGATTCGCAATCAATTTGTCTGCGTTCTTTTTTGACAACACCTTGGTGCCGCATAGCGTGTCTTTTATTTTTTGGCCCAATAGCCAAGAAAACATCAAGGAAAAAAATTTATTACCAAGCATATTCAAAAAACGCATCGACTCCTGCTCCATAGGATAGACCAAACGAGAACCGTTGATATATTCGCCATACCCGGAGGCGATGGCTTTATAAAATTTTGGTAGATTATCCGGCGGAACAGTCAAGTCCGCATCAAGTATCATCAGAATGTCACCGGTCGCCATGGCAAAACCCTTTCGCACCGCGTCTCCCTTCCCCTCGCCATCTTGCCTGGCATATTTTATATCATATCGGTCTTTATATTTCTCATAAACTCTTATTATCTCATCATAAGTACCGTCAGTTGAAGCGCCTTCAATGAAAATAAGTTCGGTGTGTTTGCCCATTTGAGGCGTGCGCAATACCGCATTTTCTATGTTGCCTTTTTCATTTCTCGCCGCTATCACAACGCTCACCGAAAGCTCCGCCGGCTCACACAAGACCGGGCTCATTCTGGCTATCAAAAAATTAACCAGGCATAGTTTGTTGATGATTGGTAAATTGCCGAGATACTTATTGACAAACCACGAAAATATTGGCAGATATTTCGGAAATAACAACCTTCTGCCGGTCTTGATGATATCATAATCCTCAAGATACAACAGATTTGACAAATCTTCCCGGTTCAGCCAATTCAGCCGGCGATGCCGCATTTTCAGATTCAGTAATTCAGCTAAACGCAAAACCGGTGCCCACAAGAAGTTATGATAGGTGAAAATTATTCTGGTCTCCGCTTTACAAACGCTTTTCAGGGATTGCAGAAACTCTTGCACATCCTCCAAGTACCCAACGGTATCGGAAATTATAATAAAATCGAACTTCTCATCTAGCTTAATTTTTTGCGCATCCATAACTAAAAATTCCCAGGCGGGATATTTCGCACGTGCTACGGTAATCATTTTATCGGAAGTATCTATGCCCACTCCACGAAATGGCTTCAGGCTGTTTAACAGCTGCCCCGTACCGCAGCCTATCTCCAAGACGGAGCTACCTTCAGGAATATTGTGCCGATAAAAATTTCTTAGGTTCTGATGGTAGTATTTATTTCTGTTGATAAATTTCTCTCTATAATGCTCGGCTTGTTCCATACTATCTTCTTCATTGTAATTTTTTTTCATAATTTTAAAAATTTATCTTCTCCCTGATGATATATGGTTCTTTGTGCTGGGATTCGTAATAAGTCCGCATCATCACCTCCGCGATTATGCCCATGGCAATCAGCTGGACGCCGACTATAATCAATAGCGCCGACAGAATCGGCAGCGGCGTCTCAACAATATGCCTGATGCCGAACACCCGCAACAACAACGAGGTCAGGCCGGCCAAAAAGCCGAGAAACAAGGAAATGAAACCGATGCCGCCGAAAAAATGAATCGGCCGATTCATGTATCTTGATAAAAATTTAAAAACAATCAGATCTAAGAGGACCTTGAATGTCCGCGAAATGCCATAGCTTGTTTTGCCCGCGATCCGCGGACGGTGGTTAACCACGATCTCCGTCACCTTGCCGCCATGCCAGGCGGCATAGGCCGGAATGAAACGGTGCATCTCGCCGTAAAGATTCACGCCCTGAATCAACTCACGGCGGTAAGCTTTCATGGAACAGCCATAATCGTGAATCTTCACCTTCGTTATCAGCCCGATCAGCTTATTCGCCAGCCAAGACGGCAGTTTGCGCGACCAGAGTTTGTCCCGGCGATTCTTGCGCCAGCCGGAAACCACGTCAAACCCCTCATTGATTTTTGCCAAAAACTTGGGGATATCGGCCGGATCATTCTGCAGATCTGAATCCATCGGAATGATAATCTCCCCGCTGGCATACTTGATACCGGCAGACATTGCCGCTGTCTGGCCGAAATTATGCTTGAAGTCAATCACTTTGATGCGCGCGTCGCCTGCCGTCGCCTGCCTCAAGACGGATAGCGAACCGTCACGCGAACCGTCATTTACGCAGATAATTTCGCTTGCAAGCCCCAGGCCAGACAAAACCCGGCCCAGTTCTTCAAACAGGGTCGGCAGATTTTTTTCTTCGTTAAATACCGGTAAAACGATTGATAATTCCATATTCTTATAATTAAATTCTAATAAACTCTATAATTTTCTTCGCCTTATTCTCCCAACTGTAATTTATTGCCTTGCCAAAGGCATTGGCAACTTTTCTCCCTACCTCCACCCGGTTGTTTTCCGCGAACACGTATTGGACGACTTCGGCCAAATTTTTCGCGTCATCGGGCGTAAACAAAAAACCGCAATCCGCTAAAACTTCCTCGGTCAGCTCCAGCCTGGAATAAATTATCGGTTTTTTTGCCGCCATATATTCATAAACCTTCATCGGAAAACCGAAATCGCGGAAATGGGGCTGGTCCGGATAAGGGATGACCACGGCGTCGCAGGCTTGTTCAAACATCACCACTTCTTCAAATGTTTTTCTGCCGAAAAACAGGCACCGCTCTGCAACTTTTTCTGCGTCGGCCATATTCTGATAACTTTTTATCTCCTCTTCCCTGCCACCGACAAAAATCATTTTGTAATCGGTTGGTAAAAATTTTAATGCCTTAATCATCGTATCAAGCCCCTTTTCCATGCCCATAGTCTTGAATTGGCCAATATAGCCGATTAGCTTCCCTACTGCCGGCAGTTGCAATGCCTCCCTGGCCTCGCCGGTACCGAACGGCTTGATTTTATCCACATCAATACCGCCGTAAACAGTCAATATTTTATCCACGGCGACTCCAGCCTTATTGATTAAAATCTGCCTCAACTTTTCCGAGGTGGTAATCAGCCGGTCGCTGTGCTGCGCCACAAACGTCTCTTTCCACGACGGATAAAACATATGCCAATCGGAGCAGATTTGGAATTTCCGGCGGAATAATTTTTTCCAAAAAAGCAGATATAGAAGCAATATTCTGTCTCCCAGAAAAAAAATATCATCTTCGGTCCTCGCCTTCCTTGAGATAATAAAATACGGCGTCCAAAAAAGCATGACGAGATATGGCAGCCAATAATTCAATCTGCCGATTCCTCTAATCTCTTTAATTTTTAAATTAACCAGATTATAGCCATTGAGCCTTTCATCGGTGTTCGCGCAAACGATTAACAGATCATCCTTAAGCTCGCGCCTGAAACTCTCCGCCAGCGCCAGCATATAGGCATTGTCGGCGGAAAAATTATTGAATCTTTTGGCGGAAAAATAAATTAATCTCATAAAACAATATCATTAATTGTCGTATCGTTGGCGATCTGCGCTTCCACGTATTGTTTGGCTCGCGCAAGCATCTTGGTCCTGGCCTCGCTTGGAGTCAGGCAAAATTCAACATCCTTCCTGATTTTTTCGTCCGTCTCGCCCGTTTGCCAGACAAAACCGCGTTCATTGTTTTGACCGATGCTTTCTATGATTCCCTCGGCAATGCTGCCGATAGAGGGCACATTCATATACATCGCTTCCCAAAACACTACGCCGAGCGCCTCGGCGCGGGACAAGAGCATGAACACATCGGCGTCGCGGTAATAATTCCAGATTTCATTGCGTTCAACAAAGCCGGCAAAATGCACCCGCTCGGCTACGTCGAGCTCGGCCGCCAGCTTTTTCAATTCGGCAAGCAGACTGCCGCGCCCGAGGGAAATGAAATGGAAATTCTTGCCGAGCCGGCTGAAAGCGCGGAGCATCCGCGGATAATCTTTTTCCGCCTCCAGCCGCGCCACCGTGATGATGATTTTTTCTTCCGGTTTGAGGCCGTATTTCTGCCTGATCAAGCCCGCTCGCGACGCCTGCAGATATTGCCGATCGCGCTTAATGGTGTTCATGGAAAACAACTTGACCCGCTGTGGCGGTATGCCGAGCGCCACCAGATAATCCTTCATCGCCTGGTTGATGGTGAAATAAAATTCCGGCAGGCGATAAAATAATTTTTCCAGCAGACGCGAGTAGATTGATTTCAAGCCGCCAAAATTTCTGACAGCCGAATAAATCCGCGGCATATTGTTTATAGTCATGATTACCCGGCCGCCGGAAAATTTGGAGACAAGCCAGGCGGCGGGCAAAGAACCGAAATCATAGGTGGTGATGATGTCCGGCTTGAAATTGAATTTTTTTACGTAGTAGGGCACGAAAAACAAAGACAACAAATCATAAAGCGGCTTGAAAAATGGCCCGACAATCTTCTGATGGCGTGAAACGAAACGATCGTTTAATTTAAGGAAATAGCTCCGGTATGCCCAGGAAAAAATAAAAAAATTATTTGATTTCGGGTTCAGCCGGTCGCGCTCCAGTTTTTCTTCCAGTTCATAAAACTTCTCGCGATAGATATCGCGCCAGTCGTAGTTTATCAATAAGATGTTCAATGGTTTATTGCTCATTGGTTTCTTGTTTTACCGGCTTGCGGCAGACGAAGCCGAGCATAAAAGCGAACAGGCTTGGCGACAGCGCAGCCAGGGGCATATACTTTTTTTGCTGGATCGGCACGATCGCCACCTCGGTAAAATATTTTTTGAGCATTTTTTCCAAGAGACGGGCGCTGAAATGATTGAGGTGGGTCGGCTCAACCATAGCGGTCAGCTCCGGGCGCCCGAAGAACAGGCGGATGCGGTTTTTCAGGCTGAAGATATTCGGCACGGTGCCGACGAACACGCCATCCGGTTTGATCAGCCGGCTGATCTGTTCCACTTTTTTTTCCGGATAATAAAGATGTTCCAGCACCTCGCTCATCACTACCGCATCCCACTTCCCCAATCCGAGTGAGTCCAAATCCTCGTTCAGATCATGCAAGATCGTCCGGCAACCGAATTTTTCTTTCAAGACCTGCAGGTTTTTCTCATCAAAATCCACGCCGGTAACTTCGTTGCCTTCAATATAATATTTAGTCAGCGAACCGTGCCGGGCGCCCAGATCCAGCACCTCTTTGCCACCACCGATGGTGTTTTTTATCAGCATTCCCCGTTCGGCCTCATAGATGCCGCCCTGGTTTTTGTCATTTCTTTTTTCGTATTCCTCAACTATTTTTTTCATTTTTTTGCAACAACAACTAGATTTTCTAAAAATTTAGTGGTGAATTTCGCGCTTATAAAATAAAGAATATTTAAAAATTTCTTTTTCCAGCTTTCCTTAAAGTCAACGCCAGGATCATAGAGAAAAGATGTCTCACCGACTGTAAAATTATTTTTTTCAAGCAGTTTTGAAATTGTTTTGGCATTAAAATAGCAGACATGATCGCTGTTCACCGTCGGTTCGGCCTTGCTGAACTTCTCGGCCAGGTTGAAAAGATTAAAGCAGTTCGGCGTGGTGATAATCAGCCGGCCGCCCTCTTTCAGGTTCCTGGCGCAGCTTTGCAAGAAAAGTCCGGGGTTAGAAAGATGCTCAATCAGGTCACCGGCGAAAATAACATCAAACTTCACCGGAAAATCGAAATGCTCCGCGCTACTTTTCAGATAATGGTCGCCGGAAAATTTTGTCTGGTCAAAATCCAAATCTAGGCCGTAGACCTCTTTGGCCTGTGCTTTAATAAGTTTGTGCGGCCAATTATCATCTGACGATTTTATACCCTGCCCCCAGAAGCCAACATCCAATACCATCTCGGTATTTTTTATCAATTTCGTTATTAGCTCTTTTTTATCCTGATAAATTTTAGACATAACTCTTGATAATTTTTTCAATCAGACCTTTCAATCCGTGTTCGGTTTCCACGATTTTACGCAGGCTCCCGCCGTATTTTTCCCGCTCCAAATCCGGTAATTTAATGAAAAATTTGATGCGCTCGGCGAGTGCCTGAAAATCTTTTTGCGGAAAAACCATCTGCTCCGCGAAGGCGGAGAGCATCTTTACCGCCGCCTCGTTAGAGGTCACAACCGACAGACCCGCGGCCATCGCCTCAAGAATCGCCTTGTCCAGGCTACCGGTCCGGCTCATATTTA
>Ga0265292_1001574_pt1 | contig 19510 bp, 21 predicted proteins | sample Munlanlewell296A_FD_189080 | JGI IMG/M metagenome (GOLD analysis project Ga0265292, IMG submission 189080) | Leachate microbial communities from a municipal landfill in Southern Ontario, Canada - Leachate well 296A | ecosystem: Engineered > Solid waste > Landfill > Unclassified | place: Canada... | reverse complement strand
CCTCGCCCCCTTCAAGGGGGTAGGTCTTCACCACAGGGGTTTGGCGACCGGAAACCGCGTTGCCGACCCCGCCGTGGCCGAAAAATATTTTTTTCGATCAGCAAAGTGCGAAGGTTGGGTTAAAATTCAAGGCAAAGGAGCGGCACATGAAACGAACGGTGAAATGGATGTTGGTGGCTGGTGGGTTGTTGGCTTCCGTGGTGGTGGTATCGGGACAGGCGGCCCAATACACTATCACCGACTTGGGTACCCTCGGCGGAACGGATAGCCAGGCCTTTGGCGTCAACGCCAGCGGTCAGGTGGTGGGTTGGTCCAACCCTACGGGGGGAAGTGGATGGCAAACAGGACATGCCTTTCTTTACTCCAATGGCGCAATGCAAGATTTGGGCACCTTCGGCGGAAGTGAGAGCCAGGCCCTTGGCATCAACGATAGCGGTCAAGTTGTGGGCGAGGCCTTCATTGCTGGAGACTCAGGTCAGCGGCATGCGTTTCTTTACTCCGGTGGTCCTATTCAGGACCTTGGTACCCCCTTTGGCGGAACTTATAGCGTTGCCTATGGAATCAACGCTGCCGGTCAGGTGGTGGGTTCAGCCACCCTTCCGGGCGCAACAGAATGGCAGGATTTAAAATGGCATGCTTTTCTTTCATCCGGTGGAGTCACGCAGGACTTGGGTACACTTGGTGGAACGTATAGCAATGCCACTGGCATCAACGATAGCGGCCAAGTGGTGGGCAACGCCGGGCCTGCGGTGAATAATAACACGCATGCCTTTCTTTACTCCGACGGAATTATGCAGGACTTAGGCACACTTGGTGGAAGCCAGTCCGAGGCTGATAGCATCAACAATAACGGCCAAGTGGTAGGGTGGTCTTATACTAGTAGCGGTGGAATGCGTGCCTTTCTTTACTCTGATGGTGTTATGCATGACCTTTTAGGCAGCAACAATAGCCGGGCTTTTGACATCAATGATATCGGTCAGATAGTGGGCCAGTTTGAACCATCCGGGGCACCACGAGCCTTTCTTTACTCCGGCGGAATCGCCACCGATCTGAACACACTTTTGCCTTCCGGTTCCGGTTGGACTCTCACAAATGCTCAAGCCATCAACAATTCCGGACAAATAGTCGGCTATGGTATTAGCCCCAATGGGCATGAGCATGCGTTTTTGCTGACGATTCCCGAACCGGTGCCGATGGGCTTTCTGGCGATGGGCGGCCTGACACTCCTGCGACGGAGAAAATAGAAGAGTTGAGGATGGTTTAAGAAAACCTACTTTACAGAAATCTCGATTATCTGATCGACGGGATGCCCAGGTCTTTGCATATTTTGTCGGCTAGGATATCGTTAATCTCCGAATGGCGTGGAACGGCGGATCGCTTGTTCATGCGAATATTCCCCCACCACGAATGACGGCTTGGCTTCCTATCGCGTCTTTGGCCGCAACCAAAAGATTTTTTTAAACCGCAAAGACCGCAAAGTTCGCAAAGGTAATTCTTTTATAAATCCTTGCGTTTCATACGGCGATTTTGGTTTCTTCAAAGTTGACACCAGCGGCCGATAAAGCGTCCCGCTTGTTAAACTCAATCGCTTCCTTCAGAATGACGCGAAGGGTCTGCAAAAGTTCTTTTCGGGTCCGTTCCTGGCAATTGACCCCGGGAACTTCTTCGATCCATCCTATCCACCAGTCATCCACTTTTTTCACAACGGCTGTATACTCACTATCATTCATGGCATCACCTGAAATGGTCAGCGATTGATATACCAAGCTGGATTCTAATCGGATTTCGACCGGTTGTCAAATCGTCGATGAAAAAGAAACCATTGGCATGTTTGGGGAATACGAATATAATTTAAAATGAATTGTGGAGGAAGCCCGATGACGACAATGGACTTTGGACATATTCTTTTGGAAAAATGGCGTACTTTGCCGCCGGACAAGCAGCAGGAGATGTTGGATTTTCTTGACTTTCTCCAACAGAAATCGGCGGTGAAGCAACCGCGGCGAAGTCTGCTCGGACTGTGCGCCGATTTGAAGGCCGATATATCGGAGCAGGATATCACCGATACGCGAAAGGAAATGTGGGGGAACTTTCCACGGGAGATAGAACCGTGAGCGCGTTGTTGGCCGATACACACGCCGTTGTTTGGTATCTTCTTGATTCACCCAATCTGTCAGACGCGGCGAAGAAAAGTATGGAAGCGGCGGTGGCTAATGGAGACCCGATTTTCATAGCGTCTATTTCACTGGTGGAAATTATCTATCTCGTGGAAAAGGGACGTCTGCCTTCAAATCTAGTGACTCGAATTTTCGACGCGTTGGCGGATAGCCGGAGCGCGCTGGAAGTGGTCTCACTGGATTTACCCGTAGCAAGGGCTGTGTCTCAGATACCTCGTAAGATAGTACCCGACCTTCCGGATCGAATTATTGTCGCCACCGCCATTTATCTTAACGTTCCCCTCATCACGCGCGACCAGAAGATACTTGCCGCCAATATTCCGACGATCTGGTAAGGACAAATCAGCACGGCATGGTGGGGGCGAATCTTGTGTTCGTCCTTCGGGATGTAATTGAGCGGGTGAATAAAGAGGGCGAACACGAGGTTCGCCCCTACAAAAGTCATGGGTACGTCAAATCAAAAAAAGCCACGGTTGGACAAGCCAACCGTGGCACAGAACTCATCAAGGCTGTAAGCTGTTCGCTGTCTGCTGTCAGCTTTATTTATCCCAACCGCTGGTGAAGTTTGTTGTACTCATCCGTCAATTGTTTGGGTAAATCTTCGCCGAATGTGGCCAGGAATTCTTGATGTTCTTTCAATTCCTTTTGCCAATCTTCTTGATTGACCGCCAGCAGTTGGTCGAGATTTTCTTTGGAGATATCCAGGCCGTCGAGCAACAATCCATCTGGCGTCGGGATGTGGCCGATGGGGGCTTTTACTGCTTTGCCTTTTCCTTTGATCCGCTCGGCTATCCAGATTAAGACGCGGATATTTTCGCCGAAGCCCGGCCAGAGGAATTTACCTTTTTCGTTCGTTCGGAACCAGTTGATATGGAAAATCATCGGCGGATTCTTGATTTTTTGTCCCATTTCGAACCAGTGCCTGAAATAGTGGGTCATGTTATATCCGCAGAAGGGCAGCATCGCCATCGGGTCTCGCCGGACGATGCCGATCTTTCCTTCGGAGGCGGCGGTTTGCTCCGAGGCCATCGTTGCGCCTACATACGTCCCGTGATTCCAGTCAAAGCTTTGATACACCAGCGGGGCTAGTCTGGCTCGACGGCCGCCGAAGATAATCGCGGAAATTGGCACGCCCTGCGGGTCCTGCCATCTTTTCGACAATGTCGGGCATTGGGCTACGGGAGTAGTGAATCTAGAATTCGGATGCGCTCCTTTTTCCGGGCTTGCGGAGGTCCACGGGTTACCCAGCCAGTCCCAGCCTTCCGCCGGCGGGGGGACGTCCATTCCTTCCCACCACACACTGCCGTCCTTGCCCAAAACCACATTCGTAAAGAGTGAATTTTTCGCTACCGTCTTTAATGCGTTTGGGTTGGTCTTGGCTGAGGTTCCGGGGGCCACGCCAAAAAATCCATTTTCGGGATTCATCGCCCAAAGCCGTCCGTCCGGCCCGATATTAAGCCACGCGATATCATCGCCCACCATCCAAACTCGGTAGCCGAGCTTTTCCAGCGGCGAGGCGAGCATGGCCAGGTTTGTTTTTCCACACGCGCTGGGAAACGCCGCCGCCATGTAGGTTATTTCCCCGTCCGGGGTTTCCAAGCCGAGAATCAGCATGTGCTCCGCCATCCAACCTTCGTTTCTGGCTTGCCAACTGGCGATCCGCAGGGAATGGCATTTTTTACCCAGAAGGGCATTGCCGCCGTAACCCGACCCCACGCTCCAGATCGCGTGCTCTTCGGGAAAATGCAGAATATATTTATGATCCGGCTCCAAATCGCCCATTGAATGCAGACCTTTGACATATTTTCCGTCGCTGCCCAGGGCATCCAGCGCCACTTGGCCCATTCGCGTCATGATCCGCATGCTGATGGCCACATACAAACTGTCGGTAAGCTCCACCCCGACATTGCTGTACGGCGATCCGACCGGACCCATCAGGTACGGCAGCACATACATCGTTCTGCCCGTCATGGAATTCTTAAATAAAGGAAGAACCGTTTCTTTCGCCTGATCCGGCGCCATCCAATTATTCGTAATTCCGGCGTCTTTCTTCTCTCGCGTGCAGATAAAGGTTCGGCCTTCCGTCCGGGCGACGTCCTTCGGATGGCTGCGATGATACAAACACCCCGGCCACTTGGTTTCATCCAACGAATAAAATATCTTTTGCGTCAGTGCCTGCTGTTTGAATCGCTCAAATTCGCTCTGCGAACCGTCGCAAACCAAAATTTGGTCCGGCCTGGTCAGACTCGCCACTTCGTCAATCCAACTTTGCAGCCCGCTGTGTTGAAGAACCATTTTGTCTCCTTTTAAAAATAGTTTTGGGTTGAAAATTTAACCCTAAACCGGGCGAAGCCCTTTGTCGGAAATATCTTTTCTATAATACATACCGTCGAATTGAATTTTGTTCACGGCATTGTATGTCCGCCGTTTGGCTTCGGTGAGGGTTTCTCCCAGGGCTGTAACGCCTAAAACCCGTCCACCGGCGGTAACCAATCGATCCTGGCTATCCATTCCCGTCCCGGCGTGAAAAACCATGGTGTCGGGCATAGACCTTGTTTCGTCGATTCCGGTGATGACCTTTCCGGTTTCATATTTTCCCGGATATCCGCCGGATGACATGACGACGCATACCGCCGGGCGGGGATCCCACTGTAAAGTAATCTCATCGAGCTTTCCTTCCACGGTGGCCAGCAAGGCCTCGACGAGGTCCGATTTTAATCGCATGATAATCGGCTGAGTCTCTGGATCGCCGAACCGTGTATTGAATTCCAGAACTTTCGGTCCAGTCGTCGTCAGCATCAGCCCGGCGTACAACACACCTTGGTAGGTGCTTCCGCTACGGTTGACGGCATCGACAATCGGCACGAGAACTTGCCGTTCGACCTGCTGCAAAATCTGTTCCGTCAAAAACGGAACGGGGGTATAAACTCCCATTCCGCCGGTATTCGGTCCGGTATCGTTATCTCCGATCGCCTTGTGATCCTGTGCTGACTCCAGCACGTAGATATTTCTGCCATCGACCAGGGCTAAAATCGAAACCTCCTGACCCGTGAGCTTTTCTTCCACCACGAGCTTTTCCCCGGACGCTCCGAAAATCTTATCGACCATGATCTTCTCCGCCGCCAGCATCGCCTCCGACGGATCGGCGCACACGATCACCCCTTTTCCCTTCGCCGGACCCGCCGCTTTGATCACCAGAGGCTCATCCCGCGAAGCGATATACGCCTTGGCGTCCGCGTAATTGGTAAAAATCCTCGCCTCCGCCGTCGGTATCGCATATTGCCGCATCATCTCCTTGGAATATGCTTTGTCGCTTTCCAACTGCGCCGCTGCCGCCGTCGGGCCAAACGCTTTGATCCCAGCTTCCGACAAACGGTCCGCCAGTCCGCCAAAAAGCGGGTCTTCCGGACCGATCACGACCAAATCGATCTGTTTTTCTTTTGCGAATTTTACCAGCTCGTCAATATTATTATCCGCGATATTCACATTGGTCCCAAGTTCCGCCGTCCCCGGATTCCCCGGCGCGCAGTATAATTCCGTGCACAACGGCGAATCCGCGATCTTCCACGCCAGAGCATGTTCTCGTCCGCCAGAACCCACAATCAGTATTTTCATAGTATTTTCCAGGAACTTTTAAATATTATTTTTAGCGGTCAGAATTCAGCGGAATTTTAGCATCCCTTTTTCCCTGATACAAGCAAAATCAAATCCTGCTGCCACAAAATCCACGTCCCATAATAAAGGGTGTGCCACGGTCGGCTTGTCCGACCATGCTCTTAAGACACGGCTGGACAAGCCAGCCGTGGCACAATGCCTGACTGAACGGTTACAAAATCCGTATTCCTGCCGGACCGCCCGGCTCTTTTTGCCGATAAACTGTTTACAGACGTTTATTGACTCGGTATAATGTCTTGTTATTAACTGATTTTACCCTAAGGAGGTACGCCATGTTGAAAAATAAAACTATTTTGGTGTTTCTCGGAGTCATTACCCTGGCCTCGCTCGAAACCCAAGCCGGTTTGATCAAGAACATTCGCCTGGGGATGGGTGCCGCCGGATTCAGCCAGACGTTGGCTCGGGATGGGCTTTCGCAGGGTTGGGATTACGGCTTTTCCCAGACGTTCAATGACAAAATCTATAATTTTGGGACTACCCAACTCACCTTAAACGGCGCTCTCCAGGGCAAACTTTTACTCGGCACCCGCGGCATACCCCAAGCCGAACTTATTCTAACTCCAACCACTATAGGTTACGATTATACCTTCTTCGACGGTGTTCGCAAACTTCAGATCGAGAACGGTTTGTTCAGCATCGCCAACGCGGATATCAAAATAAATCAATACGGCGCTTATGACATTAACCTGCAAATTACGAATGAAGCCACCCTCATTGGCGACGGAGCCAATCCCGTCTCGATCCCTCTGTCGTTCGAGATCGGACCTATCAACGTGCATGGTCAATGGCTGATTGATTTGATAAATCTAACGCTGGGTAAGCAATTCGGTTTTACCCTCCCCGGCGGCGCTGCCGATCAGATTGTTTCCGATTTGAACCAGCAGTTCGACCAGCAAATGAAACAGGCGGTGGCCTCTTACTACGACCAGGCCGATGCCCCGGCGGGTTTGACCTTATCCCCCGTTCCCGAACCTGCGTCTCTCTTGTTTCTGGCTCTGGGAACAACCCTCGTCTTTCGCCGACGAAAATAGTCGGATTGAGACTTAATACGTATGCTGAGGACGTTTATGAAATATCGTTACTTAAAAAATTACCTTTTACCGGTTTTTTTACTTTTGACGGCACTGAGTTTTATCATCACGGGCTGTGAGCAAAGAAACAGCGGCGCCAAAGGTGGTTCCACTCCGTGGGCTACCAATGAGCAATACAAACTCCTCCTGCCCGCCAAAATCGATATCTTACCATTTACCAAACCCCGAAGCTGGGATGATGATCAGATTCCCGATGGGATCGAAGTCGTTTTGCGACCCTTGGATTCCTTCGGCGACCAGACCAAAGCCGTCGGCTGCTTCCGCTTCGAGCTTTATACCTTCCAGAAGGCCAGCGGTGAGACGAAAGGGCAACGTATCGGATTTTGGGAAGAAAATATGACGACCAAAGAATCCCAAAACCTTCACTGGGACAAAATCACGAGGACCTATCGCTTTCGCCTCGCCTGGACCGGCGAAAAGACCAGACAGGGAAAGTACGTTCTCGAAGTAACATATCTGGCCCCTTCGAGCCTTCGACTGACCGACACCTACATCATGGAGGCCCGGGTGTCCAAAGAGCAGACCAAGGAAAATATCGAAAAGAAACAAAAATCCAACTTCAAGCTGTTTTAATTCAGCCATATCAGGAGATTCCAATGTCAAATGCTTCTTTACGTTTCTGTTTGGCGGTGTCCATGCTTCTCGGCGTAATCGCATTCGCCGGCTGCCAGAATACCTTTACCCATGACCGCTGGGAAATGATCCAGGTCGGCTCCGCCGATAAGCACGACGTCCAGGCCACACTCGGTGACCCCCAGGAAAAACCGTTCAAGGACCTCTGGTGGTATTACAAAGGCAACAACGAAGCGAAAATCTATTTCAGCGACAAAGACACGGTCAAAGCGAAGAAATGGATCAACGAACGCACCGGTCAGATCGAATGCGAACCCAAAGGGTGGATCGAGAAATAAAATGCAAGTCCTCTATAATACGACGACCGATTTGCTTTACCTGCGAATCGATGATCGGAAACAAACAGTCGTCAATAAAAGACTTACTGAGGATATCGTTCTGGATATCGGAGAAAATGATCGAATAGTCGGCATTGAAATCCTCGATGCCTCAAAACAGCTGGACTTGAAAAAATTGCTTCCCGTTAAATATACGGTAACGAAGGCCGCTGGATAAATCGGTTTTAATGGAAAAAGTTTCTTCACTTGGATGTTGGGCGTTGAGTGTTGGATATTGGATATTTCTTTCTCTTTATTTTCCCTTTTGCGTTTACCGAATTTCCCTATAAGATATTCCACAATGATTATTATTTCCGCTTTGGACAATTCCGGTCAGTTGTACGCCGCGGATGTTGTCCGCCTCCTCCGTCAAAAACTACCGGGTCAGACTTTTCTGGGCATCGGCGGTAAAGAACTCGCCCAAGCTGGTTGTGAGCTCGTCCATGATGTCTCCGATACCTCCGCTATGCTCACCGGCGTCGTCGGAGCTTTGAAATGGGCTATCCCCGCCTATCGGAAACTGGTCCGCTTAATGAACGAAGGAAAAGTCGATCTGGTCATCCTGGTCGATAGCCCTACCTTTAATCTTCCGCTCGCTAAGGCTGCGAAAAAACGCGGCATTAAAACTTTTTATTACATCGCCCCGCAAGTTTGGGCCTGGGCCGAGTTTCGAATCAAAAAAATCAAAAAACGCGTAGACCATCTCGCCGTCATTTTGCCCTTTGAATCCGAATATTTCAAACGTTTCGGTGTTCATGCCGATTTCGTTGGCCATCCCTTTATCAACCTCATCAAAGACGCCCCTGCGAATCCCGTTCTGGCCAAACAATTCGCCGATCTTCAAAATCCAAAAATTTTATTGATGCCAGGCTCTCGCCGCCACGTCGTCAAGGAACTTCTTCCCGTCCAACTGCGAACCGTCCGAAAAATTATCGACAATGTCGGCCCCGTCACCGTCAGCATCGCCGCATGGAAAGATATTGCCGACACGGTTATCGATATCGCCCAACATAACGGTTTTCAAACTCACCGCGCCGACACAACGGGACTGCTCCTCACTCCCAACACGGTAAACATTTTCACCACAGATCGTAGAACTCTGATCGAAAAAGCCGATCTCGTTCTGGCGGCTTCAGGAACCGGAACCCTCGAAGTCGCCTGGCATGCCCGGCCAATGATCGTAATGTACAATGCTTCAAAAATCGTCTACCATCTTTTCGGTCGCTGGATGATCAAAACAAAATACCTTTCGCTCATAAATATTCTGTCCGGACGCGAGCTTGTCCCTGAATTTATGCCGTATATTAAAGACGAAAATCAACTCCTGGACCAAGCCCTGCACCTTGTAAAAAATAAAGAGCTTGCACATCGCCTCGGTTGGGATATGCAAGCCCTTATCCAAAAACTCTATCAACCACATCCAAGTCAGCACGTCGCCGACCTGGTTTTAACTTTACTTAACTGAAAACCCTCCCCGGGGCCGTTGCCAAATCCCCTTGCCGCGAAATCGCTTTGCATCTTCGCTGTAAGGGCCAACTCACCCTTGCAGCCCTTCCTAAAAGCAATCAAGTCTATTCGGCAACGTCGTCCTGATCGAACTGGATTTGGCAACAAGCCCCAAAAGTAAATGGGAACCTTTACACACGCCTTTTTTGGGCGCCTCGTTTATGAAGTTTTCAAACCTCCCCTTGCCTACCGCCTTTCATTCAATTCTAGGTCGTCAAACTCCACAAAGTCAACAAACCTAAATGGACCAATTCCATCATGGCCAAAAAAAACCTGTGGAGCAACAACTGTGCTCCACAGGCTGAAAAATTTTAAACAAAAACCCCGGCGAAATGTCCAGCCGGTCAAATATTAATTAATGACCACGCCTGAATCTACCTCCATCATGACGGTAGCTGTGTCTGTCGAAACGAAAATCATGTCTCGGCGAGATAACTCTCACACCATGCCGATAATATCGCGGCGCTATAAAAGTCGGGCCATAATAACCATAAGATCGCACGACACGCGGGCTATCATAAATGACAGTGCTATCGCCGTAGCCAGGATCGATAACCCTGGTCGTATTGACGGAAAACCAGCGATTTCCAAAAGACGAGGTTTCCACCACCTCCGGCTCATAGTAGCGCACTACCGGTGGGACGTAAACTCTTTCCTGAACCACGATAGGGTCGTTATAAACCACGCCATAATCACAATACTCCCAGGCCCCGGCAAACTGCGCTGCAAGAAGCCCAATCAATCCGGTCAGTAACGCCATTTTACCACGTTTCATGTCTAATCCTCCATAATATTACCGTGATGGAAAAATCTCCATCAGTTGGTTGTTATCATACCGAAATATTTTGCTAGTGTCAACTATTATTTCGACATTTCTTTCGGATTTCATTAATTCAGGGTATTAAACAACTTAAGGCCAATAATGTCAAGAAAAAACCGGTTTCGAGTTTCGGGTGGATTGCCTTTCAATGAATTTTAGAGTGGATAGAATCCTGTCCATACGCTAAAATTCAACACTTTAGACTTTTGGCTGATTTGGAGGTAAATGGTGGTGAGTATAGCGTACAACAAGCGGACCCATAGCTGCGGGCAATTGCGAGCGAGCGAGGTCGGGACGGACGTTTTGCTTTGCGGCTGGGTGCAGTCGTACCGGGATCATGGCGGGATTATTTTTATTGATCTTCGCGATCGGGACGGGCTGACGCAGGTGGTGTTCGACCCGGATGTGAATAAAGAAGGCCATGATCTGGCGGATACGCTGCGATGCGAGGATGTGATCGCCGTTACGGGCAGGGTGCGTCCGCGTCCCGAGGGGATGATCAATCCTAAACTGCCGACGGGCGAAGTCGAAGTGCTGGCTCGCGAGGTCGAAGTGCTGAACAAGTCGGCCACGCCGCCATTTATGGTTAAAGACGCGGTGGATGCGGGCGAAGACATTCGGCTTAAATATCGATATTTGGACCTGCGCCGGCCTAAGATGCAGCAAGGGCTTTTCATGCGGCACAAGATGTGCAAACTGATGCGGGATTATTTCGATGAGCACGGTTTTATCGAAGTGGAAACACCGGTTTTGACTAAATCAACACCGGAAGGGGCGAGAGATTTTCTGGTCCCCGCGAGACTTCAGCCGGGGCATTTTTTCGCGCTCCCGCAGTCGCCGCAACTCTTCAAACAACTTTTGATGGTGGCGGGGTTTGATAAATACGTTCAAATCGTCCGGTGTTTCCGGGATGAAGATTCCCGAGCCGACCGTCAGCCGGAATTCACCCAGCTCGACGTGGAGATGTCATTCATTCAGCCGGAAAATATCATGGAGCTGATCGAAGGGCTCCTTGTAAAGCTTATGAAAGAACTCAAGGGTGTTGATATTTTCCGGCCATTCCCGCGGATCGATTATTCCGTGGCGTTGGATAAATATGGAATCGACCGGCCGGACACGCGGTTTGAGATGCTGTTGTCCGACATCAGCGAAATTGCCTGTAAAAGTGAATTTAAGGTGTTTAAACAGGCAATCGCCAATAAGGGGATTGTAAAAGTCTTGGCGGTTCCGGGCGGGTCGGCGAAGATTTCGCGGGCTCAGATCGACGCGATGGATAAATGGCTTCAGAATGATTTCGGCACCAAGGGTCTGGCGTGGTTCCGGGTGGAAGGCGAGAGCCTGACCGGTACGATCGCGAAATTCTTTACGTCCGAGCTGCACAAGCAGATCATGGAGAAAACGGGAGCAAAGGACGGCGATTTGATTTTGTGCATTGCCGATAAACCCAGTAATACCAACGGAGCCCTGGCGGCGTTGCGATTGAAACTCGGTGAGGAATTGGGATTAATTGATCCAAACAAATACAATTTCTGTTGGGTTATGAATTTCCCTTTGCTGGACTATGACGAGAAGGAAAAGCGATATGTGGCGGTTCATCATCCATTCACCAGCCCGCAGGATGAGGACCTGGACAAATTGGAAACAGACACGCTAAACGTCAAGGCGAAGGCGTATGATATTATATTGAATGGCATAGAAATCGGCGGAGGAAGTATTCGTATTCATCGGTCCGACGTTCAGGCGAAATTATTCGCACTGCTGAACATCAGTCCGGAAGAGCAGCAGAGCCGATTCGGATTTTTGCTGGACGCTTTGAAATACGGCGCTCCGCCTCACGGTGGAATTGCGCTGGGGATCGACCGGATGGTTATGCTCCTTTTCGGATACAGCACGATTCGGGATGTCATCGCGTTTCCTAAGACCAAACAGGCTCAGTGTTTGATGACGATGGCGCCGTCGGAGGTTTCCGAGGCACAGTTGACAGAGTTGGCTCTGCGGATTGTTCCGCCGACGAAATAGGAATTTCGGTTTCGGGTTCCGAGTTAACCCGAAACCAGAAACCAGAAACCAGGAATAAAAGATGATAGGCAAAAAAGTTGATAAGGAAAGAATCGAAAAAGCGGTTCGTGAGATTATTTTAGCGATGGGCGAAGACCCCGACCGTGAAGGAATTGCCCGCACTCCCGGGCGAGTGGCAAGGATGTATGCCGAGCTTTTTTCGGGAGCGTATGAGGACCCCGCGAAACATCTGCAAACATTTTTTACCGAACGGTATGACGAAATTGTGATTTTGCGAGATATCTCCTTTCACAGTATGTGCGAACATCACCTGATGCCGTTTATCGGCAAGGCCCACGTGGCGTATCTGCCGGACGGCAGAGTGGTGGGCGTGTCGAAGCTCGCCAGGTTGATTGAAACTCTATCGCATCGGATGCAGGTGCAGGAGCGGCTGACGACGCAGGTGGCGGACCTTTTAATGGAGCATCTGAAGCCCAAAGGAGTGGCGGTGGTGATGATCGCGCAGCATACGTGCATGACGATCCGCGGAGTGCAAAAACCCGGATCGCAGATGATTACCTCGGCATTACGGGGGTTTTTCAAGACGAACCTGGCCTCACGGACGGAAATCCTGTCGTTGCTCAAAGATTAAGGACAGGTTTCATAACTCCATTACGAGCCGCGCACGTAAGTAAGCGGGCCTCATCGCGTTGAGGAAGCCCAGATCGGAGCGTTGGGGTTGACGTTGTAGCGGATCGCGTTCATGGAAAAATACCGGCCTGGGCAGTGGGTGTGAGCGCCTTTTACTTCTCCGTGACCATAGATTCGATCCGGGGCAATATGATACCGCTGGGACAAGAAAGCGACCAGGCGGCGAAGCGATTGCATCTGCCGGGGCGTGGGAGAGGTTCCGTCGAAATTGCCCACCAGGCAGATTCCTATGCCGTAGTCGTTGTAGAAATTCGAGGGGGTTTTGCAATGTGCCCCATGTTTTTGTTTTTTCCATCGCGATCCGACTTCGACGTACCCGTCGGGAGTGTTCGTGCCGTTTCCAATGACGAAGTGATAGCCAAGCTCGTCCCAGCCCCTGGCTCGATGGACAATATCGAAGGTCTGCGATCCGCCGGCGTCGCTGGCGCTATGGTGAATAACAATCACCTGCCACTCGTTGTTGGCAATCGGGGGAAACCATTCAGCGGGAACATTTGTTATCCCGGAAAAGTAAGCAGGAGAGGGAGTAATGTTTTGGGCGGCGGTATCATTGACGAGTTTAACGGGCGTATTAGCGAAACTGTGCAAATCGATCGTTTTAGCGATATGTGGAGTAAGAATCGGAGAGGGCAAAGTATTTAAGACCATCGGTCCCCTCGTCGGCGCGCAACTGGGCAGACAGATCATCCCGAAGATTACCGCCGGCAAGCATAATGAAATATTTTTTTGTAAAAAAACCTTCAAAATAAGATTCCTTCTGAATCCCATAAAACCCTGTTCCCTTATAACCAATAAGATGATTATCGGCAAGAGAAAAGAATTCGGTCTTGTTTTTTATTCGGAGCCTCTCGCAAAACTTTCCGAATCGCGATGGCAGGTCTTGGGGAATTCCAAAGATACCACGAGAACAATTTAAAGAAAATCAGTTTTATATTCCTCAGATAAAGAATATCATGACGAAATATGGAAAAAACACATTCAATTGTTTTGTTTAATCAAAAGCAAATTCGCCGATTCTATAACGAAGAAAAAGAGCTTTGGTATTTTTCTGTTGTAGATGTTGTCGAAATTTTGACGGACAGTGAAAATCCGGCAGTTTACTGGCGAGTATTGAAGAAACGCCTAAAAGATGAAGGCTCGGACCAAACCGTTACAAAATGTAACGGTTTCAAAATGCTCGCCGCCGACGGCAAAATGCGACTGACAGATGTAGCTGATACAGAAACGCTTTTGAGGCTTATTCAATCAATTCCTTCTCCAAAAGCAGAGCCGTTTAAATTATGGCTTGCAAAGGTCGGATATGAACGAATAGAAGAAACCCAAGACCCTGAACTTGCTTTTGACAGAGCGATGAAAACATACCTGCAAAAAGGTTATTCGAAAGAGTGGGTAAATCAACGATTAAAGAGTATCGAGGTTCGCAAAGAATTAACCGATGAATGGCACGAACGGGGAATGAAAGAAGGATTGGAATACGCGATATTAACGGACGAGATTACAAAAGCGTGGGCAGAACGAAGTGTAAAAGATTACAAAAAGCTTAAGGGGCTGAAGAAAGAAAATTTACGAGATAATATGACAAATCTCGAATTGGTATTGAACATGCTGGCTGAAGTTTCAACGGCCGAAATATCCAAAAAGAAAAAACCAAAAGGTCTGGAAAATAATAAACAGATTGCCAAAGAAGGCGGATTCGCGGCAAAGAAGGCAAGATTGGAAATAGAAAAACAGACAGGCGAAAGTGTTATAACTTCTAAAAGTTCAAAAATTTTGAAGGCGAAACAAATGCCTGCTCTACCTGAAAAAAATAATAAATAACTCAAATGGTTTCGCATAAGGTTCAACCCAAAACCGGTCATTTTGAGTATCTAGAAAAAAATTTGCAAACAATGTTTTCAATCAATAGAGTAAAACAAAGGAGAACTGAGCAATGCTTTGGATGCCTAATAAGCTTTATGAAAACGAACCTTTTGAATTAGAAGATGACCTTGAATCCGCGATACTTAAAGTCCAAACGGATTTATTTGGGGAGGACAGAATTTATCTCGATATCAAAAAGAAAATAGGTTTGAAGGGGAAGACAAAGAACATACCGGACGGCTACTTAATAGACCTTTCGAGCAAAAAAGAACCAAAATTATACGTTGTAGAAAATGAATTAGTAAGACATGAACCCCTGAAACATATTGCTGTCCAGGTCTTAGAGTTTTCACTATCGTTTGGAACCTCACCACATAAAATTAAAGAACTTGTCAAAGACGGTCTAATAAAAGATAAAGAAGCATTTGGAAAATGCATGGATTATGCTGATGAAAACGGTTTTGAAAATATAGATTATCTGCTGGAGAAGATGATACATGGGGACAACAAATTTAATGTTCTTGTTATCATTGATGAAATCTCGGATGAGCTTGAAAGTGCTTTGAAACGGCAATTTAGCTTTCCAGTAGAAATTATAATATTACAACGATATGTTAACTCCGACGGTGAGCGAATATATCAATTTGAGCCATTTTTAGCTGATGTTTCTATGCCCGTAGTCTCATCTAAAAAAGAAGCTACAACCAAAACGAAAACTGTTGACCCATCTGAAATTGACACAATTGTTGTACCTGCGAGAGAAGATGGATTTAAGGAAACTTTTATTGGAGAGAATTGCTGGCATGAAATTCGTATTCATCCAAGTATGATCCCCAAGATTAAATATATTGCAGCATATCAGGTTGCACCTACTTCAGCAATTACTCATATCGCTAAAGTAAAATCAATTGGTCTATGGAAAGATTCTAATAAATACATCTTAAATTTTTATGAACCAGCGAAGAAAATCAAGCCAATAAAACTTGTTTCTAAAGGAACTGTTAAAGCATTATACAATTCTCGATACACATCATACGCGAGATTAAAAAAAGCAAAATCTCTTGAGGAAGCTTTTTAGCGGAACACAACGGTTTAACCCAATGCCTTTATGGCCTGGGAATTCCAAGGGACACCATACTTAATTCCCTTTTAGCATCTTTGGAATTCTCCAAGTTCTGCCATCGCGATTCGGGGGGGGGTGGGTGCATGGGGCCTATTCGAGATAACCCAGATCGGATAATCTTTGTGTGAGCACTCGCTGTTCTGCCTCGGAATAAATTTCCGATGGTCCTTCGACGGCTTCGTATTTTTTCGGGGGTTCGAATTTTACGTTGAGGGGCGGTTCAAAGATATTGGTCAGGGCTTTTCCTTCCATATCGGCGGGGACGGCGAGTCCGAGCATGGCGATTAGGGTGGGGGTAATATCGGCGATGTCCGCGTTGATTTTTAAGCCGGGTTTGACGCCTGGGCCGTGGGCGACAAAAATTCCTTCCACGCGATGCGTTCCGCCCAATCTTCCGTCCAGGGCCCAGTTGACGGCTTTTGAGCCGCGGATTTTTCTTACGACGGCCAATCCGGTTCTCGGAATCAGCATCAGGTCGGGCAGACTTTTATGATCCTCGCGGCTGCAGCGGTAAAGTTCCTCGGGTTTGAGGACTTCCTGGAAAACCGGCTCACCGAATAATTCATCCCGGACGCCCAGCAATTGCTCGATGAGTTTATCGCGAAGCGACTCGTACTCACGAGGCTCCACGATGCCCAGGGGTTGCCGGCCTTTGAGATTGATATACAAAAAGCCATAAATCCCCGCGTGCATCACACAGGCCCTGGTTTGACTCCAATCGATGGCGAGGTCGCGTTCGATTCCCATATCCGGCTGGGCGTATCGACCACCTTTTTTCTTGGTCAGCCGATACCAGGTATTGTGAACCCGGGCTTTAAATTGAGAAACCGAACCGATCAGATTCAGGTATCCCCATTTTTTTAAAAGACAATTGGGTTGCGCCCGTCCATCGAGACTTCCGTGGCCATGATCGGACATGATGATGACGGTGGCTTCTTGTTCTCGGGCGAGATCCATTAGTTTTCCGATACATTCATCGAGCACCTGGAAACAGCTGTAAACCATGCGCCTCTCGTTGGGATGTTTGTCGGCGGCCTCAGGAGTCAGATATTTCCAACATTTATGCTGAATGTTATCGACGAGCTTGAAGAGAACCATCATAGCGTCCCAGCCGTAGGTCTCGCTGCAAAGCTGGGCCAGCTTTACGTTCTGGCGGAAATTTCGTTTGAAATATTCCAGATTTTCGGAAAACCGGCTTTTTCCACCCAGGACGCCCCTTTGCCAATTGGTGCTGTAGGTATAATCCGGAATCTCGCGGAGGATGGCTTGTTTGAGATCCGCCGGATACGTAAAATTGGTTTCGATGGACGGGGTTTCAAACCCGCTGACCACAAAGCCGTTGACTGCCGGGGGCGGATACGTCATTGGCAAATGAATGGACCCGACCCGGAATTTTTTTTCCGAGAGTATCTGCCAGATCGTTTTGTCCTTGATCTGGAAGGTGCTGTTGAAGGTGAGTGAATTGGTCTGGGGATCATAATGCTCGAAATCGATCACCCCGTGACGGCCCGGACCCATGCCGGTCATGAACGTGGTCCACGCGGCGGGCGTGATGGGGGGTTTGGTGCTGTTTAAAATCCCGCTCGTGCCCGTGTTGATCAGGTGCCGAAGGTGCGGCATAAAACCCTGATCCATGATGGGACCCAGAACGTCGAAGGTCGCGCCATCCAGACCGATGATTAAAATCCTTTTTGCGATCCGTTCTTCACGGTTGTCTATCAACTGTTTAACTCCCAAAATTTTGTTGAATGGCACTAAGTTTAAACTCCAGGGCGGACAGTTGCAAGGGATTTCAATTTCTGGTTTCGGGTTGTGTCTGACTAATTTTTCTGGCCACCCTCCCCCGTCATCGTCCGGCTTGACCGGACGATCCAGAATATTGTGAACAACCAACCGGTGATATATGATTTTCGCCTGGAAACATATTTCGTCTACATTCTGGCCAGCCAGAGGAATGGCACGCTTTATATCGGTGTGACGAACAATTTGCTTCGGCGAGTGGAGGAGCACAAAAACGATAAGTGGAAACTGGACTTGATTGCGAGGGATAATCCGGCGTGGGAGGATTTGTACGAGGAGTTGCGGTAAATTGAAAAAAGCTGGATTGCCCGGTCAAGCCGGGCAATGACGAGGACTTAGATTACGCCAGAAATTTTAGTCAGACACCAGCACGCAAAGGTAAGACAAGGCTATGTCAAACCCGTTCAGAAAACCTATAATCAAGTACCAAAAGGGAACAATATGAAGCGAATGCGAAAAGATCCCGACATGCTTGAGGAATATGATTTCACAGGGGCGGTGCAGGGAAAATATGCGAAAAAATACGCGAAAGGAACGAACGTGGTCGTGATTGACCCGGATATCGCGAAATTTTTCCCCGACCACGATTCGGTCAATAAGGCCCTACGCTCGCTGGTGGGGATCATAAAAAAACAAAAGAAAATCGCGTAGCGGAAAATGGTGGATTTAAGAAAATCCAGCCTGCCTGGCTTACACCATTCCTTCAAAGAAGTCGGTGTCAAGTTTTTTGATGATGTACGTGTCCGACGGTGCAACACCAACATTGAAGTCAATCATCAGTTCTGCCAATTCGTCTCCGTCTATGAGGCGGACTTTCACTGCTGCTTCTTTGGCTGCGCGATGTGCGCCTTCCGTAAAAGTACCACTCGTGATGAACACTCCCTTAGTGGCTTTCTTCCGCATCAGGCTACCAACAAATTTGTCAATCTCACCCGGACCTACGGAATCATCCCACTTCTTCGCTTGGACATATACCATGTCGAGTCCCAACCGATCTTCCCTTATGATACCGTCTATCCCTTCATCGCCGCTCTTACCAGTCACTTCTGCACGATCAATCTGCCCTCCCCCGTATCCTAAGGCCACCAGCAACCTGATCACTAAATACTCAAAGAATTTGGGTGTACTTTCGTGTACACGAATTTGTAAGTCGTCAGCAAGAGTATTGCGAAGCTCTTTGTAGGCTGCTTCCAGTTGTTCCGCTGGAGTGACCTCGTCCTCGGTAGGGAATGTCAATGAATTTGCGGAGTTCCTAGTCTCGCACGCTTTCAAATTTTTCTTTGCTCTGAAATCTCGGTATTCTGCGTACTGGTCCAGGAAGTTGTTATCGATGCGAACCGGGTTTTTCCCCAACACATCAACACCCCTCTGTGTAATCTTGAATCGGCCCCGACCGGATTTTTCCAACAAAAGACCCTTGGTCAGGTATGTGATTGCCCAAGACACACGATTATAGAAAAGTGTTTGTGTGCCACTCGGCAGAAGCAGCTCTTGATCTTCCGTCGAAATACCCATCTTCATTGCCAATGTTTCGATTGCCTCCGAAATACTGTGTTCTTGCCCATCGGAAGCGATCTGTAGTAACGGTAGCATAAACTCTTGGTATCCAGGTACACTCATTTAGTTCTCCAATTTTCGATTGCGAATAGAAAAATAGAGTCCCGTAGGGTGGGTTTTCTTAAACCACTGCTTTAAACATCTTAATTGGCGCAACCTCCTATTTTTGAGATACTTGACACGGCAGGTGTGTATTTTCAAGGAGGTTGGGACATGGATCGTCCTTCAACGGAGTTATTGGC
>Ga0265292_1001573_pt1 | contig 19512 bp, 22 predicted proteins | sample Munlanlewell296A_FD_189080 | JGI IMG/M metagenome (GOLD analysis project Ga0265292, IMG submission 189080) | Leachate microbial communities from a municipal landfill in Southern Ontario, Canada - Leachate well 296A | ecosystem: Engineered > Solid waste > Landfill > Unclassified | place: Canada... | reverse complement strand
GCGTGCGAGCAAGGCGATCGAGAGCGCACCGCGTATCGGGCGCAAGGTACCATCGAGCCCGAGCTCACCTGCAAAGAGCTTGCCTGTGGGATCAAAGGCAATGTCTTCGACCGCCTGGAGATATGAGAGCGCCACCGGTAGGTCAAAGGCCGAGCCTTCTTTCTTGAGCTCGGCGGGGGCGAGAGATATCACTATTTTCTTATTGGTACTCTTGGGCGAGACTAGGCCACTGTTCTTGATAGCGCTCGCGACGCGATCACGCGCTTCTTCGACGGCCTTGTCCGGCAACCCCACTATTGAAAATGCATGCAATCCGCGCCCGATATCGGTCTCGACCGACACGAGCTTGGCCACCGGCAGTGCCGGCTGTGCACCGAAGACGCGTGCGAAATTCATCGCACCGACAAAATAGACCAATAATCTCGACCCCAAAGATTCATGAGGGGATTATACTCTATAAAGATTACATCGCCACTTTTTTGCTCACATGGATTTTTACCCCTTCTTGATGAGGTAAGTATCGAGCCTATCTTGCACTTCTAACAATGTAGGATCATCGATCCTGGCAATGTATTCGATACGCCGTGTTTGCCAGTCGATCGATCGCGCATGAGCCACGAGGATTGCCCCGCTTATACGGTCCGTGGAGAATGAGACCTCGTCACTATACCCCTTAGCCTTGGACGAAATAGGGGTGACAAAAGCCAAACCATGACGGGCATTAAACACCTTTTGTGTGATCACCAACGCGGGCCGATGTCCACCTTGTTCGTGTCCGACGGTCGGATCAAACGTGAGCCATACAATATCACCTCGCTCCGGGACATAGCCCCTTACCATATCTCCTTGCCCACCGATTTCATATGGACCCAGGCTTGGATGTCGGGGTCGGAGAGAGGGCGGACATTTTTCAAAAGCTGATTCAGGGTTTTCTTTTTGGTTTTGAGCGGAGTGAGGATGAGAGAGCCGTTTTCTACTCGGACATCGAGTGTTGTATTGTCTTTGACATCCGCCTCGGTCAGGATACTACGCGGCAATCGCACGCCAAATGAATTCCCCCATGCGGATACCTTGGTGATAGTGGCCATATATACAAAAGTATATACAGTCGTCGCTCTGTGTCAAGACAGATTTCAAACACTGATCTACATTGTATGCGCAATACAGGTCCGTGCGGCGGGATTGGCGTGGAGGCGCTCGAGAGGGATCGGCTCGTGGCAGACTTCGCAGGTGCCGTAGGTACCATCAATCATTCGCTCGAGTGCATGCTCGATATCATGGGCGCGTTTGCCGAGGTCGGCGACGAGCGGGACATTGACCACCATTTCTTCGATCTGATCGGCCACATCGACAGGATCGGAGTCTTCTTCACCACTAGTGGCGGCGTCGGCCGACGAGCCTTCCCATTCACCAGTCGTCGCGTCTTGTTTGCCGTACATGGCGAGTTCCTCGCGCAGAGATACCTGCTCGGTCTCGAGTGCCTCGCGCAGTGATTGTAATTCGGATTCGGATAGATGTGTCATACGAGCATAGTATCAAACGCAAGTATTTTTACCAGAGAGAGTTCATCGGTTACAATACATGCATGTCACGTCCCCGCCATGATTATTCTTTCGACTGGCACGGACTTGTTTTTACTTTGAAACTCGTCGCATTCTGCGCGGTCATGGGAAGTTTTGGGCATTATGGTCTCTTGTACGCACAATCCGTCACCATCGCAGACAGCCCGACGCCCGATACCGTACAAACACCAGTAAAACCATCCGTACCCTTTTCTACCAGCACACCACCACGCGTCATCAAGACACTCACGATCGCCGATGTGGTCCCGCAGACAGGCACATTCATCGTCGCCGATCTCTCCGCCATGCGCGTCACACTCTATCAAGACGGCACATCGACCGCCGTCTATCCGATCCTGACCAAGGGCAAGCCAGGCACACCATGGGAGACGCCCGCCGGTTTCTACAGCATCCAAACAAAAGAAGAGAATCATTTGTCCACGATTGGCAATGTGTACATGCCTTATAGCATGCAGTTCTACGGCAATTACTTCATCCACGGATGGCCATATTATGCCGATGGCACGCCGGTCGCAGGGACGTATTCCGGCGGATGCATCCGTCTCAGCACCGAAGACGCCGCAAAAGTATATGCATTCGCCACCGTCAACACAAAACTCTTTGTATATGATCCTTACGTCACTACCGCGCTTTCGCCGATCACGATCACCAATACACACCCGCCCACCCTGTCCGCAGAGTCATACCTCGTCGCCGACATCGACACCGGCGATGTGTACCTCGATCAAAACGCGCAACAACAAGAACCAATAGCGTCCGTGAGTAAGCTCATCACCGCACTCGTCGCCAATGAAGTGATCAGTTTTGACAAAAAAATCCCCGTCCATGAGGGATATGTCTTGCCCAAACCTGATCCCAATGACGTGCGACCCAAGAAATTCCTCATCGGCGACCTCCTCTACCCGCTCCTCATGGAATCGAGCAACGGCGTCGCCGACGCTCTGGCAGATTATTATGGGACCGACGGATTCGTACGGTTGATGAACACGACCGCGCGATCCCTCGACATGCAGTCGACACACTTTGCCGAGCCGAGCGGTCTCTCACCCGAAAACGTATCCACATCCGACGACCTCTTTCGCCTCGCTGTGTACCTTGCAGACAAAAAATCATTCATCTGGGACATCACGCGCACGCCCGCAAAAAATCTCGTCGCATCCGACGGATCATCATATCCACTCGCCAATTTCAACAAATTTATCGGCCGACCGGATTTTATCGGCGGCAAAGTGGGATATACCGACGAAGCAGATCATACGATGGTATCGATCTTCTCGTTCACTGTAGGCAGTGAGACGCATCGCATCGCTTTTATCGTATTGCAATCAAAAGACGAAGTAGTCGATACCAAAAACCTAGTCGCATGGTTTGCCAAAGCCAGCACACCAGGATCCACGATGAGCAACACGACCTGCGCATCATGTGCACAATCACATACACATCGCAAGATTGAGATATAAAAATTACAGTTGTCTCCCCGCCTGCAAGCGACTCAATATTTCTACGAAACTATAGGGACTCTCGGCGATCACGAGTATTTGAGTCGTGGGAAACGAATAGTACAGGACGATACTGCCGTTGTCGTCCTTGAGTTCACGTACGTCATAGTTATCCATGACAGTGTCTTTGAAGGTGCGCGGGATCGGGAGTCCGTTTTCGTCTCGGGTCTGCGTCGGGACAGCAGTAAAGACAGGCACCAGATCAGCATTCATCGAATGCTCCCACGAAAGCATCCCCGCAAACGCACGACTATACGAGAGCACAGGCACCACCAAGATCGGCGCATTTTTGTCGACGGTATGAATACCGAAAAAATATTTGTCGCTGAGTGCACGCAAGAGATCGTCGGGAGCATGTGCACCGAGTGCTTTGAGGAATTCGGAGAGTGTCGCAGGGCGCTGTGCCGTACTGCCGTCTGCTACCGTGATCACTGGCACGATGCGCGCGATCGAGCCGACGGCGCCGGTCGATGTCGTACGCGCCTGACTCAGTATCTGTTTGATCTGTTCGGGTTTTTGATTGTTGATCACGAGCGATACCGAGTGCTCCGCAAAGACGATCGATGCATCCTGTACTTGTGTCTGTGTACCGTGTTGTAAGCTCGTGATCGTGTATACGCCAAAGAGCGCCGCACCACCGATACCAAAAAGCATAATGATCGCAAAGAGCATACCGAGGACATGCTGGGAGCGTTGTCGAGATCTTTTTTCTTCCACTACTGATACTACCTTCGTGACCTTGCTCTTTTTTTCTTCTTCGAGAGAAGCGGCACGTATAAAAGACATTTTACTGCTCTCGACGATTGCACTCATGTCGTCTTTGAGCGTGCGGAGCGGCACGACGGGGCTTTTGTCCTTTTTCTTTTCTTCAATGATCGGGGCAGGTGGCACGGTTGCGGATTGGTCGATCTGATTGCGCAGATCTTGCGCTTCTCTCGTCCCTGAGAGAGCCGTGCTGATCGGCGGCTCATGCGGCATGACCTGCGCCACAGGGATATCCCCCGAGACCCTCATCTCTCGTGTCTCAGGAAGTTTTACGTCTTCCAAGATTTTTTTGATATCGCCCTGCACGATCGGAGGGACCTTGGAAACGGGAATCGCGGGTACCTCGGGTGATGCCGCTTCTTGCATGACCATGGCGGCATCTTTGCGAGATGCCGCCATGGCGCGTGACAATTGCTCACTCGGAGTCTCGGGCAATTTCACGTCTTCAAGAATCTTTGCAATATCACCTTTCAGTGCTTCAGAATCTTGGTCGATTTTGGTTTTTGTCGGGATTTCGTCCGCCATGATCATTTCTTCCACCACCTGAATCTGGAGTGAGTCCCTTGCGTGCGGCCCAGTCCGGATCGGCGGCTTTGATAGAGAGATTATACCTCCCTTTTTCATCAATTTCTTTGATAACCACAGGGACTACTTCGCCGATCTCAACGGCGTCTGCGATATTGCCGATGCGAAACGGTGCGACCTCAGACACATGCACGAGTCCATCAGTGTTGGGGCCAATCTTCACGAAGGCGCCGAAGTCCATCATGCGCACGACCGTCCCCTCGAATCGCTCACCGGCGAAGAATTCACGTGTGAGGTCGAATATCTCTTTGAGCGCGGCCTCCGCGGTACCATTACGGCCGGTGATAAATATCGTACCGTCGTCTTCGATCGTGATGTCATCGCACTTGGTGCGCTCGCGGATGCCGTTGATCATCTTGCCTCCTGGTCCGATGACGAGGCCGATTTGATCGACCTTTACATGAGTCGTCAGGATCTTTGGTGCACGCGGACTGATCTCTTCGCGAGGAGCAGTGATCGCGCCCTTGATCACGTCGAGAATCTGCAAGCGCGCTTTCTTGGCCTGGGCGAATGCTTCAGCGAGCACCGGCACCGGTACACCCTCTACCTTGACGTCCATTTGCACTGCCGTCACACCATCGCGTGTACCGGCGACCTTGAAATCCATATCCCCATGATGATCTTCGGGTCCTTGGATGTCAGTCAATACTTTGTATGCGTTGTTTTTTGCATCACTCATCATACCCATCGCGATACCGGCGACTGGCTTGATGATCGGCACGCCCGCATCCATGAGCGCGAGCGTACCTGCGCATACCGACGCCATCGAAGTGGATCCATTGGAGGCGAGTGATTCGGCGACGATACGGATCGTATAAGGGAAAACATCTTTGCCAGGCAACACTGCGCGCAATGCCTTCTCGGCGAGCGCACCGTGTCCGATCATGCGGCGATTCATACCGCCCACGCGCCCTGTCTCTCCGACGGAAAATGGTGGAAAGTTGTAGTGCAACATGAACGTCTTCTTTGCTTCTTGGTATTCGATCGTATCGAGGAGCTGTGCATCGCCAGGGCCGCCAAGCGTCAGCGCGGCGAGCACGTGTGTCGCACCGCGATAAAAGAGACCCGTACCATGGATCACCGGCGAGACACCGCCAGCTTGCGCAAAGAGCGGTCGGATCTCGTCCATCGCACGACCATCGACACGCTTCCCTTCTTTGATCGCAAGGTCATGCACGTATGCGTCCATACGCTCTTCGTAATAACTATCGAGTCTGCCTGTTGATACGTCGGGAAGCTTCTCTACAGCGGCTTTGGTCCACACTGACTTGAAAGTACCCAACTCTTCTTTGCCGAGCAATCCCTGTGTCGCGGCAAGCTTAGGCTCCATGATCTCAGCGAATGCGGCTTCAAGCTCTGGAGTAGAGACGGGACTGTTGAATACGGTCTTTGTCTTCCCCTGCTCTTTGATGATCATATGTTGCCATGCTTGGATCTTTTCGATTTCTTCGCTCGCCGCCTTGAGGCCTTTTTCGAGGGTTTCTTCGGACACTTCGCGCGAGCCAACTTCGATCATATTGATGAGTCCGTCCTTGCCGCACGCGAGCAAATCCATCCTGGAAGTCGCATCATCGCGCTGTGCATAATCCGGATTGACGATAAATGATTCGTCTCCGTGCACCTGTCCGATGCGCATCGCAGAGACGGGGCCATTCCAGGGGATGTTGGAGGTCGCGAGCGCGAGCGATGCCGCAGTGACCGCGAGCACATCCGGATCATAGTCCTCGAGCGAGAGCACGCTGATGATCACCTGCACGTCACGCTTGAGGCCCTTGGGGAAAAGCGGACGGATCGTGCGGTCGACGATGCGACCCGAGAGCACCGCTTCATCAGACGGACGACCTTCGCGACGCATGAAACGGCTCCCAAGAATCGCTCCCGCGGCATAAAACTTCTCTTCGTATTCGACCGAGAGCGGAAAATAGTCGAGATTTGATTCCTTGCTACCCATCACTGCCGTCGCGAGCACGGCTGTGTTGCCGTATCGCAACAATACCGAACCACTTGCCTGATCCGCCCAATCATTAAACTCTGCTGATAAGGTCTTCCCACCGATTTCGATGCTATATTCCTTCTTTACCATAAAAGTTGTGTGAGATTTGTTATAGGCATCATCTGTTTCGTTGCGGGGCCCTGCGGATTCTGCACCGTACGACATGTACGCCTCCGAATCCGCCTTCCCCGCGCCTCACATCTAATACCTCTAAAAAATCTTACTCGTTTATTTTTTACCGGTCCTCAGATTTTAGGGCTCAAACCTTTGTTTGAATCCTACCTATCCAAGGACCGCCTGCTAATAACTTGAATGTAGCATGTTGTTGCTCTGTTGTAAAAAAGCACATCGCATGGTACAAAATGCGACAGTGTCTTGGAAAAAGGAACGCGTAAATGAGCGACATTATTCCCGATTTGGCAAAAGACTATGAAGTGAAGCACCAAATACGAGAAGAAGCTGACCGAAAATATGCCGACAAAGAATACGAGCGATTTCGGCGCAATCTCTCATTCAAAAGATGGGGATCGCTCGCTCTGTTTTTTGTTGCGACTGGTGGCTTTATTTATACCATTGAGAAACAATGCTGGCTACCGGCAGGAGTGCTCTTCATCTGTGGAGCGGTCGCCGGTGTTTATCATGCCATCCATTCCTTCTTAGATGGTATTCACGAAGGATGTAGCCAAGCCCGTGAAAAAATCTTCGGAAAGTCAGCAAAATGAAACGAAAAACCACTGATGCTTACAAGTATCAGTGGTTTTCTTTTTATGACCTCTTAGAAAGATTATTCCACATCTCCGAAATCGGTGATTCCTTCGGTGTCATTGGTGACTCCGTTGTTGCGTGGGGGGCGACTGTTGGAGCGGGAGCCTCGGACAGGGCGGTAATTGATAAGGTAGCGGCGCGGGTCTTCGTCGAGATCGAGGAAATGATCCGCCACTTCTTTTAATTTACCCGATGTAGAGCGACCAAATGACACGACCTCTACCTGACATCCGCCATGGATTTTGAGATATTCCACCAGTGGCACGAAATCGCCATCGCCGGTAAAGAGGATGACCGTGTCTACCTTAGAAGAAACCGTGATCGCGTCGACCGCGAGGCCAACGTCCCAATCGGCTTTCTTGGCGCCGCCGTAGAAGATCTGGAGGTCTTTGGTCTTAGGTTCGATACCCATCTTGGTGAGCGCGTCGAGAAAGGCCGTCTCTTCGCCGGATTCTGTCGTGACGAGATACGCACGAGCGCGGATGAGCCGGCGATCCTGGACCGCATCAGCGAGGACGTTGCCAAAATTAACGCGCGAATGATAGATATTCTTCGCGCTATGATAAAGATTTTGCGTGTCGATAAATACGCCGACCCGCTGTTCTGGATGTTTTATGATTGCCATAAAAAATATGTTGTTGGGCTTAGTAAAGTGGGAGTAAAAAATACATCCCGCAAACCCTGATTTATAAAATAATGTACCACCGAAATCCTGAGGACTTAGAAAATCGGGTACGATTCGAGGCGCACAAGAAAAATATTATGAGCCATACATGACGTATGGTGAATAATATTTTACGCAGTGCAACGAAGAAGCGTGCCGATTTTGTAAGTCCTATTTCTTCAAACCGAGCTTCTTGACGAGTGTACTATAAGCACGCTTATCGTTCACTTCGAGGTACTTCATGTGCTTGCGGCGATCTGCGACGAGACCCAAAAGCCCGCGGCGTGAGTGCTTGTCTTTGGTGTTTTTGTTCAAATGCTGAGAAAGCTCCTCGATGCGGCGTGTAAGCACAGCCACCTGCACCTCAGGAGAACCCGTGTCAGTATCGTGACGCTGGACCTTGCCGATCTCATTAAGCTTCTTTCGCTTCGTAAGCATGGAGCAATCGTAGCACAATACCCCAGATTTTGCAAGGACCCCTGTAGTATAGCCCCGGATGGACTATTTCTTGGTGGTACCAGTGGCAGGAGCGGCCGCGGCGGCGGCAGTTACTTTGACGAGCTTCACATCGAAGACAATCGTCGAATTGGCTGGAATGACGATCTTGCCTGCGGCATCCTTCACATCCTGAGTACCGTAGCCCAAAGCCGGTGGGATAGCCATCAAGCGCTCTCCGCCTTCTTTCATACCATTGACACCGATCTGGAAGCCAGGGATCAGGCCTTGTGCACCGAGAGTGAATGTAAGCGGCTGATTATCGTGAGCGGCGGAGCTGTCAAAGACGGTGCCGTCAGGAAGCTTGCCGACATAGAGGACTGAGACCGTGTCGCCAGGAGCGGCGAGTGCGCCGGTGCCTACCGTCACGTCCTGAGCCTGGACCTGAGTCGCGGTGGAAGAGGCGGCGGTGTCTTGTGCGTTTGGCACGGGCGCAGTACCTGCCGCACGACCATTAAACACAAAATAAAGGCCCGCGAGCACGATGATAATAATGACTGCCCAAATAGCGATAGTTTTTGTATTCATATCCCGTAAGAATACCCACGCCCATAGCAAACGCAAGCTTTTGGACTGTGGACAACTAATTTTTCTTCACGGAGGCGGAATTCAGTAGAATTCTGCCTCCGTGTTAGAAAAATAGGAATACCCCTGGGTACAACTATTATAGAAGCGTATACTACATTTATGGAACCGCTCGCATCCCAAATACGCCCCAAGACATTCGATGAATTCGTCGGACAAGATCATCTCACCGGTCCTGGAAAACCCCTCCGTATTGCAATCGAGAAGAAAGAACTTTTCTCCTTTATATTGTGGGGACCACCCGGAAGCGGCAAGACGACTCTCGCGCGCATCTATGCACAGGCACTGGAAGCAGACTTCTATGAGCTCTCAGCGGTCGAGGCAGGCAAAGATGACATCCGAAAGGTCCTTGGTACGAGAGGCGGCCTCCCGCTGAGCAAGCCCAAGATTCTCTTCATAGATGAGATCCATCGATTCAACAAAGCGCAACAGGATTTCCTACTCCCCTTTGTCGAACGCGGTGATATCACATTCATCGGCGCCACGACCGAGAACCCGAGCTTCGAGATCATCTCTGCCCTCTTGTCTCGCTGTCGAGTGTTTGTATTACATGAGCATTCTGATGCAGAGATGACGAACATCATCGCGCGCACAAAAATAAAAATACCGAAAGCCGCGCGTGATTGGCTCATCGAAATGGCATCCGGCGACGCACGTCAAGCGATCACCGTGCTCGAGACTGCTCAGAAGCTGTACGGCAAGGTCACTCTCGAGACACTCAAAGAAGCGGTCCAGTCCACACACATCCGCTACGACAAAAAAGGCGAGGAACATTTCAACACTGTCAGTGCATTCATCAAATCTATGCGCACCTCACAGCCCGACGCGGCGATCTACTACCTCGCACGCATGATCGAGGCCGGCGAAGATCCCAAATTCATCGCGCGCCGCATGGTGATCTTTGCCTCCGAAGACATCGGTCTCGCACAACCGACCGCGCTCGTGGTGGCCAACGCCGTCTTCCGCGCGGTCGAGACCATCGGCTATCCCGAATGCGCGATCCCGCTCGCCCACGGCGTCGTCTACCTCGCTCAATGCAAAAAAGACCGTAGTGCCTACGACGCCCTCCGCGCCGCCCAAGCAGACGTCGCTCAGCTCGGCAATCTCCCCATTCCCATGCACATCCGCAACGCCCCCACCAAGCTTATGAAAGACATCGGCTATGGTAAAGGATACGAAATGTACACGGAAGAAAGTTATCTACCGGAAAAACTAAAGAAGAAAAAATATTTGAAATAAGAGAAATCGACCGCTCCTCGTAGACGAGCGGTCGAAAGAATGAACAATGGTCAGTAATCGGAGACCGCGATGACCTCCGGCATCGGCAAGTCGGGCCGCGTAGCGCGCATGCCACGCCTACGCGGCTTCTGCTCAAGGTGTATGCCGGTGCAACCCGGGAGTGGGTTTGCGACGAGTAGATCGAACACCGCCTTCCCACCTGCATAATCCCCTGCCTGCAGTGTGGCGATCTCTTCTGCGGGGAAATACTCGGTAGGCGGCGTACTCACCCAGTAAAATCCTTTACTCAGAAGATACTCGCGGACATCTTGCGGTATAGTGCCTTTCCACCATTCCACGTGCACGTCCGCTTCCGCTCCGCCGAACTGTCCAGTCTGGCGCAATATCAGTTCGTCGAGGATCGGGCGGAATTCACATGGTTCTCCTTGCGGGAAATGCACGGTCTCGAGAGCCAGTTCGACCTCGACAAACAGATCGATAGCCTGTCGCCGCGCTTCCTCGACAATCTCTGTCGCAAGTGCATCTGCTTCGCGTAAGACAGATGCGAGCTGTTTCCGTGGTACGCGCGTGCGTCCCGTCATATGTCCGTCGAATTGCGGCGGAAAGAAGATGTCGAATGGATCGTTCTCAAATCCCCTGCCCTCCAACCACTTTATAAACGAGGAGGAAGCCCCTCGACTGTCAACATGCATTTCCAGAACAATTCCGTCGCCTTCAGGCGCCTTCAGTCCATGTAACATATTCATCTCCTGCTCTTGATTTACCATGTAGATTATCGTGTAATTTTAAATAGTAGTCAAATTTTGTCCGACAATTGTTGACAAAATATCGTCAACAGAATATCTTTAATATATATGGACGAAAAACTTCTTGATTCACTCGGCCTTTCTCATAGAGAAATCGGGGTATACCGGGCCGTGCTTAAACTTGGCTCTGTCACACCTGTCACGCTCGCAAAGGCGGCGGGAGTGAAGCGCACGACCGCCTATAGCATCGCCCGTGGGCTCGTAGAAAAAGGTCTCCTTGTCGAAGATGCAAGCAAGCGCCCGCGTACATTCGACCTTGCATCACCTGAGGATGTCCTCGCTCTACTAGAAGAAGAAAAGAAGCGTTTATCCCACAAGGAAACAGTACTTAAAGCTGTAGCTGAACAACTCACCGAACTTTCCAGTACATCAAACTACCCCATCCCTACCTTGCGATTTATTGAAGAAGGTAAGATTGTAAACTTCCTGAAACAACAAGCACCAGTGTGGGACAAAAGTATTATCGATACCAAAGAGACCACCTGGTGGGGATTCCAAGACCATACATTTGTCGAACATTATGGTGATTGGATCAGTTGGTACTGGACACAATCGCCACAGCTGATTGATCTAAAACTTCTCTCAAATTTTGCAGAATCCGAAGTGAAATTTGGCAAGAAACTAGCCCCAAGAAGACTTATAAAATACTGGGGTGAAGCAACATTTTTCCGTTCAACCTTATGGGCGATCGGTGATTACGTGGTGATGATCAATACACGTAATCATCCTTTTTATCTTGTAGAGATCCACGACAAACTCATGGCCAACGACCAACGCGAAGTCTTTAAGAATCTCTGGCCACTGGTTTAGAAAAAACTAAAAAGAAAAAGTATTTGAAATAAAAAGAAAATCATCGCGGTCAGTATCGATCGCGATGATGTCTTCTTTTTACCTTATGGTGATGGACGTGGCTCTTCTTTGGTTCTAATTTTACCTTGCATTCTGGGGGTTCTGGCTCTTTTCTATTCAGAGATTCCAGCTCTTCCGGAGTAGGCTCTGCGTAGAATTCGTGTACCCCGACCGTACCGATATATGCAAATTCTTTCTTAAAATTACACACATTCTTCGACACTGAATACATGGGAAACATATAGTAGCGTATCCGGTCCCACTCTCCTCCCGGATGCCAGCCTGCAAGAACATCTTTTGCCGCCAAGACCGCGATTTCCCATCTCCAACCATGCGGTGATTTGCCACTACGCACATGGGCCATTCCAGAGAATTGGTATGTGCCGTGCGCATTTTTGAATGCAACGCCACAAACAGTATCCCCTCCCCATTTCGGTTTGTTATCTTCTTTTCGAGCTTCGACCACGTAACCGATCTTCTTCAGTCCGTCAAAGGGCTCGGGAGTCTTCGCAGACGCCCCTTCGTAGTAGATTACTGTCGCCATACACATTAGTTCAGGCGAAAGTTTTTCCGGGATCACAGCATGAAAGAAAGAGAGGCTGTGCGCCAATAGAAACGTGAGCATTAGTGACATACCACCCTCCTTTCTTGCTAGAGCTACGATTTCTCTATCTCAACGATACTATATATGAGCAATCCGTGAAGTTGACAGCTGTGCATAGTATTTCCTGTACAATATTGATATGGCCGCATCACTCAAAGACCTCAAGATGCAATTCCTCGAATACCTCGAGATCGAAAAAGGTCGCGGCGTGAAGACCGTCGAGAACTATGATAGGTATCTCACCCGCTTCTTCGCCTTTGCAAAAGTCTCCAAGCCCGCCGATATCACCGAGCAGATGGTGCGCGAATTCCGCATTGCACTCAATCGCTCGGCGGGCACCTCCGGCAACATGAAAAAGAATACGCAGAATTATTACCTCATCGCATTGCGGGCCTTTCTCAAATTCCTCCGCAAACGCGACGTAGTATCCCTCAATCCCGAACGCATCGAGCTCGCCAAGGTCGGCGGACGCGATCTCGATCTGATGAGCGCCAGCGAACTCGACCGCCTCCTCAAAGGACCATCGGGAGATTCGCTCACCGCATTGCGTGATCGTGCGATCCTCGAGCTTTTCTTCTCGACGGGCTTGCGCGTCTCCGAGCTGTGTCACCTCAATCAAGACATCGATCTCTCCCGCGACGAATTCTCCGTCCGCGGCAAGGGCGAAAAAGTCCGTGTCGTCTTCCTCTCCCCCGACGCCAAGTCCGCCATTGCCGCATATCTGAAGAAGCGCGGCGACATGAGCGACGCACTCTTCGTGAGCTACGGTGTCGGTACTCCCAAGAGCAAAGACCTCCCCCGCCTCACTCCCCGCTCAATCGAACGCCTCGTGAAGCAATACGCGGTCAAAGCCGGCATCACCCGCAAGGTCACCCCCCACATCATCCGCCACTCATTTGCGACCGATCTCCTCGAAAACGGCGCAGATCTCCGCAGTGTCCAAGCCCTCTTAGGTCACGCGAACATCGCCACCACCCAGGTCTACACCCACGTCACCGACAAACACCTACGCGAGATACACAAAGCATTTCATGGGAAGCGGAGGAAATAGACCTGTCATGCTATCGTATAGATATGAAAATCGTCTCGTGGAATATGAATGGGATCCGTGCAGTGCACAAGAAGGGGCTTTTTGTGCCTATGATCCAGGCCTTGAAGCCGGATATCCTTTGCCTCCAAGAAACCAAGGCCGAACAACACCAGAGCGAGGTCGATCTGCCTGATTATGAGGAATACTGGAATTCTGCGGCCAAGAAAGGATATAGCGGCACCGCGATATTTACCAAGATCAAACCCCTCTCTATAGCCCTCGATTTTCCGGAGCACATCGTCAAAAAGTACAAACTGGAGGATGATTATGGTGACCTGACCAACGAGGGCCGCGTGATCACAGCCGAATTCGAGGATTTTTATGTGGTCAATGTCTATACTCCTAATTCCAAAGGTGACCTTTCTCGCCTCCCCATGCGCCACCAGCACTGGGACCCGGCGTTTTTGGAGTATTGTAAAGAGCTCGAGGAGAAGAAGCCCGTCATATTCTGCGGAGATCTCAATGTAGCCCACACCGAGGAAGACATCGCCAATCCCAAGGAGAACGATGGCGAGCACGGCTTCACCAAAGAAGAACGTGGGGGTGTGGACAACATGATCAATGCGGGATTCGTAGACACCTTCCGTCTCTTTAAAGAAGGTAATGGCCACTACAGCTGGTGGACACACTGGGCCAACTCGCGCGCACGCAACATCGGCTGGCGTATTGATTATTTCTTTGTGAGTAAAAAACTAAAATCAAAGGTGAAGTCCGCAGAGATACATCCCGACATAATGGGATCCGATCATTGCCCCGTCTCAATAAAGCTTGATATCTAGCTGTTTTCTAAAGGACAACTGCACGACTTAAGTTATCCACAGGCATGTCCTTTACACTGTCCGATACAAGAGTACTCTTACGTGCAGGACAGTTCATTCACTTCTTCTCGGATTCTTAACACAACGAGAACAAAAAAGTACAAATTACTTACGCTACTAAATATTTAACGATAGCTCTCTATCGTATTGGACGCAAAAGTATATTTGTCGAAAACGATTCTCGCGCTCTTTATAAAGAAATAACGAGAAGAAGCAGATTAAGCCGCCTCGCAAGGTAATTGGATGCCTCCAATTCCCTCACGAGGCGGCTTTTCTTATTGATTTTGTTTCCACAAGGCCTCAAAAAGTGCCCGAAACATCGCTACTATGTATTCATCTTCGAGCAGAACGATAAGGGGTGCCTCCGGTTGCCAGATTATTACCTTATTTGCATACACCATAAAGCCGGTGACAAAAGGCAGTGCACCCTTGAAAAGCTTCGTAGTCCTCATCTCTTGCTCATCTGTCTGCTCGAGTGTGATAGCGTCTTTTCCTGGGGTAAGTAACACATTTATGTGTAGATTTCTCTTGACCCGTTCTTTTATCCACTCTTTTTCGGTTTCCCACGAAACAAGCTTTATAAAGGAATCAGCAGAACCGAAAAATTGTATTTCTCCCTTTGCCTCATCCAGGACTTGGAAGAAAACCTTGATCCATTGCTCTTTTCCGCTCAGGACCTTTATCTTGGTCGGTGACTCTCCTTGATGGTACATCGCAAGGAAATCAGGCATGGACCCGACGAGAACATGATCCAGATTTGCCATAGACTCGCGTTTTTGCCTGATCTTTTCCAACACCACAGTCGGGGGTTCGACCATAAACGTTCGTGTGTGTCGTTTTCTCTCGGAGAATTTAGCCAGGCCGTGCTCCTCTAGTCCTGTTATGACCTTATACACATTGGGACGGGGGATATTCAGATGCTGAGCCAGAGATGCAATCGATGTCGGCCCAAGAGAAAGAGACATGATGTAGAGATTCGCCTCGGACTCGGTGAGTCCGAGTTCTTTAAGTGATATATGGAGACTTTGTTTCAATTCTGATACCTGGTTCATTAGCTTAAAGTAAGATTATTCAAAACGATTTGTATACGGTAAATATACATTAGTATAGTTTGCATTACAAATACTTGACATGCTTGTTTATCTAGTATATACTTTCACTTAGGTAGATCGTTCACCTGCCCGCAACCTGCGAGGCAACCAAAGGAGGATGCAATGGGCGAGCACGTAGATTATTGGTTCCTTGGTCTCCAGTTTGTTGTCTCTAAGGAGACAATTAATGGAAGAATCAGGGCAATGAGGCCAGAGGAGTTCAAGAGTTATGCCCATCAATTTTACGATGGATGTGACTCCATTTGGCCTAGATCGGCTTCCATGAGCGACGAGGAGTACCGACGAATCGAGGACAAAAACCTCATCCGTCGGGAAGATGGCCTATCCCTTCATTGGAGAGGTGATCGCATTGTCTGTGTAAAACCTCGATCTTGTATTCGACTCTGACGAGTCGGGGCTCCGGAGTGGGCTGATATCCCGCTTGGCAACAGAATCAAAACTATCAAACCCTTTCACTGCCCGGAGTAAATTCTCCGGGCGTTTTTTCTTTGTCTATGTCACATGATGCTTCTCACGGAGCTCTTTGATCGCGGCTTCGTCTTCTTCGGCGCGGCGGTCTTTGCCGGCCAATCCGAGCTTTTTGAGGCCCTCATCATCGAATTTTGATAGCTCAGTTGAGCGGTTTTCTAGGTATTCAGTGGTATTTTTGGCGGGATCGTCGAGGACTTCCTCGAGCAGGGCGTGCAATATCCAGCCGATCCGGGGGCCGGGAGTTTCATGTGTAACACTCATCACCCCTGCCCCATCCATTTTGAGCATGCCGACCGATATAGGGTCGCGCATGGCCTCATCTACCATCGACATGTACTTACGGAGCCTAAAAGGCTGTTCTTTGGGCCTGCCGGTGCCTATACGGTCGCACATACGGAGATTTAAGAGTTCTTCGATGTGATCTTTGCCCACATTGACGATCATACGACGTACCGCAGAAAGCGTGACAGTATCAGGATCAGAGAAAAACATATGCCAGCGGATGAGTGTGGTCACGACTTCGATCGTTTCACGTGAAAATTTCAGGTTTTGTAGGATTTTCTTGGCCATTTTGGCGCCGATCACCTCATGCCCATGAAAGGTCCAATCCTTTTTCTCATCCGACCATCGGCGGCTCGCGGGCTTGCCCACATCATGCAATAGAGCCGCGAGACGAAGCTCCAGCGGCCATTCCTTGTCGGCGGCATGTTGCATCGAGCGCAGGAGGTGCTCAAATACATCGAAAGAATGCGCCTGATTCTGATCGATTCCGATCCCCTCCTCTACTTCAGGGAGGATATACTTCAAAATACCCAGCTTTTGAGCCACATAAATAGCCTGCATGGGCCGCGGACTCATGAGGATACGGACAAGCTCATCCCGCACCCTTTCACGTGAAATCTTTTCGAGTTGTGTGGCTTGCGCGACGATTCCGGCGGCAGTTTGCACCTCAATGACAAAGTCGAGCTCGGCCGACAAACGCACGGCACGAAGCATTCGGAGTGCATCCTCTCGAAATCGCTCATTTGCATCCCCCACCGCAGTGATTACCTGGCGCTCGATATCCCCTTTTCCACCATGCTCATCTACCAGGGCATGCGAGATAGGATCATAGGCGATCGCATTGATCGTAAAATCACGGCGCTTGAGGTCTTCACTGAGCGAGTCACTAAAACGCACCTCATCCGGGTGTCGGGCATTGGAATAGCCGGATTCGACACGATACGGCGTCACCTCAATCACCTTGAGCTTGAGATTCTCCGACTCCGTGACGACTCCGACCGTGCCGTAGTCGTTTTCATAAAATGTCTCGGTAAAAAGGCCCTGGATTTGTTCTGGAGTGGCATTGGTGGTCACATCCCAGTCTTTTGGTTCACGTGAAACGATCAGGTCGCGCACACACCCACCGACCAGATATGCCTCAAAACCTGCCTCTTTTAGGGTTTTGCACACATTGAGTGCTTCTATAGGGACAGGAAGCTCTGTGGTATTCATTCCCCTATTGTAAGCTATCCATTGTATATGAGCGAATGGGCTGTATGATAGGTCAATCGCTCTCGTGGTGAAATGGATATCACAGCAGTCTTCGGAACTGCTATTCCAGGTTCGAATCCTGGCGGGAGCACTACTTCGCTCACTCACTGTGCTCGTGAGCTTCGAAGTGCACAGCACACTGGAGACATGTCCGCATTTCAAGATTTCCTGTGCGAAGTAGTCCTTCATAGCCCGTAGGGCGAAGTAGGACACCCCCCGATTGCTGAGTTGAATCAATACTGTATAATCAGTGACGTTTGTAGATATATGCGGGCATGGTTAAGTGGTATAACACGTCCTTGCCAAGGATGAGTCGGGAGTTCGATTCTCCCTGCCCGCACAGAGAGTCAACCAAAAAGCCCTCTTTACTAGAGGACTTTTTGTTTTAGATCAGACACCCGACCCTTAGCCAACAGTGGGTCAAGGACCACTTATCCACTCCCCACCCATCATGTCGAAAAACCTGGATATTTTGATCAAAACTGGGGACAACCCTGGGGATATGGGGATAAGAGACACACCCAAACAAAGGACATCTGTGTACAATATGTGCATAAAGTGTATATTTTAAGCCATATTTTCTCTATTTGTACAATATCCACAAAAGGACCTGTTATCTTTCCCCATAATCCACAGGGTTTAGAACAAATGGTGAGAGCTTGTTTCTAAGTACATGTTTCGTGTGAAAAGAGAAGAGCCTCAATCTAAAAGTCGAGGCTCTGGGGATCACTTCTTGTTGAAGACCCGTACGAACTGCCGAATGATATTCAAGATCAAGATCACAATGATAAACGCAACAAGGAAGAGGAGTGCGGTTCCGGCCCCAGTAGTGGGCTCCACCCACAAACAAGCCGTAATAGCGACAATCATAGCCGTCAGTAAACTTATCATAATGGAGGACATGGTCGTATCCTTCGTTGGTTGAACTGCGTTTCAATATACCCTTGTATTCCTAGTGGTCAATGTCAAACTTGATTCTCAGCGTATAATCAAATCCATGACAGACAGCAAGGATCAACACCGTAAGGAGATCGGTCGGTTAGGGGAGAGTATCGCCGCGCAGTTTCTAGTGAAGAAAGGATTCACTATTATTGCTAAGAATTACCGAAAGCCCTGGGGTGAGATCGACATTATTGCTGAGAAGGGTGGGGTAGTACGGTTTGTGGAAGTGAAGAGTGTTTCGCGTGAAAACCTGCCGGACGTTACACGTGAAATGTCGAGCTACCGACCCGAGGAGCAAATACACCCTCTCAAGCTCCGTAAAATAGCCCGTACGGCCGAAATATACATGAATGAGAAGAAAGATAGCCGTGAATATCAGATCGATGCCGTGGGAGTGTTTCTCAATACCAAGGAAAGGAAGGCTCGTTGCCGTCTTTTTGAGCAGGTCCTTTAGAACAGGGCTATTTCTAAAGGACATACATATTGGACTATCTGAGATCAGACTTTGTCTCTGAAAACAAGGTGCCTTTATCTCTCCTTGTGGTAAGGTGGCAAAAGCGTAACTCTCGGTCTTTTACACAAAGAGGGAAGTCATGTCACCAAAGACGATCGTCATCGGCGGCGGCAACAATGCTCTTGTGCTCGCGGCATACCTTGCGAAAGCGGGGTACAAGGTCATCATACTCGAATCGCGCGACCAGGTCGGTGGCGCGGCGTTTACAGACACTACTACCTTTCCCGGATTCAAAATATCGACGTTTTCGTACTTGAACAGTTTGTTCTCGCCGAAGATCGTGGATGATTTGGAGCTCAAGCGTCATGGTTACGAGGTGCTTCCGCGCAGTCCATCGTCGTGCACGCCGCTTCCCAGCGGCGAGGCACTTCTCTTGGGACCGGATATGGCATTCAACCAGGAGCAGATCGCGCAGTTCTCGAAACGCGACGCGGAAGTGTACCCAGAGTATGAGCGTCAGCTCAGCGAGCTGGGCGAATGGATGGCACGGATGATGGCCATGGCCCCGTCGAGCAGTTGGCGCGACATCAAGAGCTTGGTGCGGTTTATGGCCCATTGTCTACGCTTGGGTCTGATACCGATTCGCGTGTACCGGCTCTT
>Ga0265292_1001572_pt1 | contig 19514 bp, 12 predicted proteins | sample Munlanlewell296A_FD_189080 | JGI IMG/M metagenome (GOLD analysis project Ga0265292, IMG submission 189080) | Leachate microbial communities from a municipal landfill in Southern Ontario, Canada - Leachate well 296A | ecosystem: Engineered > Solid waste > Landfill > Unclassified | place: Canada... | reverse complement strand
TTCCCTATTCCCCTTTTTCCCCATATTCTTTTTCGCCAAATCCGACCCGTACTCGGCCCTGCCAAACCCGATAATCTTACCCTGGTAATTTTTAATTTTAATAATATCGCCCTTTTCAAAAACTCCTTCCACTTTCGTAATTCCCACCGGCAACAAACTTCTGGCTTTCCCCTTTTCCCGCAATACCGGCTCGGCGCATTCATTAATATGCACGATGCCTTTTTCCTGTCCCTCGGCGTACGCGATCCATTTTTTTACATTGGAAACCTTGTCGCCGGTCGCCAAAAACTTGGTGCCGACTTTTTTTCCGGACAGCGCGTCAATAATCGCGCCGGCTCTTCTCCCGTTCAAAATGTGCGTGGTAATGCCGAGGCCGGCGAGTTTGAGCGCTATCCGGCACTTGGTATGCATGCCACCCCGGCCGAATTTGGAAACACAGGGCAAAATATGCTCGCTCACTTCCTTTTCATCTTTCACTACCGCCACCACGCTGCCGTCTGCCCGCAAAATTCCCCCCACCAAAGACAAAAGCAATACCGCCTCCACGCTCATCATAGAGGCGATGAGACCGGCCAGCTCATCGTTGTCCGTGAACATCAGCTCATCAACCGATACCACGTCATTTTCATTCACAATCGGAATAATATCGTCGCGCAGGAGGGCTTCAAAACAATTTTTCATGTTTAGATAATGCCGCCGGTCGCGAAAATCGCTTTTGGTGGCCAGCACCTGGGCGCAGTTTAGTCCGTGTTTGACAAACAGGTCGACATAAGTTTGCATAAGTTTGACTTGGCCAACCGCGGCCAAAACTTGGCGCTTCACCACCCGATCCTCGTCTTCGCTAATCTTTACCAAAGACCGGCCAGCGCCCATCGCGCCAGAGGAAACAATAATTATTTTAATGCCTTGTTTTTTTAATTGAGCCACCTGATTAACAATTTGCTCCATGACAGGAATATCAAGCAAACCGCTGTCGTTGGTTATAACATTAGTGCCTATTTTGATGATTAGTTTTTTATAATCTTTTTTCATGTTAAAAAATTTTGTTTAATTTCGTATAATTTTGTTCAATTTTATTTTTTCTCCCTCCACTCTCTTATCTTTTGATGATCTCCGCTCAATAAAATCTCCGGCACTCTCCAGCCCTTAAAATCCGCCGGTTTGGTATACTGCGGATATTCCATCGCGCCAGCGCTACAACACTTCAACACATCAACACTTTTTTGATTCACCCGTGTTGTCGTGTTGTCGTGTTGTCGTGTTGTCGTGCCAAACGTTTCTTCGTTCAACGACTCTTCGTTTCCAAGGACCCCGGGAATCAAACGCGCCACGGCTTCAATAATCACCAGCGCGCCCAGCTCTCCTCCGGCCAAAACATAAGGCCCGACCGAAACCTCCTCATCAACCAGATGATCAACCACGCGCTGATCCACGCCTTCGTACCGGCCGCAAACCATGGTCAACTCTTTCAACCCGCCCCACTCCTCCGCCACCCGCTGATCAAACTGCCTCCCCCGCGGCGACAACAAAATCGTCCGTTTTTTTTTCTTACCCAATTTCCAATTTCCAATTTCCAATTTCTTCTTGTCCGCGCTTCTACTTTTTGAAATTGCGCGAACAAACTGTAACGCACAAAAAATTGGTTCCACCTTCATCACCATCCCCGCCCCCCCGCCATACGGAGTATCATCAACGGACCGATGCTTGTCTTCGGTAAAATCACGCAAGTCAACCGTCTTTACTTCAATAATCTTTTCTCTTTGCGCCCGGCCGAGAATGCTCTCATCGCAATAATCGGAGATTAAATCAGGGAAAATTGTGATGATATTAAATTTCATAATGTATTTATCCTAGCAGAAAAATAGCTATTTCTTTTTATTTCTTTATTTCAATTTATTTCTTATTTCCTGTGAATTACGAAATGCATTGTCTGTCATATTTCTAATTTATCCTCCTCACCTCCGCCTCGCTTATTACACCTCCAAATGGAACACCAGCCCAGAGAGACGAACTAACCGCGCGGATATCATTTTGCCAAACAGGCGAAATTGAACTGACTGGATACAGCTTGCCCGCTTGGTAATAATGCGGCTTGCCGTCAATATTTATTAATTGTCCTTCATGAATCTTTACAACGCTCGCAATCGGCGCGCCTATTTTATAGCTGGAAAAAAACACGTCCGGCAAGTCAACAATTTTTTTACTCCAATCCGCGCCATATAAAATCGAGGCAATGGTGGAATTTTCCAATTTGCGGAGTATGCCACTAGGAGTAATGGCGTAAACTGACGGCGATATTACGGTTTTAACTAACACTGAACCGGGTCGGTAGGTAACGCCAAAATCAGCCGCCGGGTATGAATCAACGCATTTATTTTCAATGGTAGTGATGCCGGCCGAAGCAAAACTGGCGTAACGAGTCTTAAATACTTTATCCGTGGGAAAGTACATCCGCTTGCCGGCTGAATCTAGATAATAAACAGCGGTATTGTCCGGAACTTTGAAAAGAGAACCAGCGGGAAGAGCAAGACAGCCGAACGGCAAAGACGGCGCCAGAACAGACAAAGAACTTTTCGGGCGAATGCCGGCGACAAACGCGCCGTCGACATTGGCGCCGATAGTAATGCTTTCCCACATTGAACGCGAAAAAGTTTTTATATCAGCGCTGAATACAGAAGCTTCTCCGGTAACTTGATGCAATTCGCTGTTATAATAATAGTAAACTTTTTCCCCGTCTTTCACCAACTGTCCCTCATGAATCTTGCTACGGCTCGTGATTGGTTCGCCCAAAGTGAAGCTGGAAAAAAATACGTCCGGCAAATCAATAATCTTTTTCTGCCAATCACTGCCATAAAGCGCCTGGGCAACAGCTGGGCTTTCAAGTTTGCGCAAAACTCCTTCCGGAGCGATCGCGTAAACCGATGGAGAGACCACGGTTTTAACTAAAACCGAACCCGGACGAAAAGTAACGCCAAAATCAGCGGCCGGATATAAATCAACGCATTTATTTTCAATGGTAGTGATGCCGGCCGAAGCAAAACTGGCGTAACGAGTCTTAAATACTTTATCCGTGGGAAAGTACATCCGCTTGCCGGCTGAATCTATATAATAAACGGCGGTATTGTCCGGAACTTTGAAAAGTTTGCCTGAAATTAAAGTTGCGCAATCTTCCGTGGAACTGGAAGAAGATCCGGAGCTGGATGAACCCGACCCGCTCCCTAACCCAGAGCCGGCGCCAGATCCGCTGCCACTACCGGAGCCAGACCCTGAACCAGCTTCGCCGCTCCCCGCGCCAGCGCCACTGCCAGACCCATCCGAACTTCCGCCTGTGGCGACAATGGTGGTAACTGTGAGCGTTGCCGATGGCGCGCTAGTATTTGTAAAATCATCCTGCGCGCGGACATAGTAAGTGTACGCGGTGCTGGGCGTAAGATTACTTTCCGTAAATGAGTCCGTTTCAAAATAATCACGCAACAGCGCGCCATCGCCCCGATACACGGCATAATAAGCGCCCGCTTCGCCGGTCCAAAAAACCGTGATTGATTTGTCGGTAATGTCTTTGAACGACAAGACGGGAACAGCGGGGGGCTTGACGTCAATATAAACTTGGTCGGAAACAAACGCCGGCCCGTCGCTAATTTTGCCCTTTGGCTCAATTTTAATTTTATATAATCCTTCAGCGCCGGTTTCAATATTATTTTTTGGACTCCAGACAAATTTGATTTGAAGCGGGCTCGTCGTGGATTTTAGTTGGCTGATATTCCCAATAGAAAAATCAAACAAATTTTCTGCTGGAACCGCCACTCCGTTTACTGTAGCCGAAATCGGCGTAATATCATCCCACCACGCCTCGCTACTTGGCCCCCAAGAAAGCCATAGCCCGGCGCTATCCCGCAATGGCAAATTCAATGTGGTTTCCACTTCCATTGAACCATCCGCACTTTGCGTGTAAACGAATGGCTGGGTAATGATCGGCTTGGAATAAAATCCCAGCGCGCGGCTGTTTTGATAATCGGCGAGAAACAAAGCGCCGGTGTTGTCAATTGATAACCCCATCGGATAATTGAAAGTCGTGGCCGCGGTGTTATAAAAATACGCTTCGCTCGCCGTCTTCTGTCCCAAAATCAAATCCGCCGCTCCTCCGTTTTTTACATTCATCGCGTCCCAAACCAATACCCGATGATTGTAATAATCGCTGACAAAAACATCACCGTCGCTGTCCACCGCGAGTCCGCGAGGCGAATCAAACCCGATCGCGCCGATCACTGACCCATTATTCTTGCCTGAACTGAAAAAACTCGTCTGCCCTAAAACTTTTTCCGCGCTCCCGCCCATGACGACGGTCGCGTCGTAAATCAAGACGCGATTGTTGCCGGTGTCGGCCACGGATATTTTTCCGCCATTCTCTGTTACTGCTTGCGGGTTATTTAAAGTATTGGCGGTAACTGCCCCGCCGCGATTGGCGCTAATCCCCGCGGTCAAACTGCTCTGTCCCAAAACACTGTCCGCCTCTTCGCCGTTCGCCGGATTCGTGGTGTTCCAAATCATCACCCGATGGTGCCCGCTGTCCGCCACGTAAATTTTGCTTCCGGAAACAAAAATCCCGCTCGGCAATTTGAACCCCACGGTGCTCGCCGCGTTCAATTCAAAACCGGCGTTTTCCGCGGTACTCGTGAAATTAAATTGACCGAGAACCGCTTGCGCCTTGGCGCCGCTCGTCACATTATAATTAAAAATCAACACGCGGCTATTGCCCTGATCAACCACGTAAATTTTATTGCGATCGCTAAAGACCGCCACCGGAAAATTCAGGCCATAGGCCGAAGCCGGCCCCGCGTCTGCCGCGAGAACGCCATTCCAGTTCGCCTGCTTTCCCGTCATTCCGGACTGGCCCAAAACAATGTCCGCGTTTTGTCCGGCCGCGGGACTCGTGGTATTCCAAATCAGCACGCGATTATTTTCCGTATCCGCGACATACAATCTAACGCCATCGGAAAAAACCCCTCGCGGCCGCGCCAATTTATTCGCCCCGGCCGTAGTGGCGCCGCGGTTCGCGCCAGTCGAAACAAAATTCGGTTGGCCTAACTCGGTAAAAGCCGTCGGCGCCTGCCAATCCGGCGCGACGCCGATGGCGGAGACGGAAACAAAACCAGTGAATAAAATGGCTACGGAGAAAAGAAAAAATAATTTTTTCATAACACGATTGAATTAAAGAAATTAGAAACTGAAAATTAGAAACTGTGTGGCATACCATGTCCCTAGCTTCCAGTTTCTAATTTCTAGTTTCTAGTTTCTAGTTTCTCATATATTCATCCTAACAGGAAACGGGGAATTTTTCAAGAATGTGTACAAACAAAAAAAGACGGTTTTGTCTACTGTATTTAATCACTGGTATCTAAACAACCCTCTGTGCTACACCACAGTGAAACGGCGCCGCCAGCGCGAAATTCTCCCGATTAAATCGGGATCATCTCGCTACTCCGATTACTTATTTATACTTAAGCGGAATAGCGAATTGAGTCCCGATTCGCATCGGGACGAAATTCGCGCTGGCGGTGGTGTTGCGCGAAATTCGCCTGCGGGCTCATTTCGCTACTCCTGTTATTTATTAAACGAATCAACAGTTTACCAAAACAGGATGCCTGAACGTCCTGTTTTTGTGCCCGCACTTCGGAAGAGAGAAACGCGCAAATTGGGATTCTGATCATCCTGATGCCAGTTGTTCGCGTTCGCGCCCCCAGCATCGCAGTTGCCGACGTTCACGAAATTGCCGTCGGAAGAATATCTTGTTGCCTATCCAAAACGCGCCGCCTGCGGCATTCCCGTCCTATTTCCTTTTTAAAACCGCTGGCGTGACCAAGCGAAACAACAAGAAGCAGTGTGTGGACAAAGTTTGGTCGTTGGTAAACCGCTATCCCGACTTTGTCGGGACCGGTTGTATTAACCAACGCGTGAATTGTAATTTGTATTGAAATGACAGTGGTCAAGCGACCAAGTGTTTAAGTATCAAGTGACCTGCGAGATTGTCCACTCCTGCGAGAGAACGACGAACCAAGATAGCCACTCGCGAACGCGGGGAACCACCCGTCCGCGTCCGCGCCCCTAGCATCGCAGTAGCCGACGCCCACGAAATTGCCGTCGGAAGAAGTATCCGCGGACCAATCATAAGTGTGTTCCAATATACGTTTATCGGTAGTACGCAATAGAATGAAAGAACGATAAAGAGTTTCAATCGGCTTACTACGGCTGCGCGCAGGATCAAAATCAAGGCCGACTTTCCCGGCAAATTTTTCTAACTCTTTTGTTTGCGCTTCGTGATTTTTACCCAACGTTGCGGGCAGCACTTCGTCTGTGCTCAAAACCCAGCTAAATCGCATGGTATCGGCGGTGTAAAATTGCTCTGCTTTATACCAGGTTACCTCATAGATCAATTTTCCCTGATTACGCGCTTTCATATCCGACGCCACGTGTTTTTCCATTGCCGCCATAGTGAGCGGACTTTCAAGGTCGGATTTTGGATCATTTAAAGTAGCGACTTCAAGGCGCAGATGCCAACCGCCCTTTTTGACTTCGCCTCGTTTTACCTTTTCCATAAATTGCTTGACATCCGGCTCTTTCACGAATTCGGCAAGGAGCAGGGCGGCTTCGGCTTTTTGAGACGAACTAAATTCCACCAGTTTTCGCTTATCCTGTAAAGTAAAGGCTTGTTCTACCGCCTTACAGTCAAGAAATTTCTCGCCCCATAGTTCCGCCATCTCCCGATATACCCTTTCTGGCTCTGCTTCGGACGTTTCAGCGCTACCTTCTATCAAACCTTTTGGTTCTGGCTTGGCGGGGAGGGCGGCCGCCGGGCGAAAATTGAGAAGTTTTGACAGCTCTCCAATCGCCTGATTAAACTCTTTTATCGCGACATTGAATGAACTCAGATAAAATTCATCCAAGTTGCCGTTTTCAATGGTCAACACTATTGCTTCAGCTCTTGCCGGATCGGCTAAACCGTCCTGCAATTTTGCCAGCACGCCGGATACGGTATCGTTGACTCGTTGATAAACTCTTTCTACTTCCTCGCCGGCCGCCTTTACCCGACGATGCACCTGTTGCGCTTGATCCGACTCTACCAGAGCGTCGGCCGGCGCCGATTCTATAATTCCCCGCCCCTTGGCCCGAGCGGTGGCGATTTGTTCTTTGAGACCCGTGAGCATCTTTTTCATGCGCTTGATAGCTTTTACTGTCAATCTTCTTATGTCTAAAATGTTCAGAAGTTCGGCATAGGCCCGGGTAATTGATTCAAAAGTTTGTTCGCCGGACGATTCCGTTAATAAATAATCGCGCGCCAAAGATAAACAATACTCGGCTTTGATTCCTTGCAGTTCTGTCGCGTCGGTCCGACTCAAGGTATCCTCGCCAATACCAATGAGCCGCGTAATCATGCGAACCTCCTCCAATCGCTCTTCAAGCTCAACCAATTTTTTATCGCTTAAAGTGCGGGAAATCATTTCCTTCACTGCCTCGCGATACTTGGCGCGGGCGGCGTGATGTTCGCGTAATTCCCTTTGCGTATCTACTTTATCTCTAAAATCCGCGTGCGGTCCTTTTTTTCCAACCAGTTCTTTGACGTCCATCTTCAACCTTAATTTGCGCGGCCACCAACTGCTGGTCTCCTTGTCGGTACGCGCGGCCATAGCACTATCCCGATCAAATTCGCTGAAAAACAAAGGCTGGCTGGCAGGGTCCACACCGAAACCGCCAGGATTTTTTCTTTTGGCATCCAGTACTGCCAACTTCCCCAAATCTTTTCTGGCCCTTTCAAGCGCGGTTTTTTCTTCCGACGAAACCGCCTCCGCTTTCACATCCAGATATGTTGAACGAAGTTGTTGATTTAGCGAACACAAACGATCATTGAGCGCGTCAATGATTTCTGGATCCGTTTTGTCTTCCGCTTTCAATTGATCCACCGCGGCATCGGCTTCCAGCCAGCCGTCTACGAGCGCGTTCTGGCGCGCCAAAAGTTCGGCCGCCGACGCGTATTTCCGCTCTATTTCCGGAGTTATCACGCCGATGTCTTCGGGTGAAAGGGGTTGTTCTGTATTTCTGGGCATATTTAGGATGGTGGTATTGTACGGCAAAAGAGGCGGGAGGTCAAACAACAGAATTGTCAAAAAACGGTGTCTGCGACTGTGGTATTTCTATAAACAAAAAGTTGATTATTTTATCTTCTTCCTCGCCGCACCAGCCAAAAAATTCTGGCCGCTATCTGTGGATAAACGATATTGACAACCAATATATAATCAGGTAAAATACCTATGTATTTCTACCGAATTGCACCTCTTGACGGTTCGTCCTCAAGCGGTGTTTTTCTTTTTATATTCAAGTTTCGCCCTCAAGTTATCCATAAAACAAATCTTCTCCCGAGCTGCCTGCTTTAACAATCTGGAACAATTTTCTCGGTCCGGACTCAACACGATCTCCAATTTATTGCAATTATACAGATGCTGCACCAAATTTCTGAATGCCTAAATTTAAATTTTGGCTGTCAATAAACGCGTAATTGTTTTTCATAAACTTTAACCCGGCAATTGCCGACAAACGGCAGGCAACTTAAATTGATTCTGCAATCGTAGTCCTCAAATCCATTCTATTTTATCCGATTTTATCCCAAAAAGCAAATGCCTGACACAGCAAAAAACACGACCCTTTTGAAAGGCCGTGCCTATTGCTTCCGCCAGTGGGCGGACAAGTACTCTGCTTACAACTTACAACTTAAAACTTAAAACTCACTTCCTCTTCCCCTCCACAATCTCTTTCTCAATATTCTTCGGCACTTCGGCATAATGATCAAATTCCATAGTATAGCTGGCTCGGCCCTGGCTCAATGAACGAAGATCGGTGGCGTAGCCAAACATCTCTGATAGAGGAACAATGGCTTTGATAACTTTCAACTGACTCCTCTCGGTCATCTCCTGAATCTGAGCCCGCTTTGAACTCAAATTCCCGACCACATCTCCCATATACCCCTCAGGGGTGATTGCTTCCACTTTCATTATTGGCTCAAGCAGAACCGGGTTTGCTTTTTTTACCGCCGCTTGAAAAGCAATGCTTCCGGCCATCTTGAAAGCAATTTCGGATGAGTCTACTTCGTGATAACTGCCGTCAAAACAAGTAACCTTGACATCAACGATCGGATAACCCGCCACCACGCCTTTATCAACCGCTTCTCTAATTCCTTTTTGAATTGCCGGAATATACTCTCTGGGAATAATACCGCCTTTAATTTCGTCAACGAATTCAAACCCCGCGCCCCGTTCCATTGGCTCAATCTTAATCCAGCAGTGGCCGTATTGGCCGCGTCCGCCGGACTGTTTGATATACTTGCCCTCTGCCTCGGCCGGAACTCTGATTGTTTCTTTATAAGCCACCTGCGGGGCGCCAACTTTGGCATCTACTTTAAATTCTCGCTTCATCCTGTCAACGATAATCTCCAAATGCAATTCTCCCATGCCCGAAATAATAGTTTGCAAAGTCTCTTTGTCAGTGTGGATTTTGAAAGTAGGATCTTCTTCAGCTAGTTTTTGCATTGCCATGCCCATTTTTTCCTGATCTTGCTTGGTATTTGGCTCAATGGCAACTGAAATAACCGGCTCAGGAAAAACAATTTTTTCCAAAACAACCGGCCTGGATTCGGCGCACAAAGTATCGCCGGTCGTGGTGCCCTTGAGTCCGATAGCGGCCGCAATTTCACCTGAGTAAACCTCGGTCACGTCCTCGCGCGAATTGGCGTGCATCCGCACAATCCGTCCAATACGCTCGCGATTGCCGGTTGAAGTATTCAATACGTAGCTGCCGGCAGCAAGCACGCCGGAATAAACTCGAAAAAAAGTTAATTTTCCGACATAAGGATCAGACGCTATCTTGAAAGCCAGAGCAACAAACGGTTCTTCGTCGCTCGCTTTAACTTCAATCTTTTTTTCTTCATTATCAAAATCTGATGCCATAATCACCGGCAAGTCCAAAGGAGACGGCAGATAGGCGGCTACTGCGTCCAACATAGGCTGTACTCCAATATTCTGCAAAGCAGTGCCGCACAATACCGGATATATTTCATCTTTCAAAACCAGTTCCCGAATACCCGCTTTCATTTCTTCTACGCTCAACGGCTCTCCGCCTAAATATTTATTCATCAAAGTATCATTCGCTTCAGCCACTTTTTCCAAAAGTTCGCTTCGGTATTTCCGTACTTCTTCTTTCATGTTTTCAGGAATCTCTATCTCCACCACATTCATACCATGGTCCCCTTCAAACTTGTAAGCTTTTTCGGTAATGATATCTATCACACCGCTAAAAGTTGATTCCGCGCCGATCGGCAGTTGGATGGCGCGCGCCTGATCCGATAAACGTTCTTTGATGGAATTAAAGCTCATGTAAAAATCCGCGCCCATCTTGTCCATCTTGTTGATAAAACAAATCCGCGGCACACGATACTTGTCAGCTTGCCGCCAGACAGTCTCTGACTGCGGCTCCACGCCTTGGGAACCGTCAAACACCGCCACCGCTCCGTCCAAAACGCGCAATGACCTCTCTACTTCCACGGTAAAATCCACGTGACCAGGAGTGTCAATGATATTAACACGATAATTTTTCCAAAAACAAGTGGTAGCGGCGGAAGTAATGGTAATGCCGCGCTCTTTTTCTTGTTCCATCCAGTCCATTTCAGCCGCGCCCTCATGCACCTCGCCGATCTTATGTTTTTTACCGGTATAAAACAAAACACGCTCGGTAACAGTTGTCTTGCCGGCGTCAATATGCGCCATAATGCCGATGTTGCGGGTTTTTTCTAGGGAGTATTCTCTTCCCATAAAAATTCAATCTCAACGATAATAAACTTATCAACTTACCGATAACGGATAATCCTGATTTACGGATATTGTAACACTTGTCATCAGTAAATCAGGATTATCCGTTATCGGTAAGTAATTATTTTTTCTTATTGCTAAACCTCGCAAAATGCGCAAACGCCTTGTTGGCTTCTGCCATGCGATGGACATCTTCTCTTTTTTTGGCTGCGCCGCCAATACCCTCAATGGCGTCCAAAAGCTCTGCCGCCAGCCGTTCTTTCATAGATTTGCCTTTGCGGGTCTTTGCAGACGCAATAATCCAGCGGAAAGCCAGAGCATTCTGTCGCCTGGCTGGCACTGGCATTGGCACTTGGTAATTTGCTCCGCCGACACGGCGTGAACGAACCTCCAGTTGCGGCTTTATAACATTAAGCGCTTGCTCAAAAACATTCAGAGGCTCTTGTTTTTTCTTTTCTTTTAAAATATCAAACGCGCCATAAACAATTGATTGCGCGGTTGTCTTTTTTCCTCGTTCCATCAAAAAATTGATAAACTTTGACACAAGTTCGCTATTATATTTTGGATCCGGTAAAATTGTCCGTTTTGGCGCTTGTTTTCCTCTAGGCATACATTTCACGATTCATGATGCACGCAACACGACTCAATTGTCATTTTACATGCAACAAATTTTAAAAATTAAAATTACTATTATCAAACTTACGTCACAGCAACGAATCCGCCATCGCAATGCATCATGTTATGATTTAGATTTTTTCGCCCCATAAATTGACCTCCCGCCTTTCCTTCCCTCTACACCCTGTGTGTCATAAACACCGCGCACAATGTGATATCGAACGCCCGGCAAGTCTTTCACGCGCCCTCCGCGAATCAAAACAATTGAATGCTCTTGGAGATTGTGGCCCTCGCCTGGGATATAAGCCCACACTTCGTCGCCATTGGACAGGTGGACGCGCGCCACTTTGCGCAATGCCGAATTTGGTTTTCTAGGTGTCTTGGTTGTTACCTTTATACACACGCCGCGCTTGAACGGACTGCCGTGGCGCAGGCTTGTTTTCCGCCGATGCAGACTATCCCAAGTAAACTGCAAAGAAGGCGACTTTGATTTCGTCGTTTTTTTCTTGCGGCCATTGCGAATTAATTGATTCATTGTTGGCATAAACATTACATTACGGATTACGGATAATCCGGATTTACGGATACTAACTTATAGCCAGTTTTAGATACTTTTAATCTATATACAACATAATAGCCGAAATAATTACTGTTTTTTGTGCCGACAACTGTTTGATCCGTCCCATTGGCGGAGAATTTTGGCGGCAAAAAAAACAATAATTATTGAGGCGGCGATAAAGAACTGGCTACGAGTTCTACATCCTAATATTCTTGAATTAAAAATATGGCCGCTCGGGCCAGTATCATAAAAGAAACTTCCCGGCGTTACCTGTCTTGAATTGGTCAAGAAGGTATCTTCACCCCGACTTGATCGAGATTACTCCGCCCAAAATGCAAAATAATGTAGCGAGAGTATACAATAAACTTAAAAATCTGTCAAGCCCTTGTAAATTATGATTTGATTATTTTTGTCCTCCATATAATTAAAGCTGTTTTAAATTGATTATACCTAAAATGGCGTTCGGCGGCAGTCCCATCTAACGAAGATATTTCTGCACATTCCTATTATGCTCCTCAAGCGTCTTGGCATACTTCACTTCCCCGTCAAACGTAGTCGCAAAATACCAATAACCGTTTTTTTCAGGATAAATAGCGGCCATGATTGATTCTAAAGATGGATTGGAAATCGGACTCGGCGGCAAACCGGGGTATCGATATGTATTCCAGGCAGAGAGTGAATCGCGGTCTTCTTTGGTGGTAAAAACATCACCGATTTTTCCTGCCGCGTAGTGAACGGTCGAATCTGCCTGCAAGGCCCAATTCAGATCATACCGCCGCCAAAAAATATCCGCCGCCTTCTTTTTGTCTTCCGCGCCTCTCACTTCCCGTTCCACAATGCTGGCTATCGTCATCACCTCATGCACATTCCGTTCTGCTTTTTTTATGTCCTCATACATCCGAACAGTAAATTGTTTATCGCGCTCATTGATTAATTTGTCAATAATATCTTTGATTGTCGCGTCATTGTATATGCGATAAGTATCCGGCGCCAAATAGCCTTCCAAGCTCACAAACCGCGGCTTGTCTCGCAACACAGAAACATTATTATATATTTCTGTAGGCTTCCCAATATCATTGGCAATTTTATAATTCACCGCTGGCCAACCAACCAACTCGGTGATTTCTTCTGCTGGCGCGATTCCTTCTCTTTCAAGATACTGCGCAATATCGCGAATCGTCCAACCGGGAATAATCGTAATCGTTCTTTCCGAAAGTCCGGGGCTTGCCAGCGCCTCGGCCGCCCGCGCGATAGTAATTGGCCTTTTTACTTCAAACTTTCCCGCTTTAACCGCCTTGTCCAAACTTTTCCAAACCAGATATTTTTTAAATAACCGCGCGCTCCGTATTACTTGTTCTTGTTCCAAACGTTCAGCCAATGCCGCGACAGTTTCTCCTTTTTTTATTTCAAATTGCACAGCATCAATATCTTGCGCTTCCGCAGTATAAATTTCCGAAATGACAAACCAACCGCCCGCCGCGGCACACAGTATTAATATCAAGCTAATAATTTTGTATAAAGACATAAGTTTATCACGATACATGATGCGCGCAATTCACGATGCATAATGCACGCAGCACGACTCATGATACACACAGCGCGACTCAATCCAAACAATTTGTCATGAGTCATGTTGCGTGCATTATGCATCGTGTTAGGCATCATGATGCAAACACCCGCCAATTCTCTCTTGCCCAAGTCAGACGATCGGGCACGCCCACATCAACCCATGGGCGGTCTGATTCATAAACATGCAAATCTTTCATCTTGGGAAAAACATCATATTCAACGCTAAACGCGTCTGCCGATGGAAAATATTTTTTTATTCCCGGATTAAACAAATACAGGCCGCCATTGATATATCCGGGCATAACCAACCCTTCTTTTTCTTTAAATTTTTTCAAACGCCGTTCAGCTCCGTACTCCAAAACGCCGTAAGTGGAAGCGTCCTCAACGCGCTGGGCAAGAATGATTCCATCACTGTCTGGCTTCAGCTCTTTAGCCATTGAACCAAAATCAATGCTATACAAAATATCACCATTCAAAACCCAAGTCGGTTCGTCCGATTCTGTCAAATATTCCATGCCGTGTTTTATCGCTCCGCCAGTTCCCAAACGCTTATCTTCAATCGCATAAATCAATTTCATACTATCGCGCTCTGCTCCAATAGTATCGTAAAGAACATGCGCCAAATGCCCCGCGGCCAAAACTACTTCAGGTACGCCGACAGATTTTAATCTTTCCAACTGCCAATCCAAAATAGTCTTGCCGCCAATCTCTAGCAAAATTTTCGGCGCCTCTTTTGTTATCTCTCCCAGGCGAGTGGAAAGCCCGCCGCATAGGATGATTGCGTTCATATGGATACTTTAACGTTTTTTATTGCTCTCACCAACTGATATAATTTATAACCTGCCTTTTTGAATACCACATCCACCGCCTTCGGATATTCTTTGACAAATCCGCCAAATCCGGCCTTAAACCGCGTTACCCCGATCCACTGATGGTCCGCCCGCCAGCACAAACCGTGAAAACACGTTTCGGGCTGTTTGCCTCCGTCCCCCGGCCTCTGACATTTTATTGAAGGTGAAATCCCCCAAAAGTCATAATATTTACAACTCAAACTCTTTGCCAGCTTCATCCCCTCCCATTGCAGCAAATACGGCGCCATTAAATTCCGATGCGCGTTGGCCGAAGCGCCATGCAAATAAGTGAAAGTATCTCCGAAATAAACGCAGATATTTGAAGCAATTGGCTTATTCTCCAAATAAGCAGTCAATTGAAACACATTTGGCAATTCCAACATTTTTTGATAATACATTTTATCATGGCTTCTGAATCCGTCCCGTTTTTTTGTTTCTTCATTCAATTGCCAAAATACCGCGCTATCTTTTTCTTTTTTAACCGCAACGGCTTTTTTCTCGGCTAGGCGAATATTGTAGCGAGTTTTGGGATGCATCTCCTGAAGTATTTTCTCTTCGGGAGAGGAAATATCTATTACCAGCGTTGTCTGTGGTTGGCGGTTTTGAGCTGGAGAAATTAGAAACTTGAAACTCGAAATTGGAGATGACGGTTCTAGTCTCATAAACGTAAAATCCTTTTCTCTTAGGTATCTAAGCGCCTCCAGTTTCCAGTTTCCAGTTTCTAATTTCAGATTCTTAAAATCTGCTCTTGGTACGTATAAATATTTAAAGCCGAAAGGCAGCTTATGCGCGAACCCTTGAAATTGAGCTTTTACCAAACCATCCTCAACAACTTGCAGTCTTAGCGCCTCTTTACCGGCGTTATTTTGGAACTCCCCCCATTCCCAAGACTGCAAAAATTCGGCTCCATTCTGCTTCAAAAACCAATTATTCCAGCTTTCTTTATTTTTGCCAATTTTAATTTCCATAAAAAGAATGATTTTTTTATTTCAAAATTCACCCAATTCATCGCTCGCACGCAAATATTGTAGCTAATTTTAGATAAATTTGCAATTTTTTCCGCTTTATAGAACTCACATTCCAAAATCGGACTGAAAAGCCAGACACAACCGATAATCATTTCTGCCGCGAGGACTGTCTGAGTGAGAATACACGAGTTCCACAGCAAAGAAATGATTAGCGGTTGTGCGGCCAGTCCAATTTTGGAATGTGAGTTCTATAGCTCTTGATTTTTTATCGCCCATACACTATAATAACGCGCAGTTTCTTAAAACCTGCCAAATTCCCTAATTAACATTTAGAATTTTGGCTGTCTAATTTATTTGCTGCAGGAGGCCTGTCTGCCGTCTTCGGCGCAAGGTTAATCCTTTGGCTTAAAATTGAAATATGGGCACCCCAACACAGCGCACCACAAAATCAAGAACAAACTTACGCCGCTCGCAACACGCGCTAAAAAGAAAACAAGCGGCATCTTGCGAAAAATGCGGCGCAACAAGACATCCGCACAAAGCCTGCCGAAAGTGCGGCGCCTACCGCGGCCGCCAGGTTATTAAATAAACACACTTTCATCCGTCAAATTCGCGGCAATCCGCCAAACCGATTCGTGATAATTCGTGTTAAAGATTCATATTTCTATGTCCAATCGCCATTTAGCTCGTTCAATTGTCATGCAGGTTCTTTATCAATGGGATTTTAAGAATAAACCAACAGCCGCTCTGCCCGCGATCATTGATCAGACACTCAATGAATTTGGCGCTGGACTGATTGAAAATAAAGAATATATTACCAATACGGTAAATGCTGTAATTGACCACATAGAAGAAATTGACAAAATAATAAGTAAATACGCGCCAAAGTGGCCAATTGGCCAAATCTCATTAGTAGATAGAAATATCTTGCGCATAGGCATATTTGAAATGAAATTCAATAACGAAATTCCCGCGAAAGTCGCTATCAACGAAGCCATTGAGATCGCGAAAACCTATGGCGGTTCGTCGTCGGGAAGATTTGTGAATGGCATCCTCGGCGCTATTTATAATGATCTTAAAAAACCCGTAGCCCGAAACCCGTAGCCCGCTATCTACGGGCGGTTACGGGATTCAGGTTACGAATTGCGTGAAACTAAATCAACCTGTTCTCGCTTTTCATCACATGACGCGCCAGTCGCTTGATGAAAGATGGGAACTAATAACCCATCAAATATGGCAATTGAATCTTACGCGAAAAAAAAGTTTTCTCAGCTGGAAAAAAAAATCGGGATTAAATTCAACAATTCAGATCTGCTGGTCCAAGCATTTGTGCACCGATCCTACTTAAACGAAAACCGGGATTTCCCGCTGGCGCAAAATGAGCGGCTGGAATTCTTGGGCGATGCGGTGCTGGAACTTATTGTGACAGAATTTCTAATAGAGAACTATCTGAACCCCGAAGGGGAGCTTACCAACTGGAGAGCCGCGCTCGTAAACGCAAAAATGTGCGCGCAGGTGGCCAATGAAATTGGATTGGATTCGTACTTATTTCTAAGCCGCGGCGAATCAAAAGACGCGGACACAAAAGCGCGCGATTACATACTAGCCAATGCGCTAGAGGCGCTAGTTGGGGCGATTTATGTGGACCAAGGTTATGACATTTCAAGACAATTCATCGCGCGCTGGGTTATCAGCAAATTACCAGAGGTTTTGGAACTGGGACTCTGGATGGACCCAAAATCTCGTTTCCAAGAATCTTCGCAAGAAATTCTTGGCATTACTCCGACCTACCGCGTGCTGGAAGAAGATGGGCCTGATCATGAAAAAATATTTGTCGTTGGTATTTATTTGGACAAAGAAAAAATCGCTGTTGGCAAGGGCGGAAGCAAGCAAGAAGCGCAAGTAGAAGCGGCAGAGAAAGGATTGAAAAAGAAAGGATGGAAAGGTCCGAAGGTGGAAATAATGCACCGGAAAAAGGGAGATCCGATTGGATAAGATAATTTCAGATTTCAGATTTATGATTTCAGATTGATACCGACAATCTAAAAGTCCTTTTTGAAATTCCGGTGAATTACGAAACTCAACTCTATATAACGCGCTGCTAGCTCAATTGGTTAGAGCAGATCCCTCTTAAGGATAAGGTTCTGGGTTCGATTCCCAGGCGGCGCACTTGTACGCACGATGCATGACACACACAGCACGACACAGGTGATATGATGCGTTGTGATACGTGAATCGTGCATCGTGATAATGCGTCATGTTGCGTGCATCATGCATCATGTTTAAGGCCCTTGTAGTTCAATGGATAGAACACCAGGCTTCGAACCTGGAGATGCGGGTTCGATTCCTGCCGAGGGCACCAATATCAAACTTTCCGATTTTTGCCCGACCGATTCGGCCGCGCGAAGCGCGGAAAGGTATGGAAACACTGGCTCGCCGCGCACAGCGCGGCTCGCCAAGCGGAGGTTCGAGCCAAAGATTTCTTTGGCAGCAACCTTTTTCGCTAAAAGGTTGCTATCCCTTGCGATTTTGACGAGGGTTAAAGCGACTTTTATCCAGTTTTGGAACGGTTCGAGCCAATCATTCTGCTTTTGTTCAATCCGCGCTACTTTCTCGTCCAGCGACTTCTTTTCCAAAAGAAGTTTTGTTTTTTGCTCACGATAGATTTCTCTTTCAATATCCTGCTCTAAATAGCCGTCAAGAAGTCGCTGGAGTTTTGTATTGATAGCGCGGATTTTGTTTTGGGCTTCTTGAACAAAAGCAGAAACGGATTGGGCGGATACCGCTTTGTCTTTTTCTGCCATTGTTAAAAGTTTGTCCGCCCAATCCTGACGCAAAGAAACTTTTTGAATGAGAGATGATAACTGCCGATCCAATTCTTCCTCGCGGATATACGGCTGACTACATTTTATTTTCTTTTTTGAGCAACGATAATAAATATGTCCTTTTTGTTTTTCGGCAGTTATCATCATTCCACATTCGGCGCACTCAATAAGTCCGCAAAATGCTTGTGGTTCGTTCTTTTGTTTATGCCTTGGTTTGCCCCGTTGTTTCAAAATCTCTTGCGCCGAATCAAAAAGTTTCTTTGTGATGATTGGCTCGTACTTTCCTTCGTGAAGTTCACCACCATATTTGAATAGTCCAGTATAAAATGGGTTTGAAAGGATAAAAGTCGCCCTCGTCTTGTGGATTCTCTTTCCGCCGCGGGAAAATATCCCGCGTTGCGCCAAAAAGTCCGAGACATCTTCCAGTCGAGCGTTGCCGGTAGCGTAAAATTCAAAAGTGGCTTTGATAATTTTCGCTTTCTTTCTATCCACCACGATTGTCTTGGTGCGAACATCGTTGATATAGCCAATCGGCGCAACGCTCGGATATTCGCCTCGTCTGACTTTTTGGCGCAAACCACGCTTCGTGTTTTCGGAAAGAGAATCCACATAGTATTTGCTTTGCCCAAAAGCGATATTCAACATAAATTTTCCTTGCGGCGTTGGTTCAAACCAAAATTGAGGAAACTTCAACGCCGCAATACGCCCGCAATCAACGAGATAAATAATCTGTCCGCCGTCCACAGAATTGCGCGCCAATCTGTCGGGGTGCCACGCCAAAATTCCGTCCGCCCCGCTTTTTTCAATACGCTTTATCATTTCGCCAAAAATAGGGCGGCCGGGAATTTTGGCAGATTGTTTTTCAATAAATGTCTCAACGACATTAAGATTGTTTTGTTTGGCAAAGGCGCGCAATTCTGTGATCTGCGCTTCAATACTCAAAACTTGTTTATCCTCAACATCGGTGGATTTGCGGGCGTATAGAAAAAATTTATTCATAGTTTTATTGGGCAAAGTAAATACTTAAAATCGCAAGGGATTTCGAACCTGCGCTTGGCGAGCCGCGCTGTGCGCGGCGAGCCAGTGTTTCCATACCTTTCCGCGCTTCGCGCGGCCGAATCGGTCGGGCAAAAATCGGAAAGTTTGATATTGGTGGAATTATACAACTCTGCTCGAACATTTTTTGACGGGAACTCCTGACTGATTGCCGCGCTTCGCGCGGCTGAAACGAATCCTGACGCTCGGGCGGGCAAAAAGGAAGGGGGTTGGGGGGAAGG
>Ga0265292_1001571_pt1 | contig 19532 bp, 10 predicted proteins | sample Munlanlewell296A_FD_189080 | JGI IMG/M metagenome (GOLD analysis project Ga0265292, IMG submission 189080) | Leachate microbial communities from a municipal landfill in Southern Ontario, Canada - Leachate well 296A | ecosystem: Engineered > Solid waste > Landfill > Unclassified | place: Canada... | reverse complement strand
CTATTAGACCTCATTGAAGATCCTGTCGCACAGTGGTTGCAAAGGGGTGTATATTTTGACGACACCTGGTCCCGTCATAAAAACCCACTATACTGGTTCGACGCTGACTATCTGCCAGCCTTTTTTGCACTTTTAGGAGCAGGAGTGTACGACCTGTATGAGCGTCGCGGAGTTACCAACAGAATATATCTCCCTGTTTTTGCCGCAGGCGGAGCCATTTCCGGCTTTACCATTCAGCTGCTACTCCGAACTGTTGGGCTCGAAAATAAACTTGCGTCGGCTTTAACTTATCTGCAGGGCGATCCAACTTATATAAACCCTGAAACGGGTCGACAAGCTTTTGAGGCATCGAATTTGCTCAATAACTGGCCTCAGTGGTTTAGCGATTATCCTCAACATATCGGCTGGGTTATCGGATTAATCCTTGGAATAACTGTTTATTTCTTATTCTTCGGAAAATTCAGAAACGGAGCTTCCTTATTCGTTTATATGGGCGGCGGATGGCTTCTGGCATTTTTAGCATTCCCTGTTCTGGGCAGTCTTTTGTTTGAACAATATGGCGGAATTCGAATGACACCACCCCGATCCGACGACTGGGCAGGTATTACCGGGGTACTTGTTGGAACCAGTATTTGGTTGTGGCGCAATAATCTTCGCCCCGTTGCGGTAGCATCTCTCATTTGCGGAACAATAGGCGGACTTGGATTCGCAGGAATGCAGTGGCTTAAACAACTTATGATGTCGTTTGGAAGCTCCAGAATTATTGAAGCCAAAGGAATTTTGCCCGGAAGTGAAGAGTTTAATGCAATTACATCAACCTGGGCAAATTGGCAAGGACAAAACTGGCACAGTTTTCTTGAGCAAACCTATGGATTTATCAATGGTATTGCCATTGCTGTTGCGCTGGGATTTTTAGCTTCAAGAATTAAATTACACTCTGATTACGATGACCACACGACACAAACAAACGGCAGATGGACCAGGGCTTTTTCTGTTTTGTTCATTTTACTTGGATTAACCTATTTCAATGTCTTTAAAAACGTGGATGTCTGGAGCGGGCAATTGAATCCAACGGTATGGAAAACTACAATTACTCAGGCTGACGGAACAACGGTAACAGCTCCGGCTGCATGGGATCTTCCTTTACTGGGCAGGCTGCCGGGCATTGACTTTCTTCACCTTACACCATCAGGATGGTTTAACCTCACATGGGCCCTTTTAGTTATAGCTTGTATCATTATCGTGATGCGCCACTACCGATCGCCACTTTCCATTATTCCCAAAAGCCCGTTAGCAAGAGGACAGCTTATTTTCCTCATCCTGCTTTGGATAATGGTAGTGGCCAATTTCGAAAGGGCTTTAACAGGATGGCATCCCAGTCGTTTACTAACCGAATGGGTGATTTTCATTAACGCAATAATCGCAACAGTACTGGTTCTCTTGCTGCCCCGTGAAAAGGAAACGGCCATTACCATTGAAGAAAAAAACTACAAGCGGTTATACAAACGGCTATGGATCACAGCAATTGCCACTTTAGTTATTTCCAGCGTATTGTTTCTGGTTACAAACCGGATGATCTATCATTATCCAGAATACAACAAGCTGGATCATAAGCAATATCATACCCGATTTGGACCGGATGCAAGTTGGAGGACAAAACCAAATCTAAAAAATGCAGATAAAACGGTAAAATCGGTAATGGACAATGTCATTGAAAATTTGTATAAGACAATGAATGTCAAAGAGTTGTCGGAATTGGATGATGTTAAGGTAATGTCGTTGTTTTCAAAAGATGAGTTGCAGGTTCTCTCCTCGAAGCACTGGATGTTCGATGTAAATGTTCCGGTTGTTGTTTCGGTAATGCGTAGCAATGAACAAAAAAAATTGCCGTTCTGGCTTACTGAGAAGGATTTTATTAAAACATACATGATTGTTAAAAACGAACAAACGACTTACGAAGTTTGGCAAAAATCGTTTGAAGCCGGGACAGTTGGATTGGGAATCAATGGTTTTGAAAATTTCGGACTTCACTATTTCGTATCTGTGACACCCAGAAATAAAAGTGATCAATTAAAACTCGGCAATTTCTTTCCTGAAAACCAATATGTGGGTGTTATGAATATTGGCGCTTTCACTTATCACGACTGGGACGAATTAGTTTTGACCGAGGTTCCGGATGAATTGAGAGGACAAAAATTGTTGACCACTATCCGGGGAAGGGGGGTTGAAACTCATTTAATTGGTGCTTTCCGAACAAGTTCTCATCCATCATCACAAACGCCTGATCAAATCATGTTAAGCTGGAGTTCTGATCCCTCCACGGGAATTGATATCCAGTGGCGTACCGATATAACTATTGCAACCGGAATAGTGAAATACAGGAAAAAAGGGAGCGCTCGTGAGTTTTCGGTTAAAGCCGGGAAATACAGGTTGGAAGATCGAGTTTTGATGAACGATCGTTTTATAAATCGTTTTACCGCTGAACTCAGAGGTTTAAAACCCGCAACCACCTATGAGTATCAGCTTGTCCCACAAACAGATTGGCCTGAAAAGTGCACTTTTTCGACTCAGGATGATAATAACCAGTTTTCATTCATCTGGTTTGGCGATACTCATTATTCCCCCAAATTTGGGGAGCTATTTAATAATGCTGAAAAAACTCATCCCGATGCCGCATTTTATTCTATTGCAGGAGACATGGTTAGCGATGGCTTGCATCGTAATCAGTGGGACGATCTTTTTGAATTCTCTAATGATGTTATTTGCCGTAAGCCGCTTATGTCAGTACTTGGAAATCATGACAACAGGAGTGGTCTAGGAGCCTTGATGTACCGGGAGCTTTTTAGTTATCCGAAAAATGGGCCTGACGGTGTAGAAAAAGAACACACCTACTCATTCAGGTATAAAAATGCCTTGTTCCTGATGATTGATGCTACGTCTCCTATTGAAGCCCAATCTTCATGGATCGAAGCTCAGCTCGCTAATACAGATGCTACCTGGAAATTTGCTATGTTTCATTTTCCTCCGTACAACTGGGAAGAACCCTATTTAAACATTCAAAAGGCCTGGGTGCCCATCTTCGATAAATACCATGCAGATATGGTAATGAGCGGTCATATCCATTACTACATGCGCTCAAAACCCATGAAGGGTGGACAGGTTGTTTCTTCCTACGATGATGGAACCGCTTATGTCATCTCTGTGGGAATTCCAACAAATAATCACGAGATTACTAACGAACCTTATGCTGCAGTCCGGAATACAGAAGGTTATCTTTACCAATATTTGCAAATTAATGGTAATAGATTGACCTATAAAGCAGCTAATTTTGAGAATAAGCTAATTGACTCATTCAATGTAAAAAAATAGAAATTATGAGGAGTTTATTCATCCGGTTATTCATTTTTAGCCTTGTCTTTGGCATTGGAATGCAAAACTCAGCAGGCGCACAATCAGGAGATCCGGCAAACTATGTAAATCCATTTATCGGGACCGATTTTTTCGGACATACTTTCCCCGGGGCATCCCTTCCATTCGCGATGGTTCATTTAAGTCCTGATATCAACACACAGGGCTGGACCTATTGTGCCGGATATATCTATTCCGAAAGCTCTATCATGGGTTTTAGCCATACGCACTGGAGTGGTACCGGAATGGTGAGCGGGGGAGATGTCCTGCTAATGCCAACGGTGGGAAATAAACTTCAAACTGTTCCGGGACCATTGGAAAATCCTGATGAAGGGTACAGGTCAAGATTTGACCATGCCGATGAAATTGCCTCTCCGGGATACTATTCAGTCATTTTAAAAGACTATAACATTAAAGCTGAACTGACATCGACCCAAAGAACTGGATTTCATCGTTATACTTTCCCGAAAGCCGAAAATTCCAGAATCATTTTAGATTTGGGACATCAAATCGGGACCAATTCCTCCGAGGATCTGTCGGAACTAAAGATTTTAAATAACAACCGGATTGAAGGAGTAAAAAGTGCCGGACTTGGCAAAGTATACTTTGTTGCCGAATTCAGTAAACCTTTTGCCTATTACGGCACCTTCGACAATGAATATAAAACTCCTGAATCAGGCGGGAGTATATGGCCTTATAAGAATGGTGAGACTGGTAAGAATATCGGCGCATTTGTCACTTTCAGAACTTCAGAAAATGAACAGGTTCTGGTAAAGGTCGGGATCTCCTATACGAGTATCGAAGGTGCCCGGAATAATTTGAATACCGAGATCCCACATTGGGATTTTGATCGGATAAGAAATAATGCACGCGAGTTATGGAACAAAGAGTTGTCGAGGATTAAAATTGATGGAGCCACCGATGACCAGAAAGAGATTTTTTATACGGCTATGTACCACTCTTTGCTTGCACAATATATATCGCAGGATGTGGATGGTAAATACTTTGGATCAGACAAAAAAGTGCATGAAGCTAAGGGGTACGATTTTTACGGATCGTTCTCATGCTGGGACACATATAGGACGCAGCATCCTCTTTTGACATTAATTGCACCTGATCATGTTAATGATTTTGTCAAGTCAATTGTTGCAAAAACGCAAGATTATGGTTGGCTTCCGGCGCAACATTTTCTCAATGTTTATGGTGAAGCAATGGTTGGCGATCACCTTATCCCGATAATCGTTGATGCATATTTGAAAGGTTACCGGAATTTCGATGTGAAATTTCTATACGAAGCAATGCGTAAAAAAGCACTTGAAGAGCCGAAACCTCCCATCCCTCATTCCGCCGGAAGATCTGGCCTTACTTATTACAAGGAACTTGGATATACTCCTGTGGATAAGGTAACTGAATCGGTACCAAACACATTGGAATTGGCTTATGACGATTGGTGCATCGCACAAATGGCCAAAGAACTTGGCAAGAATGAAGATTACGAGCTATTTATGAAACGGGCGCATAATTACCAAAATTTATGGGATACCAAAACTCAGTTCATGCGTCCGAGAAAGTTTGATGGCTCATGGCTTGAAGGATTAAATGGACACGAACAGGAAATTGTGAAAGAAGGAGAGCATTCCTATTACAAGTATTTCGATCCGCTTCTGGTTGGCAGACGCCCGAACCGCCATTATACAGAATCAAATGCCTGGCAATATATCTGGTCGGTCCAGCATGACGTACAAGGGCTCATTACACTTTTTGGCGGTAATAAAGCATTTACCGAAAAATTGGACACATTCTTTGAGATGAGCCCAAATATAACACCTCCGAAATATGTAGGAGTAGTAGGCACTATCGGGCAATATGTTCAAGGAAATCAACCCTCTCATCATGTTGCTTACCTGTATGACTATGCCGGAGAGCCCTGGAAAACACAACAACGAACCAGGCAGGTAACCGAAGAACTATATAGGATCGGGCCAGGAGGTTTATGCGGGAACGAAGATATGGGATCACTTTCATCGTGGTATGTTTTGAGCGCTATGGGATTTTATCCGGTTACGCCCGGCAGTCCGTCCTATGCCATCGGAAGTCCTCTGTTCGGAAATGTGACTATTGATCTTGGCAATGGCAAAACATTTACAATACAGGCTCTGAATAATTCCCAAAAGAATAAATACATTCAATCGGCAAGCTTAAACGGCAATCCAATCAGTAGTACCTGTCTCTCACATAAGGAAATTACTGATGGTGGAATAGTTATCTTCGAAATGGGGCCGGAACCGAATAAAAAATGGGGAGCCAATCCGGAAGATGCGCCGCCTTCGATGAGCAAAAAGTGAATTCAAATGAAACTAATACATCTCCTTTTCTTCTTTACGGTGCCAACTGCAAGGCCGAGATGACGGTTACCACTCGTTGTGGCTTTCATAAATACACTTTCGATAAAGAGGGCAATGCACGAATTATACTCGACTTACTTTTCCCGGCTGAGGATCAGGCAGAGATACTTGATGCTAAAATAAGTAAGGTGAGCGATGCATTGATAGAGGGTTATGCCAATACCATTGTGCCAGCAACGAAGAATATGGAGTACAAACTCTTCTTTTCTATACAGTTTAGCAAGCCGTTCAAGAGTATGGGTGGTTGGGTCAATGATACAATAATTGATAATACTTCATTAATAAGTGGAGCTGGCGATGTGGCCGCTTTTGTAAATTACGATACTAAGGCGGGGAAGCCGGTTATGCTGAAGCTGGGTCTCTCTTTGGTAGATCTGGAGGGGGCACGCAACAACCTGAAGGTGGAAATGGGCGATTATGCATGGGATTTTGACAAAGTAGCTGCTGCTGCTCGCAAGCAGTGGAACGATCTGCTATAAATCATTAACAAGGTGCAGTACGCCGGACGGATACCCACGAATAAGCCTTATGTACGAAGTTTTCGAGTCTTTACAGGCAAGAATAAGCTATTCACAAGGCTATCGTGCCCCGCAGATATTCGACGAAGACCTTCATATAGAAACATCTGGTTCACGGCAGGTAATTAATGTCAACGACCCTAATTTGAAACAGGAAACCAGCCATAGTATAATGGTCTTCCTTGACTTTAACAAACTGCTGGGAACGGTTACCACCGGTTTCCTTATTGAAGGATTCTATACCAGACTTACAGATCCGTTTGTAAACGAAATAGGATTACCGGATGAACACGGGAGGGTACTTTATACCCGGAGAAATGCTGAAAGTGGAGCTACTGTTCAGGGAATAAATATGGAACTGAAACTGAAGCCGTTGAAAGACTTCACTTTGATTTCGGGATTTACTGTTCAGTCAAGCAAATATGATGTAGTGCAGCAATTCGATCAGAGACGGTTTTTCCGCACACCTGCCAATTATGGGTTTTTTGTGGCAGACTGGGATTTTATGAAGGATTTCTGTTTTTCAACCACCGGGAGTTATACAGGAAGAATGCTGGTCCCATATTTTGGTCCCCTTACAGACTCCGATTCGGGTGAATTACATGAATCAGATCCCTTCTTTGATCTGGGTTTTAAATTATCCTATAATATGAAACTCAATGGAGCCACCCTTCAATGGTTTGCAGGTATGAAAAATATATTCAATTCATATCAGTCCGATTTTGATATAGGAATTAACCGTGATCCGACTTAATTTATGGACCGGTATCCCCCAGAACCATTTATTTTGGTATCAAGATCGGGAATATGTTCAATTAAAAAAATCCACGGCTTGCATTTTAATTGAATATTCTATTATCAAATACAGATTTAAGATTAAATCGCTTCTCTTTATTCTTGTTTGTGGTTTTAATTGGAAATAATACAGGTTAAATTAAATGATTGATAAATAATTAAATAAATCATCAGAATCTCATTTTAACTCCCCCGAAAGCAGTAATCCCGGGCATTGGATAATAGAGGTTATTTTCATATTTCTGATTTGAGATATTCTCGGCGCTGATAAATAATTCAGCATATTTCCAGACCTGATATGATATTTTGGAATCGAATAATGTGTAATTCTGAAAGCTGACATTTGCTGAGGGATCAGTATCGAGATGATTTACATACTGGATGCTTGCAGTTAACTGCAGTTTTTTCAAGCGGTAGTTACAACTTAAAAACAGATGATGTTTTGGTGTGGCATAAACAGGACTCTTCATATTGATATAAGAGTATGTCAGATTAAGGCCCAGGTTTTCGAAAGGATTTGCAGTGGCTGCAAACTCAATCCCTTTGTTAAATACCTCTCCGGCATTTTGTAAACCGACTAATGGAACATTAATAATCAGGTTATTGCCATTGACAATGTAACCTGTTAATTCGAATTTCAGTTTCTGATTTAAAAAAGATTGCAGTAAACCTGTCTCATAACTCATTATTGTTTCAGGGCTTAGGTTTACGTTGTGATTCCATATATACAGTTCACGGATTGTAGGACTTCTGAATCCTTTGGCTATTGAAACTTTTAAAGTGGTATGTCGGGCAATTTTATAAGCTAAGCCACCGGCAGGAATCCACCCTGTTCCATAAACCTGATGATTCTGCAGGCGTAAACCTGCATTAAGAGTCAGCCGGTCGAATAAAGTCTGTTGTACAAAACCATAAATACCTGCATCATACACTGTTGTATCCTTAAATATCATTCCCTGACCACCCATCGCCTTTTCATTCTCAGCAATCCCTCCGTAGATCAGATAATCTGCACCAAGAGTTAAATTATTCCCCTTAAAGAGCTTAATAGATTCATAGATATTCAAGCCATAATTGGCATCTGTTGAATGAAATCCGTCGGATATATTATGTTCTCCGAAATTATAGAACAGTTTTGCAGAGCCTGAATACTTTTTATAATTGTTGTCAACTGTAAATGACCAATAACCTCTTATGATATCGAGCGAGCTACCGGGAACTGCATTAAGGGTATCGGGGCCGGGGTCAGTAGCTTTGAAGTGTGCCAGGCTGAAATCAGTATTTACATCGATTTTATTATTCATTTGGTAGGAAAGTTTCATGTATCCATTAGTTATGTTAAAATCTGAGTTCGAACGATGTCCGTCAGTCTGATCATGGTTAATGGATGCAAACAGGCTCAATTTATTCTTTTTGTAGCCGGCAGATGCCATGTATTTTTGTGTATTGTACGAACCATAAATAAAATGAGCATTGCCATGAAAACCATCTCTTGTCTGTTTCTTTGTAATAATATTAATAACACCACCCATTGCATTTGAACCATAAAGTATGGATCCGGGTCCTCGTATAACCTCAACGCGTTCGACATCAGATGCAACATATGAATCGGGCAGGGGATGTCCGAAAATACCCATAAACTGAGGATGACCGTCAATCAGCATTAACACTCCCGTTGTTGGGCTGCCGCCAATACCTCTTATTGAGATTTGCCCTGCTGCATTACCTGCCACACCAAAACCCATAACTCCCCGCTCGGTTACAAATAGACCAGGTACGCGTCCGTTTAATATAGGTAAAAGGGCCGATTCATTACTCTCTGCTATTTGAAGATTATTGACCACCGAAACAGCCATGGGTACGTTTCTCTTATTCACTTTTACAGTTGTTCCGGTAACTATCACCTCATCGAGGTTAATAGTATCCTGAAGTGCCGATCGTATGTTTTCCTGTGCAAATGCCGGTATGGCTATTATTATTGCAGCTACTAGTGAAGATAATTGTTTTTTCATGATTCTGGTTTAATAAAATATTACGAAATATATAAAACGTGTTACCGCTATGATAAAAAAAACTAATCGGTTTTGCTCATGATCAGCTTCCCATGTTTAATACCTTTGATACTAATTAGCTTGTCTGACAATTCTGTAAGTTTATTGGCATATCCTTTAACTGCAATAATTTCCAGACAAATATCATGGCTCAGGTGATAGTGCTGGGATGATAAAATCACATCAAAGTAATTGTGCTGGATATCATTTGATTTTGCGAGAATATCTTTCTTATGATGGTCGTAAATCATAACTATAGCACCGGCAACAGTATTATTGCAATGCCATTTTTTTTCTACAATGTTTTTTTCAATCAAATGTCTTAATGCCTGGGAGCGGTTTGCAAAACTGTTGTCTTGAGCAAACTGATCGAGCTCTTTAAGCAGTTCTTCTTCGAGACTAATACTGAAACGGGTAACAGTCATCGTAACACGAATTTATTCAAAAGTAATATTATTTTTATTTCCTGGAAATAGCTGGTGCATTTAATTACTGGAATTACTTGTCCTGTGGAAGTGTTTAACCCGGTTAAAAAGGTAATACTCAGTAAAAAAAGTCCTAATTTGATTGTATTCATTGATATATTCCTCCCTATTTTTTTATAGTATTTGTGATTTAAAGTGATTTGTTTATTGAAATTTTCCTGAAATTTGATTACATAATTCCATGAAATCTTGTACCTTACTATCCGGAGTCCCGGATTCTATATCCGCAGCAACAATATCGCAAGGGCCATAGTTTTGAGCGATTTTCTCAAGATCAACCTCAATTTCGCTTAACGGTTTATTTGCAAGATCCATCGGGGTATACATGATTGCACGACGGGTATCAGGGAAAAGGGAACGGGATTTTTCCAGGTCGGAATCAATGCCCATATCAAGGTAGGCCACTCCCGGGATTTTTGCATAATGTACGAGATAAGGAGTGGCGCTCCAGGCACAATTATGAATCCCGATAACATCAAATGAATCAGCAATTTTCTGATCGAAAGGCAACAGAAACTCCTTGTACAGATCGGGCTCTACCATATTAACCAGGCAGTTGCTTACTGTAAAGAAGATCAGGGAATCATCATAGGCCTGTTGTTTTTGATGCAACCTTTTTGCAGCTTCAATCATGGTGGTGCAAACGCAATCGAGCATGTGTTTTGTTCTTTCGGGAGTCAGATACATATCAATAAAAATATCCTGTCCGCAAAGCCGTTGAGCATTGTTGAGCACACCCTGCCAATTCATAAATCCGGCAACTTTACCTTCCTGTTCTCCGATCCAATCCACTTGTTCCAACAACGATTGAAAGAAAGCGTTTTGGCCAAGATCGGGAGGTGTGAGGTTTTCGAGCTCATCGTCAGAAAGATATTGATGTTCAGAGGTTGGCCATTGTTCCTGATCGTACCTGACGGGAATACCGTAAATTGCAGCAATGGCACAGGTGCCATAAGTGCCTGTTAATATATCAATTGTATTCGCATTTATTCGTCCGATCGAAGCGCCGGGAAATCGCTTGTCTAATTCCTGAACCATCTTTACCCGGGTTTGCAGCCGATACTCCGGATCCGTATGCCATTTTTTTCCGAAGTCGATTCCCAGGGCTTCGCTGAACCATTTAGGGGTAAAACCGATCTCAGGTCTAAGAAAGGAGAGATATCCGGAAGCCGGACGTCGTGTTGCCGGTGCGCCTGGAGCGATATAGCTGATTAATTGTTGTTTTATCTCCATAGCGATTGATGTGGTGATTTCTTATTTTGATATTAATTCACGTTCCAATTCGATTATGCCTTCGATCAGTTTATCCGCAATCTGCTCATGAACTATATCAAAAGGGAGGATGGGCTTACGAACATTGGCCGTTGGATAGATGCCCTGACGATTTAACAGTCGCTTAAAGAAGTGTATAGAGATATCCAGATGCTGGTTGGAAAATGCCAATACAGGCAGAATTTTGTGAAATAAAATGGTCGCTTCGTCTTCTTTTCCCAGTTTCCAAAGCCTGTAAATCTCTGAATAAATCCAATGCATACCGGTTGGCATAAATGCATGAACCCCCCGCTTCAGCCCTTCAATCATCTGGGTGACGGCCCAACCTCCGCTGACATTTAACCGGCCTTCAGTCAGGGACAGAATTCTTGAGTATTTAATTCCGGCAGGGACGGCCTCAACTTTCAGGCATCGGAAGTTTTCAGTGTTTTCGAATAAGTCACAGATCAATTTATCAGACAACCCATATCCGGAAGCATTCCAATCCTGCAACATGATCATATCAAAATCAATTTCAGCTAATTCCGTGAAATGAGCTTTGAATTGATGATCATCACGGTAAGGAATCTGGAAAAGCACATTTCGGCATCCTAAACCCAAATAGGATTTCAAAAGTTCTTTACTCGGGGCTAATTTCATTTCTCCGGTACCGGCAATTACAGGAACCCTGTTATTCACCTCATCCAGCACGGCCTCCACCATTTTTACTTTTTCAGTACCTGTTAATCTGGAAACTTCAGAAGCCATAGCAGGAACGAGAAAACCGGCAATGCCAGCCTTCAAAGCTTCGCGCACATTGTTTCTGACTGCCTGAAAATCTATGGTGTCATCTGACCTGAATGGCGTGTTTAAAACAGTTACGATGCCAAACAGCGGATAAAGTTCTTTCATGGTTAAGATGATTCGATTATGGCGAGGATCCTGGCAGTAATCCGTCTGTAATTATTTCTTCAACAACCAGATATCACATATCTTCGATTGTTGCCGCCAGTTTAAATGCGATTCTTCCGGTTGGTCGAAGGATACTTCAATCCTACCATCGCTGACATACTTCTGTGACAATGGAAACTCTTTAAACTCCTCAAGCCCTTTATTATAAATTGTTGGTTCAATTCGTTCCCCATCGACCCGTAACAGGGCATCACCAAATCCTGAAATCCGGATAGTGTAACGTCCATTCGGGTCAAGATCAGGATATTCCAACCTGGGAAAGTTTTGGAACAACTGTGTTGACAATCGTTTCCGGCTCATTCCATTGTCCCACCAGGCTACATCGGTTCCATCATCAGTCCTGGTTTTCACACGCGGACCTTTTGATACATCCGAAACATTGTCGTAATAGCTTCCCGGACCCGGATTTTCCCAGGTACAGATAATTGCAAGACGTTCAAGTTTTTCCTTCTCAGTCGCCATCTTGCGAATCTTACTAAATTCATCGGCCAGCCACCATCTGTTATTTAAAGGATAATCAATAAAATCGAGAATGGCTCCACGTTCGGCTCCACTGGCATTATACTTTTTAATACTTGTTTGCATTCCAACTGATCGAAATAAAGCCTCGCAATAATCAACTATTTTCTGCTTTAATTCAGGAGAAATTGGTTCTTTATCAGCTCTGCTTACTATTGTTAATGCATCTTCCATTGCTTTTTCTGAACCAATCTTTCCAGCTTGTGCAAGAATGCCATTGGCCTCTTTTTCAAGATTCTGCTCATATTCTTTTCGGCGTTTAGTGTATGTGTCATAATACGAACGCATTACAAGCTGTTGCCAACGCCAGTTTCCCTTCAGTTCCGGATGTTTTGATTCAAGGTTCTGCCAAAAAGCAAATGTTGTCTCCACACCGCCGTTTTCTTCCAACGATCCTACCCAATTCCGTTCCAGGGCTAAAATTCCGTCAGCGCCAACATCAGATACTGATGATCCGAAAAAGAAACGGGAATATTCCACCAACACCTGGCGGACATCCTTTTCAGGATTCCAGGCCATCTGGCTCCAAACAACTTTGTTCACATCATCATGCACACCATCGGAATAGGAAAGGAACCCGTCGGTAAACGGAGCAAAACGGTTATGGATTTTTGCGTAATAAAAAGGCTGCGGATTACAAACTTCACGTCCTTCTGTGAGGGCATAAGCCTGATCCCAGTTCTCGGCAGGATACTGGCAGCGTACGGTATGTGTAAGATCGGGGTAATGGCGATGTTTGTATTTTTCAGGCAACCGGAAACGTGTTGCCGCCAAATCCGGGCTACTGGGTCCCGATACCACACCGGCCAGCCAATCCGGGCTGTCTTTTTCGAGATATTCATAAAAATAATCGACCTCCTCATCGCTAAAGCCTTGAAGGGAAATCCAAAGGCCGGCATTGGGATGGTATTTCTTAAGTTCTGCAGCAACTTCCTTCAGGAAAGGCATAACAAATCTGGGGTGATTACTGCCCGGATCGCCACCCGGAAAAAATACGCCATCGAGCCGCGGACAGTTCTTATAAAACCCGGCATGCTTTTCTACTTCTGCCTTAAATTTTGAATCATCAGCCAAGTCAACATCAGCCGGGGTCCATACCCAATAATCAAGTCCGTAATTATTGCATATTTCACTCATCTTTGTATTCATCTCATCTCTGGGCACCTTCATATTGGGACCCGGAGGACCATCCTGAAAAGGAATGTTCTCGATACAATTTGACCCGAACAGGGTCAATTCCCGGATATATTTCTCGAATTGACTAACCGTCCATGCATCCCAGGAATTAGCTGTATTGCGATACCCCAACTGATGTCCCCGAATGGAATAAACCGGTGAGGTAGCAATTTCATTTATCTTGTTGAATGCTATTTTATTCCTGGAAAGTTCAGCTGTTCTTAAAAACTGCCCGACAGCGAAGATTACTCCCCGATCATCAGCACCAATCAACCAGAGAATTTCCTTTCCATTCGATTTGTCATGGTAAATCCTGAACCCTTCGGCTTTGGTTTCCGGCAAGTTTTCTCCGATCCGTTTGGGCACAGCTAATCCATTCAGCTCAATATCCGTAATTGTTGCAAGAGCAATTATTGCAGCTTTTCCCCATTTCGATGTGAGCTGAAGATTTATCGAGGTTCTTTGAGCCACTTCTTCCTGAAAAACCCTGATAGCTGTTTCCCTGACAGGAGAATTTATCTTTGAAGAAGCAATAATTACAGCCCTGCTAAAATCTGTTGTCTGGGCAATCACAACTCCTGAGGTAAACAGGATAAAGGCTATTAAAAAGATTCGGGTAAAAAGAAACTGAAACTTCATTTTGGGTGATTTAAAAAGTGGCATCCATATATCAGTTACCCCAATACTTGCTATCAGATTCAGAAAATCACGTCGGTCAATCATTTTTTGCTTTGGTTAAAGGCAATGCTGTCTTAATAATTTCGTTTGAAATAAGATCTCCTAAATCAGGGCCGTAAAAGCTTACACTAGATTCATATCCCTCGCCATTAATATATTGGTCACGGCTCAAAATATAACAGATCCATTCGTTAGCAAGTCCTCCAATTGCAACATGTTTTATTCCGCTGTTCTTGATGGTTTTCTTTACATTCAATCCCAATTCTGCCGTCATTTCGCCCGGCACCCACGAAATAAGCAAGTCTCCAATTCTTACGGCTCCCAATCCAACTTCTGTCGGGCATAACATATTCATTACCATTTTCACCGAATTTTCATCCAAACCATATTCCTCACCTCCGGTTTTCATAAACGATGGATGTGCAGAATGTTCGGGCAATTTGATCACATTATAGCTGTATGTTAACTCTTTAACTTTTTTTGTTTTTATCTCATTAAATAAATCAAAGGCTTTAGCCGCTATTTTTTTGCCGTAGATTTCAATTTTTTGGTAGCCATTATTTGCTCCGTCCAGTACTGGTGACTGGTCTCCTTCTGCGCCATTGTAAAACATTGCTGTTACTCCGTTCCCAATTAAGTTCTGAAGTTCGTTTTGCAGGTAGCCCGGCCATTCAGCAGAAACCAGCATATCTTTTCCACCCAGAAAAGTAGGATGGGCTGTCCAGTTTACCAAAACGGCCAGCGGTTTGCCATTTGTCAGGTCAATCCTGGTAACTATCAGCTCCTTATCCACATCAGGATCTTTTCGCCGGTTTCGGTTAAGTCCGTCAATAAGCCAGCTTCCTGTTCCGACATTGACTGTTTGGTAGTTTCGGTCAGCATCGTTGATAAGTGCTTCAAGTTTATCCAGCAGAAATGCAAGTAGTTCCGGTTGAAAGATTCCAATTTGAGGACTATTCAGGAGGTTCTTACTGTTCAGCGCGGCCATTTCGAGGCTCCCATGCGAATGACTGGGCAAAAGCATTATATTTTCCATGCTCCATCCATGATGTGAAATTCTTTTGATCAGATCACTTTTTACATTTGATGGAAGACCCAGAATATCAAGTGTTATGATGGCATACTTGCGGTTATCCATTTGCAATACCAAAGCTTTAGCCCAAATTTGGTCATGGATTGCTTCTGCCGGCTTATTCATCCGTTCGCCGTAACCACCTAACGCATATTTCATCTCAATCGGAGGGGTAATATCTACAGATGATACGCTCGCGGTCAGATTATCTCCTTTTGAAGGAAAACTGATTGCTAATAACAATAATACACTTGTAATTAAAAGTAGATTTTTCATTGCTTATCTATTTATTATTAATCCTCACCCAAATACGTGAGCGAGGCGCCATTTCTAATTTGATTTCTTTCCCTTCTGCCAGAATTGTTTTTCCCGAAAAGCCATCAACATACGCTGCTGCCTGAGGAAGCCGAATGTTTACAGTCGTATTCTCCTGATTGTAATTATGGATAATAAAACTACGATTGGTAAGTTGCTGCATTGAAATTCGGGATGGTGCATCAATAACAGGTTCATCTCCAAAATGAAATGCAGAACGTATGGTATTAATCCATGGTTTTGGAAGCTCGAGCAACCCTAATTGTCGCGGGCAAAGCAAAACTTCGCCCACCGCATCAAAATCTTTTTGAGAAAAAGTATGTGAATTAAGCACATAAATATTTCTGTTTTGGTTCTGAATCAGGAAAGGACTATTGACTGAATCTGTTGTCTGAAGAAGAATATTGGCCCCATCCGGAATGATTTGATAATCCATGTCTAATGTGAATTTCAACTTCTGTGGATTACCCTCCGAAATTATTGTTTCTGCTACAGATTGTACACTTGGCAGAGGCCATTTAATTTGGGCAAGCTGCGCCAGTTGTTCGCCACCAATAGCATTTGCAATAAACCCCGTTGTCATTATTATTTTTGCCCCATTATCCAGAGATTTCATAATTTTCGCCAGAATCTCCTGGTCAGTTGCTGCTTGGGTGGGCAAGAAAATTACTTTGGCGTTTTCGGGGTATTTCGAATAGGGGACAAGAGAAACTCCAAACATTCCAACGTAGTCCAACAGGTAAAGATCACCCCCGGCATCGCTATTGGGTGGTTTATAGCCTACAACTCCCTGAACAGGATTTTTGGAAATTGTTTCAGCTAGATCGGCTAGTTTTTCAAAATCCTGCCGCAGGAGATGATGACCAGGATGACCGGTTACAAAACTATCGAAATTGAAAATTACCAGTTCTTTTGCTCCGGCAAGTACCGATTGGTAAGCCTGTTCGATAAAATCAATATCGGTACAATCTCCATGATCGAACCATGCTCCTCCGATTTTATTTCCTGCAAAGGTCGAAATCCAGCGGAAATTTATAAATCCTTCGTAGGGTTGAACAAACCCATAACGCTGGGTATATTGTCCGCGGGTTTCAGTACCTACCCAAACCCCGTCAAACAGTTTTGGTTCAGTTACAACATCGTATCCGAAAAGATGAAAACGGTCGTACCATTGGGGGTATTTTATGATGATTTTAATTGCGGGATTCTTGTTTTTGGCTGGTTTTATAAAAACAGACTGGGAAAGTTCTGTTAAAAGTGACCGCCTATACTCCGACCAACTCCTTTCTCCTTTAGCAGTCTTCGATTCAAGGCTTGTATCGGCAGTACAAAGGAAGTCATCAACAATGAAAGTGTCGAAAAATGGTGCTGAGTCTTCCATGACTTTTCGCAGGTCGTTTTGAGTTTTTGGGTTTTGCCAATTGAACCAGGTCAGCGGTCCTTCCTGGGCCACACCGAAATTACCCCCCGGTACCGTAGCAATACCACCCACAACCTCGAATCCGTTCTCTTTTAAAAACGAAACGCTGCTTCTTATCACCTCTGTCGAAATGACTAATCCGCTACGGTAAACTTCTATATAAACTTTTGTTATCCCATTACAACGCAAAAGAGATAATACTTCCCGCCGGCCTGCTTCTTTAGTAAACATCTGCTCAACAGTTTGGGCGGTAACATATACACTTAGACGCAAGTCCGATTTTCTTGCTTCCGCAAGACTCCAGATATCACCTGAAGGATGTGTCGTTTGTTTGCAGCCCGCAATTAAGAGAAGGGCAAAAAGAATCAATGCGATACTTAGTGTTTTCATATTTTGATTGTTGGTTTCTACATCCATTTTTTCAGCAACAACAAACAACAGGCTAATAAGAAGAGCTGTTGAGGAGTATGTTTAGGCTCAACTATTTCCCTATAAACTCAAGTACTGTCATTTCATTGGCTTCAAGACTTTTTGACTTACCGTGCCAGGTAGCGTTTGCAGGTGTTGTTGAAACAAGCTTGCCGTTTTCGTCGTATTGTTTGACCTCGTAATTGCCATCTGTTGACTTTACCCATGGTGCAAGGTTCACATCAAATTCCACTACTTGTTTGAGGGGAGAGGTGCTGATCAATATCATGATTGCCCGGTCTGGCAGTGTATATGCGCAAGCATGTACCCCATTGAGTGGCTTGTTTAGTAGACAATCTCCCACCAAATCTCCCTCAGTAAAATAGGGCAGAAATTGCTTTTTAAGTTTAGCACACTGCTTCAGTGCTTTGCTCAAATCCGGATAGTTGGAGATGTAGTCCGAGCCATTGATGGACTCCGCTTTGCGAGGAAATATATTCATGTACAAGTTATCTGCAAAGGCTTTTTTCGCAGCCAAAGGCGACGAGCTAATGCAGGAATTGATCCTTGGGGAGGGGAATGTGCTGGTCAACACTTTGCGATCCATGTACCCATCCCAATTCCAAGTGTAGTCTAGTAAACCCGCATCTAGTTCAAAGTTCATCAGTTCCTCACCAGAGAAGGTACTCTGAGGATCGGCCTTCTTTGCGTAGTCCATGATTTGTTTTGCAAGAGAAATCATATTGGGTTCGGGGTCTGGAGTAGTGTAGAACTGATCCCAGCAAAACGAAGGAATGCCTATATCTACCAAATGCTTCAACCCAGCAAGTACGTCCTTCTGCCAAAGCTTGTTTGTGGGCCCTGCTTGTACGGTCGACATGTATGTTGCGTAATGTGGATTCCTTGTGGGAATCAATTCGGTATGGTATGTCCAGCCTTTGTTACCTTCGACTTTCAAATTGTAGCGTGGTGCTGTTTTTGGATTAGCCTGAAGAACGGTGATAAATGGCACAAGATTCACACCCAACTTCTTGCACTCCTTCACAGCATCTATCATATCCTGTTCGGTTCCAAGGTGTGCAAAAGGTTTTGGCAATGGCAGCGTAAAAGCTTCACACCATGCCCAAATCACCATTTCATCTATGCCATTCTCTTTACACTCTGCGGCAAGCCTGGGTAGGTCTTTGAAAGTAAATATGGCATCCCGTGGATCAGCGGGTTGGTACTGACTCATAAACACCGTTCGGAAGCCTATCCCTTCTCTCACATGCTTTGGCATAGGATAGTAGCGCTTGTAGTTTTGATTTACCCATGCTTTATAGGGCCCAATTCCGGCAGCCCATCCATTCAGGTGCGGGGTAAGCACCCACTCTCCACTTTGCCAACTTTCACCCTGTTTTACCAGCGTATCATTCAGGCACATTATTCGTAGCTTTGGTTCCAATTCAGATCGACGCAACCGTATGGGAACTTGTGGATCCCAGCCCCAACGCCTGGGAAACAGGCTTACCCCTCCATTAAGACCTCCCAAATCCATCCATCGCACAATCATATCCTTATTTTTCATCATCCCACTTCCCACATATTGTACCGAATAAAAAGCTGCATCGATCATGAATGGGGTGCTTTCTTTAGTATCGTCTTTGGCAAGCTCTACAAATGGAAGGTTGGCAAAATTACCAGTTCGGAAGAAGGTGCCATTTTCTCCTGCAAAAGGGAGCAGACCCTGGAAATCGGGAAAGATCACCTGACGCACATCAGTACCTGATAAGTTTATGATTTTTGCAGTCATGATCACTGATTGGCCGTCGGTGGCCGCTACCAGCTTAACGGTCGCCGACACCTTGCCTTCTACCTTAAAGTTGGCCCTGCTCAATCCGAGCCTATCCCAAAATATTATTACTGAATCTGGATAAATCGCAATTTGCACTCCCTGCGAAAAACGGGAAGCCAATCTTAAAACCTCAAACTCTTTAATTGGATATGCTAAGTCTATCATCCCTGCTTGATCGGGCTTTGAGTCCATAATTGTTCCTACACCAGGGTAGCTCATCTTCAG
>Ga0265292_1001570_pt1 | contig 19557 bp, 20 predicted proteins | sample Munlanlewell296A_FD_189080 | JGI IMG/M metagenome (GOLD analysis project Ga0265292, IMG submission 189080) | Leachate microbial communities from a municipal landfill in Southern Ontario, Canada - Leachate well 296A | ecosystem: Engineered > Solid waste > Landfill > Unclassified | place: Canada... | reverse complement strand
GAAAGTCGTCGTGAGCACGTATGCGTCCTGGTGCGTCCAGAGGACGTTGCTCGTGCTGCTTGTTCCGTTGATCTGCCAATTGCTCGTGTAGGTGCAACCCAGAATGCATGGCGTCACTCCCCACGTGAGATTGAAGAAGGCCCACTCGCCCAACGACTTCGCGGCGGACGTTCGGGTCGTTCCCGAGTTCACGCTATCGACCGTCCACGTGTAGCTGCCGCCCAGCGTGTTCGCTTGGAGCGAGAAGGAGATAGTCATCTTGGCTGTGGCGTTGTTATAGACATACACTTTGCACGTGCCGCCGGTGGCCTTCGGGAGCGTGCAGGTCGCCGTGCTCGGCGCCACGAATGCGGTCTTGTCGTTCACGACTGCGGCGCTCACGCTTCGCCCGCCCGCAGTCGGCATGTGGGCGTAGTTGAACGCGCCCGCTGGCGTGTACCAGCCCACGAGGCCGATGGCGCCCAACATGAGCGCCACGGTCCGGAGCTTGCGTGCGTTCATCGCCACGCCTCCCGCAGCCCTAGCTCGCGGCCCACTGGGCGGCGCACGGCTCCCAAAGCGACGAGCCACAACGCGCCCACCGCAGTGGCGCACGCGCCAAGGACGATGTCTGGAAGGCCCGGCATGCGGTTGTGTAGCGAGACGGTCCAAGACTCGGGGAGCACTGCGGGGTAGCGCCAGACCGTGACTTGGTCTCGTTGGATGCCATGCTCGCTTCCCGCCGTTTCTCGTGCTTGAAGGACGGCGCGATGCCATGGCTCGACCCGCACGGCCCTCCCATCGGTGGTGACGTGGGACGATGCTGGTTCCAGGAGCACGAACGTCGGCAAGAACGCGAGGCTTCCTGCTTCGACTTCGCGCAGCACGCTTTGCCCGGGATTCGCCGCGCGCACGCCGTCTGACGAGGCCACGGCACCCACGACGATGACCTCGAGCGGGAGGTCCGTGTGCGCAGCGTGGATGGCGATGCCGATGGACGCGCTGAGCAGGGCAAGGAGCGCGAGGCCCACGTGCCAACCGAGCACGCCCCGGGGGAAGATGAAGCGTAGGCGGCGCTGGATGGCGATGGATGGTGGGCGCTCGCTCGCGCGGCGGTCTGGGCGCGCGAAGGTCGGCAGGAAGAGGACGACGGCGCTGATGACGATGACGGCGGACGCGAGCTTGTCAGCGCCACCCACAGCATTCTCGAAGCGCACCATCTCGATGTGGGCTCGGGTGAGAGTGTGGCCAAGCTTGGGGATAATGATCGGGGCACCGCTTGGGCCCGTCACTACCCGACCCATGACCCGGTCGTGCGTGACGAGCGGCTCGATGTTCATCTGGTCTTGGATTGCGTTCGCGTCACCCTTCGTCACCCACCCGCCCTCGGCGTCCCCGCCCACGATGCGGTGCACGGCTGGTTGCCCCGTGGTCACTGAACTGAAGAGGATGATGTCACCAACGTGCATCTCCCGTGGGTACGGGTTCACGAGGAACACGTCGAAGGGACCAAGCGTCGGCGTCATCGATTCCGAGATGGGGTAGGACACGAGTGGGCGGCCCGTGATGAGCGGCACGAGGATGATGACGCTGAGGACGATGCCCGTCGCTTGGAGCCCCCGTTTCAGGATCCCGAGCGTGCGTCGTCCAGCCATCAAGCACTCCCCCTTGGTGCCTCAACCGCTTGACCGCGCCGCGAAACTGATCGTGGGCGCCCACGCGGGGCTGGTCGTGTCCTTCGTCGTGCCGTCCGCCTTGATGCCGAGGTAGATCGCGGAGCCCACGGCCACGCTGCTCGCGAACTCCTTGTTCTGGCCGAACGTGCTGCCGATGGTCATGGACGAGTCGGTCGAGTAGGTCAGGTTGATCGTCATCAGCGTGTCTGAGGAGTTGGCCCAGAAGTTCGTCCAGGCCTTGTCGCCCTTGTTGGTCACGACGAGGATGTTCTCCCAGTACGTGATCGTGCCCGAGTTGACGCCCGTTCCCGTGCCCGAACCGCAGGCGGCCGCGAACGTGATGGTGATCTTGCCGTTGGACGTCCCGACGTGGCAAGAGTACGCCGTGTCCTGGTTCGCAAGCGAGACGTAGGCGTTCGCATCCGTCACGAGCGTGAGCGTGGTCGTGCGGCCGGAGACCGTCGTGTAGTTGAACGCGGTCGCGCCGAACGTGCCCGCAGCGACGAGCACGAGGATGATGAAGGAGAGGAGCCTTGGTCGCACGTTGTTCCCAAGAGGAGTTGGGGCGGGGCCCCATATCTCCGGTCCTGTCTCGGGCTTTGGGAGAATCACGCCGCGGGGTGGACCCGTTCAGCTTCCTCAGGCCGTGGAGCGCGCGGCGAAGGTGATCGTTGGCGCCCACGAGCCAGAGCTCGTGTCCTTCGTGGTGCCATCCGCCTTGATGCCGAGGTACACGCTCTGGCCCACTGCGAGGCTGCTTGCGAACTCGGCAGTCTGGCCAAACGTGCTGCCGATGGTCATGGACCCAGTCGAGTACGTGAGGTTGATCGTCATCAGCGGATCGGACGAGTTGGCCCAGAAGTTAGTCCAGGCCTTGTCGCCCTTGTTGGTCACGACGAGGATGTTCTCCCAATACGAAACAGAGCCGCTGTTCACGCCGGTGCCCGAGCCGGAGCAGGAGCTGGCCAGCGTGATGGCGATCTTGCCGTTCGTTTCCGCAACGTGGCAAGAGTACGCCGTGTCCTGGTTCGCGATCGAGATGTAGGCGTTCCCATCCGTCACGACAGTTATTGTGGTCGTGCGGCCGGAAACCGTCGCGTAATTGAAAGCCGTCGAGCCGAAGACGCCAGCAACGACGAGGGTCACGATCGCGAGCGACAGGAAACTTGTCCTCATGCGTTCACCTTACGGAACACCCCTCACCACTCCCGGGCTATCTTTCTGCGGAAGTTGGGACAAGGACCAAGGGCACATGGGCCACTGCCCCCAGATCGTGGTGGCTGTCAAGCCGTCGCGCGGGCGTCGATCGTGATCGTTCCCGAGACGGACTGCCCGGACGCGACCGTGCCCGAGTTCACTTGGACGCCCACGTACATGGCGCCTCCCACGACGAGGCTCCTCATCGTGGCCGCTGTCGAATAGCTGCCATCCGTCATGGTTCCGGTGCTCGTGGCTGTCTGGACCTTCACGGAGGAGCTGCTCCCGCTGGACGTCGTTGCGTTCACGTACACGTCAACGGTGCGGTCCCCCTGATCTGTGATGGTGAGGATATCGTTGAGGTCGGCTTTCGAGTAGCGCGAGGACGTCGAACCATCGCCCGCGCCCAACCCCGTTCCGACGCCTCCTCCGCACGAGCTATCGAACTTGAGCGTGACCTTGCCGTTCACGGTACTCACGAAGCAAGCGTGCGCGCCGCCTGACGTCGCGGCGATGCTAAGGTAAGCGGACGAGTCACCAACGAGGGTGATGGTCACGGTGCGGGCTGAGACTGACCCCCAATTGAATGCGGAAGCGCCCAGCGTGAGCGACGCGAGGACGCCCAGGGCCACGAACACAAGCAGACCTACCCGCGCCATGCGCGTGGAAGCGTGGGCCGTTCCCATCGCTCGTTCGCTTTCGGTCATTGGCCGTTCTGCCAGTTGATACTCACTCAAGTGAGGAACAATACTTGATATAGTCTCCCCGAGTGGCCAGACTTGCGGCCTGCGCACGCTTCCCGATCCGGACCCATCTTCATTTGCCTCGTTCAGCCTCCGTCCGATTGGAAAGCCTCCCACATCGAAGTGTGTGTGGGCCGCATACTTGTCATTCAGTCTCGCCCACGTACTCTTTCTGGAGCGCGACGACCTCACGGCTCGTCTTGGCCGCTGCATAATCCGCGAGCGGGTTCGCGTTCGTCTCAAGGAACGTGTGCCCCCAGCCGAACTTGGACATGAGCAGCCGCGCTTGCTCGGCCTCGCCCAGGATGTAGCAGGAGGCGGCGAGGGCCTCGACCGTCGATAGCATCCCCCACTTGCCATAGTTCACGGGGTTCGACGCCAACAGCGCGGGCAACGCGCGTGGCTCGGTCCGCTCGCGAGCGATCGGAAAGATCCCCTCCGCCAACTTCCACGAGCAATCCAGCGCCACGACACCGCGCGCGCGGGCCGTGGCCTCGTCCTCGCGCGAGAGCGCGCGCTCCGCGAATGGGTCGAGGAGGATTGCCTTGCGAGGAATGCGGGTGGGCCTGTCGATGAGCTCGCACATCTCGAACCGGGCGACCTTGCGCGCCGTGTTCTTCTTTGGATCGTCCTGGGCGACGTGGTACACCAGGAGGGGGATGGTCAACGATTCCGTGGAGGTGGGCGCTCGCCGATGAAGCCTCCCTCGCCCAAGAAGCATTCCTGGTTCCTCCGCGGACATCGCGGATGGGGGGCCGGTGGCGGGGAGGTCCTGCAAGGATATATAAGAGCCGAGTCACACCATAGTATGAGCACCATGATGAATCGCGTCACTGTGACGATGTCACCCGAGCTCGACTCCGCGCTCACGCAGGCCGCGCTCCGCTCTGGCACATCGAAATCACACCTCGTCGAAACCTTCCTTCGGGAGCACAAGGTTGTACAGAGGTTCATCGAGGACGTGCGTGCCGAACCCGCGGAGCCCGTGCTTGCCGGCGGTCGCCGATCGAAGGCACGGCCACATGCTCACTGACCGATCTTCTTGCTCATCGGATAGAGCCAGCCCCACTCCTCGTCACGCACCCGCGGCCCGCGTGGGGCGAAACCGAAACGCTCCTTGTAGAACTTGACGAGCGCTTCGTTCATCGCCTCAAGACGCAATTCCTTCGCGCCGTAGTGAGGCGCGATTTCCTTCTCCACAACCAGGATCAACTCGCCTCCAATCCCCTTGTAGCCATGGTCGAGGTCGCGTGCGAGCCGGTCGATCGTGAGCGTCTTGCCTTCGACAACGATGAGGGCGACGCCGAGAACTTCTCCGTCGATTTCCTTGACGACAACGACATGACCCTCGAGGCGGCTGAGCTCTACGAACTCTTTGAGTGTACCCAAGGCCTCGCCCGATCGAAATGGCAGCTTCGCGTCCTCTTCACGGATGAATCTGAACGTAGGCGATAGCTTGACGCTTGGCAGTCCTCTCGCCCTTGCCATCGGCCCTCGAACAAGCCACGTCCGTAAGCTCCTTCTCTTTGGCCCTCACCCCATCGGGCTCGTCGAGCGCGTGTAGATGACCTTCGCGCCTCCCTCGGCGTTGTCCGCGTACGCCACGTGCGCCACGTTGCGCGCGTCCAGACGGATCTGGAAGAAGTCCAGCAACTCGCGTCCTCCCTGGCAGAGAACGCCATCCACGCAGATGGGCCCCTTGTGCACCGTGCCGGGCGAGACTTGCATCTCGCGGAACGTGGGGGCGTCCGTGTCGCCGTTCTTCGTGTAGCTCGCCTGGACGTGCCACTCTCCCTTCACGTCCTGGGGGCGCCCGGGCAGCGGGTTCTCGTACCACGCGAGCGCAAGCTCTCCCGGAACATCCCCGGTGCTCACCCAGGGTTGCGCGTGGCTGCCGACGTGCGAGTCCACCTTCACTGGCTTGGACCACTTGGCTCCGTGGTCCTTGCTGTACGTGAGCCACACGTCAGTCGTGCCGCCCTCCAGCTTGGCCGCGAATGTGGCATAGAGCGTGCCAGCGTCGTCCACAGCGAGGATAGGGAAGAGGTTACTGTAGCTCTCGGCTCCCTTTGCGACGGTGCGCGGCGTCCACGTTAGCCCGCCATCCTCCGAAACGAGCACGACGACGGCGTACCCGTTGAGTGGGGGCGTGAGGGGCGCGCCTGCGGAGCCCATCGTGAACGAGACATAGACGATCCCCTTGGGGTCCACCACTATGTTGCCCATCGTCTGGAAATCGACCTCGGTCGCGCCGCTCGTGGCGAATGCCAAGTGCGGCGTCCACTTGAGTCCCCCATCGGTGCTCTTCGTGACCCACACGCCGCTGGCGAGCTGGTTGTACGCGAGATAGACCGCATCGGGCGCGCCCGCGAGTGGCCCAACGTCCTTGCCGTTCGCCATCCACTGGCGGTCGGTGAGCGGAGCGTCGGACGCGATGGGTTGGTACGACCACGTCTTGCCCTTGTCGTGGCTCGAGAACACGGAGAGCGCCGCGAGCTGCTCCAAGTCAGAGTAATACAGGCTGCCGTTGCGTGCGATCGTGAGCTCGGCATCCCCACCGAAGACGGGGCCGGGCCCGAAGTCGATCGCGGTGAACGTCGCGCCGTTGTCCGCGCTCTTCCACAGCCCGCCAGGGGCGTGCACCCACACGTTGCTCTCGTTGTCCAAGAGAAGCCCCGGCTCGGCGGTGCCCTTCGTGACCACGACTGGCGTGGTGAATGCACCCGCACCCACTTCGGGCGTGGTAAGCGTGGGCGTGGTGGGGGGATTCGCGGGGGAAGCACACCCCGCCACCAAGCTGGCGAGGCTGAACACGAGGAGGAAGGCTTGGGCGCGCATCGGAGGCGGCATCCACGCGGCCTTGACTTCATCTTTCCGGCCAAAAGGGGGGTCTGGGGGGTTCACCCCACAGAGTCGCGTCGTCGTGAGAACTGATGTCGCGCGAGCACAGGGGACAGTTTTATCCCTCCCCAGAACTATCCTATTCCTCGATGGCTGAAGTCCTGCCAGAACCGCACTTGACCATCACTCTCGACCTCGTCGATCGGGTCGAAGCGATCCTTCGGGACGAAAGCGGTCCGTTGAGCCGGAACGTGATCCTCCGGCGTCTTGCCTCCAATGGGCACTCGACGAAGCGAGACCGCCTCAATGCAGCCATCTCCCACCTCTCGAAGCACTTGGTCGTTCACGATGGGGGAACTCAAGGAGTCGTCTGGCTGGGCCGGCCTACGTTGGCCCTGCTGGAGCGTCTTGCGCGGGCAAAGGTCGTCCGATGACTCGGAAGAAGGGCGGCGGGTTTCGGCCCATCCAGGTCCGCGAGGATGAGCCAGCCGCGCGATGGCTTGCTGGGATCGACGCACGAACGAAGGAAGGGCGACTACTCAGGAAGTCGCACGATCACGTCCTCGATCTCGTCAGCATGGACTTCCTTCATGGCGAAACGGTCCCAGTGCCCAGGGATCCGCGGTTCGAAGGCGTCATGAATCTGCGGTGCGAAGACCTCGCAGGCTCACACCGCCTTCTCTACACGAACGTCAGAGTCGAAGAGGGAACGATCGTGCTCGTGATCGACGTCACCACGCACCGCGAGTACGACCGGCTCTTCGGGATCCGGAAGAAGTAGGCCACGTCCCTATCGCCGCACGCGCAGTTCCAGCACCGCGTGCACCACACCAGGCGAGTACGACTTCACCAATCGAGCGTCCGTCACGCGCACCACTGTCCCGCAGGCGCGAGCGGCGTCCAGCGAGGCGCGCGTCAACTCGTCCTTCCAGTGGTCCGCGTGCGCCGTGTCATGAAGGTGGATCACGCCGCCTTCGCGCTTGAGGAGCGCGAAGGCTTTGGGCAGGAACTTGCGCGTGCCGCCCACGTAGCCCATCATGACGCGGTCCGCGATGCCCTCAAGCGGGAACTCCCGGTTGTCGCCCAGCCACGGGTCGATGATACCAGCCACGTCGTTCGCGCGTGCGTTCTCCTGCAAGTACTGGAACGAGACGGGGTTCTTTTCTATGGCGTGGATGCGCGCAGCACCCGCGTGCACGGCGAGGGGCAGCGTGAAGTAGCCGATGCCCGCGAACATGTCCACGATGGTCTCGCCCCGGGCGGGAAGCCGTGCGACGCGCATGCGCTCGTGCACGTTGCCGCTGCTGAACATGATGCGGCTCGCGTCGAAACGATAGCTGATGCCGTTCTCGACGTGCGTGGCGATGGGGTCGTCTCCCCAAAGCAACGTGGCGCTCATCTCCCTGTACTCCCCCGAGACGCCCGCGGGGTCGTCGAGCACCGACCTCAAGCCCAGCACCTGCGCGAACGCGCCGCCAACGATGGGCCCGTGCTCCCGGAGCGCACCAGGCAATCGCAGGACGAGGACGTCGCCGTGTTGTTCCCACTTGTCTGGCACGGCGTCCAAGAGCGCGGGGGTGAGCGCGGGGCGGAGGATGTCCAGCACTTCCTCGTGCGGCGAGCGCCGGCCATCCCGTGGGAGGAGGGGACGGTCCTGGACCAGCTTGACGCCCAGCCTGTGGGCCCAGGAGGGAAGTGAGGGGTGGCTTCGCACTGGAATGACGACGTCCGCCCCGCTCGCGATGCGGCGGGTGGGATCGAGGAGGCCCGCCCTCAGGAGCTGCCTTATCACGGCCTCGGCCTGGTGGCGTTCCGCCACGAACGCCGCATTATAATACGTCGGCCCGGCATCCAAGCGACCAGTCTGCCGAGGGTCCGAAGATGCGTCCGCGCGTATTGCCCCTTCTCTTCCTTGTTCTCATCGCCATGCTCGCGCCTCCAGCCCACGCGGCCGTGGCCGACCCAAGCGTCGGACCCCGATGGATCGACGCGACGCTCGACCTCGCGCAGCCCGACATCCAGACGATCGATATCGTTGGGGGCTTTTCCGTGCATAAGCACGACATCGAGGGCCGCACGTACACGGCCACCGAGATGTCATCGTCGTACCAAGGCCTCACCAACTTGGGCGCGGGCATCGGCGAGGAGTTCATCTCCTCGCTCGAAGGCAAGGTGCGGACGAGCTTCACGTCAACGCTCACTTCCACCTTTCCTCAGTCCACCGTCACTGTTGGCGCCGTGTCCGTTGACCGCAGCAGCCTCAAAGCGACTCGCGTGGACGACTTCACGCCCCCCATCCGCATCGCCGTCGCGGCGCACATCGTCCGCTCGAACGCCGACCTTGGCCTGGGCACGCTCACGAAGGACGGCGTCGCCGCCGCCTTCGCCGCTGGCGCGCGCGTCACGACGAGCGTGACGTTCAGCGCGGACGCTGGCTACAAGACCACGTTCACCATCCACGCGCCCTCCTCACCCGCCGGCTTGGTGCTTTCGAGCGTCACAGGCGCCACGCGCGCGACCGACCAGAAGTCGGCGGCATTCACCATCGACGCAGCCGCCAGCAGCGTGAGCTTGCCACGGACGGTCGATCTCGAGCTGAAGGACGGCGCTGCGGCCCCACCAAGCGCCGAGGACATCCAGAACACCATCGATATCACGCTTGGCGAAGTGAAAGCCAACGCGACCACACTGTCCATCACGACGAAGGTGGCGTCCGAGATCCGCGCACTCGACCTCCCGAAGCGCTTCCCGGCGAGCTTGCCGACCAACGTGGAACTGGGAGCGGTCAATGCCGATGCCCTGCGTGGGCTGCGTGGAGCCGGCGTGATCAAGGACGCCGACCTCCAGAAGGCAAATGACGAGCTTCTCGCCAAGATCAAGACGGACCTCACGAGGGCCATGGGCAGCGCGGCGACCGTGACTGGCGGATTGAGCACAGCAGACCTGGCCGCGGCGCCAGCGCACCCGTATGGTTCCGAGCCGCCCATCCGCTTCGCCGCGACCGGCACGAACACGTACGCCCTCCCTGGCGCGCACGCGAAGGACCTCGACCTCGCGCTCGCCATCGGCGCGACAGTGAAGTTCGACATCAACCTCTTCTCTGGCGATAGGCCGAGCACGTTCACCATCCACTCGCCGCCGGGCACCGTGTTCAGCGCGGCCAATGGCGGCACGATCGCCGCGGACAAGGGAAGCGCGACGTTCCTGGTCCCCGCGAACACACAGTCGCCCACGGGCGCGCTCTCGATGCGTAGCGCAACGGCGCCCGAATACTCGGCCGAGAAGGCGGAGCTAGGCGTCACCGTGGACCTCAAGGATCTCGACGTCACGATCGGCAAGGCCACGAAGGGTGACTTCGGCGATCTGCTCATCGAAGTGAACGTCGCTGGCGACCTCAACGTCGTGAGCGTCGCGAAGCTTCCCGACAACGTGAGGTCGCAGCTCGTGAGCCCCAACTTGCAGCTCGACTACCTCTCGGGGAACGCGGTCCGGCTCATGCTCGAGCGCGGCCTCGTGAGCACGAATGACCTGAGTGACATCGAAGCCAAGCTCATGGACGAGACGACGAGGAACCTCGGGTCCTCGATGGGTGGTCCCGTCAAGGTCACAGGCGGGTTCGAGAAGAGCTCGCTCGCACCCGGCGCCGGCACCGACGCGCCCATCACTTTCCGCGCGCACGCTTCCTTCTCGAAGCCCGTCACGGGCGGCGCCCCCACGGATGTGCAAGCCATGGCGCTCTACACTGTGCACCAGAGCTTCACCCTTCCCCGCGTGCAAGGGCTGGACACGACGTACACCGTGATCTTGCCGCGTGGCCTCGCACTGGCAAGCGTGGACGCGCCCGGCGCGACGACGAAGACGGGGACCGCGAGCGACGGGCGCGACCAGTTCACGGTCACGCCCCAGAGCGGAACGACGACCGCGAGCGTGGCCATCGCGCTCACGCCCACGTTCGTGTTCCTGAAGTTCTGGCCGCTGGTCATCTTCGCGGTCGTGCTCCTCGTGCTCGTCATCGGTACACCCATCGCCATCGTGGTGGTGCGACGAGGCAAGAACAAGGCCAAGTGAGGCTTGCGCGCGACCGGCCCTACCACGAATGCTTATATGACCAGCAACCCCGTGGTCCGAACGTGGACAGGACGGATGTGCGCATCCTGGCGGAACTGTTCCGCGACCCCCGCGCCGGCTACGCCGAGCTTGGCCCACATGTGGGCCTCTCGCCCAACGCCATCGCCGCACGCGTAAAGCGCCTCGGATCGACCGGCGTGCTGCAAGGCTTCGCCGCGCTGCCCGCCCCGCGCTTGCTTGGCATGGTCGAGGGCTTGCTCGTCTTCACGAACGTGGATGACCTGCCGGAGCGCGAGGCAGAGATCCTCGCGAGCTTGCCCGACGTTCCCGGCGTCCGCTACGTGGACGTGGGCCTCGATCACAGCGTGCAGGTCTGGATGTGGCACACGAACGAGGCAGACTGGGAACGCATCGAGCGCGCCGCGGTCTCCCTGGTCGGGAAGCCGCCGCAGTTCGCCCTACGTGGTGATCCCGGCGCAGAAGGTGCGTTGTTATCATCATCCGAGTGGCGCATCATGCGTGCGATGCTGCCCGACGCGCGCATCCCACTCAAGGAACTGGCGCGCCGCGCTGGCCTCAGCTTCAAGACCGCAAGGCGCCACCTCACGCGATTGCTGCGCGATGGCGCGATCCGCATGGAGCCAGTGCTCTCGCCCACCGAGGCTCAAGGCCTCGTCCTCTTCACGCTCAGCATCGTGCTGAGGCCGGACGCGCGGCTCGATGAGGTCCTCGCGCTCCTTCCCGACGCGAGCATGGCCCAGTCCACGCCAGGCTCACCCGTCGTCCTACTCCACGTGGCACGCGATTCGTTGCGCGACGCGCAAGCGGACCACCGCGCCGTCTCCGCGAGCCCCGCAGTGGAGCGCGTGCTATTCACCATCGCGACGCGCCGCCGCGCCGATGCGTGGCTCGATGACGCGATCGGCGCGCGCATCGCTGCTCTCCGCCAGCCCAACGTGGCCCCAGTGGCGGTCACGGTGCCCCTCCCGAAGTCGTCATAGTCACCTGAGCGCCGCCTTCACGAGCGACACGAGCGCGCTCCCCGCGACCCACGGGTGTCCCCGTTGCAGCCAGGCGTCGAGCCCCGCGGCCACCCACGGCTGCGGCGAGACCACGAGCACGAACGCGATGGCTGCGATCAAGAACAGGATGCCTTGGTAGATGTGCCGGCGCGCTTCCCACTGCGCGGCCCAGCCCGGCCAGAACGCAGCGCGTAACCAGTGCGCTCGCGAGGCGCGCGTTCCCAGGACGCCCAGCACGAGGAGGATGGCCAAGAGCCACCAGAAGCCGTACGCTTGGTAGAGCTTGATGGCGAGGAAGATCTGGAGTGGGACGAAGATGAGGAACGCGAGCCAGCCCGGCAGGCGGAGCACGACGCGGTCTAGTCCCGCACTGACTTGAAGCTATCTTCTGAGCCGCCGCGCTGCTCCATCGCCAGGATGAGCATGGCCACGCTCCACCCCAAGGGAGTGTTGGGGTTGGGCTGGTCCGTCCTCGCGTAATACAGCTCGGGCAACTGCCCCGGCGCCACTTGCTCGCGCAGCGTGCGCCTCAAGTAATCGTCCGCGCGCTCGGGCCGGCCCATCTGGCGCCAGATGAGGGACAGCCACGGCAAGCCGAAGGTCCACTCGGCCTCCGCGCCGCGGTAGAACTCGCGGCCTTTGCCGCGGCCATGCTGCTCGGCGAGCGTACTGTAGTACGAGTCCCCCGAGTATCTGATGACCCCGCGACCGCGGAGGAGGTGATGCTCGACGTCCTGCACGATGCGGAGACGCTGCTCGGGGGTCACGACGCCGCGGTACGGAAAGCAGAGTGATAGCATCGCGAGATCGGTTCGCCTCGACGCGCTCTCCATCGGCAGAAGTCGGTCGAGCGCCCTCCGGCCTTGCTGGATGAGTTCGTCGGGCACGTCGATGCCTTGTTCTCGGAGGGCGAGCAAGCCACCCAGACAAGCGCCGATGCTGCTTGCGTGCACTTCCTCGGCCTCCTCCCACATGCCGTTGTCCGCGTCCTCCCAATAGCGGAGCGCGCCGAGCATCTTGATGAGCTTGTTCACGAGGCGCTCGTCACGGCTGTCGCGCAGCATGGGCTTGCCGTGGCGGAGGCCTTCGGCGATGCCGAAGAGGACCGCGCCAGTCGCGTCGTTCTGCTTGTTGCCCCACGACTCGTTGAACTCGCGCAGCGTCACGGGGTGGAAACGCGCGTGGATGTACGCGTCGCCTGTCGCTGGCTTGTGGCGGATGATGTTGTCGATCTTCCACTCGTGGCGACGCAGGATGTCGAGGAGCGCCCAGTACGTCTGCTCGTAGTGGTGCCCGGGCTTGTCCGCGAACGGCAGTACTTCGTACACGTTGTCGCGCAGCCACGCCTTGCTATAGTCCGCGCTCGGACTCGCGAGGTACAGCCCATTGGGCAAACGGATGCGGTCGAGCGTCGCGTAACAAGCGGTGAGGACCTCGTGGTCTGCGTGAGCGGGTCGGAGGCCCGTCGCGTGTGTGGCTGGCGGGGGGGAGATCATGGAGGGGGACGGGGAAGCATCGGAGTTCGGCTTCTAGGGCGGTGCGCGTGGCGCAAGCGAGGGCCAAGGCGCAGGCGATGGCGGCCACGGAGTGGCCTCGGGCGCGGAGGTGCGCGCAGTGTGCTCCGAATTGACTGAGGGTGAGCGTGCCCCGGCGACGCCCCTCGTGGATGGCCACGATGACGGGGTCATCGGTGCGTAGGCACGGCACACTGTCGTCATCGGCGGTGAAGGAGGACGTGCGTTCTGGAGCAGGGTTGGAACGGACGCCGACGCATCGACGAAACGTGATGGCTCAGGCTCGACGAACTCCGTCATGAGGGGCGCGGCGCCGGGTCACATAAAAAGGCAGCCGGTCTCGCTCGAATCCGAAACGGGGAAGTCCTGACAGCGGGGATGGCTTTGAGGATGCACCGCGTCGTGGCTCTCGCCGCATTCGTCATGTTCGTCGCGGCCGCGGGCTGCACGGCGCAGGGCGCGGGCACCAGCAACTTCGATCTGAAGCCCGACGGCATCGGCTGGTACGCGGGTGACGAAGCGCACTTCTTCCTCAACATCACATCAAGCGTGCTCCACTCCAAACCGTCGTTCATGATCGACCGACAATTCGCCATCGAGGAGATCCGGCTTGTGGAGCACGGGCTCAACTTCGGCGGCGATTACAGGACGAAGGACCCAAACGCGATCGCGCTTCGCTTGGAGCAGGCGGGGAACGTGACGGCGAGCTCGTTCGTCCTGGACGCGGACCATCCATCGCTGGACGTGTTCCTCAACACGCCCGAGAAGCTCCGCGACTCCGAGTACACTCTTGAGCTGAAGCTCTTCCAGGTCGGCTGGGTCAAGTCGGACCGCTTCCGCGTGGATCACGCGTCATGAGGCCGCTTGGCCCTACGCCTTGACTCCTTCCTTCGTGGCCGCGCGTCGCGGCTCCAAGACGAAGGTCCACAAGAGCCCCCCGCCAATGGCGAGGAGCAGCATGCCCTGCGCGACGAGCGCTTCCACCGTGGGGTGCACCCCAAGGAAAGTCGCGACCGTGGACATGACCGGCAACGCCACGAGTGCAGCCAGCCACGGGACGAGCGTCGTGCTGACGAGGCGGGCTTCCTGCAGTTCCGTGATGCCTGTGCCCATGAATGCGACCGCGAGGTAGTAGAGCAGCATGCTGGTCACGATGAAGAACGGTCGCAGTGGGAGCGTGACGCCGAAGCGGTAGAACGCTACGAATGCGGCGACGAGGACGATGCTGCCGAGCACGACGCCAAGCGTCACGGCCATGCCGCTCGATGCGGCGTCGTAGAGCCCCTGGTAGAACAGCACTACCTCGAAGCCCTCGCGGAACACCGCGAGGAACGCGATGCCTACGAGCGCGTAGTTGTGGCCCGTCTTCAGGGCGCCACGCATCTTGCCCTGGATGAAGCGGTTCCACTTCGCTGTCTCGACCTTGTTGATCAGCCAGAACGAGACGTAGAACAGGACGGCGACCGCGAGGAGCGTCGTGACCCCTTCGAGGATCTCGCGGTTCCAGGGAAGCGCCGCGTACACCGCGCGCACCATGAAGAAGAGCGCGAGCGTGGCCACCACGCCCGCCCCAGCGCCCCAGTAGAGGAGCCGCGCCTTCTCCTTTTGTCCCGTGCGGATCACGTACGTGGCGAGTGCGCCTACGATGAGGATGGCCTCGAAACCTTCCCGCACGAGGATGACGAACGCGTCGAAGAACGTCTTCGCGCCGGTGGATGGGGGCGCAGCGATGGCGGAGGCGACCTTCGCCTCGACCGAATCTCCGAGACGAGCGAGTTCTGACGCGGGTGCATCGCGCTGGATGGCGCTCTTCATCTCGACGTGAAGGAGCCGCTCGATCTCGACGTTGAGAGCCGAACTCGCCGTGACGATGCGCACCTCGAGCTTGGGCGCATAGACGTCAAGGTACAGCGCGTCGATGCCGTTGAGCGCGGCTTCCTTGTCGCCGGCAGCGTAAGCCGCCACGATGGAGCCCAAGCGCTCATGCATCTCGCGCTGCGCCTGCACGAAGGACGCGGCGGATGCGTCCGTCCTCGCGAAGGCGCGGTCGAGGAACGCCATCGCTTCTGCCCGCGCTTGCTTCGCTTCTGCGATGTCACCGCTCTTGGCAGCCGCCGCGAAGCTCTCGACCTCGCGCGTGAGGCTCGCCGCGCCATCGGCGCCCAGCTTGGCATCGAGCCGTGGGCGCATCGGCTGATAGTAGAGCCACGCTTCCGCGCCCTTCGCCTCGCGCTCGGACGCGTCCTCCCAAACGGCGAGCGCCTCGTCCATCTCCTCGCGCACGCGGCTCCCGAACGCGGAGACCGTCGCTTCGCGCACGAGGAGGCGGTGCTCTTTGAACTCCGCCTCGTTGAGACCCATCTCGCCCCACAGGGCAGCGGACATGTCGAGCTCGGAGCCAAGGCGCGCGTGCAAGAGGTCGAACCACGGCCGGGCCGCGCTGGTGCTGTTTTCCACGAAGAGGGCATGCTCCATCGCGAGGAACGCGCCGTGCAGGACGCCCTTCAGGACTCCCTCGGACGCGATGTCCTGCGTCACAGAGCCGTTCTGGGCCGACGAGAAGTCGTCAAGCGCCGTGCGGATGGATGCGTCCAGCGTCCCGTTCAGAGGCGCGATGGCGGGCGCGAAGCTCGAGTCGTACGCGGCGCGCGCAACGGACGAGTCCTTCGCCGCCAGCGCATCATGCAGGGTCGCGTAGGCTTCGATCGGGGTGGCTGGTGCCGCCGCGGCGAGGGCTGGGGAAACCATCAGGAACGTCAACGCGAGGAGGGCGAGCGCTTGGCGGGATCCCATAGGGAGACCTCGGTATTTGGCTTACCTAAATCTTGGTCGATGCCCATGACTTAGGCCTGGCTAAGCATCGGGAAGCTACAGGTTGACTTGAAGATTCGCCTGCTGGCAATGGCGCGGCCCCACTCCTGCTGACAGACCGTCCAAACGAGCACCTAGAACATCAAGTGCTCAAGGTGTCAACGCACGCACCCCAAGAAGCGTATGGGGGACGTTTGGAGCCAGCCGCATGCACAAGGACACGCCCCCCACGAACCTCCGCGGCTTCCGCGACATGACCGCGATCCTCGCCTTCTGCGCCAACAAGCCGATGCACGTCTCGGGCGGCTACAAGTTCTGACGTCAGGTCCTCCGCCTGCGCAATGAGATCACTGCGATGGCGAGGGCGACTGCCGCGAGCGCGCCGACGGCGCCGATGCCCGGCGTCTTGGCATCGCCAGTCGCTGGCGTGGGCGTCGTGGCCGGCGTCGTGGTCGTCGCTCCCGTCGGGGGCGTGCTCGTCACGGTCGTCTTGTCGGTCGTCTTGTCCGTGGTCGAGCCCGAGTCCTGCGTCGTGGTGGTCGTCGTTGTGTCCGTGCTCGCCGAGCTGCTGTCGCTCGTCGAGTTCGTCGGGGTGGACGAGGCCGCCGTCGAGGACGCGATCGGCTTGACGCTGCCCATCGAGATCGTGTGCGTGCTGAAGTGCTCGGGCATCACTGAGACGCGCAGCGCGCTCTCGTTGGCGTCGAGCGTGAAGCAGCCGCCGCTGGCGGCCGAGCCCTCCAGCTCCGTGAAGTTGTCGCACTCGCGCATCGACACGCCGTCGATGGTGACGTTGAAGTCGGCCAGCGACGTCGTGAGCGTCGTACGGTCCACCGTGAAGACGAGCGCTTGGCCCTCGCCCTGACCAGACACGGTCAGGTTCACGGCGTCCGCGCTCGTGTTCGTGACGTCCACGTGGAACTCGCTCGCGTTCGCGTACAGCGTTAGGTCCTGCGCGAGCGTGTCGTTGCGCTTCACGAGCGAGATCTCGCCGAACACCTTGCCGTGCGCGACGCCCTGTGCGATGTCGAGGCGCGTGTCGGCTTCGAGGCCTTCAGGCGGGATCGCCATGAAGAACGCGGGGTTGTTATCATCGACCGCGAGCGTGATGTTGTCGCGCGTGACGTTCGCGTCGCCGACGAGCACTCCGGTCCAGTTGCCATTCGTCATGATGACGAGACCGTCGCGCTCCGTCACGTTGTAGCCTGCTTCGGGCGTGAACGAGACGTTGAACGAGCGGTTGCCGTCGCTCTTGTAAGCAAGGAGGCCACTGGGCACGTTGTGCGACTCGACGATGACGCCGTCGCCAGACGATAGCACCGTGGGGCCAGCGGTCGTGCTGAAGCTCGAGTTCGCGTTGAACTGCGGCCCAGCCTCGCTGAAGAAGCGCGCGCCGCCCACGCTGAAGTTGCGGACGCCAAGGCCAGCGTCGAAGTCAGACTTCACGAACGAGCCGTTCATGGAGCGGCCGTCGAACGAGGGGGGCGCGAAGAGCTGGTGCGCCGTGGACGCGTTACTGATATCCGCGAGCGCCGACTCGTTGAACTTGTTCCAGCCTCCGCCCAGCTGGTTGAGGTACCCCGTGAAGCTTGGCGGCGCGTGGTCCTTCGTGAAGTTCTCCCACGCGCGGAAGTCGTCCCCATGCATCGGCGGCGGCGCGTACCCTTGTGGCGGGCACCAGACCTTGCCCGCTGGCGCTGGCTGCGCGGGCGGCCACTCGCCAGGCGGCGGGGGCACGCAATCATTCTTGAACGCTTGGTCTGGCGGGACGTACATGCCGTCCTGGATCTTTGGCGGGATCATGCATGCTGGCGGCGCGCCAGTGGGCCAATCCGGCGGGAACTGGGGCTCGTTGGAGCCACAGAAGTGCGGAGGCGCGGGTGGCGCGCCGCACTTGGGGGGCTCCGTGGAGCCTGGCGGCGGGGGCGGGCAGAACTGGGTGGGTGGCGGCGCACACGGCATGAACTGGCCGGCGGCCGCGTAGTCCTCGAGCTGCTTCTCGCAAGCGCCTCCGGTGGCGGCGCCAAAGCACTTCTGCCAGCCGCCGGCCGTCTCGCGGCAATCCTGCGGCGGCTTACAGGAGTACTGGCCGCCGTCCGTCTTCGCGCAGAAGTCGGGCGGAGCGCATCCGGCGGCGCCAGCGCCGCCGAAGGCCGTGCCGCCACAATCGGGCGGGGGAGCGCACATGAGTTGTCCATTCGCGTCAGGCTGGCATGGCGGGGGCGCCATGGGCATGCCAGGCACAGGTCCGCACGGCATGGGCGTCGCGTTGCTATCAGCCGCGCCGGGGGGTGGTCCGCAGGGCGGACCGTTGGGCCCGTTGGCCATGGCGCGCTCGGGCGGCTTGCAGTTGTAGTCGGTGCCTTGCTGCGTGCACCAGGGCGGCGGCGCGCAGGCGCCTTGGCCCATCTTGTCTGCGCACTCGGGAGGCGGCGCGCAATTGAGCGAGCCATCGGCCTGCTTCTTGCAGATGTCAGGCGCGTCGGGGCGGCACGGTTGGTCGGGTGGGCAAGGCGGTGGGGGGCCGCATGGCTGCGGTGGTGCGGTGCTGTCGGGGCCCGGAGGCGCGCACTGTGGGGATTGCTGGCCTTGGCCGGGTTGCGGCGCAGTGCATTGGAAGGCGCCGTCCTCGCCCTTCTTGCAGTTTGGCGGAGGCATGCAGTTCTTGCAGTCGTCCGGCGGGCGGCAAGTGCTCGTGCCGTCCTCGCTGACTTGGCAGAACCCGGGCGCTTGACGCGGCGGCGGGCCGCAGGGTTGGCCAGGCGGGCAGTTCTGCGGCGGTTGGCAGTTCGTCGCGTTCGGGGGGCACGGAGCGTAATCGCCGCCGGGACCGGGGGGGCCGCCCGGGCGACACTCGGTCGCGTTGGGCGGACACTGCGGCGGGCCACCGGGGCCACTGGGCTGGGGTTGGCAGTCCGTGGCGTTGGGAGGACAGGGAGGCATGGTGCCGCCGTAGTTGCCAGACCCGTTTGGGGGTTGGGTGCAGTTCGTCGCGTTCGGAGGGCACGGGGGATACTCGCCGCCCTGGCCGGGTGGGCCGCCTGGGCGACAATCGGTCGCGTTGGGCGGACACTGTGGCTGGCCACCGGGGCCACTGGGCTGGGGTTGGCAATTAGTGGCGTTGGGGGGGCAGGGAGGCATTGTGCCGCCATAGTTGCCCGACCCACCGGGGGATTGAGTGCAGTCTGTCGCGTTTGGCGGGCACGGGGGCGCACCGCCAGCGACGCAGTTGCCTTGAGCGTCGCGGGCTTGGCCCTGGGCGCACCCGTTGGGGTCACCATTTGGCGTCACGCAGCGGCCCGTGTTGTCGCGCTGAGTGTTGGGGGGGCACGAGTTGCCATCGGTGGGTTGGACGCAGCGTCCTTGTGCGTCACGCACTTGACCATCGTTGCATGAAGGCGCGCCGCCAGACTGCGTCGTGCACATGCCGTGATCGTCACGCGCTTGGCCCTCGGGACACGCGCCTCCCGTGTTGTTGCTAGGAAGAGTGCCCTGACACGGAGGCTGCGCGCCTCCCGGGCAACTCTGTTGCTGTTGTTGCTGCTGGTTTGGGACGCACGCGCCGTTCTCAGGGTGCTGGTCCTGGGGACACGTCAACTGCTGTTGCTGTTGTTGCTGCTGGTTTGGGACGCACGCGCCGTTCTCAGGGTGCTGGTCCTGCGGACACGTCAACTGCTGTTGCTGTTGTTGCTGCTGGTTTGGGACG
>Ga0265292_1001569_pt1 | contig 19560 bp, 25 predicted proteins | sample Munlanlewell296A_FD_189080 | JGI IMG/M metagenome (GOLD analysis project Ga0265292, IMG submission 189080) | Leachate microbial communities from a municipal landfill in Southern Ontario, Canada - Leachate well 296A | ecosystem: Engineered > Solid waste > Landfill > Unclassified | place: Canada... | reverse complement strand
CGCCAGCGCCGCATGATCGGTATGGGTGGCAAGTCCCGTCGCCAGAAGCAAAGTCCAAAGCGGTAAATCTCACCTTTCGTGGTATAATACACTTGTTATTAATTTAAGGATAAAATTATGCCAGAAGCCACAAAAGTTGCATTAACACCACAATTTGTCGAGAAACAAATTCAATTAGCCGCAGCAACAGTAGATAGATTTTCTGCCCATAGCGTAGGTGAGATTATTACTAGAGCCATGGGAGAATTTGATGGCGATCCACAACAAGCAGAAAAAGTAGCTCAATCACTAGTTAATCAAAAAGTCTTTGAACCATCAGCCGATTGTCCCGATCCTTTATCTCTTGCCGAAGCAGTTGTGGGTAGATATCAGCAGTACGGCGAAAGTTTGCAGCCACAAGAAAAACCACTTTAAAAACTTCCACCTCGGGGGCGGGACACTCTCCTTGTTAACCATTGACTAATTAGTTAACCTATGTTAACCTATATTAGTTATGTTAACACAATATCTTTCCACTACTCAGTTAGCCAAACTGTTGAATCTTAGCCGCATTGCGGTTTATAAGAAAATTAAATCCGGTCAAATTAAGGCTGTTAAAATCGGCCGGAATTTTTTTGTAGAACAATCCCTTTTACCGGAAATTAGCGGCCAAACCCTTGATCTTTCTCAAAAAAAGCTCATTGATGAATCAGTAACCAAAACCGTTAAAGAATATGGTGAAACCTTAAAGTTATTAGGTAAAGAATAATGAAGATGCTTTCCCTTGCCGAAGTCGAATATGTGGCTTTTCGCCTGGCCAAAACGATGATGACGTGGGATGAGCCGATCCCTCATTTTGGCAGCCGGTTTCCTAATATTTTAGAAAGCTGTTTGCTTGTCCCATTTCAAACCTACGCCCAGGAAATCTTTTATAAGGGTATTATTAAAAAAGCCGCCATTCTTTTTTACTTGATGATAAAAAATCATCCCTTTCAAAACGGCAACAAACGGATTGCCATGACGACCTTGTTTTACTTTCTTTACAAAAACAAGAAATGGCTTAAAGTTGACAATCAGGAGCTTTACAATTTTGCCAAATGGGTGGCCGAAAGTAACCCCAAGTTAAAAGCCGAAACCGTCTCGGCGATTGAAAAATTCCTCAAGACTTATTTAGTAACCAATCACACCTCTAAGGTGTGATAAAGGTGTGATAGAGATTTACAGCACCCGGCTTTGTTTTTCTGTCTGCTTCGCCGCCGGTAAAATATAGATTTCCCGGTCCATTCCATCTATTCCCACCAGTTCACCCTCGCCTTGCAGAATTCTTTCCAGCGGCAAACAGTTCCGACACCCGCCACGCGGGCATTTAAACCGCTTTAGTTGTCTGGCTAACTTCATTTCCTTGGCAATTTTTAAAATTTTTTCCTCAGCCTTGTCCAAATCTTTTAACTTTTGCTCCACCGGTTTGCTGTCCCGGTCAATATACCAGTAGCTGACTTTTTTTACCGGCCTATCCTGGGTATGGCTGACTAGAAGGTAGTAGATTGGCAGCTGTAAGGAATCCTCCTTTTCCTCATTTTTCCCGGTTTTGAAATCAATAATATGGACGCTATTGGTCGGTTGATCATACTCCAGCCAGTCAATCTTGCCGCAAAGAATAATATTCTCTTTTTCCGATAGCCAGTAATAGGGAAGTTCCATCTGGATTTTCACTGCCAGATTTTTTAACGGCCCCGGGTTTCTTTCCACCCTCCCCAGCATTTCCTTGCCTCTTTCTTTATATCTAACCTCTTCTTCCTTAGTTAAAAATCCGCCCTTTTTGCCCTTAACTTTTTCCCAAGCCTGGTTAAACTTTGCCAGTAACGGCTCTGTCAATCTCCGGTCCACTGTTAAAACCGACAAACTTTCAATTACCTCATGGACTGTTTGGCCTAAAGACAAAGGCGGACTGACAATCGCCATCTTTTTTCTGGTCAGAGGATTTTTATAAACGTTCTTCAAAAAATACGCCCGCGGACAGTTAAGCCAGTCGGAAATAGACGAATGCGACACCCACACCGCGCTGTATTTATCTTTTGCCATAATTTCCTACCAACATTGCCTGGCTTAAAATATGCCCGTTCATGGCGGCAAGCAACTCCTGTTTTCCCGCGTTGGCTGTTAAATCTAGTTTCGTGTCCAGAGCGTAAACCTTAAACTGGTAGCGGTGGGTTCCTGAAGGCGGGCAAGGTCCGCCATACTCATTTTTGCCAAAATCATTTTTGCCCGCCACTGCCCCGGCCGGTAGCGAATTTTCTTTAATCTGTGCCGTTTCCGCTCCAATATTCCAGATCACCCAATGGACAAAATCCCCGCTGGGCGCGTCCGGGTCATCCACGATTAAACTTAAACTTTTGGCCTCTTTTGGTACTCCGCTGATATTTAGCTCCGGATTAACATTCTCGCCGTCGCAGGTAAACTTGCCCGGCAGCGCCTGGTTATTGCTAAAAACACTGGTTAACTGCATTAAATTTTCCTCCCTTTTTAACCATAATACACCTAATCCCAAGCTTACAATTAAGATTAATATCACTACTGCCAGCCGTTTCATGATATCTATTATATAATTTTTCTATGGCTAATATTTGGCAATCATTACCTAAGCCTATCTTTTGTCTGGCGCCCATGTTTGGCGCGACCGACTCGGCTTTCCGTCAGCTCCTTAGTGCCATCGGCAAACCGGACTTAATGTTCACCGAATTTATTAATGTTCAGCAGATTTTTTCTCCGGAAACAAAAGCCATTGCCCAGCTTTTAAGTTATTATCCGGTTGAACAGCCGTTGATTGCTCAAATTTGGGGTTTAGACCCGGAATTATTTGAAGCCGCCGCTGATTTTATTGTTCGCGCCGGTTTTCAGGGGATTGATCTTAACTTTGGTTGTCCCCAAAAAGCCGTCGTTAAAAAAGGCAGCGGTGCCGCCCTGATTGACAATCTCGACTTGGCCGGAAAAATTATTAAAGCCACCCTTAAAGGCGCCCGCGGCCGCTTGCCGGTTTCAATTAAAACCCGCCTGGGCTATAAAACGATTAATACCAAACCCTGGTTTAAATTTTTATTAAATTTTAACTTAGTGGCGATCACTGTCCATTGCCGCACTGCCAAGGAAATGTCCGTCGGTCCGGCTCATTGGGACGAGATAGCCAAAATTGTTAACTTAAAAAATAAACATAATCCTAAAACTTTAATTATTGGTAACGGCGATATTTTTACCCGCGCTATTGCTTATCAAAGAATTAAGGAAACTAAAATTGACGGCGTCATGATCGGCCGGGGAGTTTTTAAAAATCCCTGGATATTTAATTCCGTTCCGGAACGGCATTATTCCCAGGCTGAAAAAATTGCCGCCTGGAAGCGCCATTTAGCCATTTATCGTCAAACTTGGGGGAAAACAAAACCAATTCATCCACTTAAGCGTTTTCTTAAAGTTTACCTCAAAGGCTTTAAGGGCGCCTTAACCATGCGCACCGGCCTGATGAACTCTTTATGAAAAAAATTATCTTAGTTTTATTTTTGCTTATTTTAGGCTTAACCGCTGTGGAGTTTTTCTCCCCGCCGCCGGTTCATTCGCCCACCTTAGTTTCTCCCTCGCCTTCGCCTGCCCCGGTTTTAACCCAGTTTGGTGACTATCGTTATGCCTGGGTTAAGTTGGAAAACTTAACCAACTTAAAACTCTTACCCAACCATGATACCCAGGCTTCCTCAGAAGATTTAGCTAAGACTAATCACTGCCAAGTTCTGGTCAATGGTAATTTTTATGACGAAAACGACCGGCCCTTAGGCTGGTTAGTCAGCCAAGGCCAGACTTTATCAAAACCCATTGCCAGCAGTTTATTCAACGGCTTTTTATCACTTTCCACCTCACTTTCCACCTCTAAGGTGGAAAGTAGAATTAGTTCATCATTTCCTCAAGGTTTGGTGAATCTTGGCCTGCAATCCGGACCGTTATTGATTTTAGATTCGAAGCCTTTGCTTTTAAAAATTAGTAACGACCAGCCCCGCCGCCGGGTCATTGTTGCTTTAAATAATCAAAGTGAGCTGATTTTTCTGGTTTTAGTCGGAGCTGACTCCCTTTTTAGCGGGCCGTTATTAGCGGACACGCCCAAGTTAGTGGCCGCCTTAGGTCAGGCCATTGGTCAAAACTTAATTGCCGCGCTTAACTTAGACGGCGGCTCAGCCTCAGCCTTTCACACTGACACGATCCACTTAAGCGAGTATGCCTACATCGGCAGTTTTTTTTGCTATAATTAATTATATGAAAAAATTCTTGAGCCTAGTTGGCATCATTGTTGTTTTAACCGCCATCTGTTTATTAATTCCCTGGGAGCATGTCAACTGGGGGAAAATTTCCATTATGCCGGCTGCCACTATTACCGTTACCGGCGAAGCTAAAAAAGACGAACTGCCTCAAATTGCCCGCTTTTCTGCTTCCGTTACCGTCACCAACGCCGATAAGCAAACCGCCATTAATGAAGTGAATAGCTCTATGGAAAAAATTATTAAATCAGTTAAAGATTTTGGTATTGATACCCAAGATATCCAGACGCAACAAGTCTCGGTTTATCAAACCAAAGACAATATTGAAATCATGATTTACCCGCCCAGACCATCAGCGAAAGATGTCTGGCAGGCGTCTAACTCCATCAGTATTACTTTAAGAGATATTGCCAAAGCTTCTGATTTGGCTGATTTGTTAGCGGCCAGCGGCGCTACCAATGTTTCTGGCCCGAATTATTCTTTAGACGATACCACCCAGGCCCAAGCCGATCTCTTAGCCAAGGCGATTGCTAATGCCCGGGAAAAAGCCGGAAAAATCGCCGCCGCTTCCCGGCGGAAATTAGGCGAAGTGATTACTGTCAGCGAAGGTTCTTCCGGCTATCCCGGACCGCTTTTTGCCGGCGGGGGAATGATGGCCGAAAAAAGCGTTCCGACTCCGGTTGAGCCCGGCACAGAAACCGTTTATAAGTCCGTCACCGTCACCTTTGAACTGAAATGACGCCGGTCATTCTCGAAGAGATTAAAAAAGAATTTTCCGCCATTATCAAGGATAACCTGATAGGAATCTATCTTCACGGTTCTCTGGCAATGGGCGGTTTTAACCCGGAATCCAGTGATATTGATTTTCTGGTGGTAGTCAAGGAGAAATTGTCCCTAAAAATCAAGAAAAAGTTGATTGATTGGACTTTACAGTCGGCGAAACAGTCACCTGAAAACCGTTTGGAATACAGTGTTCTTACCCTGGGGCAGGTCAGAAATTTTCAGTACCCAACCCCATTTGAATTACACTACTCCAATGACTGGCAGGAAAAATATCGCCGCGGCGATTTTGACTGGGCCAAGCAAAATTTTGATCCGGATTTAGCCGCTCACTTTGTTATTACCAAAAAGCGAGGCGTAGTTTTAAGCGGTAAACCAATCAATGAAATCTTTCCGGCAATCCCTGAAAAATATTATTTTGACTCGATTATTAAAGATTTCCGCTGGAGTGAAGATAAAATTATAAAAGGACCGGATAGTGGGATGTGCCGTGTACCTGTTTATGGAGTGTTAAATTTTTGTCGGGTGTTGGCTTATTTACAAGACAAATTAATTACTTCAAAAGTAGAAGGCGGGCAGTGGGGTTTAATTAATCTGCCTGAAAAATACCATAAGATTATTCACGAGGCGTTAAAAGAGTATAGTAAAGTTGGATCGGCCCAACCAATCGATGCCGCCTTGCTTAAACAATTGTTAAAACTTTCTATTTACTCCCTACAGTTTTTGGACTTAGCATAACCGCTGGCTTCCGCTTCTTCTTTAGAGCAAAACCACTCTTCGCCCATATCTTTTTCAATCACCGTAAAATTATATTGGGCGCAGCCCGGGTAGTAGTAAATTTTTCTTCCTCTGGCATTATCATCAATATTGCCCTTAATATTGCATTGAGGTTTTTCCTTATTTTCCGTTTGCCGGCATTGCTCGCTCCAGATTCCTATGGCTTTTTCCCGCGCTAGGGCTTGAGCGGCTTTTAAATTTTTTCTTTGGGAAGTCACATCGCTGTGGTATTTGGCCCACCCTGATTCGATCATTTTTTGGTTTACCAATTCCTCCCCCGCATAAACTAAAGCCATCGGCCTGGCTTTTAAGTCCATGATTTTTTCTTTTATTTGCACTCTTTGGCCCCTGACTAATTTTTCCAGTGTTTGTTTCGCCTCTTGTCCGCCGCAAAAATTCAATTCCGGCGCGTCCGCGCTTCTTAATCTGATTTTGGCATTGCCTTCCAGCACTAAAGTGTCGCCGTCAATCACCCCCTCAACTTTATAGCCTTCATGACTGGTTTTATTGTTTTGCCACTGCCACCAATTCAATCCTAGTGAAACGCTTAAAATTAGTCCGATGATAATCTTCCAGATTTTTACCAACTGCCTCCTCCGCCGCCGCCAAAACCGCCGCCCGATGAACCGCCGGAAAAGCCCGACCCTCCCGACCAGCTGGAAGAACCGCTCCATTTTGTCCCGCCGGGCGCGCTGACGATTGCCGAAGTGCTGTTACTGGAAAAGTTAGTTAGCTGGTTGGCAAAATTTATCGTTGTAAATCCCTGGAAATAATCCGGCGGTGTTGCTCCTAAATCTTTCATGTCTTTAGCTAGCCGGTTAACCACCCCTAAAGCAATTGCCAACGGCAGCATTTCCCCTAAAAATAAATTCTTTTCCGCGATTTCTTCCCGCCATTTGCCTTTGCCTAAATACCATTTCAGGCCCTCAGTTTGCCGTAGCAGCGAAAATCCCCAGGCGGTCCTGGCCGGCATATTTTTCACTAAAATTACTATCGGCACTAAACTTAAAAAATAAATTCCCAAAGGTCCGGTATTTTCCGTTAAAATCACAAAATTGATTACCCCGATAAAGCCGGCGGCTAGGGATAAGAAAGCAATCAACCCCCACTTAAGTTTTACCGCTTGGGGGATGCCCGCAAATATTTTTTCATCGGCTAAATACTGATATATTTTTTTCCTGAATTCTTCCAAATGCTGGTAAAACTTATTTTTTAATTCCGAAAGTTTTACTTCATTTTTATTGCCGAAAATCTTTTCCAGCAGATATTTTTGGTAACTTCTTAAGTTTTTTGTATCTTTAGCTTGTTTGGTTAAAATATAATCAGTCTCTTTACCTAAAAATCTTTTCTTCTCTGTTCTTTTAATAATTAAAAATCCTAAGCGTCCCAGTTCGACTATCTCTGCCACCACGTCTTTGGTGTCCACCTTCTGGTCTAAAATCGTACCCGCTTCGCTCGGAGTCAGATTATCAATCGGCGCGTAAACGCTCGGTAAAAATTTATGCTCAAATAAAGCCACTGTTTTGGTGGTTTTACCTTTTACATACAAATTGTCAGTGGTATAGCGCTTGTCCCGGCCTTTATAAAGCCAAAAACCAAACATCACTAACACCGGCAGCAAGGCAGCCGGATAGCCCCAGTTATCTTTAATTAAATTAACTTTTTCTTGAACCGCCGTTGGGAAAATCAGCTGGTTATTGTTGTTTAAGGCCACGACGATCGTTAAATCATCGCCCCAAGTAATTGGCTGATCGCTGACAAAATTAGCCTGGGTTAAGTTAAACCAACCCGGTCCGTTAAAATTCTCTACCTGCTTAATTAAGGCGAACCGGGAGATGACTTCGGCCGTGGCCGTGGCAATCGTGGTATCCCATTCGCCGCCGGTGACATTCCAATAGACTTCGTCGTACCCGTCGTAGCGCTGGAGCGCGTCATTGACGTTATATTTAATCTTGTAGATTTTTTTACCGATTAAAGTTTTATTCGGGTCGCCGATCTTAATTTTAATACTTTGTCCTTCCCGGCTGGTTTCATAAATATACGGCTGATTAGTTTCGTCAGTAACGGTCAGCACTTTCAGGTCGGCCTTAATCGTTTTAGCGTTGGTCGAATAAATCACCGGAATAATCCGGAAGATGCCGTGCTTGGCAATATTAAAATTCGCTTCAATCGTTTCCGTGACTGTCAGGGAAGTGTCCTGGTTAACTTCAATCCGGTTGTGGAAATTATTAATTGTGTAATCCACCGCCCAAGCTATTTTTGCCGGAAAAAATAACCAAATCAATATGCCGATTATAAGTTTTTTCATCTTATTGTTTCAACGCTATGGTGAAAAAATCCGTAAGGGTCTGCGGGCGGCTTAAGGCCATCAAGTACGGTTTTACTCAACGCGCGCGAATTTTTTTCTGCCCTGTCTTTAATTGAAGAAATAGATTCGTAATCCATAATCAGTTTATTTCCTTCAAAAAATTTCTAATACTTTTGTCTGGATTCTTTATTTGATGTTCCCAGTAACGCAAAACCGCCCAGCCATTTTTTCGTAAATAAGTGGTGGTTTTTCTGTCTCGCCTACGATTGCTTTCTATTTTCTCTCGCCAAAAATCGTTTTTTAGCAAATGTTTCCAACGAGGATAATACCAGCCGTGCCAGAAGTTACTATCGAGAAAAACACAAACCTTGTCTTTCTGAAAAACTATATCCGGTTTGCCTTTGATTGAAGCGACGTTTGTTTGGAATTTTTTGCGAGTAGCCTTTCGCAAAGAAGCGATAAATTCTTGCTCGAATTTTGTATCTCTGGAACGGATTTTTGACATCAACTCCGACCGCTTTTTAGTCGGGAGCAAGTCGTCACTCCGTTCTTTTTTGAAATTTCGATTTAGATAATTTTTCGTCTTTTTCATAAAAGTCCAGCGTCAAAAATGTCGGAAGCTTTGACGCCGGGCTTAACGAGAGCAAATTTCGCGTTCAAAAGTTTTTTCCACTGTTTCAGACGATCTTTTTCCAGCTTGTTACTTCGCCAATAATAAGCTAGAGTTTTGGCGTCCATCTCCTCGATATTCTTTTCAATCGCTTTTGCTCTAGAGTATAAGCGATAAGCTAACCGCGGGAACAAAACGCTTTTACCCTTAATCTTTAATTTAATTTGTCCACCCGCGGTGAATAAATCTCGCAAGTTAGCTGATACGGCGTTGTATTCAGCGATAAGATAAGCGGCCGCCCGCTCAAATTTCGTATTACTATTGCCAAACATCTCAGGAAAAAGAATCATCGCCTCGACGACAAAGTTTTCTTTTTCCTTGTCGCTTAAACTCCTGAATGGTTTAATAATCGGGCTAACTCCCTTGTCGTCCCCGTCTTGATCTATCCACCACAACTCCTCACCCTCTTTTAATTGCGATCGGTAATATTCTTTGATTATCTGTATAGTGTTAGCGTCTTTTCTCAAGGTGTCGTAGCCAACGCCGATTTTGTCGAAAATGGATTTACCAAACGGCAAGTCCATATTTATTCTGTACCGTGGGGAATGGGTAACGCTAACTTCGGGCAAACATTCTTGATAAAGACGGTAGCGAATATCCAATTTACCGCCAAATTTTCCAAACATGATGTAAATTCTTTCAACATCTTTAATTCTTGAAGATTCAAGAACGCTATTTCCAGTTGAGGTCCAATGATCGTTAGCTGTCATTTTAACCTCAACCCCGAAATATTTATTTGCGATAATATCGGGGAAGGCGTGCGTTCCCGTTTGCTTAACCGTTCCCTCAAAAGTCGTGCCTTTTGCCGCTTCGCGCGTTTGTTCAAAAACAATCGTCTCGAAATAAATCGGCGAGATGTTTTGTTTGTCGCCCAAAAAAGCGAGTATTAACTTTCTTGACTTTTCAAGTAAGACGATAAAATCTTTTTCTTTGGCTTTAGGTTTCGCGACGTAAATCATAGTTATTTCAAATATTTATCTAAAAAATTTTCAACCGCTTTGGCGACATACCAAGCTAAAACCGGCGGCACGGCGTTGCCAATTTGTTTATAAGCCGAAGAAGTTGAAGGATAGAAAATAAAATCATCGGGGAATGATTGAATTCGTGCCGCTTCTCTCGCCGACAACCTTCTTTTTTCGTTCCAATGATATTCTATGTTGCCGTGATGTTCGGTTCGCATTGTTGGTCCAGGCTTGTCCGCCGATACGACGGAATTTCCTTGCCCCTTGTTTTTTTTCGCTTTTGACCAGTAATGGTTGGCTACTTTCCCTTCTTCGGCTTTCTCTAAATCGCCAATTGCTTGTTTTAAACTAATCCAATTTTTCTCATCTAAAATCGGTTTTGGGTGTTCAAAAACCGGTAGTTTGTCTTTTCTCGTTCCGACGATAATAACTCTTTCCCTAGTTTGTGGTACTCCATAATCGGCGGCCGTGAGCAGTTTATAAACAACATGGTAACCTAATTTTTCAAAATCCTTAATAATCGTTTGTATTGCTTCGCCGCCGTTTATTGTGAGAAGTCCTCGGACGTTTTCGGCGACAAATAAAACTGGTTTTGTTCTTTTAATAACTTCTGCCATGCTCTGATAAAGCAAACCGCGAGTGCCGTTAAACCCTTTTCTCTTACCGGCATGGCTGAAATCTTGGCAAGGAAATCCACCCAAAACTACGTCAGCCCTTTCTGGAATGGGTTGATCAAATAATTTTGTCGAATATTTTCCGCTAAGTATTTGGGTGATATCGCCACAAACAACATCTCGTTTGAAGTAATTAGCGAAAGTCTGACATGACGATTCATCTATGTCATTAGCCCAAATAACTTCAAAATCATTCTTCGGGTACTTTTTTTTCAAAAAGTCAAAACCGCCGACAAAGCCCAAATCTAAACCCCCGCAACCTGAAAATAGGGAAATTACGGAAAAACGTCTCCTCGTTTCTCTTTGATTGATAGCTGGCGGCGGATAATTGCCATAAGGAGACGAGGATTCCCGAACGATAAAAGGCTCGCTTTTCTTTTCGCTGTATTTATATTTTCCCCGTGGGAGAATTTTATTACTCCTTTTCCTCTTTTTTCCTATTTTTGCGTTCATTATGATATTTTTTTCTTTCAGGCTATAAAAACTAGAATTCGTAACTATTACATGGTCTAAAACCTCGATACCCAATATTTTACCCGCTTCTACCAATCGCCTTGTTAATACTAAATCATCTTCCGACGGCTCGGGATGGCCCGATGGATGATTGTGCGCGAATATGACTGACGCCGCTTTGTTTTTGATGGCTTCCGCGAACACTTCGCGTGGGTGAACAATACTGGAATTGAGCGTGCCGATTGAAACTTCAGCAATTGAGCAGTTCCTGCTGTCCAAGGCGATGACGTAAAAATGTTCTTTATGATAATCTTTGAGCTTGTTTTTGACAAACCTATAGACTTTTTCGGGATCAGTGAGCTCTTTGCTTTTGTAAGATGGGGCTTGAGTAGAAAGCCGACGGCCAATTTCAAATACGGCTTTTATCTGCGTGGCCTTAGCAAGCCCGATGCCCTTAATTGAGGACAATTCCTCAATGCTGGCATCTGCCAATTTTTGTAAACTGCCAAATTGCGCTAGTAGTTTTTGCGCCATGACCGCGACCGATTCACCAGCGATGCCACGGCCCAAAATGAGCTGTAATAATTCTTGAGCTGAGAGTGCCTGCTCACCAAACTTAACCAACCGCTCGCGCGGGCGTTCCTCTTTGGGTAAATCGTGAATAGTAAATAATTTACTCATGGTTTTATTTAATCAAATAATCAACCCCGACTTTTAACGCCTTAGCGATCCTTGTTAGCGTCTCGATTGTAGGATTTGGATTCGAGCCAGATTCAACCGTAACAACAGTATTAAGCGACAAATCCGCCAGTTTGGACAGGCGATCTTGGGAAATACCCTTGTCCTGCCTGATTTTCTTCAAGTTTTTGGCTATTTTTGAACCCTGATTTTTTGACATAGATTTTAGGAAGATATACCATTATATTGTATATGTTAAAAAGTATCCTTCGGCTTTCATCAATTACAATGATAACAAATTTCAAAATACTTGTCCAAACAAAAGGGAGTTCCTTGTTGCCGCCCGCGCGTGTGAGAACTGGGGGAGGGGGGAATTTTGGCCTGCCTGTTTCGCTCCGCGGGAGCGATGGGGCGGGGCTTGGGCCTATCAGAGTAAGAGTTGTTGCTCAAAATAGGTTCGAGCTTCGTTCAGTAATTGCGACTTTAGATTGATATAACAACTTAAAGTCGGGGTGGGCGGATTCGAACCGCCGATCTCTTGTACCCCATACAAGCGCTCTACCAACTGAGCCACACCCCGATTTTCAATGTCTTTATTTTAACACAGCTTTTTCTCCTTGACACTTTCGGTAAATCTTTGTTTAATGAAATCTATGACCGACAACCCCAAAACCGATAATCCGAAACTTCAGGCAATTAAAGTGGCAATGGAGCAGATCGAAAAACAATATGGCGTCGGCGCGATTATGAAATTAGGCGACAAAAAACATCAGGAAGTTGCCTCCATTTCCACCGGTTCAATTGCTTTGGATATTGCTTTAGGCGTTGGCGGTCTGCCCCGCGGCCGCATCAGTGAAATTTTCGGTCCGGAAGCTTCCGGCAAAACCACCCTCTGTCTCCACGTTATTGCCGAAGCCCAAAAAGCCGGCGGCACGGCCGCGTTTATTGATGCCGAGCATGCCCTTGATCCTCAGCGGGCTGAAGCCATTGGGGTTAAGTTAGATGATTTATTAATTTCCCAGCCCGATACCGGCGAACAAGCTTTAGAAATAACCGAAACCTTAATCCGCTCCGGCGCGATTGATGTTATCGTGATTGACTCGGTGGCCGCCTTAGTTCCCAAAGCCGAAATCGAAGGCGAAATGGGCGACGCCATTATCGGTCTTCAGGCCCGGCTGATGAGTCAGGCCATGAGAAAGTTAACCAGCGCCATTGCCAAATCCAAGGCCGTGATTATTTTTACCAATCAAATCCGCATGAAGATCGGCGTCATGTTTGGCAACCCGGAAACCACTCCCGGCGGCAAAGCCTTAAAATTTTATGCTTCCACCCGCCTGGACTGCCGTAAAATCGGCAACATCCAGGATGGCGATGTGATTATCGGCTCCCGCCACCGGATTAAAGTCGTCAAAAACAAAGTTGCCCCGCCGTTTCGTCAGGCCGAACTCGACATTCTCAACGAAGGCGGTATTTCCCGGATTGGCGGTTTGATCGACTTGGCCGTGGAATACAATATTATTATTAAGTCCGGCAGTTTCTATAAATACAACAACGAGGTTTTAGGCCAAGGTAAAGAATCAGTCAGGTTTAACTTGGATGATAATCCCAAGCTGGCCAAAGCGATTGAAGCTGAAGTTTGGAAACACTTTAAAGCTGAAGAAACGCCGTCCGAAAAGCGCCGTCGCGGCCGGCCGGCCAAAGAATAATGGCGCTCGTCAGCACTTTTGATTACCTCACCGCTAAAGCCTTAAGATTATTATCTTACCGTCCCCGGAGTATTCGGGAGATTACCCAACGGTTAACTAAAACCAACGCCGACACTCACACCATTAATCGGGTCATTAATAATTTAATTGACCAAAATCTGCTTAACGATCAGGAGTTTGCCCGCTGGTGGGTTGACCAAAGAATTAAGTTCCGTCCCCGGGGCAACTATGCTTTAACCCAGGAACTAGCGCAAAAAGGCATTGATAGGGAGATTATCAATTCAGTTTTGTTGTCTTTTGACGCCGAGCTGGAACTGGCCAAAAAACTGCCCGAGTCAAAGCGCTCTTCCCGGGGCTTTTCTTTCTCCGTCATTGACGCTTTACATGCCAAAGAGTAAAATAGCCTTAGTTGATAAATGGTTATTAGAAGAAAAATGTTATTAAAATTAAGACAACTTAGTCAATCTTCAGCCGCTCCTTTAATGGAGTAGTCCGCCGGCTGGCGGACCATTTATCTTCCAAAGAAAGGTTTATATGTCATTTTTTAAGCGTATTACGCAAATTATTAGTGGTGGCAAAGCAACTGTTACCGTTAAAGCTAAGATTGTGCCGGCGGCTAAAAAGCCGGCCGTTCCGGTCGTTGACCAATCCCAACTTGCCGCCGCGCAATCCCAAGCCCAAACGCAGGCCAGAGAGTTAATTATCGAAGCTAAAGATCAGGCTTTTCAATTAAAGCGTCAGGCCGATGCCCAAGCCCAAAACATTATCCGGGAAGCCCAGGACTTAAAAGAAAAATCAGTCCGTCAACTGGCGGAAGTCGATCACCGTTTAGGCGCGATTGAACAGCGGGAAAAATCTACTGCCGGTCAGGAAAAACATTTACAGTTAGAGTTAACCAAAATCGAAACCATCAAAAAACAGCAGTTAGATAAACTGGAAACTATTGCCAAATTAAGCCAGAGTGAAGCCCATGATTTAATTTTAAAATTGTATCAACGCCGCATGGCCCGGGAAGCGGCGGAGATTATTAAAGATGCCGAAACCACTGCCAAAGCCGTAGCCGAAACCAAAGCCAAGGAGATTTTAGTCGAAGCTATGCGTCATGGGGCGACCGATTACGTTGCCGAATACACGGTTTCCTTAGTCAAAGTAGCTGACGAAGACATGAAAGGCCGGGTAATCGGCCGGGAAGGCCGGAATATCCGCACGCTGGAAAAAGTTACCGGCGTGGAAGTGGACTTAGACGAGCCGGGAGTGATCCGCCTTTCTTGTTTTGATCCGGTTCGCCGGGAAATTGCCCGGGTCACTCTGGAAAAACTTATGGCTGACGGCCGGATTCAGCCGTCTAGAATCGAAGAAATATTGTCTCAGACTAAAAAAGATATTAGCCGGATTATCCGTCAGGAAGGCGAAAAACTTTGTCATGCCATTAAAGTTTTTAATCTGCCGATTGAAATCATGGATATGCTCGGCCGGTTCAAATATCGCTTTTCCTATGGCCAAAACATGATCGCCCACACCTTGGAGGAAACTAAAATTGGCTTAAAGCTGGCCTATGAGGTCGGCGCCGATCCCAACATTGTCCGCTTAGGCTGTTTACTCCACGATATTGGCAAGGTCATTGACGAAGAAGAGGGGACGCACGTTGAGCTGGGCGTCAAATTTCTAAAACAATATCGTATTCCCCAGGCCGTGATTAACTGTGTCGCCGAACATCATGAGGACAAACCCTTTTCTTCGCTGGAATCCACTTTAACTTACATCGCCGATGCCATTTCCGGGTCTAGGCCGGGCGCCCGTTATGCTGACCATGAAGGTTATTTAAAGCGCATGACTCAGCTGGAAGAAATTGCCGCCTCATTTGAAGGCGTGGAATCTGCCTATGCCCTTCAGGCCGGCAGGGAAGTTAGGGTTATTGTTAAACCCCAGGTTTTAACCGATGACCAGAGCGTCAAGTTAGGCAGCGACATCCGGGATAAAATCAAAGAACAAGTCCAGAACTTCCCCGGTCAAATTAAAGTGACTGTTATTCGGGAAATGCGCTCAGAAGCGATTGCCGGTTAATTTAATCAATTAAATTGGCACTTGATTTAGGTTGATACATCCGCTATATTTATTCTGTTATGACAAAAACAGAAATTTTGGAAATCATTGCCAAAAAAGCCCACCTGACTAAAAAAGCCGCCGCTGAAGCCATTGACGCTTTTTTAGATGAGATTATCCGCCAGATCGATAAAGGTGAGAAAGTCGTTCTTTCCGGTTTTGGCACCTTCAAAATAAGCAAAGTTAAAGATAAAAAAGGCCGCAATCCCCAAACCGGCGCTGATTTAATGATCAAAGGCCATCGCGTCGTTCGCTTCTTAGTCGGTAAAACCCTCAAAAGATTGGTAAAAAAGTAATTTCTTCTCCAAATATAACTTTTATGATTTTTATAACAGTTATAACTGTTATTCTTTCCTGTTATAATTTTCCTCATGAGAAAGTTTTTAGCGTACTTTCATATGGCTTTTTCCGACGCCTTAGTTTACCGGGCCACCGGTTTTATCTGGATGTTAAATGATTTGGGCCCGGCTCTTGTCATGATTATTTTTTGGGCCGCCGCTTTTCAAACTAAAGAAACTATTTCCGGCTACACTCTTTCTTCCATTTCCTTATATTATTTTGGCGTGATGATGATCAATAGTTTAATTTCTACCCATCCTCATTATTTTTTATCAGAAGAGATCCGCTCCGGCGCTTTTTCTAACTACTTGGTCAAGCCAATTAAGCTGGCTGTTTATAAATTAGCCAGCGCTCTTTCCTGGCGGGCGGTCCGGGTGATATTTTTTATTCCCTTAATCTTAATTTTATGGCAGGTATTTCCGGCCCAGTCAACCCACCTATCTTTTAGTCTGATTACCTTAGTTTTATTTATTTTTAGCTTATCTTTGTCTTTATTAATTAACTTTTTTATCAAAATGATTTTAGGTTTAACGACGATTTGGTTTACCGAGGCCGGCTGGTTGTTTTTAAGTTTCAATATTATCGCCAGTCTTTTTAGCGGCGACATGATTCCCTTAGATCTTTTGCCTTCCGGTCTGGTGGCAGTTAATAACTTCCTACCTTTTAAATACCTGGTTTATTTCCCCCTATCGCTAATTTTAAATAAAATCAGCACCGCCAAAGAATTATTTCTCGGTTTAACCATCGAGTTTTTCTGGGTAATCTTTTTTTACATCCTTTATCGTCTGGTTTTGCACCGCGGCATCAAAAATTACTGCGCTTACGGCGGTTAAATATGAAACGTTATTTTAAACTTTACCTGGCCTTTTTCAAAAACTGCCTGATTCGGGAAATGGAATTCAGGAGCCACTTTATCCTGCAGAATTTTATTTCTTTAGCTTGGGCCGGCGTCGTCATGATTACTTTTTTCTTTATTTATCAACAGGTGAGTGTGGTTAATGGTTGGACTTTAGAAATGATGCTTTTGTTAACCGCGATTTATTTTCTGGTTGACCGGATTTTTGACTCTTTTTTTGAAATTAATTTTACTAACTTTATCACCATCGTGAATACCGGCCAACTGGACTTGGTTTTAACTAAACCGGTTTCTTCCCAGTTTTTTGTATCTTTGCGCCAATTTTCTTTTGCCATGATTTTCTCCAACCTCACGATGATTGGTGTAATTATTTATCTGGTTAGCCGTTATTTTTCCCCGATTTCCTGGCTGCAAATTTTCACTTTCATAATTTTAATTCTTGTTTCGGTCGTGATTACTTACTCTTTGTGGTTTATAACGCTTTTGCCGATTTTTTGGTGGGGCCGGGTTGATAATATGCAGCATTTATTTCGGCCCTTTCACCAGCTCTGCCGGATTCCGGTTGATGTCCTCGGTAAATTACGCCTCTTTTTAACTTTTATTTTCCCTTTAGCCTTTGTGGCCACCATTCCCACCAAAAGTTTGATTAATTCCTCCTTCTCTTGGTTGGTGTTTTACGGTATTGGGGCTGCCGTCTTTTTGCTTTGGCTGTCGCATCGCCTCTGGCGCTTTAGTCTTAAATACTATACCTCCGCCTCATCGTAGGTTCTTGACAAGGGACCATTTAGGGACTAATATATTTAGTATATGGATACAATTCAGCTCAAGGTTACCTTGCCGGTGGCGCTTTACGATTATTTAGAGTCTAAGGCCCAGCGTTTTGGCTTGGCGATGGCCACCTATATTAAACATTTAGTGATTAAAGACGTGGAAGATATGGATTTGCCAACTTTTAAAATGAGCGCGAAAACCGAGGCTGTCGCCCTGAAAGCCTTAAAAGATCACCGGGCTGGAAAAACTAAACTTCTTCGGTCGATTGATGATCTGTTATGAAGATTTTTTTCACTGCGCATTTCCGTCGGGCATATAAACAACATTGTAAGAAAAATCCTCAATTAAAAACAAAAATCGAACACCAAATCAATTTTTTTCGGAAAAATATTCTTCATCCGTCTTTACGGGTTCACAAACTTAAAGGCAAAAGAAGCAATCAAATGGCTTTTTGGATTGAAGGCAATTTGCGGGTTACTTATATCAAAGACAATTCAGATTATATCTTAACTAATATTATCACCCACGACGAATATTGAAGCCACTTTCGTGTTAAAATAATTCATGTCCGTTATTTCCGTTTCCAATTTAAAAAAATATTACCGGGTTTATCAAAAAGAGCCGGGATTAGCCGGCTCGGTCAAATCATTGTTTCATCGGAAATACGAAGACGTCAAAGCCGTTAACGATATTTCTTTTTCCATTAACGAAGGCGAATTGGTTGGTTTTATCGGCCCCAACGGTGCCGGCAAAACCACGACTTTAAAAGTTCTTTCCGGCCTGTTATACCCGACTGCCGGCGAGGTAAAAGTTTTGGGCTTTACTCCTTTTGACCGCAAAACTGCCTTTCAAAAACAGTTTTCTTTGGTCATGGGCCAGAAAAACCAACTTTGGTGGGATCTGCCGGCCTTAGACTCATTTCTTTTAAACAAAGAAATTTACGAAATTCCCGGACCCCAGTTTGAGTCCACCCTGGAGCAGTTAGTGGACATGCTTGACCTGAAAGAATTTTTAAAAGTCCAGGTCCGGAAACTTTCCTTAGGCCAGCGGATGAAATGTGAACTAGCCGCTTCCTTGCTGCATTCACCCAAAGTTTTATTTTTAGATGAACCGACCATTGGTTTGGACGTGGTGATGCAAAAGAAGATCCGCGATTTCTTGAAAGACTATAATCAAAAATTCCAGGCCACAATCATTCTTACTTCTCACTACATGGACGATGTCAAAGAGTTATGTAGCCGGGTCATTATTATTGATAAGGGCCAAATCTTTTTCGACGGCCGCCTGGACCAAATTATTAAAAAATACGCCGACCATAAAACCTTAGAAGTTGTTTTTGAAGGCCCGATTGAAAAAAAAGATTTTCAAGTTATTCCTGATGCAAAGATCACTGATTACAGCCCACCTCGGGTGGTTTTTGCCGTCAAACGCCAGTTAGCCAATCAGGTGGCCGCCAAACTTTTAACCAAATTCCGCGTCGCCGATTTAAACATTACCGAAAGCTCTATTGAAGATATTATCCGTGAAGTTTTTACCGGCCGTGACCTTTCCTAAATGAAAAAATACTGGTTAATTTTCCGTCTTTCCTGGCAGAATGCTTTAACTTACCGCTTAAACTTTGTCATGTGGCGGGTGCGCTCGATTATCGGATTTTTAGCCAGCTACTTGTTTTGGTTAGCCATTGTTAACAGTAATCAGAATATTGCCGGCTACAACCCTTCGCTTTTATTAACCTATATTTTTCTCTCCGGGTTATTAAGAAATTTGGTTATCAGCAATGTCAGCTACACTGCCTGTATGGAAATTGCCAATGGCGATTTAAGTAATTATTTAATTAAACCCCTCGGTTATTTTAAATACTGGCTGACGCGGGACTTAGCTGACAAAGCTTTAAACTTAAGTTTTTTTGCTCCGGAAATTATCGCGCTTTATTATCTTCTCCGTCCGGCTATTGTTTTGCCGCAAACTTCTTTCCAAACCGCCAGTTTTTTTATTATTAGTTTGCTGGCCGCTTTAATTTATTTTTTCTTGAGTTTTCTAGTCAGCACTTATGCTTTTTGGCATCCGGAGCATAACGGTTGGCCTTTCCGGTTTTTATTTATCATGCTTTTAGAAGTTCTTTCCGGTTCCAGCATTCCTTTGGATATTTTTCCTCAGGCGTTAATGAAAATTTTTCAAATTTCGCCGTTTAGTTACTTGATTTTTTATC
>Ga0265292_1001568_pt1 | contig 19562 bp, 25 predicted proteins | sample Munlanlewell296A_FD_189080 | JGI IMG/M metagenome (GOLD analysis project Ga0265292, IMG submission 189080) | Leachate microbial communities from a municipal landfill in Southern Ontario, Canada - Leachate well 296A | ecosystem: Engineered > Solid waste > Landfill > Unclassified | place: Canada... | reverse complement strand
ACTCCTCTCGCGTGGACTTATCGAGCGCGCCGGCAACCCCGCCGACAGTCGTGAATACCTCTACCGACCGACGACCGAGCTTCTTGCACATCTCGGCGTGACACAGGTGGAAGAATTGCCAAATCATGGTAAAATATCTTCCGCGTTATCAGCTTTTGAAGCCCAAAAAGAGCCGTTCGACGATTCATCACATGGAACCAACATCACCACCACCAATACAAGCACCGATACCGACTGAAGGGGCTGATATCATTCACGACGCCACACCGACACCGAGCGTGATACACAAATCGGGTATTTTTTCTTTGGGACTTATTTTTGTCGCCAGTGCTGTATTGACAGTGAGCTATCTACAGAGCATCACTCCTCGGACACCACGTACGGGAGACCCGGTAGCGCAGATCGCCGCCGCCATCGCACCCTCTCAGGTCATCTCGATCGACATCGCTTCATCTTCATTACAAGCGCATGCGGCATTTGTGCTAGACATGAAAAGTCATCAGATTCTCTACAGCCTCAACCCTGATGCACAGCTACCGCTCGCCTCGATCACCAAGGTACCTATGGCGCTTGTCGTATCCGAAGTACTCACACCCGACATGCATATCACGATTCCCGTCGATACTGCTCCACCAGGAAGCACCGAGCGCTTGGCCAAGGGCGATACCTGGCGTGTCGGCGACGTGATCGACTTTACCCTTGCCGCTTCGAGCAATGGTGGAGCCGAAATACTGGCCGACGCCGCCAACGACGCCATCCATGCGCGATATCCCGATTCACCGGTCGACAATGCGACCCTCTGGCGCATGAATGATCTCGCTAAGCAAATTCATCTCAACAAAACATACTTCCTCAACGTAAGCGGACTCGATGAGAGCACGACGCAATCCGGCGCGTATGGTTCGGCACGTGATACGGCAATGCTCTTTGCATACGCCGCACAGACCTCGCCCGAAGTCTTTACCGCAACGACACAACCCTCCTTCTCACTCTTGTCGATCAACGGCGCCAAAGCGCTTGCGATCAACACCGACAAAGCGCTCGACGCGATACCGGGTATCATCATGGGCAAGACTGGCTACACCGACCTCGCCGGCGGCAACCTCGCCGTCGTATTCGAAGCCGCACCCGATCACCCGGTAGTAGCCGTCGTCCTCGGCTCCACCGAGAGCGGACGATTTGAAGATATGAAAAAATTGGTAAGTGCGGTCCAAAAGACGATCAAATAAGAAAATATCCGATCAGGGCCGCACTGATCCAACCGATCGTCGAGATCGCACCGCTCGCCAGCAGTGGTAGTTTTTCGGCAGTAGAAAGCGAGGCAAAAGGCCGCTCCGCGGCAACATGTTGGAAACGGCCGATAAGAATGCCGTTGAAGATGAGTACGCCGACAAAACACATTTTCATGATGAATGCAGGCTCCGCAAGATAGTACTCGTACGCCGGCAAGAATTGAATCAGACCGGTCACGATCATACCGGCGAGACCTGTCCACATCAGGGCGTGAAGCCGGCGCATCCTGCGCGGATCAAGCAGGGCCACCTTGCCGCGCATCCATGCAAAACCCTGCTCATCAGCAAAGAGAATGACGATCGCTGTAAGGGCAAGGATGGATAGGTGGACGATCTTCATGTGATCTTGTGGGCCCTATTGAGCCAAGGTACCGATCTTGAATGTGGCCAAAACGGTAGCCTGCTTTTCCATACCACCATGCTGATCCATGAAGAGCGCCGTACCATCGGTACCGCAGAGCTTCAAGATCGCACGCTCTCCACCTGGGTGCTTGGCAATCCATGCCGTAAGATCATAGACACTGCCCGAGATCGCACTCCAACAGCTTGACGCGGAATTGTGCATCTTGATCTGCGCCGTAGTATACATACCCGACGCCTCTGTCGGGGTGTTGGCGGCCTGTACCACGGGGGTATTCGCAGTCTCAGCCCCTTGAGCAGTGCTCGGTTCTGCGGGGAGAGATGTTTCTGATGCACCTGCCGAAGCGGAGGCCGCCGCATTGTTGCGCATAGCATCAGCCGCAGAACGATGCATGAGCTCTTTGCCGCCAAATACGAATGCACCTATCAATAAAAGTCCGATCACGCCAAAAAGAATTTTGTTCATATGATTTTGTGTAAGTATATAACCACTACGAGAGTAGTCTTCCCATCATAATACTCCTCATATTATCCTCTTTCAACTCATGATTTATGCTACCTGATATGGTATAAAGATTGCATGATAATCGGCATCACGGGCACGCTCGGCGCAGGCAAGGGGACTGTTGTTGAGTACTTGGTCAATCAAAAAGGGTTTACACATGTTGCCGTATCGGACACGTTTCTAGTAAACGAGGCTAAGAAGCGCGGACTCGAACCGATCCGCACGGTGCGTCGGGACATTGCAAATGAATATCGCGTTCAAGGCCCGACAAAATTAATGGAAGCAGTATACGAAATGGCGAAGCCTGCGGTAGATGCGGGAGAAAACATCGTGCTTGAGCCGCAACACACGGCGGCCGAGGTCGCCTTTATACAATCAATCGGCGGGATTGAGTTTGCTGTCGATGCTGATTTGCACACACGATACGACCGGATTCAAAAACGCGGCAGTTCAAAAGACAACGTGACATTTGAACAATTCGCAGATGAACAAAAACACGAGATGAGATCAGACGACCCCAATCAAAATAATCTAGGCGCGGCCATTGCCTTAGCTGATGTACTTATCAACAACGACGGTACCGAGGACCAGCTCTTTGCACAGATCGAAGAGATTCTCTCGAATCTTTAAAATATCATGTATGTAAAGATACGTGCGACCACTGGCGCCAAACGCGAATCCGTACGCGAGGTATCCGCAGACACACTCACCATCTCTGTCAAAGAAAAACCCGAACGCAATCTCGCCAATGATCGGATCATCGAACTGGTCGCAGAGCACTTCAAGGTACCGCCGAAACAAGCTCGCATGGTAAAGGGCCATCATTCATCATCGAAGATATTTTTGATCGACTCGCTCTAAAGTATGCTATTATTTTTGTATTAAAAGTATAAGAACTTTTTATATGTCGAAAGGAATGGATCGCAAGAAAGAAGTAAAGAAGCCCAAGAAAGATAAGAACAAGAAATAGAAAGTCCCAAGACCACCCACCAAAAGAAATCGGGTGGTTTTGTTAATCAAATCATTTACACCACTACCATGAACGCAATCCTCCACACCAACAAAGGCGACATCACGATTGAGTTTCTCTCGGCTGATGCACCAAACACCGTCGCCAATTTTACCAAGCTCGCCAAAGAAGGCTTTTATGATGGGACCAAATTCCATCGCGTGATCGCCAATTTTATGATCCAAGGCGGCGATCCACTCACCAAAGACGATTCGCTTGCGGCGCAGTGGGGCACCGGTGGCCCGGGATACAAATTCGAAGACGAGATCCATGCGAACAATAAGAATGAGGTGGGTACGATCTCCATGGCCAATTCGGGTCCCAATACCAACGGCAGTCAATTCTTCATCAACACCGCCTCCAATGATTTCCTCGATACCAAACACACGGTATTCGGCCGCGTGACCGCAGGGATGGATGTCGTCCAAGCGATCGAAAGCACACCGGTCGGCCTTCAAGACAGACCCGTGTCACCTGTCATCATCGAACACGTCGAGTGCCTGTAGCACCTCTCGTGAAGTAGGTATAGATGACCATACTCAAGAGTCCTGCAAAGAAACACCACACCGATACGAGCGCCGCGGTATAAAAGAAGTATGTCACTAAAAGTGAGGCGAAAAGTAGCATACCGAAGACGTTGATGATTTTCTTGCTCGAGACGAGACAGCCGATACAAATGACAATCACATACGCGGCAAGCACCGGGTGGATGTACCAGGTCGGATGACTATAGACAATACATTGATCCAGTACGCGCGACGTGATCGGCGCATTGGTGAGGATGTATTGCGCAAAATACGCACCGATGCCAATACCCGCGACCTCAAACGCAAGGAGGATGTTCTTGCGCCAACGCACCGTTTCTACGAGCAGTACCGCCAGCGGCAAAAAGATCGGCCACCAAACATTTGCAAACACATAGTACGTATTCGACGCGAGCGCATTGAGTATCGCATTGCCCGAGCCGAGCGAGAGCCATACAAACCCTTCGACGAGCTGTTGGATGCCGCAGACCAGGGGAATAGCGGCAAGCGGAATCTCGCTCCTGGTACGTGTCTTTTTTATGGTCACGATACCCACTGCGGACAATGCGACTCCGGCCGTAAAACTCGCTGTGGCTGAAAAGCACATAGTGTGCCCCATTGTAACCCGCTTTGTGCCTGCAATGACACATTATCCCCTTGCATCCGCCCCAATAGCGCGTACGCTAGTAGGCAGAACAGAGATGAAGAAACGATGAACTGCAGGAGGGTGAAATGAGGATTTTGAGTAATACTCAAAGGCCCCTCGCGGTCTTTGAGGCATGGATACGAGCGAGGGAATATCGCAAAATACACGGTGGCCCGCTACTGATCATAGACGAACACGGTAATCCTGTTCTCTATAAGTACGGAAAAAAGAAAGGGGAGCCTAAAAAGTTTCGACTTGTTATTGTCGTACCGGGTGGAGGCATGAGCTGTGTTGTTTCTGCAGGCGAGTTCGAGGAACTCCAAGAACAAGGCTACGCCAATGACGCGATAGGCTATTTTCCGATTTCAGGAGGATTGGCCAACGTTCTTGCTTTCGCATGCGGAAAATCTCATCGGGTGAGGTCCTTCTACGAAGAGTTGCCCAAACAGGGATTCATCAGTCTTTTTAGGATGCTGGATCCTCGTATGCTATTGGTAGATCTGGTTATCGATCCTATGCTTGAAATGCTTGATTACAGACGTTTGCGAGAATGTCAGGCGGAAATATATACAGCTGTGACCGAGTGGCTAACAGGCAGGGCCTGGGTAGTCAGGATACCAGTGGAAGAAGACTCATCTCAATGGAGAAAGAAGGTACGAGCGGCGCTAACACTTCCCAAAATGTCACCGCCGGTAGAGCTGACCGGCATCATTCCAGGAGAACCGAATCGAAAAGCTCTTTTCTGCGATGGGGCTGTCGGCATGCCGCTTCCATTGGGAGAAGCGATTAAGTTGATGCGCCCCACTCACGTGCTCGTACTCGCCGCACGAGATGATCTAGAGCCCGCGGAATCAGTTACATTCTCGTGGATCACACAGTTGGGACTTTCTTGGGGAGTTCCTCCTGCAACCAAAAAAGGGACACTCGCAATAGATGATGGCACCAATCGAGCATTTGCCAGAATGTGCGAGATACATCCCCGCATCGAATGCACAGCACTGATCCCGAAGTCATCGATCTCGCTGTTTGAATCGAACCCTGCGCTTATACATGCCGCAGGCGAACGCGGCAAAGAGCTCATGCATGAATGCCTCGAACAAGCCCAAAAGGCGGTCAATCGTCATCGGCACGATCTAGTTACGTGACAGCTAACACCTGGAAGGTCTGACCTTCCAGGTGTTTTGTTTTGCCGACAAAAGAAAATCGCCGCGATTGAGATGCGACGATTTTTATTTGCACTGAGAATGCGACTAGCCGTGAACGATATGGGTCGTTACCATTTGATGGAGCCAGCTGAAGAATCCGTAGAAGAGGGCGAAGAAATCGTTCGACGCCTGTTTGAATACTTCTGTACCCGGCACGTTGTAGACAAAGCCCCACATAAAGACAATGCATACGGTAATTGTTGCAACTTTCCACTTATCCTGAAGCGGTCGCGCGTACATATACGCTACCAACGTGATCAGGCCAAGTCCCCATACGTGATAGAAGTGATTCACACACAGGAGCGTGATCACGGACAAGATGAGTCCGATCAAAAGCCCTTTCACTGCCGGACTTAGATTCCTTAGATTAGGCATTTTCCTTCTCCCTCATTGCCGATACCGACAGCGATAGTCCTGTCTACCAAAATGCTAGCACGTAAAACAGGTGCGCAATCACCCCCTGTGCACAACCAAACCGAAAAGTCTGACTTTTCGGTTTTGCGTCTATTGTTGTTTGCTATAAAAATGCGTTAAAATACTACTCATGACCGCCATGTACAACAAACTCATCAAGCAACACCTCAATATCCTTGAGAATCTCCAGTACGAGAGTGGTCTCTTTGCCGCATCCAAAAAAGGCCAGGGCGAAGGCTACGACAAGGCATGGCTCCGCGATAATTTTTATGAATGCCTCGCCTTCGAGGTGATGGGGGATTATGAGACCGTGCGCAAGACCTATCGCGCGATTCTCGACATCTTCAAAAAGCACGAATACAAGATCGACTACGCCATCAGCAAAAAGCCCGAGCACACGCACGAATACATCCACCCGCGCTACAATCCCGAGACATTCGAAGAATATTGGGAAGAATGGGGCAACAAGCAAAACGATTCGATCGGGTGCATCCTCTTTGAGATCGGCCAAATGGAAAAGAAACAGCAGGGGATGATCGTCCAAGATGAAGACGACAAGCGCGTGCTCCAAAAGCTCGTCTGGTATCTCTCCACACTCGAATACTGGCACGACCCCGACTCGGGTATGTGGGAAGAAAATCAGGAATTGCATGCCTCATCTGTCGGTGCGTGCTTGGCCGGGCTCATTGCCGCGCGCCACATCGAGGGCGTCGAGGTCCCCGACGAGCTGATCCAAAAGGGTAAGACGATGTTGCACTCATTGCTCCCGCGCGAATCACAGAGCAAGTTTGTCGACCTCGCGTTGCTCTCGCTCATCTGGCCGTACAACGTCCTCAGTGAATGGGAGACCGCCGTCATCTTGGAAAACATCGAGTACCACCTCCTGCGCGAGCACGGCGTGATCCGCTACAAAGGCGACAAATACTACAATAAAAACCCCGACGGCTGGTCCGAAGAAGCCGAATGGACCTTCGGCTTGAGCTGGCTCGCGATCATCTACGAGAAAATCGGCAACATCGAAAAAGCACAAGAGTATCTCGAAAAGGCCAAACAGACCGTGACGAAAAATGGCGAAGTCCCCGAGCTCTACTATTCCAATTCCACCAAATACAACGAAAACACGCCGCTCGGCTGGAGCGAAAGCCTCTTCATCGTCGCCCTGCATGAGGTCAACGAACATCAGCTCAAAAATACCGAATAGCCAGATGCTATACTAAGTATTCATGAAGCTCGCCAAGAAACTTGTCATCTTTCTCGCTGTATTCACCTTCATCTTTTATTTCATACGGACGAGCGATGAATACAATACTGAGATCCTTCTCGCTGACATTGGCGGCGCGCCGTGGTTTTATTCGATTATCGGCACCACTTTTGCCATGCTCGCGGCTTTTGCGATCCAAAAAGAATGGACCGAATGGAACAACCTCAAGGATGCCGTACGCGGCGAAGTAGATGGACTGGAAAAGCTTTACCTCTGGTCGAGCAACTTCCCACAAAAGATCCGAGACAAGATCCATGCCAACATCAAAAGATATCTCGGGCTTATCATCCGCGAGAAATGGAGTCACAGCGCCAAGGGTGAACGAAGCCAGGAGGTCGAGGATGTGATCGTCGACCTCAACACCAACATCTACCGCATCTTCGACGAAGCTCCTCAGCTCATGCCGACCTCTTTTGCACTCCTCTCAAATGTACTCGGCCATCGTTCGGCCCGTCTCCAACACAGCGCAGAGCACATGCCGCCACTATTGAAAAATACTCTGCAATTCGCGGCCTTTCTCCTCATCGGTCTCTCGGTGTTCGTTGGTGTTAAAAACATTTTCTTGGACTTCGTCTTTACCGCCGGTGTGGCATCCCTCACGTATGCGATATTCCTCGTCTTGCTCGATCTCGACAATCCACTCGACCCCGGCGATTGGCATATCACGACGAGGGATTACGAGGCATTGCTCCAGCGGATCACTACCAATGGGGAGAAATAAAAAAAGAAAGGTGTCACCTTTCTTTTTTAAAAGTTGCCCGTATTCCGTCTTTGCGAGCTTTGCGAAGCGATCCAGAGTATAGTCACCTATCCCCTGGATCGCTTCGTTGCACTCGCGAAGACGAATACTTCCCACTACATTAACCCCCGACGCAATTGCCCCCGCACGTATACTCCGCTCTCGATCATAACGAGTGCCGAGAAGAGAAGTGCGAGAAACGCGACCGGTGCCTGCGCACCTGCTCCGGTGTTGGCGACGCCCGGTATCGTCGTATTGACGGCACCTCCCGTAGAGCCCGGATTGACCGTAGAAGTAGAGACTCCCAAGACCGTGCCTCCGCCTCCTACCGACGTAGTGATGCTCCCGACCGGCGGACCATTGGAGCCGCCGCCTCCGCCACCCCCCGTGCCACCAGAGCTCGGCGTACTCGCGGGAGCGACGACGGTACCGCTGAGGCCGCCGCTTGCAGGACTCACACTACCGCCGAGCGAGCCGGTCGATGTAGATGAAGTCGTGCTCGCCGTGCTGGTCGAGACCGTGCCCGAGAGCGCGCTTCCCGATCCCGCACTCAGCGTCCCCGTGATCTCGGAAGCAAACGCCGGCATTGACATCATGACAATGAGCAGAGCAGGGACAAGAATTTGAGTTTTCATAATCAGTGTTGATTTAATCGTTGGTAATAATTTCGATTACACCCCCCTTGTGCAAGCCTGACTCGCACAGGGGTTACGATCTTTTACGGAGTAGTCGATGTCGCCGCAGAAGGTACCGACTGCGCACCGAAGCTGGTCGTATAGGTGCCCGAAGCAGTGCCCGAAGGTACGCGCATTTCTATCGTGACGTCGATCTGTCTGCCCGCCGTCGTGCTCGACGTGTCACCGGTCAACGTCATCCATCCGCCGTAGTTGTTGTTGGTCTCAGTGATCGCACTGTTCTCGTCGATCGCGTTGGATGATTGCGGACTAAACATACGGATGTTGTTGGCGATAGGGATCGTGCTCGACGCGGCCGCATTGAGGAAGTCGCCGAATTTCATGCGGAAGGCGTCTTCGGTATCCGGCACGGTAAGATGCAAGACCCATTTCCATCCGTCGGTGAATACACCGTTAGCTATCGCCACTGAGGTGATCGTATCTACGCCGGTCACCGCAAGCGTCGAGGTCGCGGTACTGGTCGCGCTTGTCGAGGAAGCGCTCGTCGTGAAAGATTGATCCGGGGAAGTCGATGTGCCCATCACATTGCCCGAGACGACCGCATAGTGGTAGAGCGTCGATGTCGCGAGCCCTGCGATGAATGCGATGTGATTAGTCGCCGGAGTCACATCGAAGGGTGTCGCGAGGCCGTAGGTCGTCGTCGTGCCGTAGAGCACCCACGTGCTCGCCGGGGTATCAGTCATCCAGCTGATCATCTCCGAAGTAGTGCCCGTCGAGGTCGCCGCTACATTTGAGATCATCGGCAGTGAGGAAGTGCCCGTCGAGGTCGCCATGGTAAACGCGAAATCGAGCTTATTGGATGCCTGATTTCCCGTACTAGAAGCCGTCGAAGATGCCATATCGGCCGGGATCATGACCGAAGTGGTACCCGTACTGGACGGATTGAGATTGAAGGTAAAGGTCGTCCCCGATCCCGAAAGGTCGCTTACCGTACCGTTGGTCGCGGCAATACTGCTCGTCGCGAGGCCGGTTACTGATTCCGAAAACACCGCCGTGATCGGGATCATGGTGACACTCGTCGGACTCGAAGTCGTGCTCGAGAGTATCACCGTGGGACCGCCCGTCGCCGCCGAAGCAAATGGTGCCAGCAGACCCGAAGCACCCAAGCTCAGCACAGACGCCACTATCACCGAGGTGAGCGCGAGATGTGTGCGCGAATATAAATGAATAGATTTCATAACATTGTTGATAATTAGCGTTGATAAGCGTGCGGGGCATGACCTGCGCACTAGTACAGTTAAGCAAATCACTCCTTAAGCGACTGTGAATCATTAAGTGCTCATTAAATCTGCCGCGACGACGAGCCGATGATCGTACGTCATTCCTTCCTGCTTGTCATAGAGCCAATGGCCCGCACAGGTGATGAATACCAGACGCGCGGCACCGGATGATACGAGTGCGTCCGAAGGCACGCTCTCGTACGGATACGTATCGAGCGATCGCACGCGGAAGCGCAGTGTGCGCTGTGCCTGCGTGATGACGTCGATCTCATCTCCCGGAGTCAGCTCGTGCAAATGTTTGAAGACACCATCGAGACCGAGACCGTTGTCGAGGTGCCCGAGGATGATCGCCGTGCCGATAGCACCCGGCGCCGGGCTGTACTTGTACCAGCCCGCAGAGGCAAACGCGTGCGGTGCCGCCATACGATTCGGAGCGACGAGGCCGATATGCTCGACTGCCGCGTCGACGTGGAGACTGGGTATCACCACCCGCGACGGCAGATCATCGGCGACAACAGGGGTCGACGTCATAGCGGGCGGCGCTGGCATCTCTACCTGATTGTCATACCAAAGCGCATGCGACAGTGTCACCCCAAAAAAGACCGCCGCCGTTATGCCCAGCAGTCCCGCTATACCTATCCGTATCCACCGCATAACCCTTAGTCTGCGCCCGTCATCCTGAAGAAAGAGTGAGCCGGGGAAACTCTAGCCTAATAAGCATTATCGTGGTAGAAATATCTTAGAAGAAAACCAAGAATAACCAGGAGAAGCGCCTATGGGTAGCCGAAGAATCATCTCGACCATTGAACGATACAGCGCTCAAAACTACGACCGTTATCCGTTTGTCGTGGCAAGAGCCGAGGGTGCAGGTCTATGGGATCCCGAGGGAAATCTATACGTCGACTTCCTGGGAGGATACGGGGGAAATCCTGAGCACATGTGGGATGTCGCGACAGAGGCGCTACAAAGATACCTGTCGGATCCAGCACGCCACGCCGGTCTGATTTCCAATGTCATGTACTCCGTCGCTTATGCTGAATTTTGCGAGACGATCTGTCGCTTTACCGAGTACGATCGGGTACTCGCAAAATGCGGCGGCGGAGAAGTATGCAACAGCGTACTTGAAGCGTTCAATCTGCACGCGGAAATCGACGGCATCAAGACCCCCGAGGTGATTGTCATAGAACACTGTTTCCATGGACGCGGAAATCACTTTCAAAACCTCTACAAGGGAAGAGAGACGGTTTGGCCGAAGCTCGTCCAAGTGGCGCACAGTGCCAAGGCGGTGGAAGAGGCGATCAACGGAAACACCGTCGGTATCCTTATGGAAGTCCAGGGCGGCGAAGGTTGCCGACTCGACAAGACCGGAGTTTATCCGGCTATTCACCAGGTCGCACGAAAATATGGCAAACGGATCGTTGTCGATGAAATCCAAGCGGGCTTCGGCCGTTGTGGTCCTCAATTTTCTTTCCAGAAATGGGGGGAAAAAGCCTATCGGCCCGATGGAATGGTACTTGCAAAGATCCTCGGCGGCGGCATGGAGGCTGTCTCAGCATTCGTAGGGACCAATGACTTAATGCGAGTCTTCAAACCGGACAGCGATGGCTCGACTTTCAGTGGTAATCCGAAGGGGTGCATCGTCGCCACTGCAGTCTTGAGGTATCTCGAGCAGCATCCGCTTGGCGGACGTGCTTGCGAAATCGGCAAACGTTTTGCCGATCATCTCGCCGGTATTCCGCATATCACGGTTGAGTACGAAGGTGCTATGATCTGCATCAAGATCGAGGGAGGTCCATCGCCCAAATCCCTCTGTCATGATTTGGTAAGTAATCGGCATGATCCGCGCGTCTTTATGAAGTATGGCCACACCTACGGCAACACTCATTATGTGCGCGCCACACCGCCGATCCTTGCCATGACAAACGATATACTGGACAAATCATGTGTGAAAACGATCCGTCCTGCTTTTATGAGATGGAGCGAAGAGATTGAAAAATCTCTAACGCATCGAGTTGTCTAAAACCAACACCACCTCGCAGTCGCCAAGACTGCGGGGTGTTTTTCTTTGGTATAATTATTTCGTATGCGACACGCACATCTTTCCGCTACTCTCTTGGCCAGTGCCATTACACTGATCGCGCCATTGTCGGTGATCGCAGATACCACTAGCCTTCCGCCATCCATCGCGACTTCATCTCTCGATGTGGCCACCATTCTCAAGGTCCAAAACCTCTGGGCACAAGTCCAACAGCTCATGTCGCAGATCAACGCGCTCGTCCAGCCGTCTGCTACCTCGACGTCTTCGACCGCCACATCGACCCCGCCAAGCCCAGCGACCACCACACCAAGCAGTACCGTAATCCCGCCAAGCGCGTCGATCATACCCAACGCACCGAGCACGCCGCCACCACCTCCGCCAAACACGCGATCAATCGCCGAAGCCTTGCGAGCTGTGATCACACAGGTCGCACACGAGACTCAGAATTCCGATATCTTCAATCAGCTGAATACCACCCAAACAAACTCCCTTAGTTCTTCAAACGGATCCGCTGTTTTCACCATTCCATCCGACGCGACCGATCAAAGCACTTCCGCAGTGCAAGACCAGATACTCCAAATCACGATGACATTAAAGAGGGGAATGAGCGGCGACAGCGTCCGTTTGCTCCAAGAGATCCTCGCGACCGACAGCGACATCTTTGCATCCGCTGATATCAGCGGCACCTTTGGACCCAAGACCGAAGCGGCGGTCAAGCTTCTCCAGCAACATTTCGGTATTGATGCCACCGGCATCGTCGGGCCACAGACCCGTACCAAGATCAATGATCTGCTCATACAAAACAACATCATGAGTGCGACCGACCTCCAGGATAGCGTACTCGGCGATTTGGGCACAGGTACCAGCGTCCAGGATCAGTCTGGCGGAGACACTACCGGTAATTAATGGTGCGGACACTCAAGTGAACCCGTCTTGCAATACTGCACAGACGCGCAATAATACTGCCATGGACGTCATGCAATTGGCACAGATGAAGCGACAGGTCGCTTGGCATACGCAAGAGGTCAAGCATCAGGAGATCGAATACCACACCGCCGAGCTCGCCCTCGAAGCCGCCAAGAAGAAGGTCGAGGACCTCAAGAAAAAAGTCGTCGAAGGCAAGCATATGCTCGAAATGCGCGAGCGCGAAGTAGCCCGCGTCGTAGAAGAAGACCGCCGCAAAGCCGCACACCGATAGTTCGCGACTGCAATCAAGAGGCGAGACCTCCCGCTTTCACCACTCCTGTGATTTAAGCAATTGCTCAAATCACAGGAGTGCAATTTGACATCGCCCGGATTACGAGTAGCCTGTCGGTAGGCAGTTTTTTGGCACTACAACAAAAGGAAAGGTAACGAGATGACTGACACAATAATCGATCTCGATCGATTCGACATCAGCGAAGACCGTGGATTTCTACCCAAGCAAGACCCCCTGCGAGACCTCCCAAAAGAATTCGCAAGTCTTCAGAGTGCGGTAGAAGAATTACCCGACCGGCTGGCATCACATGCCTGGGGTCCGGCGTTTGAGGCAATCGAGATCCCTCAGGTCGATCTCTCGACCCTTACGAAAGATCAACTGGAGGCTGTCTTTCGCGATTTCTCATTCGCGACAGCGGCATGGATCTGGGAATTCTGGCAAGACAACAATCCGCGCACCTCCATACCGAAGAACGTCGCCGTCCCGTTTGTGGCATGCGCAAACGTACTCAGGCGCCCTCCGATACTCGCATATCCATCATATGGACCCCGCAACTGGTATCGCTATGACCTGCAAGGTCCCATCGGATTTAACAATACAGGTCTTATTCGCAAGTTCTATGGCGGACTTGATGAGTCAGGGTTTATTCTTCCACATGTCGAGATCGAGGCCTATGCAGGAGCCGCAGTCGTCGCCGCGATCCGTGCGCAGGAAGCGGTAATGAAAGGCGATATACAGCAGTGCGAACGAGAGCTCACGAAGCTTGCGCAATCACTGCAAAAAGTCGTCATCACACTTAAGCGTATACCGGATTGTTGTGAAAAGGACATTTACAACAAAAGAGTCCGGGCCTTCATCTTCGGGATCTTTGGTCACGATCTCTTCAAAGACAACGGCGGACTCATATACGAAGGTGTCGCAGAGTTTGGCGGCAAACCGCAAAAACCCCGCGGAGAGACAGGCGCCCAAAGTGTGATCTTTCATCTCTTGGACTGGGCACTCGGCGTCATACACGATGAAGCGAGCAAATTGAGCAAACATTTGCGACAGATGCGCTCTTACATGCCCGTGGAACATCGAGAACTTCTCGGTATAGTGGAAGACCGGATGAAAGTTCGTGGATTCGTCGCCGACCACAAAGAACTCATTGATGTGTTCGACGCGTGTCTTTTGTTGATGATCGAGTTTCGCCAGCAGCATTATAAATTCGCGCGAGACTATATCTTTAACCAGAGCAACACGCAAGGCGCTCTTGCCAATCCTTCACATCTAGGCACCGGCGGCACAGATTTTAACGAGTCACTTGCTCAACATGTGCAAGATACCCAAAGAACACTGATCCGTGTAGAACACTGAACGACCGATCAAAACCGCAGGGGATACTCTCCTGCGGTTTTTTATTTGTATAGAGATAGAAAAGACCGCCATCTTGTGAGAGACGGCGGTCCAGACGTATCAGACTGCGACACAAAACAGCTCTTCGATCAGGTCACCGACCTTATCCTTAGGCACCGTATGTGAACAACCCCTTTCTAGCAAGTTAGCCCGCAAACCCTCATCACCGGAGCAAGCGATCATAGGGCCCCTAAACCCCATGCGACGCGCATGCAAGGCAAATTCAAGCGTCGTCCTTTCAGGATCATCGAGACCCATATGGCCATCGAGTACAATGACGGCGATCTGGTCCTGATGGTCATTGAAGAAATTCCGAGCCTTGGCGACGGTCAGTGCTCGAAAGACAGTATGACCTCCGAGGAAGAACTGATACAGGTCCTGCATTTCCGAGTTGTCTTCTACGATCAGTATATTTGCCATCGTGGCCTCCTTGCTGACTTGGTGGTGACATCTTAGCTGTCAACAGTTTAGGATACTTCATAATCCTTGTCAAATTTTCAAAATCAGACTGCAAACAAAAACCGCCCGAAAAAATCGAGCGGTTTTTGAGAGACCGATGCTCTTTGATCAGCGAGTGATTGAGATAACTTGACCCAATTCAGCATCTGGAGCACTGATCGTTATGCGATTCGTCACAGTATCACGAGCGATACTATAACAAGTCTCGTACGATGTGTTGCTTGTGTACAAAGGCACGCAAGCAGGAGTGGTCGAACCGACTGGATCAACCGGCATCGACGACATGTAGGTAGGTACAAGGCAAGGTGCCAGATCCTCTCCGCCAGCGACACTCGTAATATCAGTCGGACCTACAGGGATCGTGTGCGGTGTTGTACCACACGTAAAGACACCCTTGTTGTCGGCAAGATTTTGTCCGATTGCATTGAGAATCGCTTCCGCATTACTCGTACGCTGACTATTATGTGCCTGCGCAAACTGTCGCGCCGGATTGATAGCGATGAGCACGATCGCGGCGAGGATGGCGATCAGGCCGATGACGACTAATATTTCGATAAGAGTGAAACCCTGTTTGCGATTCGACAAGCTTTTTTGACCCCGTACTTTTTGCATACTTTTTGTATGGTAATGTATTGACCCCTTAATAAATCACCATCCGGCAATGGAGCCAAATGATTAGGATGTATTTGTAACATAGCAAACAAATACCCACAAGAAATCTAGAAATTCGGGATCTCTTGCCATGAGACCACTGAGAAGTCGTTTGCATCGACGATGATTTGCAGGTCGGTCACTGCTCTATCACTAGAAGTCGCTTGCACCTTAAACATTTTCTGCGTCGTACCGCTCACGATACCAATGCGGCACTGATCGATCGAATTGAGTGTGCGCGTCATACCGCTCGGGTCAATTGCTTGCGCGAGCTGTGCGATCGCAGTATCGGCACAGGCATCAGCCGCCGCATTGCTTCGTTCCTTCAATTCGGAGTCGAGCATGTTGAATCGACTGTAGAAACTCACGAGGCCGTTTGATACAGCCACAATCAAAAGCACCGCTGAGATAATAATCGCTGAGATAAGCGCCACAAATCCTCGGTTTTGTCTTTTTCTTTTCATATTATTTGCGGATGTATCGCGTGGTCGATGCGGTTTGACCATTGATCGTCACTGTCGCCATGATCCCCGCGGGTCCGTTACCAGTCGGAGTAATATAGGTGAATGAGAGATTGCTCACACGGACATTATCGGTCGTGATGGGTACATATGAGCCGCCGTTCTCGCTTATTTCCACCCCAGTGCCGCTCAGTCGGAATCGTACTTGATTGCCATCATAGCGCCGTATAGTGATCGAGCTTGGAGTGCCCGCAAACGCCGGCAGTGTGTTGGATATACCACCCAAAGCCCAGTCGATCTTGCGCAGGACAAAACTTTCTTCATCTTGCACGGTCGCCTTGCCGCTCACCTGAGAGAATCCCTGCAAAAGCTGATGTACTGATAAAAGACTCATGGTCATAATGATCGCAAAAAGCCCTATGTAGATGACCGTCTCGATAAGAGTAAAGCCGCCGTTATTTCTTTTGGTGTGATGTGCGTACATAGATCAATTGCCGGGGCCGATAATTTGCAAAGCCTTGTTGCTATGATGTGCCACATAGATGAAATTCCCCTCGCAATCAAATCCTCCTGCGGCGATCTGTTGTGTGTTCAAAGATCCGTATGGATTCAAACTGCTCATATCATTGAGATTCCAGATTTGAAAATTATGATTGGTATCAGTAGTCCATAAAAATGCGAGGTTACTTCTGACGACGATGGCATTCACGGAAGATTTGATGTATTTTCCGCTCATCTGCGCGATACTGTTGGGGTCGGAGACATTCAACACGAAGAATTCCGGATTCTTGGCAGAATTCGCGCCTCCACGACCAAAATACAAAAAGGTGCCGTCTTTTGACAGATACACGGATTCTCCCGACATGGTTGAGGCATTGGGATACGAAAATGTATTGATCGGCGCGATACTTCCGCTGTCGGCATGACTGACATCGAGCAGTCGCAATTGCTCCGGCGTGGCACTCGACGGATCATCGGGGACCGCGACATAGGCGATACCATTGCTCACCGTGATCGCATTGATCTGGGTATTGGTCTCATAAGAGGCTTTTTTTATCGGATGTAGAGGATCGGACACGTCGATGACTATGAATTCAGGGCCGATGGATTTGGTCAGACCTAGGTAGATCTTTTTATTGGCATAATAGATACTATTACCGACCGCTGTGTCCCCGGCGGGGATTACTTTTACATTGGTGACTACAGTGGGCACACTCGGGTTTGAAATATCGATCACTTGTAGTTGACTCACGGTGCTTATATTGGCCACGTAGGCGTACTTGCCGGCGACACGCACACCAGCGAGACCCGGCCCCGTATTGACGCTTCCCACTATCGGCAGATTTGCCTTGGTCGGATCACTTACGTCCACTATTGATAGATCGTCTTTTGATGCCACACTGGCATCAGTCGTGATGTATGCTTTTTTATTCAACACATCCACATCGGTACCATTGTTACCTTGACCCGTGTCCGCACTACCCAAGAGCTGAGGGTGCGCCCAGTCACCAGTGAGTGTCAAACTACAGGTCTCGCCGCTCAACGCCCCAGAGATATTAGTGAGGATTGTCGAGAGAGAAATCCTAAAGGCGCGAGGACCGATGTGCCATGTCACGGTACTCGTCGCTTGTTTGGTAAATGCATCGATATCAGCCACGTCGAGATTCTTGGTATATGTGATCGATCCGCTTTGTTCGATCACCGCACCTTGCGATATCACCGAATAAAAGTCACCACGCGATGCGGCGCGTGCGGTCTCGAGCATCGTCTGTGCGCGATACAGTGCTTCATTATTCGTCTGTGTATCGACGGAGACGGATTGATCACCAAAGAGGACAATGATGACCGTCGTGATCGAGAGGATGAGAATAGCAAATGCGATCAATATTTCGAGCGTACTGCTACCTTTTTGCGATATCTTCTTCATACATTACCAGGTGATCAGTCCTTCGGTGTTGATCGAGATATGTGAAGTGACGGCCCCCTGCGTGAGAGTCATACTGGTATTGGATGCATTTCCAGTGAGTTGCATAAACACGATGCCTCCGTCAGGATCGCATGATAATTTTTTGATGGCGGAAGTATCAACAATCGAAACACCGGGATTGCCCTGTATCGCGTCTTTAGTTATTGCACCCATGTAATGCGGCCCGCTAAAAAGATAGTAATTGGCCCCGTCATAGCACACACCCCACTGGCTCTGATACGCATTGGCCATAGCGCGACTACGAGCACGCTCCAAGATACTCACGAGCGTATCCCGCTCACTCCGACGCGAGTATCCGCGATACATGTCCATGCTCATGATCAGCCCGAGCGCGAAGATCAACGCGAGGATCCCGATAGCGACGAGTATTTCGATCAAGGTGAAACCGTGAGTTTTGCTGGTTCGCGACATATCATCGTGGTGTGAGATTCTGCGTGATCGAATAGATTGGTGTGATGATAGAGACGGCGATGAATCCGACGATGAGACCCATCACGATCATGAGCACGGGCTCGAGGAGCGTCGTGAGATTCTTGGTGAGCTCGTTGATCTCTTCTTCGTACATCTCGGAGAGGTATTCAAAAGTACCACCCAAATTACCGGTCGATTCGCCGACCGCGACCATCTGCGCAAACATTGAAGGGAAGAGCCGCTGATTCTTTTTGAATTGCGTCGAGATCCTTTGGCCCTCAATGATCCGTTTACGCACAGCGAATAACTCTGTGCGATAGACGAGATTGTGCGTCGATGCGGCTACCAGATCGATCGCCAATACGATGCGCACATCCGTTTTCAAGAGCAGAGCCATCGTGCGCGAGATATTGGCAAGATTGTAATAACGCGAAAGCGCACCCAAGAGGGGAACACCAAGAAGTAGTCGGTCCACCCAAAAATGAAATCGAGGCAGGCGCATGAGAAACACGAGACCGATGAATAGAGCGGCGAGGCCCAGTAAAAGCCACACGCCCCAAACACTCAGAAAGCTTGAGGTGACGATGAGTATGCGCGTCGAGAGCGGCAGTGTCGCCTTTACACTCGTGAAGATTGGGATGATCTTGGGAAAGATGTACAGCGTGAGCATGAGTACGATGCCAACCGTCGCCACTACAATCACCGCCGGATACACTAAGGCGCCCACGACCTTACGCTTGAGCGTTTGCCTGCGTTTCATTTCATCCGCCAAATATTCAAGATTCTCCCGAAGGGTACCTGAGGCTTCGCCGATACGGATGATGTTGACGCAAAATTCGCCAAAGTGGCGTTCAAATTTTTTTAGTCCGGTAGAAAGCGATTGGCCATTGGATACATCGACAATGAGGCTCTGATATACATAGGTACCGGAGCGCGTGCGGGACTCCTCGCCCAGCATATGTAGACCTTCCATGAGCGGCATACCGGAGCGCATGATCATGCCGAGTCGCTTCATAAAGAGGATGCGATCTTGGAGAGGGAAGTGCATGAATGCAGGACGCCGAATGGATTTTTGGTGCGAAACTCCGCGCC
>Ga0265292_1001567_pt1 | contig 19565 bp, 15 predicted proteins | sample Munlanlewell296A_FD_189080 | JGI IMG/M metagenome (GOLD analysis project Ga0265292, IMG submission 189080) | Leachate microbial communities from a municipal landfill in Southern Ontario, Canada - Leachate well 296A | ecosystem: Engineered > Solid waste > Landfill > Unclassified | place: Canada... | reverse complement strand
TCAATGGAAACATATGATAAGGGATCTAGTATGGAAGCTATTGAGGATGTGTAATTCACATCTCCGATATGTCTTTTGTAGTAGTCTCTAGTGGTATAGATTCCTTTTTTTATTCTCATTAAGTAACCACGTTTTTTCCATCTATTTACCATTACCTTACACTGATCATGGGATTTACCAGACATTGTTGCCAAGCCTTCAAATGTGAAATAGGGTAAATTCTCTAATTTTCCAAGTATTTTCTCTATTTCTGTATTCGGGATAGTTAACATATTTTGTATACTATCCCAAATGAAGTAACTATTCAAGATTATCTCAGGGAATAACTATCTTTAAGCAAATACCCTACTCGTCTAACCTGATAGGAACGTACTTTATAGTGGACCAAATCAGGAAGGTATCTTTTAAGACTCCTTGTTTGACCAACTCATTAATGGGTTTAGAGATATTAAATTTCCCTTCTGAATCAAATTCCACATCAAAAGATAGGTTATAGAAGTCTTTAGACAAAGTATCAGAATTAGGAAAGATATAGTTGGTTATTTTTGTACTTGCAGAGCTAGTTAACCCACCAGAAGCAATTACACTATATCCCCTGCCTTTTGAGTAGTATATCGGCTCTATAATCTTGTTTTCTAGAGCTAGTATCTTTATATCCTTTATATCCTTGCCTAATAGACCTTGTAGTCTCATAAAGAAAGAGTCTGACTCTATATAAGGAGGTTTAAATTCTACTGTAAAGGTCTCAGGTTCCCCTACTTTAGAACATCCTGGGAAGTAAAGAAGAAGCTTATCTGAGTCTTTAACTTCTCCATCAGCATTGACGTAATAGTAATTAGATACTATTTCATATAACCCAATATCCGCTATCTCACAGGTAAATGTGATTTGAATCTTCGCATTGTCTTTTCCAGATTTGTTTTCAAAACCAATAACTTTAAAGAAATTTGAAGGGGTCTTTAATGTTAAAGCCTTAGATAGCTCTTCATTTGCATAAATAGCAGAAACCATATCAGATAAAACACCGTTCTGAATATAGAAAGGGCCTAAGTTCTTAAACTCTAAAGCATTTTTATTTTCTACACTAGGGTAGTTAGGAGAATAAACTAAATATCTATCGGCAAATACAGGGTCGGACATGGAAACTAAATAGTCATTAAATATTACATTGTCACCAAGCTGTTTTGAGTAAGGTAAAGTGACAACTTTGTCATTAACTCCAATTAGGTCTTCTTCCTTGTAATTTAGACCAATTTCTTTTTCTCTAGCTTTCATTAAAAACCCAGAAAGGATTATCAAAAAGGAAATAATAATAATAAACATTTTTTCACGATAAGTGTATTTATAACTAAAGGTTTTATATTTTAAGTTGTTAAGTATGATGAAAGCTAAAACTACAGAAGTAAATATTAGAAATCTATAAGAATCAGAGATTTCAAAGAATGAGGAAGCTATTAAAGATAAAGCTACTAACAAAGGAACTGCATACTTATGTGTTTCAGTTTTTAACTTTGCATTTTCAATTCTTGGAAAAGCTATAAGAAGTGTAGTTATTAAGGAGGGAACAAAGAGAGTGATCAACGTAATTAAGTAAATAAAGTTATAAAAGAATATTACTACTCTAAAGTAATTACCTTGATCAATGTAAGTTATTAAGTTTGTGAGCTTAAATGTATCTAGTGAGTATGTGATGAAATACCCTAAACTAACCCCCCTCCCATCTTTTACTCCTAAAGTTACTATAATTGGGATATACATAGTGGTAAGTATTATCAGACCGTAGACTACAACCCAATGATGAAGAGCAAAGTAATCTTTTATTTTAATCAGAGTAACTTTAAAAACAGAAGAATTGAGCTTTTTCTTGTTTTTACCTGATAGGAACTTAAGAAACCCAAAGGATATAGAGACTATTAAAAACATAGAAAAAGCTATTCCAAATGTTTCAAATGTGGAAGTTTTCAATAATACTTTTACTTGGTCTATCTTTTTTAGTACCTTAATAAAAACTGTATTCTTATCCTCAGAAATAGATGGAACAGCATCTGATCTTCTAAAAGCATTAAAATATTCTTCAATATTAGATCTTTCATCGGGAGATACTAAAATATTTTCTGGGATAACGTATAAGTCCGTACCTTGTAACCAAGTTTTTCTTAAGAAACCTGCAGTATTCTCCAATTCCGAAGAGAAAACATTTGATTTATCACATGAGAATTTAATGGGATTAGTTGTTGAATAGGGTTTATCACATACTAGTATTATCTTTTTGTTTTTCACAAAATAGTTTTCTAATGTCTTTTCTTTTGAAATAGAGGAAGATAACAAGACTAAGTAACCATCATTTAAATCTGAAGGCGTGCTTCCTACTCCTAAAGATGTATCTTGGGATTCCTCGCTGATAATAAACTCAAAATCTTCAGCAAATAATTTCTTGTAGTAATCTAGTTTTGTTTGAGCAAATACATTTAAGGATACGGAGAAAATCCCAAATGAAACTAGGAAAAGAATTATTTGTATTTTAAATATATCTTTATTTAAATATTTTTTCATAGAAAACATCCTTTAAAACTCCTAAAACTAAAAGAAGATAACATGTTTGAGCAAAGAACTCAGCTAATTTATCTACTTTAAGTATTAACATGATAGGAGTTAGTGATAAAGATACTAGAGCTAACATATAAATATATTTTCTGTTAGAAAGAAATCCAAATAAGAAAACAAGAAAGGAAAAGGTAATTAATACAAAGCTTACTATAAATCCTAAAGCAGATATCTTTGCTATTACTAGGAGTACTACGAGAAGAAGAACTGAAAGAATGTGGGTCTTAAGGATGTGTATTTTAAGAAGCTTTGAAATAGTTTTTTCTAGTGGGAAAAGTATGGAGAAAAGGAATAACAGGAATAACAAATTTAAGACAATGCTATAGATGTTATCCTTTAGTAAATTAAGCATATTTATTGAATTTTACACTTGGGGCAGATAAGTAATTGGTATTATAGTGTTTTTCTAGCTTTTTTCCACATTTAAAGGCTAAAGGTGTGAAAACAGGGTAAATAGAGCCATATTTAGATGATTGCTTACTTTTTAGGGGTTTTCGAAGAACACAAGGGGCGTGGTTAAAAGATAGTAGATAGTATTTGATTTCCAAGTTTAATTGGTAGCTTTGAAAACCTAACAGCCTAACATTCACACCTTTATCATTTTTTTCTGTTTCTTCTTTGCTGATTTCTTTGTACTTTTGTTTTTCTTGTGCTTGTGTAAGTTAGAAGCTTTCAATCTCTTCATATCAGCATCAACCATCATTTTAACGAGCTCCTCAAATTTAACTTTAGGAACCCATCCTAAAATATCTCTGGCCTTATCAGATTTTCCCTGTAAAACAAATAATTCTAAAGGTCGTTTAAACTGCGGATCTATCACAACGTATTTCTTCCAATTAGATATTCCAACATGTTTGAATGCAACATCAAGAAAGTCACGTATAGAGTGTGTTTTTCCAGTTGAAATAACATAGTTATCGGGCTTCTCTTTTTGCATCATAAGCCACATTGCTTGAACATAGTCACCTGCAAAACCCCAATCTCGTTTGCTATCTAAATTCCCCAATCGAATCTCTTTTCCAATACCAAGTTTTATTCTAGCAACACCATCAGTTATCTTTCTTGTAACAAATTCCATACCTCGTATGGGACTCTCATGATTAAAAAGAATACCATTACAACAAAACATACCGTAGCTCTCTTTGAAATTGATAGTAATCCAATAAGAATATAGCTTAGATATTGCATAAGGACTTCTAGGATGAAAGGAGGTGCTCTCAGTTTGAGTGCCACCCTCACTGCTGTTTCCAAACATTTCGCTAGTTGAAGCTTGATAAAACTTAGTAGTGGGAGAAAATAACTTAATTGCGTTAAGAATATAAAGAACACCTAAGGAATTAACCTCTGTAGTAAGTTTTGACTGATCCCAAGACGCACCGACAAATGATTGAGCAGCTAAGTTATAGATCTCATCAGGTCTAATAGTTTTTACTATATTCATAAGAGAGGCTTCATCTGTCATGTCACCTTGGACATAATCCACATCTGAAGTTATCCCCAGGTAATCAAGATTGGAAAAGTTTGGGTTAGTGTATCTTCTTATCAAACCATATACTTTATACCCCTTTTCAAGTAGTAATTTAGCCAAATAAGGTCCATCTTGTCCAAGTATTCCAGTTATTAGAGCTGTTTTTTTCTTGTCATTTAACATTATTTACATTATATATGAAAATACCATTATTGGAAAATACAGGGTTGCCTAGATATAGGGAAAAGAATTTCTCTATATCTTCTCTTGATTTTATGTCCATGTTTATTTTAGATATTCTTTGGGACAGATAAGTAATTGGTAGTATAGTTTTTTTCTAGCTTTTTCCATTTATTAAAACCTAAAATATCGTCTTTTTAGAGCAAAAAGCTAAAGTAGTAATCAAATCCATGTATGTATCAGCGGTATTACCCAACGATTTTTCTTTAATAATCACAATTCTTTTACTTAAATTTGTATAAAATTGCCGAATTTGTCGCATCGGCACCAGCTTCAATAATCTGAATGAAGGCGGAGCTTTGTTCTTCCTGACCTTCTTCACTGAAATTAGAAATATGTACCAAAAGATTATTGTTTTCAAAAAAATTCATACTTTTTCCTCCATCATCTATATAAAAGTAAACTAGATACTTTGCACCCATAATACGAGCTTCCTCAAGCCCTTTGGTTGTGTTTAACAATTTTGTAAAATTTTCAGAAACAAAATTTGTTTCTTTATGCTCGTAATAACGTGGGTTAATAAGCGGTTGTCTATGAGTAGTAAACCAAAAGAGAGCTCCTGTAGTTTTATTATAAGGATAGACTACTATAGGTGACTTTAAGTAGCCGATTGAACCTATGTAACTATAAACTTTTGGTGGTGTCCCAACATGAGTGACCTTTAGCGGAACAAAAAATTCGATAAAACTAAAAGACGCTAAAGCCAATAATACAAATTGAGCAATCTTGTGATTTATTTTTCTAGCAACAAGTAGATTTTCGAGTGAAATATAACCGAATCCTGTAAAAATTAGGACTAAAAATAATATAAGCACCCCTGCACGAGCTAATACCCTAAACATAGGAAATATTTTAAACAAGACATAACTTGGGGTTAAAAATGTTACCCCTCTTAATGTAACAGACGGAGGCATTGTAAGGATTATTAATCCTAGGATAGTCACTAAAAGTGCCGGATAAAAAATTGGTTTCTCACTCACCTGTTTCGTGCGGATTAACATTATAATCCCGAGCAAAGCCAGCGATATGTTAACCCAGCCCAGGTAAGATGCTGAATGTTCTGACTTGAAATAATTTTGGGTTAAATAATTTTTCCCACTAGAGAGTTGATCTAGAATCTTCTGTGAAAATGCACCAAAAAAAGGGTTGTCCACTGAGGGCAAAATATAATACCAAGGTCGTGATGAAAAGATTATAAAGTCTTCAAAGGGTCTGTTTGTAGCCTTGTTATCAATGTTTTCCTCAAATCTTACTCTAGGAGCAAAAAAGTTTGATTTTATGTAAGGAGCCATAAATGTTCCAGAGAGCAAAATAAATATAACTAGTGTTTTAATAACCTCTCGCCAGGATCCTTTCATAAGGGTAATTTTTGATTGAGAAAACAGAAATTTTAATAGTAAGTAAAGGACGCTAAACAGAATAGTAAAATAGCTAAGATAATTACTAATTCCCGTAATTAAAGTTAATATTAGTCCTAAAAATATAGCTTTGTGGCGACTCTTGGAGAAGAATAACGTATCTAAAAACCAAATCACTGGCCAAAATTGCATCAAATCTAAATGCGAGCGACTTTGATAGGATATATAAGGACTGGTTAAAAATATTAAAGTAAGCAAGAACGAGATAAAACGACCGAAGAGTTTTTTAAAAAACCTAAAGGAAAAAAAGGAGTTTAGTGCTAAACCACCGATAACTATAATATTATAGGCAATAATAGGATTAAGAATTTTTGCGAATAGAAAAGAGGTAATCGCAGTAATAGGTTGAAAATAAATAATCAAGTTTTGGCAAAAACCTGTAGGATACCCAAAATAATCTGTGCAACCTATTAAGCCTTTAACTAAACGTGGCAAATAAAAAAATGTAATGTTGTCCTCTATAATTCCAATAAAGTAATTAGCTAATAACATAAGTTAAATTTTACATAATTTTCTACTATAACTACATTATACAAGCAGAATTAAGAACTTGTTCCGAAACTATACCTTGGTTGAAAGCAAATTATTGATTAGTATTGAAAAATGAGTTAAGTGGTTTTTTTGTTGATACTTCGCATCCCACTAATACTTTTCTTTAAGGGGTATAACACAATTAGGAGAAATATTACTAAAAAAAGCATAAGAGAAAACATAAGACTCCAGTTGTAATATATCTGCGGTATAAATAGTAAGTCAAAACTTAAGTTGATAGTGCCATCTGTGTTTACTGAAAAATACTCATTCGAGTAATTAGATCTAACATCACCTATGTTGATATTCCACGAATTTGCGTATTTATTGAGAATGCTGTGATTTTCTATAAGTTTTCCTTTTTTAGGGAGGTATAAAGTGTATTCTCCTATGGAATTATTGCTACCATCATTAGTTAAACACTCGCTAACATATTCAGTTCCAAAATCCGACGGTTTACCTGTATTTGTATCAAGTAAGTATTCGTTATATGTTTTACAAGAATTCACCGAGTATGGTTCTAAGTATAGTTTCCAATTATTATCAAAGGTGTAAAGAAAGTTGAGGTTAAAGTTACCGTCTACGCCTTGAATATCTACTTTATAGTGGGAAGGATTTATTTTTGTATATTTAACGGAAGGAGAACCAGTTAACGCTGTTATATCTATATGTGGCACTTTATACGCATTCTTTAGAGAATACACATCAAGATTTCCAAAAGTCAATTTTGTAAAGTACTTATCGGAGTAGTTATAGTATCCTACTTCTTTTAAATCTTTTTGGTGATACAAATGGGTTATTCCAGCTTCCTGAAACAAACTTAAATCAGTATCGTCATGCTTTAGGTTGCCAAAAAGATAGCCCAGATAATCAAATCCCATGCCGCTACCGTTACTAAATAAGTCTACGATAGGTATTGGTGATATAAACTTGACGATATTAGTAGAATTATTAGGACTAGTACCAAAGTTATACTCGGTACAAGAGACTACTGAGTCTAGTATTAACGCTCTATTGTTAGAAAGATTGGAAACGTTCTTAAAACTTGATTGGAATTCAAAATAGTAGTAGGGGACTTTATATGCATGTAATCCCCCAGATATGCCGCCCCTAAACCAAGGAAATAATGTAACTAATAGAAACACAATAAGTAATATTTTTATTAGTCTGTTCTTATGTGCAATAAGCAGATAGCTCATAAGCACAACGACTTCAAAGTAGACAATAACCATCCACTTTTGTGAGTTACGAAACATTTTAAAGATAGTGCTGGAATCAAATAATGTCTGATAAGAACTTCCAAAAGGCCCTGATAAACCTTTGGCCAAAAAAAGGATTCCAATAAAGACATAAACTAATAACGTGAGGTTTATACTGGGATCATGGTTACGGAATTTTTTTCTATTTAATAGGAAGACAGTAAGTACAGTGAATGTTGGTATGTACAAGATAGTTTGAACAACAATATTATCAAAATATTTCATAAAAAACCAATGGAGTCCTGTAGTATTCATCGTTGCTTGCATGTTTTGAGATAGTTGTAGCAAATCTTTTAATCGAAATGTATCCTTTAGGACCATCATTATATAAGAAAGCCCAGCATTACTATCTGTCACCACTTTTAAATTGTACGATGGTGAAATAAAAATAGAATAGCCCAAAGGGACTAACCAATAGGAGTTAAGCAACGCCCAAAAAATCAAGAAGATTAGAACCGTTAATACCCTTTTCCTTATACTTAGTAAGTTGTATGACAGTATTCCCACAACGTATACAAATAATGCCAATAATGCGAAGGGGTAATTGTAGCTGCCAATAAATATAACTGAGATTAGTATTAATAATAGATATAAAGGGTTATTAGTATTGAGAAACTTTATAGTAGAATAAAGAGATAACCCTATAAAGCTAAATGCAAATATCTGTTGTGATAACCCGCTTACAAAAAGAGCATAAAATAAAACATTCGTTGTAAAAAACGTGGATGCTAAAAGAAGTAGAATTTTATCACCTAAATTTAGTTTACGTAGAAAAATTACGGTTAAATATAGATAAGTAAAATAAATATTTGTGAATATCGCTAGTACATACTCAATACGATTAAGTGTAACGTAATTGATCCCTGTTTTTTCTAACAAGGCAAATATGGCAGTGTAAGGTAGATTTAATGTCAAACTCATTGCTTGATTAAAACCCAGGAATATACTATCGTTCCAGAGAAATAGCTGATTAATCAATAGATGACTGAAAGAAAAGGGGAATTTATGATCAAGCATATTCAAAATACCTTCTCCAGTACCGTTTGTAGAAACGAAACAAGCAAAGGCGACCACAATCAACAATATTATTAAATCGCATTTTCTGGAGTTTGATTTAAACATCAGATTTTTCCTTCTAAAACCGAAAACAATATAGTACTTTCCCTTAAGGCACAGTTTGCTATGGAGTAAGTCATTACACCGTCTGATCGTGTGGTTATAGGTAGTGATAAAAGAGAACGTATTTTGTCAGATAGAATATTTACATCAGGCGGAATAAAATAAGTGTTACCTATTCTGCCAAAAACTTCACGCAGTACGGGATGATCGTACATTAAAACTGGTACCCCCAAGTAAAGTGCCTCTAAGATAGATAAACCGAAGCCTTCGTTTGCAGTTGAGGGTGATACAAAGATCCTTGATTCCTGCAAATATCGGTATCGTTCATCCCCCAAAAAGCCTACCGTTTGTATTTTATTCCCTAAATTTAAACTTTTTATTAAGGAAGTTACTTCACTCATTGCAGATCCGTCCCCAATCATCACCGCATTTACATTTTCGCCACTGCGATTAAGTATGGAAAGCGCGTTAACAAAATCAATCACACCTTTGCTTTTTTCTACCCTGCCCATGAAGCAGAGATCATATTCTTTCTTAACATCCACCAGACGTTTTTCTTCCAATTGAGAAAAATCAGTACCATTATAATTTAAGTGGAGTTGATTTTCTTTTAAACCACAACGTAGCAATTGTTTTTTTAGATAATCACTTACCGTAATTATCGTGCACGATTGAAGGAAGAAAAGGCTAACTCTCGCAAGTACAGCTCGAGCAATACTGTCTATAAGACCATTTTTTTCACCTCTATAATTACGAAATAGTTCTAAAACAGATGAAGAAGTGTATAAAGATATGTGATATTTTACTACAAGTGGTTTTCCAGTTAATAAAGATAGAATCTTGGAGGGAAGAAAATCAGAAAAATTTGTGGTTGCTGAATAGATAATACTATATTTATTCCGAATACTTAACCCGTACAGTGTAATTCCTATTGTAAAGAAAATACCTTGCACAACATCTGTAAATATGTTTGTTCTTACAAATACTTTCCTAAATAATTTATAGGTAATGTTAGTTTTGGAGTTATGAAACAGATTTTTTAGTTGTAGTGGCGAACAAATAAACCATTGAAATTCATTTAGAACACTTATCAACCGGAAAGTCTGTATCTCACCCCCACCGTAAACATCAGGATTTCTCCACCCATTGGCGTTCATCATTATCATTAGAATTTCTTTTTTATTTATTTTCTTCATTTTTGTCTTACTTTCTCATAAACAAAGTAGGCATTCTGTGGCATTACTCCAAACCAGGATAATCCCCACTTATAAAAGACTCTCTCAAAACCATGCTTTTTCATAATGGAATCCATTGTATTTTTAGTGAAAAATCTAATATGTGGGTTGTTCGGATAAAAAAACTTATCCCAAAATAGAGCCGCAATAATAACTTTCTTTGGCCAATTAAAAACGGGTGTTAGTATTATTAAGTTTCCTCCTCTTTTTAAAACCCTATTACATTCTGAGATTGTATTATCAATATCAACTAGATGCTCAATAACATCAGTCATAAATAAAGTATCAAACTCACAGTTCTCGAAGGGGTACACATCGTCAGCAGACCCTTCAAAATAAGCAACGTCAGGATTTCTTTTTTTTCCTTTTTTTATAGCTTTGTTAGAAATTTCCAAAGCTACAATTGTATCGACCTTCTTATTGTTCCCTTTTAGATATTCAATAAAAATGCCTTCTCCCGCACCAATATCCAAGATATAACTTCCTATAAACTTCTTAATCGCATTATAAAACATATCAAGCTCTCGCTTGGGCCAATGTGGGGTAGTGTTGACATGTCCGAGACTATTCCTATTATCTTCCCAATATCTATCGTAATAGTTTTTTATCATAGTTTTATTTTTTCTTAAAGTGAATTATCAACCCAGTCGCTAATGATGGAAATACTGAAGAAACTATTCTATCAAAAGCAAAAAAAATCTTTATTATACTTTTTCTATTGTTATCTTTGCGAAAGGATGAGAAATAAGCTGGGTAGTATTTTACCGTCTTGAATCCATAAAATTCTATAAACTCCCTCAGAGCTTTTAATGTAAATATCCTAAGATGACCAGCTGTTTTGTTTCCATATTTAGATCTCCCTAATATTTTGTAGATAAGACCCAATCCAAAACCGGATTCTTTGTTAGAAACTTCCGAATGATAAGGTTGATAACCGAAAAGAAGCAAAAATCTATTAAAATAACTGGATAAATTGGGGGTTGTAATTATAGCGTCTCCATCACTTTTTAAAATTCTATAAACCTCTTCAATAAACCCATCTGTATTAGAAATGTGTTCTATTATTTCACCGCAAATTATTATATCAGCAAATTTATCAGGTAAGCTAAATTTCCTTTCAGCATCTTCATTTAAAAGCTCAAAGTTAAAAGATTTTTCGTGCACAAAAGCGTCTATTCCATAGTATTCTATAATCAAATCTTTAGACACATTTTTCTTAATATATTTAAGGAACTGGCCGTCTCCACAACCTATGTCTAAAATTGTTATCTTTTGCCCAATTTTAGTTTTTAGTATTTCTTGAATTAACTTATTAAGCTTGCGAAATCTATAATATTCATCGCAAGAGAAATTTCTAGGGATTGTTAGGTATTTAGACATGCTATTTTTTATTTAATACTTCAATTAATTTTTTACAGTGCATCTCCCAAGAGTTTGCCTCAGCTACCCGATAATAAGCTTTAACCAAATCTTTATACTCTTCTGAGGAAAGATTCTCAATAGTATTGATAGCTTCTATATAGTCAGTAATAACCCCTTCCTTTGGTAGAGTCTTTATAAGTTCTGCGGGGAATAGTTCTGCTACTCCAGAATTTGAAGTAAAAATAGAAGGGCAACCAAGTGCAGCGGCTTCCAGAATAGTCATCCCAAAAGCTTCTCTACAGGGGTGTATCAATAGTTTAGCTTTTTTGTAGTACGAAGCCAAGGTCAGTTCGTCCACACCTCCGACAATTTCAATGGAAGATTCGAGACCCCGTTGCTTTATAAGAGAATTATATTTTTCTTCCAGTTCTTTAGGGTGAAAAGTTCCTACAACTTTTAATATAACCTTTTTAGTAATTCTTAGCCATACGTCAATAAGTAATTCAAAGTTCTTACCTTCGTCCCATTTAGTGACGGCAATACAAAAGTTTTCTCTATCATAGCGTAACTCCCCTTGAGAATCGAGCTCACACCCATTATAAATTGAGGTATATTTTCTAGGATCCTGAACTAACTTAGTCATCTGGTTAATCATAAAAGGGTAAGCAACAATACGTAGGGAATTATTTATGACCAGCTTATCTAAATAATTTGCCAGAGGCATAAGAACAGAGAGAAGGTAATGAAGAACCCTTTTTTTATACTTCTGCCTTAAGATGTAAGTGACACTATCATGTACGTAACCAACATAAGGAATACCTCTATGTTTACTAATAGCTATTGAGGAAAACATTGTATAGGTTCCATGTGATACAAAGTAATCATATTCTTTGCCTTTTATAAAACGATATATAAATAGCGGATAGAAAATATGAAAAAATGAAAAGAACGAGAAAAACGGAATCCTAAAATTCAATCTTAATAATCTAGGAAGTCGATCACTCAAGAACACTACCTTGATATTATTATCCTTAATAATGTCTTGATACCCAAGGTTTCTGGTTCGATGAAGTACTACTAAATCTGCATCATAACCCATGTTTCTTAGGTATTTAACTTCCATCAAGGCCACCTTTTGGAAGCCTCCTGAAATAAGCTCATCTATAAGTACTGCAATTTTCATAAATTAAATTTATAAATTAAATATCTTGCGACTTTAAATAAAGCTATTGTTAATGAATATGACGCATACTTTACTATAAATGTTAATACAAAAGCGCAATAATCGATTGCTCTAAAGTGATATTTGGAGTTTTTCATATACAGTTTTCTGACTTTAAGTGTTGACTCCAACTGTTTTTTTAACTTGGTATGTGTTGCAGAATCAGGGTGTTCTCGATATTTTAGTAATATTTCAGGTAGGTTTGCAAAATCATAAAATTCTCCTATTCTAAAGGACATGTCGATGTCCTCTGCGGGTGGGTAACTCTCATCAAATTCCCCTACTTTACTAAATATGTCACTTCTTATTATAGCTGCGGGCTGAGCCACAGGAGAGAACATAAATATGTGTGCTCTCAACGTCCTATCGTCAGTGGCGTATCTACGTACATCTAAATCTCCTCTTTCGTTAAAACTTTGAATATAAGAGCCGCAGATGCCCACCCTAACACTGTCTTCCATAAACTGCACTAATTTTTTAATCCTAGTTGGATAGGAAACATCATCCGCATCTTGCCAAACAATGTAGGTTCCCTTTGCTATAGAAATACCTTTATTTCTATTCCCTGCAATATAAAGATTTTTTTCATTTCTAATAGAAATAATCCTTTTATCCTTGCTTGCATAATCTTCTATAATCTTCCATGTGTTATCAGTAGAAGCATCATCTAGGATAATTAATTCAAAATTCTTATAAGTTTGATTTAAAATACTATCTATAGCCTCTGCAATATATTTCTCAGCATTATAAGCGGGCATAATTACAGATACGAAAGGTTCAGTATTAGTCATATATTTATTGATATATTGATAGTATACCAGCTGAACTGAGCTAACATAACTACACCTAAGCATTAAATCACCTCCAAATTAATAAAAGTGGACTTTAAAAGAAGAAATTGCTATATCATAGTATAAGGATAAATCTCTATGAAAATACTCTATCTAATAAATGGCCTTGGTTTTTCTAAAAATTCAAGCATCGGAGGTGCTGATAAAAGAGCAGTAGAAATCATAAGAGAAGGAAATAAAAATAAAAACGATAGTTTTGCTGTATTAACAACACAAACAGGCTATAACATCTTCAAAGAAAAAGAAGATTTAGAAACCACCTACTACGTAATAAAACAACCGTTTTGGTGGCCTGATTTCATAAACAACTATCTAATAGGTAGAGTTCTTTCATATATCTACTCCACCATTTATTCTCTTTTTCTTCTTCCTAAACTCAAAGAATACGATATCTTCTTTGCTAGTTCTGATTTCTTCTTTGATATTTTTCCTGGATTTATAGCAAAGATCTTTCTTAAAAAGAAATTTATTTGCATGATTCATCACTACATAAAAAATCCATTCACAAGAAAAGGAAACATAATCATAAACACACTAATGTACCTATCTCAAAGCTTTGGGATATGGTTTATTGGAAATTTCTCTGATTTTATCTTTCTTTATGATACAGATGAAGGAAGAAACATAAGAAATCTTCTTAAAAAAAGAAAAGACAAAGACTTCTTCTTTGTTCAAAACGGAATAAATCCTAAACTTATTGATCAAGCTCAAGAATCAAAAGAGAAAATCTATGATGCATGCTTTATAGGAGGGATTAGATACAGCAAAGGCATAAATGATTTTGTTCCTATATGGAATAAAGTACTAGAAAAGTTTCCTCAAGCTAAATTTCTTGTTATTGGTGGTGGAACTAAAGAAATAGTTGATGATTTAACAGAAAAGATAAAAACTAATCACCTAGAAAACAACATAATCCTAACTGGACCCCTTTCTGGTATAGATTTATATACAAAATTGAAAACATCGAAGATGTTTTTATTCCCTAGCTATGAAGAAGGTTGGGGAATTGTTATCTGTGAAGCAATGTACTGCAAACTTCCTATCATTTGCTACGATCTTCCAGCTTACAAAATATTTGGAGAAGATTTAAACAAAACAAATCCTGGAAATTGGGAAGAATTAGCTAATTACGTTATTAAATACTTAGAAAATGAAAATCAAATAGAAATTCTTGGAGAAAAACTTAAAAACATCGCTCTTCAATTTACTTGGGAAAATATATCAAGAAAAGAAATTCAAATCTTTGAAGAAATACTATCTGCCAAAGACAAGAATTAATCTCTAACTAATCTTAACTTAATCTTTTATTTCTTTATTCCTTCTTGTCCAAGTCCTGTCCACTCACCTTTTGATTTATTTCTAAGAGAAGCTATCAAATTTCCAATGCCATCTAGTACTATTTCAACCGTATCAATAATTACATATCCCAATACTTTTACTTTGCAATCTAGATCATCACATTTCTGTTCACTTATCTTTTGGTAGTAGTTCTCACACTTTCCAATAATATTTTCCCAGGAATAGTTCTTAACTTTCTCTAAACCTTTTCTTTTCATATCTAAAAGCTTTGGTTTATCATTCAAGGTTCTAATTATTGTATCTGCAAGCAAATCTGGGTTTTTTGGCTCTATGATAACTCCTACATCCCCTACTATTTCAAGATTTGACCCTACTTTTGTAGTAATTATTGGAAGACCTGATGCCATTGCTTCCAAATACACCCATCCAAATCCTTCATACAATGTTGGAAGAACAAAAAGACTAGACATAGCATAATACTTAGCAAATAGTGGTTTGGAGTTTTCAACTGCTCCTTCAAGCTTTACATAAGATTCAAGCTTGTATTCCTTGATACTTTCTTCCAACATTCCCCTCTCTATTCCATCTCCAATGAAATAAAAAACAATATTCTTTATACCTTTTTTATTTACTATCTCATCTGCTGCTTTTATCAAAGTTATTAGATTCTTTCTAGGATCAAGTCTAGCTACAGTTAAAACAACAGACTTACCATTAATATCCTTTTCTCTATACAAATCGTAAGAATTAACTTCTGGAGAAAATCTTGTTAGATCTATTCCCTTTGGAATAATCTCTGCACTATACCCATACTTCTTGCATTGATCATTCATAAAATTTGAAATAGCTATTTTCCCATCTGCTCTTCTTCCTTCAATAAGTTCCAAGGAAGTATCTCCTGCAAGAACCAAAACATATGGGATTCCAAAGAATAATTTAATAAATCTAGCTAAAAATGCCTCTAAAGAGAAGTGAACAGAGACTAAATCATATCTTTCACCACTTAAATACAGCTCAACAAACTTAACAAAGCATTTTATTAAGAAAATTAGAGCTCCAAAGACTCCAAAGATACCAAATACCTCATTTGAGAAGTAGCCTTTCTTTCCTTTAACAAATTCAATCTTAATTTTATCTTTTAGATAGTTAAGGGCAGTACCTTCAGTGGTAATAACAGTAACTTTATATCCTTTTTTAGAAAACTGATCCATTAAATCTTTAATATGTGTTTCATTTCCACCTTCGTTGTATCCAACCCATCTGTTAATAAATAAAATATTTAGCTTTTTAACTGGTAAATTAATTTTTTCCTCTTCTTCGGAAAATAACCCATTGAGAAAACCACTAATTCCTTTTAATTGTTTAACATCCCCTGTTCTTACAAAGTTATAAATCCAGTATAAATTCAAGACACAAATATTAATGACAGCACCTATCCAACCTCTTAAACTTTTAGGTCTTATATCTTTTCTATAAAACTTTCCTGTATCTTCACCAATAATGTACGCATTTCTGGAAGGCCCAATTCTTACATTATGATGAGCAATAACCTTGGGATTAAAGATAATCTTGTATCCTAATTTCTTTATTCTAATAAACAAATCTCCATCTGCATGGTTAAAACTAAAATTCTCATCAAAACCACCAATTTCTTCTAAAACGCTCCTTCTTATCCCCATACTTGTTGTTGTTGCAAGATCAATCTCCTGTCTCTCAAATCCTCTGGATTCCTCCAAACTAGTTCCAAAACTGTATGCCCCGCTTTCAAACAGATTGCCAGGCTTCTGTATTCTTTCCTCCGTAGTAAAGTACAAATATGGCCACGCTAGGAGCTTAAAAAGCCAGTTTTTTTGACTTAAAAGATAAATCCTATGCATTTCACAGGTAGGGTAACAAGCTGAGATAACGGGGCCTGAAACAACAGCTACCTTAGGATCCTTATCCAGCTCCTGTTTAATATTCTCAATCCACTCAGACTCTGCTTCTGCATCATCTGCAAGATAAGCTAAATAATCAGATTTTGTACTTTTCCACCCAAGATTAAAAAGATAGGAAAGTTTCTTAGTTGGATCTGTTACTACAGAGATTCTGTCTTTATACTGATCAAAATACTGATCAAACTTAACAAGTACCTTTTCTATTTCTGATCTATCTTGAAAATTCTCAACTATCAAAATAGTAAAATCCTGATAAGTTTGCTTAAGTAACGACTTAAGACACTTCTCAAGATCCTCATTTCTTGTTGGATTGGGGTAGGTGTTTACAATAACTGTAAATTTACTCATAATTTCTTCTTTATACACTTAAGTATCAAAGATTTCCCAAGGGTAGGAACTAGTTTCGCAAGAAAAACCGATCTTAAACTTCCTGAAGAGTTAAAATTAACCACATCAGATCTAAAATCCACCACTTCAAAACCATTTTTCTCAAGCAACCATCCAAGAGTAGCTTTTATAAAGTATCTACTATGTCCTGCAGAATATTTCTCCAGAGAAACTTCCATATGAGGGTTTTTATTCACTAAAAGAAGAAGTCTTCTTCCAAAAGAAGCAAGATTTGGAGTAGTTACTACCAGAATCCCATCAGATTTTAGGGATTTATATATTTTTTTAAGAAAAGTATCGGTATCTATTATATGTTCAATAATCTCAGCTGCCAAAACTACATCAAACTTATCTTTGAGTGGAAAATCTTCAGTTTCCAAATCACACACAACTGCATTTACTCCAACTTTCTTAGCTTTTTTTACACAAGTTTCTGATATATCCAGCCCACTAACTTTATTGTTGTTTTTAATTAGTAACTTTCCTATTTCTCCACACCCACATCCAACATCTAAAACATTCTTTCCTGATCCGACAAGTTCTACAATAATCTTTACTCTTTCTCTATCAGGCAAACCTAGTGGAGAATCTGCGTATCTTTTTTCATTAAAGTTTTCTTTTGTTTTTCTATCTAGCATGTGTATCTACCTTTTAACACAATCCTTCCAAATCAACCAGAACTGCCTATAATATTAGTATGAAACCTATGTATTTCAAAGTAGTTATGGGTCCTCTTAGAGGAATGTATATCTACCAGTCTTTTAGGCACGGTATCAAGAAAATCCTAGGTATCTATGAGCCAGAAGTGACAGAGATAGTTGTAAATCTATCTAAAGGTACAAAGGTTTGTATAGATGTAGGCTGTCACGTTGGTTATATCTCTTTAGCAATGCTAAAGGGTATGGGACTAGAAGGAAAGCTAATCTGCATAGATCCTATACAGGAGGATATGGAGTTAATTAACAAAACTTTAGAGAAAAACAAAGCTTCTGATTTTACTACCTTAGCTATTGGTCTTGGAGATGAAAACAAAAAAATGACAGCTGGTGTTTATACAGATTCTGGAATGGCTAGATTCTCGGATAGTAAGTTTTCAAACGATGTAACTCCTCACACAACAAATACGTTTGAAATAAAAACTATGGATACGGTGTGTAGAGAATTAAATATTTCAAAAGTAGATTTTATTAAAATTGATGTTGAAGGTTATGAATACAAAGTATTAAAAGGTGCAGAAAATTTACTTAACAATAGTAAACCAAAACTTCTAATAGAACTCCATGGCAAACCTACTGGAGAAGAAGTTGTTGAATACTTAGAAAAGCTAAACTATTCCATTACAGATCTACAAAACAACACAGTTAAATCTGGGGAAGTAAAAGAAGGAGTATCCCACATACTAGCTAAGTAAATAAAATTCCTAACTACAATCCCTAATTATAATCCCAATACTTGCTTATAAATCTCAGAATGCAGTTTAGATATTTTTTGCCACTGTCTTTCTTCAGCTTTTTTATGTACATTTCTCTCAATTTTCTTTACTTTCTCTAAATCTTCAGCTATCTCACTAAAAGCTTCGTCCCATTTATCATCTTCTACTAAAATACCATCTACGCCATCTTCTATTTCTTCTTTAAAGTTACCAATTCTTGAAGCTAAAACACATTTTTCATAAGAAATAGCTAAAGCAAGAGGACCACTAGCGGCAATACTAATTACAGAAGGAATAACAACTGCATAAGCATGTCTAAAATACTCATCAATACTTTTTCCATCAAGAAATCCAGTGAAAATAACTTTATCTTCTAACTTATTTTCTTTAACAAACTTCTTAAGTTCTTCAGAAGCAAATTCTTGTCCTTTAATAGTTCCTCCAGCTAACACTAATTTAAAGTCACTCTTTTTACTCTCTTTGTCATTATTATTTTTTTCTAAATACTCTTTAAATCCCTCAACCACGGCCTCTAACCCCTTCCTTTTTACAATATAGCCAAAATATAAAAAGTACTTATCATCTCTTAAATCTTTAAGATTTTGTTTTGGAACTCCGTGTGCAACTACTAAAACCTTATTCCTATTAATTCCATAAGATTCTACTAAGATATTTTTAAGTAAATTCGTATGAACAATAAGTTTATCTGAGAACAATCCAATGCTTCTATATAAATAACTAAAGAATATCTTTAAAACAAAAGGTGGGATCTTTGACTTATCTCCCTTAAATAAACTAACAAACGAAGAATTAACTAACTTAGGATCCACAACCCCATGAATAGTGGTAACAACCATAGCTCCAGTCAATCTTGCAAGCATAGGCAAGATTGGAAATGTTACTGCAGTCATTAAACCTCCATACATATTCATTTCATGCTGAAAGTGAACAATATTTGGTTTATCTTTCCATAACTGCTTAATAATCTGAGGAATAAATAATAAATTCTTATCCCAAACTAACTTTACTTCTCCACATCCAGTTAATTTGTTATTTTTTGGATTTTTATCTGTGTAAACAAGAAGCTTATTAACTTCTTTGCTTAAATCTCTACACAAATACTGACTGTAATTTGTATCAGGTTGTAAACTTGAAACTAAAACTACTTTAATCATATATTTCTAATCTAAATTTGATTCTT
>Ga0265292_1001566_pt1 | contig 19566 bp, 20 predicted proteins | sample Munlanlewell296A_FD_189080 | JGI IMG/M metagenome (GOLD analysis project Ga0265292, IMG submission 189080) | Leachate microbial communities from a municipal landfill in Southern Ontario, Canada - Leachate well 296A | ecosystem: Engineered > Solid waste > Landfill > Unclassified | place: Canada... | reverse complement strand
GGAAACAGTCAAAAAGTAGAACTCAAAGGTTCAGCAATAAATTAGAATTTCCCAGGTTCCCTCAATTGTATTTATACTTGATTTGTTATATTATGTCCATATATCATTATACGTGCAATAAATGTTGAATTTATTTTTTCGACTGATTACTCCAACTTTCACCGGAATGTGATCATATTAAAACGTAAAAAAAATAGTTGACAAAATCAAAAAAATATTTTATAATCAAAGTAAGTTCTTTATAGCAAATTTATAAATAACAATTGGGTCTGGAAATTGCAACTAATTTCCGGAGGTTAAATATTCTGATGGCCGGGCCGCCATCTGTAGATAAATACAGGTGTGCGGTTTTTATTTACAGCCGCCTTGGGAGGTATTCTAATGTTTAATCCAGCACAGGATTGGCCAGCGTACATTATTATAGTATTGTTTCTTTCGGTCGTAGTGTATCTTATTATTGCCGGTCGTCGTAATGAGAAAAAAGAAAATCAGAATAAAGGTTCCCGCAAGTAAATTATAAAGTTGTCACCATTTTTTCGTTGTCATCTAATTATGTTTTACAATGACAAAGAGGTTACAGGTGAGTTTTAGAGGTTGGATGTTGATAATAATTTCCGCGGCAATAACAATTGGATTATCTTTATATCTTGTTTTTATAAAACATTAAAAAAATTATTTATGGAGGTGGGTATTATGGGTATGTTTAAGACTAAGATTTGGTCTCCGCTTGATATAGGTTTGTTGAAATGGGCATGTATTTTGTTTGGTATGATTTTGGGAGCATATCTCAGTGTTTTTGTGAAACAATATTTATGGATTTTCGTTATATTGTGGGTAGTTCTTGCTATAAGAATTATATATTCTTACTGGATTAAAAAGTAACGATTATTGAATGTTGCAAATTATATGAGGTGGGCACTATGAAATTAAGTGGTTGGATATTTATGATTATTTCTTGGACAGTGATAATAGGCATGGCTATATTTTGTTTTACTAAAATATTGAAGAAAAATACTGGCGAAAAAGAGGAAAAATAACATGAAAAGAATTATTTTGTTCGTTTTGCCGATTCTAATTGTTATTTCAATTGTATTTGCTATCTTCGGTGTTTTTCAGGTGCGTTTTGAAAAGGAAAAACTAATTGATGACTTGAAAAGAAAAGCTAATCAGGTAGCAGAAAGTATGGAATTATCCGTAAAAAATATTCTTTTGAAAGACGACATAAAAGGTGCCAATTATATTGTTAATAAGTTTGAAATCCGGGAAAGATTACAGGGATGCGTTATTTATAACAAGAGCGGTCAGGTTATGGCAATCACTAAAAGATTTGCCGATTGGAAAGAGAAAGAAAAGCCGTACCTCAAGGACGTGTTGGATAATAAAATCACTCGTGGTGAAATAGAAAAATTCAAGGAATATTCGGTATACAGTTATATCCTTCCTATTTTAGATGATGATGGTCAAGTATTAGGTTTAGTTGAAGTTATTTACGATACTTCATATGCATTTGCAAGATTAACGGAACTATGGAGACGTATAAGCATTACCTTAATAACATTAGTATTGTTGATTTTTCTCATATCATTTTTTATACAAAGGCAGATTTTTATTTTGCCTGTTGAACGTCTTACAAAATGGTTTCAACATTATCAAAAAGGTGAGATTAGTGAAAAACATCCGCTCAAAGAAAGTGGAGAACTTGGAAAACTCGCCAGCGAAGTTGAACAAGTCGCTTTAAGTTTAAGAATAGCACGTAAAACAATTTCTGAAAAAGCTCAAATACGTATACAAAAAGAAGATTTATGGACTGAATCAAAACTTAGAGATATTGTTCATGCAAAATTGGGAGAGAATGCTTTCTTTGTGGTATCAAACAGAGAACCGTATATGCATGTTATAGATGAAACAACCGGTATCACCAAATGTATACGTCCTGCCGGTGGTGTAACTACAGCCATAGACCCTATACTTCGGGCTTGTGGTGGAATGTGGATTGCCCATGGAAGCGGTAATGCTGACAAAAAATTTGTAAATTTCAAAAATAAATTGGGTGTTCCGCCGGAAGACGACCGTTATATACTTAAAAGAGTATGGCTTTCAAAAGAGGTAGAAGAAGGATACTATTACGGTTTTGCTAATGAAGGTCTTTGGCCTTTAAGTCATAATACTCATACACGCCCAGTATTTAAAGAATCAGATTGGCAAATGTATAAAAAAGCAAATCAGAAATTTGCCGAATCAGTTTTAGAAGAATTACCTGCAAATAATCCCTCTTTTGTGTTTATTCAAGATTACCATTTTACCCTTCTTGCCAAAATGATAAAAGAAAAAAGACCGGACACAACTATTGCATTATTCTGGCACATACCTTGGCCGAATCCCGAGATATTTTCAGTATGCCCTTATCAAAAAGAAATTTTAGATGGGATGTTATATTGTGACCTTATTGGTTTTCATGTGCAGAATCATTGCAATAATTTTCTTGATACTGCAAACCGACTTCTTGAAGCCCGTGTGGATACTGAAAAATTTAGTGTAATACAATCTGGCAAAGAGACATTTGTAAAACCTTTTCCTATAAGCATAAACGGATATCTCAACAGCAGTCCTGCCGATATAGAAAAAGAAATAAATAGTATACGCAAAGAATTTGAACTAAATGATAAAATAGTTGCTGTAGGTGTAGATAGAATTGATTATACAAAAGGCATAGTTGAAAGAATACTGGCCATAGATAGATTCTTAGAAAAAAATCCACAATACAAAAAAAGGTTTGTTTTCGTACAAATAGGCGCTCCAAGTCGTACACATATAAAACGTTATCATGATTTAGTGGCTGAAATTGATGAACTGGTAGAAAAAACGAATTGGACGCATTTAGATGAAAATTGGAAACCGATAATATACCTAAAACGGCATTTTTCCCATGAAGAAATAGCACCATTTTATGCACTTTCGGATATCTGTATCGTAAGTTCTCTTCACGATGGAATGAACCTGGTAGCGAAAGAATATATTGCCTCTAAAAAAGATTTAAGTGGAGCTTTGATTTTGAGTTGTTTTACAGGTGCCTCTAAGGAACTTACCGATGCTATACAGATAAATCCTTATTCCATAGAAGAATTTGCTGATGCTATAAAATTAGCGATAGAAATGCCTCTTGATGAAAAGAAGAAAAGAATGGAAAATATGCGTAAAGTTGTTAGTGAGAATAATGTATATAGATGGGCAGGTAATATTATAACCGAATTGACTGCTTTGAAAAAATAAAAGAATATGAAATATTTATTTGACCATTGGGATAAACTTAAAAGGGGTATAAATAGTAAATATATGTTCTTATTTTTTGATTACGATGGAACACTTACACCTATCGTTAGAAAGCCCGAACTCGCAAAGTTAGATAAGAAAGTACAGAAATTTCTAAAAAAACTTTCGGGAAAATTTAAAATTGCAATCATTTCTGGCCGACCGTTATGGGAGGTTAAAAAATTTGTCGGACTTAAAAATATTATTTATTCCGGCAATCATGGGTTTGAAATAGAATTTGACAGACAAAAATTTATTCATCCTGAAGTACAGAAAATCGTACCGGAAATCCAAAAAATAAAACAGGTTATTTCCGCCAAGATAAAAAATATAAAAGGTGCTTTTCTTGAGGACAAGGGGATTGTAATAAGCATTCACTGGCGATTAGTTGATAAAAAATACTTACCTAAATTATTTGTGTTAGTTCGTGAAATTATTCGGGACAATATGCGTATTCGTTTAACAAAGGGCAAAAAAGTATGGGAAATAAGACCAAATGTTGATTGGGATAAAGGTAAAGCAGTAAGGTTTATTCTTACCCTATTTCCTACTCCCTACTCCCTATTCCCTGTATTTATCGGTGATGATACGACGGACGAAGACGCTTTCAAAATATCAAAAAATGGAATTACGATAAGAGTTGGAAAATCAAATAAATCAAATGCGAGATATTACCTAAAAAGTCAATCAGAAGTAATAAAGTTTCTAAAAACTCTGAACTAAATATGAGCAATCCGTTTCATTTTTATACGCGATTAAATCTTACAGAACTTTTAGGAATAAAGGCAAAAAATCTTACAGAACTTTTAGAAGGAATAAAAACTGTTTCTGGGTCATCAATTTATTACCATACTCACCGTTTTCTTCAACAACACCATTTTTTATCACCTGAGCCGCCCAACGATTTTGCTTACTGGGTTAGCAACGTTTTACAGGAAGAAAAGATCGGCGAACAACTCGCATCGGTTGACATAATTCAGTTTAAAAAAATTCACGATTTGCGAGAGAAGTTCATTTCAATAATTGAACAATACTTAAAGAAAAAACCATTACAGAAAGAAGCGTCCGATGGTGCAGAATTCCATTTTATGAAATCCGTTACTTTTATTATGCCGACGAAATATGTCGCAAACAATCTGGCGGAATTTTCGGAAGCAATAAAAAAGATTTCCATATATTCAATATATTTTCATATGTTTGAAGCACGGCTACGGCTTGAGAAGGGGGAAAACGATTTTTCAAACTGGCTGGAGAATGAATTGGCAGAGACAGAGCTTTCCAAAAAAATTGCAAAATTAGACCCATATACACAGACACTTGATTCGTTAAGGCAAAAGATAATTTTTTTTACGGAACGGAGAATAAATGCCAAAAATAAATGAGTATAGTCCGATAATAGGTGAAGATACGATTGAGGAATTAAAAATTCTTGGCGAAAAGTTAAGCGGCAAAATTATACAGCATATAAATTCTACTTCCGTCGGCGGCGGGGTTGCCGAAATATTAAACAGAATGATTCCTTTGATGAATGAACTCGGTGTTGATGCCCGATGGGATTTAATAAAAGGCGGCGAAAAATTTTTTAACATTACTAAAAAATTCCATAATGCTTTGCACGGTGTGCCCGTCGAAGTAAGTGAGGAGGAATTTGATTTTTTCCTTCAGGTCGCAAATGAAAATGCACAGGCAATAAATTTTTACGGCGACATGATTGTGATTCATGACCCGCAACCGGTTGCACTTATTAAAAAAAAATCCGATTTCGGCGGCAATAAAAAATGGATATGGCGATGTCACATTGATGTTTCCTGTCCGGACCCGAAGGTTTGGAATTTTATAAGACAATTTGTCTGTCAATATGACGCATCCGTATTTTCTGCGCCTGTGTTCTCGCAAAATTTGCCCATAAAACAATATCTGATTTCACCGTCGATAGACCCACTTTCAGATAAAAATAAGGAACTCCCGCAAGATATCATAAATGCCGTGTTGGATAAACACGGTATAGAAAAAGGCAAGCCGGTTATAACCCAGATTTCCCGTTACGATTTTTTGAAAGACCCTGTAGGAGTAATAGCAGCATTCAAACTGGTAAGAAAACATATTGACTGCCAACTGGTACTTGCCGGTAACACCGCTGCGGACGACCCGGAACATGATAAGGTTTTAAACATGGTGAAAGAGAAAGCGGACAGTGATCCCGATATTCATATACTTGTGATAGAGCCGTCCAATAATGATATTGAAATAAACGCACTTCAGAGAGCATCAGACATAATCATTCAGAAATCCATAAGAGAAGGTTTCGGACTTACCGTTTCGGAAGCACTCTGGAAGAAAAAGCCGGTTATTGCCGGTGCTGTCGGCGGAATACCATTGCAGATTACCCATAAATATTCCGGGATTTTAACGCATACCGTTGAAGGGACAGCATACTGGATAAAACAACTCCTCAACTCACCAGAATACGCAAAAAAACTCGGTCTTAATGGACATGAACATATAAAAAATAATTTTCTTTTGACCCGACACCTTCGCGAATATTTTCTTATGTTTTTATCGCTCTATCATTCTGGTGATATTGTTTATTTATAGCGTGAGGATTATTTTTAGATGATTTTATCAATAGTACTGATTGTAGTAGGGCTTGCTATTTTAGTATTTGGTGCAAATTTACTCGTTGAAGGTGCTGTGGAATTATCAGAACGATACGGTGTTTCCAAGATTGTTGTTGGACTTACAGTTGTTGCTTTTGGAACAAGTACTCCGGAATTAGTAGTAAATATTATTTCTGCTATTAAGAAACAATCAGAAATAAATCTTGGAAATATTGTTGGTGCTAATATCCACAATATCGCTTTAATTATTGGTATTGCATCATTTTTAAATCCACTTGTTATAGATAAAAAATTTATCACAAGAGATACACCATTTGTAATTTTCGCTTCAGTAATATTTTTATTAGCAGGTTTGATTTCAACACAGATTAGCCGTGTAGATGCTATTATTTTTTTAGTTTGTTTTTCGTGTTTTATATACTATCATGCAAAATCAGTAGTTGACGATTATCAAGAGTTCAAAAAAATTGGAAAAGTTAAAAAAAAGCAAATATATAAAGTGTTTTTACATATATTTATAGGAATTTTACTTTTATGGGTTGGTGGTGAGTTGACTGTGAGAAATTCTGTTAATTTTGCAAAAGCTCTTAAGATTCCAATTTCACTTATTGCAATTGTTGTGATATCCAATGGAACATCTCTGCCGGAACTCGTAGCTTCAATTGTTGCTTGGAAGAAAAAACATAGCGGGATTGCATTAGGAAATATTTTAGGAAGTAATGTTTTCAATATTTTTTTTGTTTTAGGTATTTCTGGTCTTATATCACCATTAGATATTTACAAATGGTTTTTTATAGATGGTTTAGTTATGATTTTCGTTACTTTAGTTTTTATGGGATTTATATCTTTCAAAAAAGAAAGAGTACTGGATAAATCTGCAGGAGCAATCTTTTTGTTTATGTATCTTACATATATAATATATGTTATTGTAAGAAAATAAAATGTCGTACATAATTCTATAAATAAGATTAAATAATTTTAGGTAAAAAAACTCGGTCTTAACGGACATGAACATATAAAAAATAATTTTCTTTTAACCCGTCACCTTCGTGATTATTTTCTTATGTTTCTGTCACTCTATTATTCCGGTGATATCATTTATTGTTTAACAGGACACTAGTTTCACTTTAATCTTATTTAAAGGTAATAAAATGGTTATACAAATTGTTGCAATTATTATTTTTTTGGCAATGTTTATATCAATAATGGCTGAAAAATGGCATAGATATATTTCTGCATTAGCAGGAGCAGTATTGACAATTGTCTTTGTTTTGAGAACTCCTGATGCAATTTTTTGGGTTCTTAATCTAAAAGAGATTTTTCAGTCATCATTCTGGATAGCAAAAGGAATAAAAGAAGAGGTTTCACATGGTGTTAACTGGCAAACAATAATTTTCATTGCAGGTATGATGACAATGATAGAAGGACTGACAAGGGTTGGTTTTTTCAGGTGGTTATGTCTTTATGTAGCAAAACTTATGAAATACAGAGTAATTCCTATTTTCATCGCATTTATGTTGCTTTCAGGTTTTCTTGCAATGTTTATAGACAGTATTACTGTTTTACTTTTTATTGCATCTGTAACGATAGAACTGGCAAAACTTTTGAAGTTTGACCCTATACCTGTAATTATAGCGGAAATCTTTGCTGCTAATACGGGCGGCAGTGCTACAATGTCCGGGGACCCGCCGAATATTATTATTGGGACAGCATTTGGGTTTTCGTTTTTTGATTTCTTGAAGAATACGGGACTGATAGCATGGATAGGAATGGTTTTTACGGTAGTTTTTTTCTACTTTGCATTTAGAAAATTATTAAAGCCAAATCATGAAGTTAAACTTGATAAATATCCGGAACCAAAAAAAGCGATTGCACATTACCAATTATTTATTGTTTATATTATTGTATTTCTTGTTGTAGTTGTGCTGCTTGTTACTCACGGCTGGACGGGTCTTTCTGTCGCATTTATCGGCTGTATCGCTGCATTTCTCACTTTGGTTTTTGCATATAAATCCTATCAGAAAATCATAAAACGAATTGACTGGAAGACGTTGATATTTTTTATCGGACTTTTTATCTGTGTCGGTGGGTTGGAATACACAGGCGTATTGGAATTGATTGCTAACTGGATAGGTAGGATTTCAAAAGGTAATGCTTTTGTTATCATTTCAATAATTTTATGGACATCTGCATTTGCATCGGCAATAGTTGATAATATACCGTTTGCTGCTACGATGGTTCCTGTAATTTTCAATCTCTCTAAAACTGGAATCCCGCTGGAAACATTAAGCTGGTCTTTGGCATTAGGGACAGATATTGGTGGCAATGGCACACCGATTGGCGCATCTGCAAATGTTGTTGGAATTGCAATTGCTGAAAAGAAGGGCTATAAAGTCGGCTGGGCAAGATATTGTAAATATGCTTTTCCGGCGATGGTAATTGTTGTAGCAATTTGTAATTTATATCTATATATTAGATATTTTTAACTTAAGAGGACTTATGAGGATTATTAGATTTTTGCTGTTTATTGTATCAATAGGATTTGTTATTTGTAGTTGCAATAATAAAATGAAACAACCGGCTGCAGATGCTATTAGTCAGGCAGAGAAGGACATTGCTTCATTAAAGAAAGAAAATTTATCATTATATACTGCTGAGTTATTGCTTGATGATGCCCATACGATGTTTGGTTTCGGCGATTATGTTAAATCTAAATCAACTGCTGAAAAGGCATCCGCAGAAGCAAAATCTCTATTATCCAAGTCAAAAAAATGATATTTAACAAGAAAAAATTTAATCTCAAGCTCAAAATAAATTTATCTTATAAGACCAAATTGCTTCTGTCAATACAGTAAGCACTATTATGCTTAAAAAAAGGGGACAGGTACAATAAAATTTAAGATGGCTGAGTTGGTTACGGTCATTTTTTTATTGTGTTTTTTTTTGGAATTTTTGTAAAATGAAATTGCTGTCAAAGTGGATAAATCGCAATAACTGATTACTCCATAAATCAACAGTAATCTTGCATAAAAAACTCGAAGTGCTTTTGCAAGTTTATCTTTTATATGGTGGCAAATCTTATGACCAAACAAATCATATTCTAATTCAACGATTGTATGATTAAACTCGGAGCATCGTCTATGCCGTTATAGGTTTTTTATGAAATCCGATAGTTCACCGTAGTTTTTTATTTTGCAGATTTTGTTGCGGATATTTCTTGCATCCGGAAAACCTTTTGTGTACCACATCGTAATTTTTTTCATAAACCCTACATTTCCTTCGGAAGAACGCTCCCTATACTTTTTGACATATCTTATATGTTCCTTCAGTGCTGTCCTCTTTTTATTCGTAATATTTTTTGGTTTTGTTAATTTCCCTGTTTTTAAATAATTTTCAATATCTTTAAATATCCACGGTACGCCGAGTGCTCCTCTTGCGACTGTAATTCCGTCGCAGCCGGTTTCATCAAACATTTTTTTTGCAAGTTCAGGACTGAAAATATTCCCGCTTCCGAAAACCGGTATGGATACTGTGTTCTTTACTTCCCGAATGCTCGTGTAATCTATTTTGCCGGAATACATCTGTTTGCAGGTTCTTCCGTGTATGAAAATAGCCGATAACCCTGCATCTTCAAGGCGTCTTACTAAATCTGTAAGGTCGGATAAATCATTTTTATCATAACCGGTTCTTATTTTTACCGTTATTGGTAGTTTAAGTTTATTTGATAATGTCTTGGCTATTTTAATCAGCGTATTCGGAGATTTCATCAAATAAGCGCCCGCTTTCTTTTTCAGAACTTTCCGGACGGGGCAGGCGCTGTTGATATCCAGAAACATAATATCGGGTACGGTGTCCAAAAGTATATGGGCGGCGTCTAACATCTGTATTGGATCACTGCCGATTAGTTGGGCGGCTGTCGGTCTGTCTTTTGAATTCGTTTTCAGCATCCGGAAAGTTTTTGCGCTTTTCATAATTAGCGATGTCGCATCAACCATTTCAAAAAAACAGAGTTTTGCGCCGTATTTACGCACCGTTGTCCTAAACGCAAGGTCGGTACATCCCGACATAGGCGCCATTATTATATTTGACGGAATTTCTTTGTTTCCGATTTTAATCATGATAGTTTGAACTATTTAACCGCAGATAAATCCCGCAAGCGGGACAGACGCCGATTTACGCAGATAAAATCATTTTTTTATTGTCTTATCTGTATCCATCTGTGGTTTCATTTTTTATTTTATTATTAACCAGTGAAGGAGCATTCCGAGAGAGAGAAAGACGGTGTACGGTAGGTAGACCGATTTTGTTTCATCAAATTTTAGTGATTCGGGAGTTCTAAAAGTTATAAGTGAAAACAGCGCGAAAAATAATTTTTTGAGCGTCGGCAGGAGATTTTTTTTGGCAAACAGCACGATAATTGCAGCCACCCCGCCGAAAATCGCCCCGTAAAATCCGCCCATAACGACAAAATCAAAACCTTTAAGAGTCCCTATTGCCGCCATAAATTTTACATCGCCCGCGCCCATTCCTCCCAATAAATAAAAAATAAACAAAAACAAAAAACCCGCCGCAAATCCGGCGAGCGAATCCTTTAGTCCGGGCAAGCCCGAATAAAAAAAATTAAATCCGAGTCCCAAAATTACAGTCGGAAATGTTACGAAATTATAGACCTTGCGGTATTTTATGTCGGTATAGGAAGAAGCGGCTAAAAAAATGGAAAGGATTATGTTGATGATCACGGTTTATAATCGGGGCATGTCCCGCGGAATCCGTCGTTACAGATTTCTCTTTTGCATGCGGTTAAAGATTTCTTTTTGCAAAAATATATCATGCAGGATACACCTTGTTCAAGAGAGCAATAGATGCAGTCGGATCCCATTCTTCTTATGGGCTGCGAGGATTTAATAGTTTTTGAAGTTTCTGTTAATGTTTGCATTTTTTTATGTGAATGAGCGAAAAATTTGCTTGCGAGTGAATTTTGCGGGGGTAGGATTTGAACCTACGACCTCCAGGTTATGGGCCTGACGAGCTACCGGGCTGCTCTACCCCGCGCAAATAGTATAACAAAAAATAATAAATCTGTCAAGCAAAAAATAATCTGTAGAAAAATTTATTCTATCCTCACGGTGTCCTGTTGAACTCCTATAATCGGTTTTATTCCTATTATGCTGAAAAAAAGTTCAAAACTTCCGACCGTCCGTACATTTTTTGAGTCCTTTATGTTTGAGAGCATAACACTTGCTATGAAACGGACTATTGCCGATATAAGAAAAAGCGTCAGAATTTTATTGCCGGATATTGCGGGTAAATTCGGTATCAAGAAGCCCCCGGTAATACTTCCCGCAAAAATGCCAAGACCGTTGATAAGATTAAAAAATGAAAAATTGCTTATCCGTTTTTCTTTCGCAGATTTATCGTAAATAAAATTCATGACGGCAAGATTGAATCCGCCCCACGCAAATCCGGCAAAAATCTGAACTGTTAGTAAATAAATAGTAGATGATGAAAAAATCCACAGCGCCGGCAAAACGGAAATCATCATTGCAGAAAGTTTTATTACAGAAATATTTCCTACTGAATCTGCGTGCTTGCCCCACGCTGAAAGCGTAAGAAGTAATGTGACGGAAGCAGAAGTAGTTACGATAGTATATTTCAGATAACTGAAACCTAAATCTCGCAGCATATAGACGGCAAAAAACGGTACCGACAAATATACGGCGAAACTCATCAGCCCCGCAAACACCGAGAATTTAACGAAATCATCGCTGCTGAAATTCTTAAAATATAAGAAGAAATTATCCCTGTTCACTATTTTGTTGCCTGTTTTCGGTTCGTAATATTTTGTTAAGAAAAAGAAAGATATAAACCTGCATCCCGCCGCAACCGAAAAAATTATAAAAAACCCTAGTTTAAAAAAATATAAAATTATGCCCGCAAAAAATGTGCTCAACAGAGTTATGAAGCCCAGTATTTTATTTCTCCATGAAAAATACAAACCCCTTTTATCCGACGGAATATACTGTCCCATTAAAGAAGCCCAAGCGGGACCGGACAACGCGTTGAAAGTTGAGTAAAGTGTTACAGAAAAAATGAGAAATAATCCTTTATTGCCGGTAATGAATGCTGTCGCTATGATAGGAACCCACACCAGTGCCTGAAGAAAAACGGAAATTAAAATAGTTTTTTTTCGTCCTAAAATATTGACTATTGCCGGTGATTTATATTGTGCGACAGATGAAAATAATCCCGGGAACGAAGATAAAAGCCCTATTTGCTGAGGTGTGAGTTGCATCCAGATGGCGTAAGGATTGAGATATGCGTCGCCTGCCCCGAACATTACGGAAAAAAAAGCACCGTCTAAAAAAGAATTTTTTAACGATTTGCGGATTTTGTTTTTGAGCATTAGAACTGTCCGAAAAGTTTCATAGTGGTTAAACGGAGCCGTTTGGAAATGATTTTGAGCATTATCTGAAATATCTTGGAAGCGATTTGCGGATTTTTATTTTTCAGCTCGTCGAATTTTTCACGAGTGATTGCCAAAAGCGTTGTCTGTGTAAGTGCGGATGCATATGCGGAACGGGGTTGCGTATCGTATAGCGAAAGTTCGCCGAAAACATCGCCCTGTTTCATAATAGCAATGGTTTCCTCATTGTCTCTATCAACTATAAAAATTCTTACCATACCCTCTTTAACGATAAATAGACGGTCTCCCAAGTCGCCCTTTTTGAAAATTACCTCGTCTTTTTTGAATGAATCAAGGGAAAGAATTGATGCAAACTCATTTTGTTCAGTTTCAGTAAGATATGAAAAATACGGATGATTTTTTAAGAAAACAACTATGTCGTCCATATTTTAATAATATAAAAAAAATAATTTTTTGTCAAGTGCCTTGATTTTTTATGGTTTTTAAGTATAATAAAAAAGTTATGGATACCATTGAATGTATAAAAACAAGAAGATGTAAAAGAAACCTGGGTTTGGGCGATGTAAAAAAGGAAATCATTGAGAACATAATTGACTGCGGGCGTCTTGCACCGACTGCTAACAATGTTCAACCCTGTGAGTTTGTTGTTGTTAGCGATAGAACTAAATTGCTCAAACTTACGGAGATAATCGGTAAAAACGCTCCGTTTCTGAAAGATGCCGCTTTTTGCATAATAATTTTTGCCAAAGATGTTAAATATTATCTTGAAGACGGATGCGCCGCGACGGAAAACATTTTACTTGCAATAAATAATTTCGGGCTTTCCGCCTGCTGGGTCGCCGGCGATAAAAAAGAGTATGCTGAAAATGTAGCAAAAGAGTTAACTGTTCCGCCGGGATTTAAACTTATTTCCATAATACCCGTTGGTTATTCAGACAAAAAACCGGATATTCAAAAAAGAAAATTAAACGAAGTTATACACTGGGAAAAATTTTAATCGGGGGTTTTTATGAAACATCGCTGTAAAAAGATTGCATTGTTTTCTCAATTTTCCAAAAACGCAATGAAAAAGGTTCAAAAAATTTTCAGGGTCAAAAATTATTCTGCTGGTTCAATAATTTTTTCCCAGAATTCTAAAGGCGATTATATCTACATAATCGTTTCGGGTTTTGTCAAAATATTCAGGTCATCAAATACGGGAATGGCATTAAAAACACTGTCAATTCTGATAAAAAATGAATTTTTCGGCGAGATGGCTTTGTTTGACCATGCCGGACGCTCCGCGTCCGCAAAAGCCATAACGGATGTTGAAGTTGTTGCCTGCAGTAGAAACGATTTTCTGAAATTGCTTTCAGAGTATCCGCAGACAAGTCTTATGATAATTTCTATGTTGGCATCACGGCTTCGCACAGCAGATAGAGAAATTTCTGCCTTAACATTCCAAAATTCACTCGGTCGTCTTGCTATGATTTTATGCGATTTAGCTTCCAAGCATGGTGTGAAAAAGAATAAAGATATTCTGATTGATATTGAACTAACCCATCAGGATTTAGCAGAAATGGCCGGTACCGCCCGCGAGGTTATTACTAAAATAATTTCAACTTTTAAAAAAGCGAATTGCATAAAGTTTGAAGATAAAAAGATGCTAATCACCGATATAAAAAAAATCAAGGGCTGGATTTATTAAATGAAATATCAATCCGTAAAAGGTTTCAGAGATATTTTAGGTGTTTCTGCCGAAACTTTTTCGTTCGTTGAAAAAACGGCAAGAAGTATTTTTAAAAAATATAATTTTGACGAGATAAGAATTCCCACGGTTGAACTGTCGGATCTTTTCCTAAGAACAATCGGAGAAACAACGGATATCGTTGAAAAAGAGATGTATGTTTTTGAGGATAAGGGTAAAAGAAAAATTGCCCTGCGTCCGGAGGGCACGGCAGGGGTTGTCCGCGCTTATATTGAAAACAATCTTTCGCAAAAATATCCGTTACAAAAGTTTTTTTATATCGGGCAGATGTTCCGTCAGGAACGGCCCCAGTCGGGAAGGTTCCGCGAATTCAGCCAAATCGGTTGCGAGTATTTCGGCAATCCTTCGGTCTATGCCGATATTGAAATGATTTTATTGGCAAAGGAAATTTTAGAAAAAGCGGGATGCCGGTCATCGGAAAAAAATGTCAAAATTGATATTAATAATCTCGGTTGTCAAAAGTGCCGACCTTTACTTTTAGAAAAGATCCGGGAAATTTTATCATCCGACGAGCTGTTTGAAAGTTTATGCGGTGACTGCAAAATACGTTTTAATAAAAATCCGTTGAGAGTTTTAGATTGTAAAGTTGACGGTGAAAAATTCAAAAATATAAAGCCGGAATTATGTAATTTGTGCAGTGCTGAGTTTGAAAAATTAAAAAGCGGATTGAAAAGTTCGGGTATTGATTTTAACGTATCAAATAAACTTGTAAGAGGCCTTGATTATTACACGAAAACGGTTTTTGAAATTACATCCGATGTTTTGGGAAGTCAAAGTGCCGTTTGTGCCGGCGGAAGATATGATAACCTTGTAAAAGACCTCGGCGGTGCTTCAACGCCAGCCGTCGGATTTGCAATAGGTGTTGACCGTGTTGTTGAAGTTTTAGAGAAGTCCAATCTGCAATCTGCAATCTGTCCAACGGGGACTTCCTTCGGTCGCAATCTGCAATCTCCGTCAGTATTTGTTTCTGCGACTGAAAATGATGACTGTAAAAAAATGGCATTTCATATTTTGAGCGAAATCAGAAATTCCGGTATATCTGCAGACGGCGGGTATTTTGAGAAATCGCTTAAATCACAGATGCGTCTTGCAGGTGCTTTAAACTCAAAATATGTAATAATAATCGGTGATGAAGAAATTAAAAATAAAAAAATAATTTTGCGGGATATGAAAGTTCAACAACAAAAGGAAATCGGTATAGACGGCGCAATGGAAGAAATAAAAAAATGCTTCAATCAGAACAGTTAAAAATTATCTACGAAATTGTTAATGACATCAGGTTTATCTACGATATCAACCGCCTGCTTAATGTATATCTTGAAAAAATCTGTCAGACGGTAAAATGCGAGGCGGGTTCTATTTTTTTGGTTGACTTTCAACGCGACGAACTTAAACTTGTCGCCGCAAAAGGTTCGGCTGATACGGCGATACATTCAATTCCTTTCAAAGTCGGTATCGGTATATGCGGGAGGGTTGTCCAGACACAGGAGTCAAAAATCGTTCATAATCCGCAGGATGACGAACTTTTTAATCCCACCGTTGATACATTAACCGGTTTTAAGACGACAAACATTTTATGCGTGCCGATGATTTCAACGGGAAAGGTTATAGGGGCTATTGAACTCTTAAACAAAAAAGGGAAATTTACCGAGGATGATTTGGAACTGGTGATGTTGACGGCAAGCCAGATATCAATAGTAGTTGAAACATCCCGTCTCTACACCGAAATTCTTAAACTGAAAAATTTTACCGACTCAATTCTTGAAAATATGCCGGGCGGATTTATAGCGATTGATTCATTCGGGACTATTACGACGATAAATCCCAACGCCGCAAGAATTCTTGAGGTTGAAAGAATAGCGGTAACCGGAAAATTTTTATACGAGGCGTTCCCGCATCATAAAGATATCGCCGATATTTTATGGGACACTAATCAAAAGAAAAAAACGGTAACCCGACAGGATATAAAACTGCTCAACCGTGCCGGTGACCCGCTTGTTCTCGGATATTCAACAATAATAATAAAAGACAGAGAGGGGAATATTTTAGGCAGCGGCATAACATTCCAGGATTTGACAAAAATAAAATGAGAATTTTTTAGGAGGCAGTTAATGGAAAAAAATCTACTTGAAATAGCACAGAGCATTTCGTCAACGCTTCATCTTGACAAAGTTCTTGAAAGAATACTTGATGAATCAATAAAACTGATAGGTTGCGAAGCGGGTTCAATTATTCTGACAAACAGCGAAAATTTTTTAGATTTCAGAGTTGTAAAAGGCGAAAAATCTGCAATCCTTAAGGATCTGAATGTTAAAATTAAAATGAATGACGGCATCGTCGGTGTGGCTGTTCAGACCGGTCGCGTTGTGGTTGCAAATAATGTTCAGGATGACCAGAGATTTAAGAAAGATATTGACTGGCTTACCGGTTTTACGACAAAATCAGTTATAGCGGTTCCGGTTATAGTAAAAGATCGGGTGCTGGGTGCGATTGAACTTATAAATAAAAAATCCGGTGCTTTTACCGATAAGGACACGGAAATTATTTCATCAATTGCATCGCAGTCGGCAGTCGCTATTGAAAACGCCCGTCTTTACGAGGAAATTTACACTCTTAAAGAATATATGAATGATATTTTAGAATCAATGCCCGGCGGGTTTATAGCCGTTGACAGCCGTGGAAAAATTACGACGGTTAATCCGCGCGCCGCCGAAATACTCAACATCCCAAAAGAACTTGTGGGCGAAAATTACAGCACTGGTTTCATCAGATTTTCTGAAATCGTGGAACTTTTTCAGTTGGTACTGACGAAAGCGGAGCCGCATACAAGAAGAGAAATGCATCTGACAATAGGCAATAAACATAAAATTATCGGTTATTCAACGCAGATAATAAAAAATACATCCGGCAAAACAAAGGGCGTGGGAATGATTTTTCAGGATATAACCGATATAAAAAACAGATATTGATTTTTCTGAAAAATTTTAATACAATTAAGCGAAGAAATTTGTTTGCGAATGTCCGCCAGTGTAGCTCAGCCGGTTAGAGCACCGCTCTCATAAGGCGGGGGTCGTCGGTTCGATTCCGACCGCTGGCAATGAAAAATAGATAACGGGCAGAAACTTAAATGTGTTCTGCGGGAGGTTTTTGTGAAAAAGTTGTTTGTTGTTTTGTTTGTTGCGGTTTTGTTTTACGGTTGTGCGTCAAGTCCCGACAAGGGAACCGTTTCAAAAGAGGGTGAAATTGAGAGAGAATGGGTTGAACAGGGCATAACAAAAAATTTCGTTTTTGCCAGAGGAATGGGTGCTGCCGACCAGACACTTGAAAACAAGACGCAAAAGATGGCGACATCCAGGAATTCGGCAATTGTTAACGCCCAGTATAATATGCTTTCCGTAGTAAAAGGCGTTAAACTGGAAGGCGGAATTACCGTTGAGAAAGCGATTGAAACAGATTCAATGCTTGCTACGACAATTGATGCGGCGATTAAAGGCGCTCAGGTCGTAAGAAGCGAGTGGACGTCTGATGACGGATGCATTGTTGTACTTCAACTTTCCAAAAAAGCATTGAAAGAAATGGGTTTAAAAGTCGCCGGCGAATAATTTTCAGCGGCTTGATTACTTAAGACGGTAATATCTAACAAATGTTAGAGGGGTTGTATTACATGAAAAAATATTTTTTGCTGTTACTATTCACTATTCACTATTCACTATTCACTGTCTTTTCCGGTTGCGCTTCAACTAAACATAAAATAAAAGCGACCGCTCCCAACACGGAAGTTGTTGAGGCGGAGGGAATGGCGCCTATTATCAACAACGACATAAACGGCGCAAAAAAAACATCTTTGCACGAAGCGATGAAAAATGCACTCGGGCTTGTTATAGGCGTCTATGTTTCGCAGGAGGCACTTGTTTCAAAAGCAATTCTTATTGAGGACAACATCACATCCCAGACGGAGGGATACATTGAAAAATATGACATCCTGAAAGAATGGCGGGAAGGTGATTTTTACAAGACAAGAATAAAAGCACTCGTAAGAAAAGAGGATTTGTCGGCGAAACTGAAAGCACTGGAACTTGAACCGAAGAAATTGGGCAATCCCGTCGTAGCATTGAAAATTGACGAGTTTATTGACGGTCAGGCGTCGTTAACAAAATACGCCGAGTCGGAGTTAAAAAATAAATTTATTGAGGCGGGTTTTACCGTTTCGGACTCAGCGATTTCAGATATTATTGTTGACGGAAAAGCCGATTCAAATTTCAATACTGATGCGGGACTCGGAGGTATGATTTCCTATCGTGCTACGGTTTCTGTCAAAGTAATGAAAACCGGTTCCAGCGATGTGATTGCAACCGACGAGAAAACTTTCGGCGGTGTGGATGTAACAAAACCAGCAGCAGCAAAATCGTCAATTATGAACTGCGCAAAAAAAATAGGCGAAAATATGCCGCAGACGGTTCTTAAATTTTTAAGGGAACGCTCTGTCGTCCGTCTGACAGTTTCAAACGTGGAAAATATAAATAAACTCAACGATTTTACAAAGTCGGTCCGTGCATTAACAGAGGTTCGCGACTGTTTCGTCAGAAATTATTCAAACAGTGTTGCTTTACTTGATTTGGACTTAAAAAAGGGAACTGCAACCGATATTGCCAAACGGCTTGAACAGAATACAAACTTTGATATAAAAATTACAAAAACCGGCGCTTACGATATTTCTGCCGAGTTAAAATAATATGCCGGCGTAGCTCAGCGGTAGAGCAGCGGTTTTGTAAACCGCTGGCCGGAGGTTCGATCCCTCTCGCCGGCTTTTGCGGGAGTAATTCAGTGGAAGAATGCCACCCTTCCAAGGTGGACGTCGTGGGTTCGAATCCCATCTCCCGCTTGGTAAGATAATTGAGAGATTGAAAGATTTCAGAATTTTTCTAATTGGTTTTTGTCGGGCAGGTGGCTGAGCGGCCAAAAGCAACAGACTGTAAATCTGTCGGGCTGTGCCCTACGAAGGTTCGAATCCTTCCCTGCCCATTCGTAATTTTATGGATGAAATAACTGATAAAAAAAATGCGATAAATTCGCCGCCGGAAGAAAACAAGGAAGATACTGAAAAAAAACAGAATACTTTTTTGATAATATCCGTTATATTGTTTGCCCTCGGTTGGTGGTTTTTAAGAAAACTTTCAGGTTATTAAAAATAGATTACAGCGTAAAGTTTTGCCCCTGAAGGGACTCCCTTCGGTCGCTCAAAAAATTGCTGTAATCATTTTATTTTCAAGCGAGCGAGCAGAAAGCAAACTTGTTTGTTTTCCCGAGCGAGCGATGAAAACAAAGGGTTTAATACCCTTTGTTTTAAGACATCCTATAAGGAGTCAAGTAAAAAATAAAGAAAAATAACGCTCTTTGAAAAACAAGTCAGGCATTAACAAAGACCCTTGCGGGGTTATACGGCTGACCTGATTTAAGCATAGCAAGCA
>Ga0265292_1001565_pt1 | contig 19573 bp, 15 predicted proteins | sample Munlanlewell296A_FD_189080 | JGI IMG/M metagenome (GOLD analysis project Ga0265292, IMG submission 189080) | Leachate microbial communities from a municipal landfill in Southern Ontario, Canada - Leachate well 296A | ecosystem: Engineered > Solid waste > Landfill > Unclassified | place: Canada... | reverse complement strand
CTGCTTACGATTGAATCATGGATCGCCTGAACGATCACTTCCCTTTTTTCACCCTTTGCTATTAAACTGACGACCTCCGACTCGGCAAAGACGGTGCATAAGCTGTTTATCTTTATGGTCCCGTTTTTAGAATTAAAGACTTCACCAAATCCGTCAATATCATATCCGAGAGCCTTAGCCATAATCTCAAGAAATCTCCCGGTGCCTGCCGCACAACGGTCATTCATTTCAAAATTTTTAACGGTACCGTCTTCATAAAGACTGATAACCTTGGTATCCTGGCCGCCTATGTCTATGATCGTTCTGCAACCCGGGAATAGCTCTTTTGCGCCTCTTGCAACCGCTTTTATTTCCGTAATGGTTTTTACATTCCCGTGAACTTCGAGCAGGTATCTTCCATAGCCGGTTGCTACAAGTTTATCCGGCTTGTATTTATCTATCATCTCATTGCAGAAAGCAAGGGGTGAATGACCCGTTTCTCCCCTGTGAAATTCAATTATACGGTTGTTCTTCAGAAGAACGTACTTGATATACCGGGAACCTATATCAATACCACCTGTCTTCAAACACGAACGCCCTTTCCGATCATTTCGAGGAATGCTTCAACCCGGGTCTTTAACTGGCCCATATCTTCCATGCTGTAGTCGGTTTCGATCCGCAAAAAAGGGACTTTCATGGCGTCGGCAACCTTTTTCACTTTGTAAGCCTCCATCATGTAAGGGGTGCAGAACTGGATGGCATAGTGGATAATGCCGTCAGCCTTAAGCCTGCCGGCCAGATCTTCTATATCCGATAGACGTTCATTATTCGGCGTAAAACATGCGCAGTTGATCTTCATATATCTGTCGGCTATTTTCTGCATTGCATCCTCTAAAGAAGAAAAATTGTCATCAAGCAATGACCTGAAATTTCTCTCTCCTACACATGATTCCTCGCCGACAATCGTTGCGCCGCTGCCTTCGGTTATGGCATGAAGTTTCCAGTTGGGAATCGCCATAGGCGAACCTGAAACGAGAATCCTGGGACTCCCTTTGGAGGCTGCTCCGGCGCCTGATTTTACCCGTTGGTCAAGTTCGTCACAGAGTTCATTTACTTTTGCAGTAAAACGTAAAGGATCATCATAAAATACGACCTGGTTTATGAGCAGCGCATCAAGTCCGGAAATTGGAGACGGATCATTTGATCTTAAGAGGGACAATCTCTGAAGGGCTTTCCTTTTGTCATTAACGATCTTTGAGGCTTCTTTCAATTTTTCGAGTGTTATCTTTTTCCCGCTTAATGATTCAAGTTTTTTTGAGAACCTTTTTACTTCATTCTGCCAGAGTGCTTTCCCATCATCACTTTTTGTATTCGGTATATCCATGACATACATCTTCCCGTTTGTCATTTCATCAAACAGCTCGTAGGCCTTTTTCTTGCCGTCACAGGTTGTTTCACCGACGATCAGATCGGTTGTCTGTATATAAGGGCAAAGACCGGCAAGTTTAAATCCCATAAATGCTTTAATAAGCGCACACGTATTCCTTGGAATATACTTTTCCGCCTCGTCAGCGCCGACATCGGCGCCTGCACAGAGTCCGATACAAACACCGTCGACGGCAAGGATAAGTTCCTCCGGAACGTAAACACAGAAAGTACCGATTATTTTCCTGCCCTGCTTTTTTGCCTCAACGATTTCTTCAATACGCAGTCCGTGTACTTCGGATATAACGAAATCAAAATACTTCATGCCTTCGGGACGGTTTTTCTGTGAAAGGTAAATATTTTTGTAAGCATCGGTCAATACCCCGAGAAGCCCGTTATGCGCCTCGAGATTCATATCTAAACCACTCCACATCTCTCTGTAATCTTTGGACATATTCTTCTCCTTTTAGATAATCAGTTTCCGCCTGAAGAGTTAACTTGCAACACTGTATATTAAGATTACCGGTTTCCCATCCTCCGGCAATATGTTCGCATTTCCTTTAAACCTCGAATTTGGATTAAGGAATCTCTTTAAAGAATGTGTCTGTGGATAGTTGGCGTTGCTCGAAATGGATATCCAGCAGCTTTCAAGGCAGGTGATGCAGCCGGTATTCTTTTCCTCTGATGCTTTTCTGTTTCCGCCGAATTTTATTTTAAATCCCTTTCCTTTTTCATCAATGAAGATATCGTTCAGAGAAAGTTCTTTCCCAAGTCCGGGCCATGTTGCCTTCACGTCGAGCGTGTCTCCTTCCACGTATTTGCCGATAGTATCCTTGGTCAAAGTATTTCCCGGTTTCGCGCCTATTTTGATAAGGGCGTCATGAAAATCCAACTGGTTTGCATATGACCTCAATATTGCCCTGTCCTGGAATTTCCCGTCTTTAAACACCACACCCCAGTGGACATTAGACTGGTGTACGTTCATCTCATTCACTTCGGTATAGATGAGAACTCTTTTGCCTTTCTCATCGATGATCAGAGGCTTCTCTCTTGTCGGAAAATTCTGTGGCTCGACAACGGTTTGCTTTGCTGCAATTTTTTGTTTCCCCTTTGTTGGTGATTCGGCAAAAACCTGAATGCCGATCAATAGTAAAAGTCCCGTAATGCAGAAAGCGGCAGCCATTTTCCTGAGAAATGCACCATTGTTTGTTGTGTTAAAAACGGTTTTTAGAATCTTTTTTTCAGACATTTTTCTCCCTCCGGTTCAAGATGTTTTATATAGGGTCTGTTAACCCTTTTTTTGCTTTATATTTTCTATAGAATAAAGGTATCAAAGATACCAGAATGATCAACCCGAATCCGATGATAAGCGTCGGAGATATTTTCCCTTTCAGCAAATCCAGAAAAGAGCTTGAAAAAACAATGAATGCAATGCAGGCCGGCAGCATACAGATGAATGTGGTAATTGCATAGTGAAGGAATTTAATTTTGGTCAGCCCGAAAGCATAATTCAGAAGGTTGAACGGGAAGAGAGGTATAAGACGTGTAAAGGCGACGATCTTCCAGCCGTGGTTTTCAACGCCTTCGTCGAGACGCCTCCATTTCGGACCCCTTAACTTATGTTCGATCCAGTCTCTTGCTATATATCGTGATACAAGAAATGCGACGCAGGCGCCGAGGGTAGCGCTTGTAATGGTATATATCACGCCCCAAAACGGGCCGAATAAAATTCCGCCTGCAATTGTTATCGGCAGACCCGGCAGGAACAAAGCAGGGGCTATAGTGTAAATCAGCATGTAAACGACCGGCGCAAGTATACCGTACCCTTGTATCCACTGTCTGAGAGCATCCTGTTCGAGATAATTCGTTATGCCTGTAAAACGCACGGTGAGTATTGCTGCAATAATAAAGAGGAGAAAGAGACTCCGTTTCAGAAACCCTTTTCTGCCGGTATCTTCACCTGCGCTGAATGTCCTTTCACGGGTGACCGGCGCGTGCACGGACTTTTGAAAATGCTTTTTCAGTTTAAGCCGGTTCATATAAGTTATCGGCGCTTTTGCAACTTTTTCTCTGCCTGCTAAAGTTATTTCCGGTTCAAAGATGAGGTCAACAATATGACTGGTCGGGGTTATTGAATTTAAATAATTCGCACAGCCTGCGCAGTAGGTAAGTATCCTGTTGCCGTTTGTCTCCTTTTTTCTCAGTAAACCCCAGTTCCCGGCAAGATCGGGAGATAGAAATCCTACGGACCCCCCTTCCCCGCAGCAGAGGGTCTTCCCACGGGCATGAGGCATTTCCTCAATAATTAAATTTTTCTTGGTCGCAATATTTCTTATGGCGGAATGGACGGATTCTTCAAATCTTAGAGCGCACGGATCGTGGATCGCTATCACCCCTTCGGCTTTCCCCGTATCCGGCAGTCCGTTCTCTGCAATAAATTCGTAGACTGTTTTGACCGATAATTTCCCGCCGTATTTTCTGAAAACTTTGTAACAGTTCGGACAGGCAACAAGGATATTTTGAATCCCATTAACCGTTAAAAAATCCTTCATCTCCTTGAACATGGAATTGAAATAGTTATCTCTGCCGAGGTCATGGGAAGGCTTTGTGCAGCAGTCAAGGACGATGCCGAGAGAAGGAATAGTTTTTTTCATGTGTTCGTACAGTTTTATTACCTTGTCGGGATGCGTTCCGGGCAGAGTGCAGCCGGGGAAAAATACGGTATCACATCCCACGGGCAATGCATAATAGGTATAACGTTTTGAAGTCCCGCGCTTTTCATAGCCGAGAATTCCTGCATGTTCCGGATAATCCCCGTTCCCCTGCCTGACAGCCTCCCGCCGCATTTCAAGGAACATATCCGCGGGATTGATTTTTACCGGACAGACGGCAGCACATAACCGGCACAGGCTGCATTCAAAAGGCATGGCCTGATGCTTTTTATCCCCTGGATTGTAAGAATCGGCTATCTCCTTAGGTTTTCCGTACCTTCTCAGAAACTCGCATTCCTTCTGGCAAAGTTTGCAGTTGATGCATTTTTGAGAGACGGTTTCAAGTTCTTTCCAAAGGGAGGAGCTTATCCGTTCCTTTGAGGCATGAGCTTCTATAGATTCAATCGTATTCATAACAGTATATACACTAATTTAACCTCCAAAATATCAATATATCCAATATGAAATTCCTATGGATCGACCTGGAAATATAGTAATTACCTATATGAATATTTAAGGTAAAATAGAACTGTGAAAGTCTCCCTTCAGTTATGGGTGCAAAAATCCTCCCCTTTGCAAGGGGAGGTTGGAGGGGTTTATAAAATTAATCAAAACCACCCCTTCCCCTCCTTGCAAAGGAGGGGATTAAATCCATAACTGAAGGATTACCTATGAAAGTCTCTGATGAGGATTTAAAATTGGCGGTTACGGCAACGGAAGAGGAATTAAAAACCCTTGTTCATCACCCGTCTTCGCAAGTCATCTCGCGAATACTCTTCAACCAAAACCTGACGGAAGACCTCGCTCTGGTCATTGCAAACAGAAAAAATATTCATCCCGAAATTATAGAGATTTTATACCATAGCAGGAAATGGAAAGAATGCTACCGGATCGTTCATGCATTATGCAAAAATCCGAGGACCCCGCAGAAAATATCTTTATCGTTACTCAAGTCCCTGAGAATAATTGACGTCGCTGATTTGACAAGGAACAAGCAGGTCCCGATCACTTTAAGGGCTAAAGCAGAGGCGTATATCAATGAAAAGATGCTTGCCATTCCTCTGGGAATTAAAATAGCCATTGCGCGAAGGGCAAGCAGCAACGTCCTCATGAGACTCATAGAAGACGGCATGAAGCAGGTCGTGGACGTCTGTCTTCAGAGTCCTTATATAACGGAAGCCGACATCTGCAAGATCGTCCATATGAAAAAAATAGCTATCCATGTAATCCGTCAGATAGCGGAGCATCCAAAATGGCAGCGCAGATACGACGTGCAATGGTCTCTCATAAGGAATAATAAGGCGCCCCTTGCGCATGTGGTCAATTACCTCGAAAAAATCAAAACCACGGACTTAAAAGAACTCTACCACGATCCCGAAGTCCCGAGAAGCACAAAACCGTTCATTTACCGGGAACTTTTGGACAGAGGGGAACCGCAACTCTGATATTATGCCTTATTCTTTTTTAACCCGGATTATTCATAAAATTGGCACGGCAACCGAGGATAGAGTATTTGAGCGGTTTTTTTTGCCGATAGTCAAATACGGTATTTAAAAATAAAGAGGCAAAAGCCTCGCAGGGAGGAACGACCGAGAATGAGCGCAAATACTCTCTCCTCGGTTCAATCAACTAAATTTGTGAATAATCCGGGTTAGCAGTTACACATTAAACCTGAAGTTGATGATATCGCCGTCTTTTACTTCGTATGTCTTGCCTTCAAGCCGCAGGAGTCCTTTTTCCTTTGCAGCATGCATATTGCGTAAGGCGATGAAATCGGCATAGGAGACGACCTCCGCACGGATAAACCCGCGTGAGATGTCGGAATGAACTTTGCCGGCGGCATTTACGGCGTCCGTGCCCTTCCTGATGGTCCAGGCCCTTACCTCGTCTTCTCCGACAGTGAGAAATGATATAAGCCCGAGCATCTGATAGCAGGTCTTGATGAGCTTGTTAGATGCAGGCTCGTCAATACCCAGCTCTTCAAGAAAAGGCCCCTTTTCCTCAGGCGGCAATTGGGCTATTTCCATTTCGATTTTACCGCACAAAGTCAGGGCAGGAATGGATTGATAACGCTCCTTAATGGATGACCGGAGGGTGTTTGCATGGTCTGATTCCAAATCTTTTTCTCCAATATTCAAAACTATTACTTTGGGGATAGTCGATAAAAACTGCAGCGCTCTCATCGCTTTCAATTCTTCTTCATTAAATTCCACATCTCTCAGAGCAGTCTCTTTCATCAGAAATTCTTTGCACTTTAAAAGAAGTTTCTTCTCTGATTCATCCGGTTTCTTCCCGCGTTTTTTTTGGGCCTCTTCCATTCGTTCAAGGCGTTTTTCGACAAGATCGAGATCACCGAAGATCAATTCAAGCTCCAGAGTCTCTATATCTCTTGCAGGGTCAATGTTACCCAGGGGATGCAGCACGGATTCATCATCAAAAACCCTTACTACATTGACGATGGCCTCCACGTCTTTTATTAAATCAAAGACCTTTCTGTTCTGCTTTACGTCTCCTTTTGTAAGCCCGATATAATCAATATATTCGACCGCGGCATTGGTTGTTTTTTTCGGCCTGAAAATTTCCGAAAGCCTGTCTATCCTTGCGTCGGGAACTTTAACCACGCCCAGGTTCGGTTCACCGGAAACGGTCGCATAGACTGTGGCCTCTATATTCATACCGGTGAGCGCGTTGAAGACCGTGGTCTTCCCTGAATTTGATAATCCGATAATAGCTATTTTCATTATTCCTCCTTAATCTCTATATTATAGAACAAATGGGAGTGCGAGAAATTTATTGGTAACCGTATTTCATTACGGTAAAAAGCAAAACAGTTCAATATTCCCCCTCTTGGGATAAGAGGGGGCAAGGGGGAGTTATTTTAGAGGTGTAGATTTTTAGGTGTTTTTTTCATACAATATCCGTATAAATATCTGAAGAATAACAAACAGGAGGCAAAATGATTTGCAAGAAGAACGTACTATATAAAACAAAAATTCCAATAACGGGTTTCATTGCAGGTCTTATGTTTGTATTAAGCCTGTGCAGTTGGTCGTACACTTATGCCGGTGAAGCGGCAATTTCAAAAGAATCGGTAGATATCCTTATAAAAGTAGGACAGGCAACTGCCGAAATCGTTGACGCCGTAAGACCTGCTATTGTGAACATATCAACAACACGGACTGTTAAGTTTCAGGGCGGAGGTGACCAGTTTCTTGATGATCCTTTCTTTAGACGCTTTTTCGGAGACCGCTTTAAAACCCCCAAAGAACACAAGTCATTAGGCCTGGGTTCGGGTGTAATTGTAGACGCCGACGGCTATATCCTGACTGCAAATCATGTAATACAGGGAGCTGATGAGATAAAGGTCACACTCTCCGATAAAAGGGAGTTCAAGGGCAAGATAGTCGGAAGCGATATTATGACCGATATCGGGGTTGTCAAGATAGATGCAAAAGACCTTCCCAGCGTCAAAATGGGGGATTCCGCTAAATTACGCGTCGGCGAAACCGTGCTTGCCATAGGAAGCCCGTATGGATTGAGCCAGACTGTAACCATGGGCATCGTCAGCGCGGTCGGAAGGGCCAATGTCGGTATAGCGGATTATGAGGATTTCATCCAGACGGACGCAGCAATAAATCCGGGGAATTCCGGCGGCGCCCTTGTGAATGTAAGAGGAGAACTGGTCGGGATAAATACCGCTATCTTCAGCACAAGCGGAGGTTACCAGGGCATAGGGTTTGCCGTACCCACCAGTATGGCAAAAGCTGCAATGGACAGCCTTATCAACAAAGGCAAAGTCGTCAGGGGTTGGCTTGGGGTATCGATCCAGAGCCTGACGCCGGAACTTGCAAAGCAGTTCGAACTAACGGATGGCAAAGGGGTGCTTGTCGGAGACATTGTAGAGGCCAGCCCTGCGGACAAAGCAGGTTTGCAAAGGGGCGATATTATTGTCGAGGTCCAGGGGAAAAAGATTGACGACCCGAATCAGATCAGGAATATGGTTGCAGGCATAGAGCCCGGACAGGAAATTGAAATGAAAATCATCAGAGAGAATAAGCCCATTACGAAAAATGTGACCGTAAGCGAGCTGCCAACCGATGTGCAGAAACCTGCGAAAGGAGAATACGGCAATCTCCTCAACGGGGTGAGCGTACAGGAACTTACGCCGGAATTCATTGAAAGATTTGATATTCCAAAGAAGCTCAAAGGCGTCATTGTTGCCGAAGTAGATGAGGACAGTCCCGCCTTCGGGATTATTAAACCGGGTGATATCATTCAGGAGATTAACAAACAGAATATAGCCGGCCTCAAGGATTATGAAAAAGTGGCTGCCAAAATAAAACAGGGTGAAGACGTCATGCTTTTTATCCGCAGAGGACAGGCATCCAAATATATTACGCTTTCAGGGAAATAGAGAAGCAATACTTTCTTATAATGAACTACCCCTCAGTCCCGAAAGCTTTCGGGACAAGGTATCTTAAATCTCCCCTCCCTTGAGGGGAGGGGATTAAGGGGAGGGTGTTGAATTCATCTTCCATCAATCACCCTCTCCCTAACCCTCCCCCCTCAAGGGGGAGGAAATAATACAAGTCGTAGACAATGACATTTTGCATAAACCATTATCTTATCTTTCTCATCACCTCAATAAGCGGTATTTTTAATTTCTTTGCAATCCTTTTGCAGTCCTCATATTCAGGCGTCGTTTTAATAATGTCCGTTCCGGATTTTGCAACCTTTACCCTGACCTTTCCGAACTCGGTATCGATTTTTTTAATCTCCCGGTGAAGCACCTTCCTCTCCGATTTATGAAATCTCAAGCCTATTGTAGTTGTCTCTTCCAGAATGATGTCGGACAATAGTCCTATTTTTTGCTCATTGCAAAGGACTGTTAACTTTACTCCGGGTCTTCCTTTTTTCATGATTATCTGTGTCAGAAACACATCGAGAGCGCCGGCCTTGAAAAGCCTTTCCATGACATATTCGTACAACTGCGGGTTCATGTCATCAATATTCGTTTCGATGACTGTTATTGTTTCATCTGAAAATCCACCCACCCTCCCTTTACCAAAGCGGGGAGAGCGCCTATCGAAGGAATTAATGTCCATATCCTGAGTGTCTCCGATAAATAGCCGCAAAATATTAGGCCGGTCTTTGAAATCCCTGCCGCCTGCGCCTATGCCTGTCTTTTCAATCTCCATAACGGGGATATCTCCGAATCCGGCAGAAAGTTCTTTAATAATCGCCGCACCTGTAGGGGTGGTCAACTCGAAAGGATCAGACCGTGAATATACGGGTGTGTTTTTTAATATTTCCGCTGTGGCAGGGGCCGGAACAGGCAGCATTCCGTGTTCCGTCTTTATAAAACCGTTTCCAAGATTAATCGGAGAGGCATAAACTTTCTCGATACCGAGCATATCCAGTCCGATAAGAGCGCCAAAGATATCAACGATACAATCTATAGCGCCGAGTTCATGGAGATGGACCGTATCAAGGGATTCTCCGTGGACCTTGGCCTCGGCCTTGAAAATTCTTTTAAAGATATTCAGTCCCTGTTTCTTTATCCCTTCAGAGAGTGATGATGTATTGATAGTTTTTTCAACGTCTTTCCACAAAGAGAGCTTTATGTCCTCATCCCTGTTTTGTTTCGGGCGTATCGCGTTTAGAATTACGTCAACTTTGCAGGCGGCAATATGGGAACGTTTTACTTTTTTTGAGGTTAGCCGGTAACCGCCGGCAGGAATCTTTCGCAGTTCTTTTTCCAGCATCTTCAGAGACACCCCTGCATCGACAAGGGCGCCAAGGCACATGTCCCCGCTGATTCCCGAAAAACAGTCAAAATAGGCTATCTTCAAAATATATCCCGAAACAGATCCGGAAGGAGGTTACTTTTTCTTGCCTGCATTTTTCAGGAAAGAAATAATAAACAAAAAAGCCGCTACTATTACAATCCCTTTCCACATAAATCCAAGGGCGCTGAAACCGATCTTTGTGACGGTTTTTCCAAAAAACAACATAAGGATTAAAGCTCCGATGGCGAGGGCTATCTTTTGGTATTTATTCATTTATTAAGAGTTTCATAATAGTAACAACATTATTTATAAAATCCCTCCCAACCTCCCTTTGCCAAAGGGAGGAATGGTTCGACAAGCTCACCATGACATTTGTCATCCTGAGCTTGTCGAAGGATGGCAACCAGGGGTAAGGTCTACGACTCGTAGAGGGAGATTTTCAGATTCATTTAAATTCAATTTTGTGACCATCAATAAGGTTAAAAATGTCGATAACCCTCGGCAGAGAACGGCTTTTCTTTTCCGAAACTGTCGACAATGCTTGTTTTTGATTTTACAATATCACCAATATATATTGCGTTAATTTTCTTTTCAGGCGGGGCTGTAAACAGCAGCTCGTAATCTTCACCGCCTGTTAGTGCCAATCCGAGCGGAGAGAGACCGAGTAAAGACGCCGCTTCCTTCATTTCCGCCGATATGGGAATTTTTTCTTTAAAGATTCTTGCGCCGACCTTGCTTTCTTTGCAGAGACGGGTCAAATCAATCTGGAGTCCGTCGCTGATATCGATCATGGCGGTTGCATATTGAACGATCTTTTTCGGATTTCTTGCCTCGGGAATGAGATGTCTCCTTACCAGCGGCTCAACGACTTCCCAGGATAATCCCAATTTCAAAAATGCGGAATGCGGAATGCGAAGGGCGGAATTTTTCGCCGAACGCCGAACGCCAATAGCTCGCCTCAGCGAGTCGCCTGGGGCGACCGGACGGTCTTTAGTCAAAGGGACCTGACATTTTATTCTTTTCAACAACTCAAGGCCGCAGGCAGAGTCGCCAAGATTTCCCGTAACATAGATCCTGTCCCCGGCATTTGCCCCGGATCGCAAAATCTGCTTCTCTGCATATCCGATAAGGGTAGCAGACAGCACAAGGTCTTTTTTGGACGCCGACAGATCACCGCCTATCAAAACTATTTGATATGCCTTTAAAGCATCCTGAATGCCGTCAAACAGCATGTCAACGAATGCCGCTTCCGTATTCCTGTTGAGGGCAATGTTTAAGAGGACGAAGGCAGGCAGGCCGCCCATAGCGTAGACGTCGCTCACATTGACGGAGATCAGCTTGGACCCCAGTTGATAGGGCGTCATATAGCGCAGATCAAAATGGACCTTCTCGACCATCATGTCGGTAGTCACAAGAAGGTTCCTGTTTGCAGGTTTTATGACTGCGGCGTCATCGCCTATACCGGCGATAATATTTTCTGATTTGCTCTTAAACCGCTCTCTTATGCGGTCAAGGAGTAAAAGTTCACCGACGCCCGATATTTTTGAGGAAGCCGGCAATCGCTACCTTTTCTTCTTTTTATGTTCAGACCGGTTGCTGTTGTTGGTCTTTTTCGGTTTTTTGTTCTCTTTCTTTTTCAGCGCTACCTTCAGGACGTCGTCCATGGTCTCGGCAAACACAAACTCCATGTCTTTCTTTATATATTTCGGTATATCTTCAAGGTCTTTCCTGTTGCGTTCCGGTACAATGACCTTTTTGATCCCCATTCTCTTGGCGGCAAGGGTTTTTTCCTTGAGGCCGCCGATGGGCAGCACCCTGCCTCTTAATGTAACCTCACCGGTCATTGCCACATTCTTGCTGACCGGTTTTCCGGTCAGAGCCGAGGCTATTGCAGTTGCCATGGTAATACCGGCAGACGGACCATCTTTTGGAATGGCGCCGGCCGGGACATGTATATGCAAATCTATTTTAGAGAACATGTCCTCATTTATCCCGAGGAACGCGGCCTTCGACCGCACATAACTTAAAGCCGCCTGTGCAGACTCCTTCATGATATCTCCAAGCTGTCCGGTCAAAGTAAGATGCCCCTTGCCTTTCATGGTCGTTGCTTCAACATAGATGATATCTCCACCGGACTCCGTCCATGCAAGGCCGGTTGACACGCCTACTTCATCTTTTTCTATCTCCTCTTCGGGAAGAAATTTAGGCACACCCAAATATCTGTGAATATTCTTCGCAGTCATTACAAAGGGTTTGTCTCTGCCCTCGGCAATCTTTTTTGCCACTTTTCTGCAAAGGTGAGCAATCTCTCTTTCAAGGTTTCTGACACCTGCTTCTCTTGTATACTGTGAAATAAGATTGAAAAGTCCGGCATCCGTCAGCTTCAATACCTTGTCGCTGATGCCGTGCTCTTCGAGCTGCTTTGGTATGAGATAATTCTTGGCAATTCCAAGCTTCTCTTCCGTCGTATATCCGGACAGGTAGATTATCTCCATTCTGTCTCTCAAAGGCCCGGGGATCGTATCAACCAGATTGCCTGTGGTAATGAACATAACCTTTGACAGATCAAAGGGCACCGCAAGGTAATGGTCCGCAAAGGTATTATTCTGCTCCGGGTCGAGGACCTCAAGGAGGGCCGAAGACGGGTCTCCCCTGAAGTCGTTCCCTATCTTGTCTATCTCGTCGAGCATGAACACCGGATTAATCGTGCCCGCGGTCTTTATGCCCTGTATAATCCTTCCGGGTAGTGCGCCGACATATGTGCGCCTGTGTCCCCTGATCTCGGCCTCATCCCTAACTCCGCCGAGGGACATCCTGACAAACTCCCTTCCGAGAGACCGGGCAATAGATTTTCCAAGAGATGTTTTTCCGACGCCCGGAGGGCCGATAAAACAGATTATCGGTCCCTTCATTTTCTCCTTCAGTTTCCTTACGCTAAGATACTCCAGTATTCGTTCCTTTACTTTTTCCAGATCGTAGTGGTCGTCATTCAGCACCTTTTCCGCAGCCTTGATATCGAGATTATCGGTTGTCGTTTTTGACCATGGTATTTCAACAAGCCAGTCAAGATAGGTCCTTACCGTGCCGGCCTCCGCGCTGTCCGGATGCATCTTTTCAAGGCGCTTAAGCTGCTTTTCAGCCTCTTTTAAAACTTTTTCGGGCATATTCGCGTCTTCGATCTTCTTCTTGAATTCCTTTATCTCCTCGGCCCTTTCATCAATATCTCCAAGCTCCTTCTGTATGGCTTTGAGCTGCTCTCTAAGAAAATATTCCCGCTGTGTCTTGTCGATTTCACCCCTTGCCTCGGACTGTATCTTTTGCTGAACGGTCAGGAGTTCGGTCTCTCTGGACAGGATTTCAGTGACGCGCTTCAGTCGTTGTACGGGATCTATTATTTCAAGTATTTCCTGTGACTGCTCGGTCTTCAAGCCGATATTTGAAGCGACCAGATCGGCAAGCCTTCCGGGCTCTTCGATATTCTCGACAACACCCATAATGTCGGGGAGTATGGATTTCCCGAGAGACACTACCTTCTCTAATTGTCCTTTTACATTTCTTACCAGCGCCTCGTCTTCAATACTGAGGGGTTCCGTTTTCTGGTCGGTTAACTTCTCGATGGCCGCCTTGAAAAAAGGATCGGTCTGGTCATATTTCAAGGCCCTTGCCTTGCTTAGGCCCTGCACCAGAATTTTTACCCTTCCGTCCGGAAGTTTCAGCATCCTCATGACAAGGGCCACCGTTCCAATCGAAAAAAGATCTTCAGGCGCGGGATTCTCCACATTCAGGTCTTTTTGCGTGAGGAGAAAAACCATTCTGTTCGTGCTGAGGGAATATTCAATGGCCTTTATAGACATCTCTCTGCCCACAAAAAGAGGCAGTATCATATAAGGGAAAACAACAATATCCCTAACAGGCAAAACAGGCAACGTGTCCGGGATTTCGATTTCTTTGTCAATCTTCTGTTCTACATCCAATACATCCACCATTTCGTCTCCTATTGTTTAATTTTTAGTCTGTCTGCGACATGTATAATATATTCCTTGAATTGTCCTGAAAGCTCGGGATTTTTCAAGGCAAGATCAACCGTTGCCTTCAGGTAACCGAGCTTATCTCCGGCGTCGTATCTTTTCCCGGAAAAGAGATACCCGTATATCTGGCGCTTTTTCAACAGGCCGTATAGCGCATCAGTCAGTTGTATTTCACCGCCCTTGCCCGGACGAACATCTTCCAGAGTCTCAAAAACATCGGCTGTCAGAATATATCTGCCGATGATTGCCATATCCGACGGCGCCTCTGAAGGCGCGGGTTTCTCAATAAGGTTGTTGATCCTGTAAACATTGTCCCTTTCTTTTACTCCATCAACGATACCATATTTATTCACCTCGGACAACGGCACTCTTTCAAGCGCCAGAACGGGTGATTCATATTCCCTGTATATATTAATCATATCTTTCAGAAGATGCGCTCCCGGTTCAATTATATCATCACTCAGCAGGACCGCAAAGGCTTCATCCTTCACAAAGGGTTTTGCGCAGTAAATAGCGTGGCCAAGGCCTAATGCCTCTCTCTGTCTTATATAGGCAAAATCAAGCTTACTGAGCCTGTTGATCTCATCGAGGAGTTTCTTTTTACCGGATTTCTTCAGGCTTTCTTCAAGCTTAAAAGCTGAATCGAAGTGGTCTTCGATCGCCCTTTTGTTTTTGCCCGTAATAATGATAAACTCTTCGATCCCGCAGGCCTGGGCCTCTTCAACGGCATACTGGATCATAGGCTTGTCGACAATCGGCAGCATCTCCTTTGGAGACGCCTTGGTAGCAGGCAGAAATCTCGTACCGAGACCTCCCGCAGGCAATATAGCTTTTCTTATTACTTTATCCATACCGTTAGATTAATAATACATAAAGACTATTGAGAATTCAAGGAAGATGGTGTAAATGCTTTATCCGAATCACGGACTTTTCCACCCGGACCTCTTTACTTTCGCATAAAATGAGAACTTGTTCTATAATATTTAGTATAATATATATATCTCACTAAATGTAGTTTCTTTCCGGCCTTTTCAAAAAGGGATTGATGCTCTATTTCAGGGATATTAAAATATAAATAATGTATGTTATTTACAAAAGATTGTCCGGAGATTGTCCGGCACATTTTTGAAAATACTTTTAATGAAAGGGGGTGAAAAACTATGAAATCACTCGTGACTGTATTAGGCTTGTTGATCGCATTAACATTAACGTCTTCGGCTTTTGCCGGGATGAATGCCCTTAAGTACAAAGGCGGCGATCTTGGCGAAGTGACTTTTGACGGAAAAGCTCATAACACAAAACTTGGTCCCGGCAAATGTATGGAGTGCCACAAGAGCAATACTCCTTTTGCCATGAAGAAACCCGGCGCCGAGGGTTCCGCCAAGATTACAAAGACGGACCATGTAGACGGCAAATTCTGCGGAGTTTGTCATGACAGCAAAAAGTCATTTGACTGGAAAGAAGGTTCGGATTGCGCAAAATGCCACAAGAAAGCGGCAGCAGCTCCGGCAGTAGCGCCTGCAGCAACTCCGGCAGTAGCTCCAGTAGCAGTTCCAGCGCCGGCAGCAGCAACACCAGCACCAACTGTAGCGCCTGCACCTGAAAAGAAATAAATTAATTGAGGGGGTATAGAAAACCTATATCCCCTCGATTGACCCAACCCCTGCGTATGTCCAAAAATATATTTTTATTCTATCCCTGATTATCTATAAAATTGGCTCAATCATAGAATTTTATGAATAATACGGGATAAATTTCAGCAGTTTCTCTGACAAGTTAATTGCATTTTTCGGATTAATGAACTTACACAAAGCAGAACCGTGACGTACTAATAATGCGGTAATAATTGGAGAATTTTTTTGGGTTAAATCGCGGTCAGCCAGGACTTATACTTTTTGTTCTTACCTTTGACTATATCGAAGAAGATTTTCTGGAGTTTCTTTGTAATTTTGCCCGGCCTGCCCTCACCGATCATCCTTCCGTCAACTTCTCTGATGGGCGTCACTTCCGCTGCAGTGCCGGTAAAGAAGGATTCATCCGATATGTAGAGTTCATCCCTTGTGAAACGTTCTTCCTTTATATTTACGCCTTCGTCTTCCGCTATCTGAAGGATGCTGTTTCTTGTTATGCCTTCGAGGATAGAGGTGAGGGGCGTCGTTTTTAAAACGCCGTTTCTAACGATAAAGACATTTTCGCCGCTGCCTTCGGAAACATATCCTTCGGTATCAAGCAGCAGGGCTTCATCATAGCCGCCGGAGATTGCCTCTTTTTTGGCGAGCTGCGAATTTACATAATATCCGCAGACCTTGCCTCTGGTCATATTTGCATTCACATGGTTTCTTATGAAAGACGACGTCCTTACTCTAATGCCTTTTTCAAGCCCCTCATCGCCAAGGTATGTCCCCCATGACCAAACCGCTATGGATACGTTGACGGGGTTCTCTTTGGGGTATAAACCCATAGCGCCATACCCGATGTATACGAGAGGCCTTATATAACAGGACTTGATCCTGTTAACTTTTACCGTTTCGATTATTGCATTCTTTATGTCTTTTCTTGAATAAGGGATTTCCATCAGGAATATATGGGCCGAATTGAAAAGCCTGTCGATATGTTCATCAAGCCTGAAGATTGCGGAGCCTTTTCCGGTCTCATAGCATCTGATGCCTTCAAAAATACCGAGGCCGTAATGGAGAGTATGAGTGAGGACATGGACTTTAGCGTCGTCCCAGTTCACAAACTTCCCGTCCATCCATATCTTTTCAGTCTTAGGAATCATAAGCTATTTTTTATACCAATATATAGCACCGAATGTCAACCAAAACATTTACCTGACGGGCAACTCACATCTTGTCAGGGGCACTTATTCCGAGCACCTGCAGACCTTCCTTGAGCACAATCCTGACAGCCTCGCAGAGCGCAAGCCTGGCGCCGGTCAATGAGTCGTCCTCGACTACAATTCTGCATTTATTATAATAGGGATGAAACATACCGGAGAGTTCCTGAAGATAAAAGGTTATCCTGTGGGGTTCATGGGCTTTTGCCGCCCCCTCGAAGATCATCGGATACATGAGAAGTTTCTTGACGACCCTGAGTTCTTCGGGGGCCGACAACAGACTAAGGTCTGCGTCTGAAAACATGCCGGTATCCATACCCTTCTCTCTTGCATGTTTGTATATACTGTTTATCCGCGCATTTGCATACTGCACATAAAATACGGGGTTTTCAGATGATTGAGTCTTGGCAACCTCGAGGTCGAAATCGAGATGGCTGTCGGGCCGCCGGGTAAGAAAGATAAATTTCGTCGTATCGGCGCCGACTTCGTCGATAACATCTTTCAGGGTTATGAATTCCCCCGCCCTCTTTGACATCTGTACCGGCTTGCCTCCTCTCAGAAGGTTGACCATCTGCACAAGAATGACCTTTAACTTTTCTTTCGGGTAGCCCAGCGCCTCGATAACGGCCTGAATTCTCGGTATGTAGCCGTGATGGTCTGCGCCCCATATATCGATAATCTCATCATATCCCTGATCTATTTTCTTTTTGTGATATGCAATATCAGAGGTAAAATATGTATATTCGCCGTCCTGCTTGATAATGACCCTGTCTTTCTCATCGCCAAAAGCGGTTGCCATAAACCACACGGCGCCGTCCTTCTCATAGATATGTCCTTTTCCCCTCAGGTCATCAATAGCCTTTTCCACCTCGCCGGAATCAAAAAGCTCTCTCTCGCTCTGCCATATATCAAAATCAACGCCAAAGGCTTTTAAATCATCCTTTATGCCGGAAAGGATTTTTTCATAAGAATAATCAATGAAGAAATCCGCTACCTCCTCAAAACCGGCCTGGATATATTTCTTGCGCTTCTCTTTCATTATTTCCCGCGCGATATCTTCTATATATGCGCCTTTATAGCCGTCTTCGGGAAAGGGATATTCGACGTCATGCAATTGCTGATAGCGCGCAAAGACCGAGAGCCCAAGGAGCTTTACCTGTTTGCCCGCATCATTGATATAGTATTCACGAACAACCTCGTACCCCGCGGCATGGAGCAGGTTTGACAGGGCGGCTCCCGTGGCGGCCCCCTTTCCATGACCGAGATGCAAAGGACCGGTAGGGTTTGCGCTGACAAATTCTATCTGAATACGCTTGCCCTGACCGATATTGCAGCGGAGAAAATCGCGCTGCAATTTCAGAAGGTCTTTCAAGCCGGAATAAAGATACTCCTTTGAGAAGGTAAAATTAACAAAGCCGGGACCGGCGATCTCTATCTTTTCAAAGAATGCTTTGTCTTCAATAGCGTTGACCATGTCTTCGGCAATTTTTACCGGAGACTTTTTCAATGATTTTGTCAGTGACATTGCAACGGGCGTGGCAAGATCACCCATGCTTTCCTGACGCGGTACCTCAATTTCTATAGAAGATACGGTTTTCACCCCGAGTCTCTTCAATGCTTCTTTAAGTATTCTTGTAAGATCTTTTTTCATGAGGTTTAAGTTTAAAGAGCGGGTATATTGAAAGTCAATGGTTCAAATAATAAGGGTTCTTCCGGCATTCATACGGGTAGTGTAACCATAGAGGCACAGTGTGATTGCCGCTACTTGACCTGTCAGATAACGTCAACTTCAGGGTCATAGGTAATTTTAATCGCGCATGGCGCATGGGGTCAAGTCTTGTTTCTTGCATTCTGCATTTTCCAATCAACTTAATTCCCCCTATCATAAAGCTCCCTGCCCCCATTATCCACATTCCTCTCAAACAACTGAGTAATGACTAAACAGGTATTTAGGCTGTCCGCACACAGTCCCGAACTCCTTCGGGACGAAGAGAAAAGGCTGCAACATCCAAAAACCTTTCGCCTTCCACCTTCAGTCTATCCACCTGAGTATCCGAGTTATAGCCCATCAGCGTGAGACTCGTTTTCTTCATTTTTCCCGTTCCCGTCTAAACCCAATCGGCTTTTTACTCTTCGTCTCCGGCGGAACCATTGACCCCGTTAGAGATAGGAACCGCTTCAATCTATTTTTCAAATAACGTCCCATCCCGGACTTTAAATATTTCTCTCTTGCTGTGGCATCCTGTTGATTCAAACAAGCCTCAAAATAAATCAGTCGGAATGGACCTCTATTTTTTGTCGAGCATACTTTCCCGGAATTATGCTCGTTGAAGCGGTTCTGTAGGTCAGAGGTAAACCCGGTATAAAACCGCTCATCTCTTTCACTCTGAATTACGTATGTATAGTACATAGTCCGTAATCTCTAACGGGGTGAAGCTGGCGGATAGCGTTGAAGATTGCCTTTATTTCACCATCATGCTTTTCAATTCTGTTTTCAAGCAGCGTCAACTTGTGAGCAAGTTCTTTGTTTGAGGACAGCATTTCCCGAAGCTTCACAAAAGTCCTCATTATGGCTATATTCACCTGAATTGCTCTCTCGCTGTTCAGCACACCCGAAAGCATAGCCACTCCCTGTTCCGCGAAAACAAATACATTAGGGGCATGCTTTATGCTGGAACTTATCACAAATTGTGATAAGTTCATGATCTCTTCGCGGGTCAGAGCAAACATGAAATCTTCCGGAAACCGATCCAGATTCCTGCGCACAGCCTGATTTAACACACGAGTTTCTACCCCGTACAGTTC
>Ga0265292_1001564_pt1 | contig 19592 bp, 16 predicted proteins | sample Munlanlewell296A_FD_189080 | JGI IMG/M metagenome (GOLD analysis project Ga0265292, IMG submission 189080) | Leachate microbial communities from a municipal landfill in Southern Ontario, Canada - Leachate well 296A | ecosystem: Engineered > Solid waste > Landfill > Unclassified | place: Canada... | reverse complement strand
AAAATCAAAATAATTCTTTTGTTGAAAAACTTTTCTCTTGCCGCCATAATTGTTGCTTTTATTTCATTCGGGTGGTGAGCATAATCGTCAAAAAGAGAAAAATTATCATCGCTGTAGATTTTTTCAAATCTCCGCTTTGCGCCGGTGAATCCTCTTATTGCATCCTTAATTTGATCTAAAGAAAATCCCAAACTTAATAAACATAAAATTACTCCTCCTGCGTTTGATTTGTTTTTGACTCCGGGAATCGAGAGAATGAATTTTTCTTTGTTAATGTTAAAATCGGCTTTTTCACCATATCCGAAGGTCAAATATTTTTCTCTAGGGATTTTTTTTACCACATCAATTAAATTTTCATCGTCAAAACAAACAAACAGTTTTTTTCCTTTTTTTAAAAAACCATAAAAGGCTTTTTTTGTTTCCTCCAAATCTTTATAAACATCCGGGTGATCAAAATCAATGTTGGTACAAATAATATAATCAGGATTTAAAAAATTAAATTTTGGCGTTTTATCAAGCGGTGGATTAATGCCATATTCATCAGCTTCAATAATAAAAAAATCTTTTTCTGCGTAGTCTCCGCCCGGCAAACCGTCAAAGTCAGAAACTCCAATTAAATAACTGGGTTTTTTACCTAGTTTTTTTAAAGCATAAACTAAAAGAGATGAAGTGGTAGTTTTGCCGTGGCAACCGCAGACAGCAATCGTTTTTTTAAATTGTTTTGCCAACCAGCCAATCACTTCCGCTTGAGAGACGACCCTAATCCCGCGTTTTTTTCCCTCAAGAGCGATAGGATTGTTAGTCCCTCCATGGGCAGCTGAGTAAATGATTAAATCCGTTTGCTCGGAAAGATTGTTTTTATCAAAACCAATAAAATATTTTATTTGATTGCCACTGAGAAGTTTATCGGTAATAAATTTTTCTTCCAAATCAGCGCCTATCACCTTCTTGCCCATTTTTTTAAAGATCACGGATAAATTAGCCATGGCCGCTCCTTTTATCCCTATGAAAAACACCTGATTTGTTTGTTCTAGCATAGTTTATTAATTATACTTTATTATGAAGCTAAACATTTCTTTAAAATCTTTATTTTTGGTTCTTCGAAATGAGAAAAATCGGTCCTTATCGCAAAAGGTACAAAAAGGAAAAGAATCAATGTTCTCTTTTTTAATACCGGAGTCAATTAATTGAAGATAGTTCAGCATCGTCAAATTAAGATGTTTTTTTCCATGCCAAATTGAAATTACTTTTTCCGAGTAACCATCTAATTCTTCCAAAAATCGAAAATAGCGATCGTCATCAATATCATAACAACACTGGCCGATCCCTGGACCAATCGCCACGGTAATTTCATTTTTACTCCCGCCGTACTTCACCATCTTATCTATCATTTTTTTTACCATTTGTTTTAGCGATCCTCTCCAACCTTGATGGGAAATACCAATCAATCCGTTTTTTTTATCAGAAAAAATTATTGGTAAACAATCAGCTGTTTTTATAGTTAACGCAACATTTGATTTATTGGTGATTACTCCATCTGTATCCTCTATTTTTAACAACTCTTCTTTTGACGGACTGACCGTTTCAATATTAGTCGAATGAATCTGACCTAAGCTGACAATGGTTTTATAGACAATACTATTTTCTTTAAAAAAATTCATAATCGTTCCAATCTTGTTTCCATCACCTAAGACTTTTGTTGAAAAACCAGAAATTATATCACTCTTGTTTACTAAAGAAGAGGTAAAAATTTTATAGTCAGGATTGTAATTAATCACAAATTTTAGTTTTGAGTTTTGAGATTATTTTTAAAACCGTCTCCTCCTCATCCCACGGATATTCTTTTTTTCCCCTACATAAACTTTTCTCATGTCCTTTTCCGGTTAAAATAATCACATCATTCTTTTGAGCTATTTCTAAAGCTTTTTTAATAGCTTTTTCTCTATCAATAATGATGTCAAAAATTTTACTTCGATGTTTCGATACATCGAAGTGTTCTCTTTTAAAACCTTGTTTTTCTAGGCCTTTGGCAATTGCTAGGCAAATTTCCATCGGATCTTCAGTCCGATAGTCTTCTTCTGTTAGAATTACTAAGTCTGCATATTTACCACTGGCTTCTCCCATAAGTGGACGTTTTGTGAAGTCGCGAAGTCCTGCCGACCCAAAAATATGGATTAATCTACCATCACCTTTTAAATACAAACTCCGGACGCTGGGAAGAACTTGTTCAAAGGCATTTGGCGTATGAGCAAAATCGATAATTACCTTATATTCTTTATCATAAACAATATCTAGTCTTCCTAGTGGTAATTTAAAACTTTTTATTGCCTTCAAAATAGTTTGTTCTTGAATACCTAAAACCCGGCAAACAGAGTAAGCAGCCAAATAGTTATAGCGGTTATAATCTGTCAATTCTAAATTAAAATTAATAGAATAGTCAGCTTTATTTTTGTACCCATAAGTTAATATTTTTAGACCTGCCTGCCGGCAGGCAGGCCTGCCTGCCGGCAGGCAGGTTTGAACTTTGAAATTTGGATTTCTTTATAAGATTCATCATCTCTATTAGTAATTGCCACTTCTGAGGCACTAAATAATTTTAACTTCGCTTTCAAGTATTCATCGTAATTCTGATGGTAATCTAAATGTTCATGAGTAACATTTGTCAAAACTCCAACTTTATAATTAACCCCCCAGACACGATTTTGGTCCAGAGCATGCGAGGTTGTTTCCAAAACAAAAAACTGATCGCCGCTGCTAATCGCCTGCCTCAACATTTTTTGTATAAAAAAAGGGTTAGGCGTGGTAACGTGAAATCCGGTATCATATTCACGATCGCCAACTTTAGCATAGACTGAAGAAATCATAGAAGTTTTTTTTCCAGCTGATATCAGTATATTATAAATTAAATGAGTGGTAGTTGTTTTTCCATCTGTTCCCGTCACGCCGATTACCTTCAACTTCCTGCTAGGAAATCCATAAATAATATTAGCTAGGATCGCTTGAAAGAGATGGTAAATGTTTTTTATTTTTTGAAAATAATATTTCATATAATTCTGAATTCTAGATTCTAAATTCTAGTTATTTATCCGGTGCTATATTATAATACAAAATCAATTCTTTGGCGATTTCGAAAAAGAGAGGCGCGGCTGTTTCTGACCCCCATGGCGATGATTTTGGTTCATTCAAAACAACCAAAACAATAAATTTTGGATTGTCGACCGGAGCAAAACCGATAAATGAAGCATTTGTTTTTGATACGTCATAATGTCCCTGTATCGGTATCTGGGCAGTTCCGGTTTTACCCCCGATTTTGTAGCCTTTTGGTTTAGCCCATTTGGCATCACCATTATCAACACTCGAGACTAGCATTTTTTTTATGATCTCTGAGGTTTTTTCACTTATAATCTTCCTTTCTACTTTTGGTTTAATATTCTGCTCTCTGTTATCGGAAACCATTATTTTAACCATCTCGGGAACATACAGTTTCCCTCCATTGATTACTGAGGCAAATGCCCTGATCATCTGAATTGGTGTCAGAGCAATTCCTTGACCGAAAGTGACTGTTGAAAAATCAATCGGATACCATTGACTTTTTGGTTTTAAAAAACCAGCTTCCTCGCCTTGAAGATCAATCCCAGTTGTTTCTCCTAAACCGTATTTTTCAAAATACTGGTAAAGTTTATCTTTTCCTAATTTTTCTCCTATATAAACCATGCCGACGTTTGACGATTTTTCAAGAATTCTAGTCATCGATATTTTTCCTTCGTATTGATTATTCCAGGTTCTTATTGTGTATTCGCCGATTGCCACCGGCCCTTTTTCATCGTATATTTCGTCCGGCTTTATTGCTTTTTCTTCAATCGCGGCCGCCATTATCAACGGCTTAAAAATTGATCCCGGTTCATAAAGATTAGAAATGACCGGATCTTTATAATAATCCCCTGAAAATAGATAATATTTCTCAGGATCAAAATCCGGCAGACAACTTAAAGCCAGTATTTCCATATTCGAAGGATCGGCAACAATCACACAGCCTTCTTTTGCCTGATATTTTTCCAGTCCGTTTTTTAACCGGTTTTTAACAATCTGCTGAACCACTTTGTCAATCGTCAATATCAGATCGCGACCATTTTCCGGATCGATTCTTTTCTGGGTACCAAAAAAAATCGGTCGGCCGGCCAAATCCTGCTCTGACTTAACAAGACCCGGTAGTCCAACCAAATCTTTTTCATAAAAACCTTCAATACCAAAATATCCCAGATTGTCTCCATCTTTATTTTTTCCGACAAATCCCATTAGGTGGGCAGATAGAGATGATTCCGGATAAAAACGTCGAAATTCCTCATCAAAACCCAAACCTTTTAAATTTAGAGCTTCGATTTTTTCCTTTGTTTTTTTATCAATCTCGTTTTTTATCGGCACCCAGAATTTATCAGTTTGAATTTTCGCTTCAATTGAGGCTTGATCTATTTCAAGCACCTCAGACAGTTTTCTAATTATTTTATCTTTTTCTTCAATTTTCTTCGGTTCGGCAAATAATTGATAAGTTGTCTGATTCATTGCCACAGGCTCTTTGTTTCGATCAAAAACCCTTCCTCTTTCCGGACTGATTTTCCTTGTCTTTAAATAATCGGCTGTTAACGAAAAAGGGTCTAACACCTGAAGGTAAAAAAGACGGCAGATAATAATTATAAAACACGCCAAAAAAAACCCGAAAAGAATACTAGCTTTGGTAATTCTAATTTTTGAAAGCATATTTCTGGCCCTCTATGACAAGAGGCGTTGGTTTTTCTGTAAAATTCATTTCCGCTGCTTTTGAAGCAGTATACTGGAGAGAGGAAACCTTGTTAATCTCCTTTTCCAAATCGGTATTTTCCTCGTGTAGTTTTGTCGTTTCTTTATCAAAACGGTTAATTTCATCACTGGTTTTTATTCCAGACACAAAAATATAGACATTGCCAACCACTAAAGCAATAAAGACAAGCCAAACTAAACTCTTAATAATATTTTTCATTACTAATTGCTAATAACTCTTAACTTCGCCGATCTTTCAAACTTCAATCTTTGATCGCCGGTAATAATTTTTTTATTAATTTGTTTCAAGCGATTGTTCTTAATAAATTTTTTAACAACTCTATCTTCAAGCGAATGAAAACAAATAACAACAATCCGCCCGCCTTTGTTGATGACGCGCATAGCACCTTCAAGACCTTTTATTAAATTATCTAGATCCTTATTCACAAATATTCGTAAGGCTTGAAAAATTCTACTGGCCGAGCGATTATTATCGTTTTTAACTACCGTATTAATTACTGCCATCAAGTCACCAACAGTACTAATACTTTTTTTCTTTCTGGCTTCCACAATTGTCTTAGCTATTAACCGGGAATTTAAATCTTCTGAAAATCTTGAAAATATTTCATATAGAGAGTCTTCGTTATAGACCCTGATCACATCCTTTGCCGGTTCAGTCGTCTCCAGATTTAATCTCATATCAAGACTTTCATCGCTTTTCCGATAAGACAAACCTTTTTTTCCTTCATTTATCTGATTCATTGACAGACCAAGATCAAACAAAACTCCATCAACCGGGTAAAAATTATTTTCTTTAGCAATTTTCTCAATCTCGGCAAAGTTTCCATGAACAAAAGTTATATTCGTTATTCCGTAATCCGTAATCCGTAATATTGCCTTATTAATTTGCGTCTTATCGGCATCAATCGCCAATACTTTACCCCCATTTTTTATAATTTCCAAACTGTGACCACCTTCTCCTAACGTGGCATCAATATATTTGCCATCGGGTTTAACCATCAAACCTTCAATTACTTGTTGTAAAAGTACCGGTGTGTGCATAATCTTAATTTTTAATGTCTTTACTATATTTTTCCCACTTATCTTGGTTCCAAATTTCAAAATGATCTCCAACGCCAATAATAGACACTTTTTCAGATATTCCAGCGTAAGATAATAGATTTCTTGGGATAACAAATCTTCCCTGGTCGTCAATTTCCAGATAAACAATTGAGGAAAATAGAAAACGTCTTTTCTCTAGATTTTCTTTTTCAAGAAGAGATACATCAAGCAGCGCTTTTGCTCGTATCTCCCAATCTTCTTTATCATATCCTGATAAACATGTGTCAAACCCTTTTGTTAGAATAAAAACGTCACCTTTAAGAAGTTCGCGAAGTTTTTTCGGAAGGACTATCCGACCAGGAGCTGAAAATGAAACTGTATATTCACCAAAAAACACCATATATATCCATTCAACCCCATTTCAAGATTAATGTCAAGAGGTAAACGGTTCTACGGTTCTATAAATAAATATTTTGTGCTATCATAAAAAAAGATGAAAAAGATATTTAATAAAACTACCCAGCTTATTTTTTCTCAGCAAGGAGGTATGTTTTCTTCGGCTTTAATCTTAGCGTTAATGATTGTCGTTTCCAAAATCTTCGGCTTTATCCGCTACCGTACCCTCGCCGGATATTTTTCATCAGGGGAACTTGACATCTTTTTTGCGTCTTTCAGAATACCTGATCTGGTTTTTGAAATAATTATTACCGGAGCTTTTACTTCTGCATTTATTCCAATCTTCATCAAGTATCAAAAAAATAAAAAAGAACTGGCGGAGAATATCTCTTCAATATTTAATCTCATTGCTTTTTTCTTGTTTATCTTTATCGTCATTATTTATTTCCTAATGCCTTTTTTGTTGCCGATGATCACTCCTGGATTTTCTGCTGAAAAAAATAATCAGATTGTTTTCTTTTCCCAAATGCTCCTCATTGGTCAACTTCCATTTTTAGTTCTAGGCAATTTTTTATCCGGGTTGGCTCAAGCTAAAAAGGTATTTTTTATAACTTCCCTCGCCCCTATTATCTACAACCTTCTCATTATTCTCTCAACTGTCGTTTTTGTCGGCCAATTTGGACTTTACGCACCAGTTATTGGTGTCGTTATTGGCGCTTTCTTTTTCTTAATTATCCAACTGCCAATCTATCTTCAATTTGATTATTTTTATCTACCTCTTATAAAAATTTCTTCTGGTGTTAAGGAGTTTATTAGAGTAATTGTTCCAAGAGTATTGACGGTCATCTTTGCTCAAATTGACGCTACTATTGATCTGACATTAAGTAGTTTGCTGGGCGCCGGCTCATACACGATTTTTTATTTAGCTCAACGCTTACAGCTCCTTCCAGTTTCAGTAATTGGTATTGCTTTCGGACAAGCATCCTTGCCTTTCTTATCAGAGTTATTTGAAGAAAAAAAGCTCGCGGAACTGAAGAAAATCATTGCCGATTCAATTCTCAATCTTTTTTTCTTTACCTTTCCTATCATGGGGATGTTCGTTTTCGCCCGGACACCGATTGTCAGATTGTTTTACGGAGGTCAAAAATTTGACTGGGAAGCAACCGTCAATACTGCCATGGCACTATCGTATTTTTCGATTTCCCTTCCTTTTCACTCGCTGTATTATTTTATTACCAGATGTTTTTACGCGCTTTTAGACAGTAAAACACCATTTATTGTCAGCATAATCTCTATAATAATTAATACGGTTTTAAGCGTTATCTTCACAATTTATCTTAAACTACCTGTCTGGGCGCTGGCGATCTCCTTTTCTGTTTCTGTCGTATTAAACGTCCTTATACTCTGTGTAATACTATCGATTAGACTTCATCGACTTGATGAAAAGTTCATTTTTATAGAAACCTTCAAAATTTCCCTGTCAACCTTTGTTAGTTCAGTCGTCAGTTATTATCTTATGCATCTTTTTGACGGTCTGATATTTGACACCTCAAGAACAATCAATGTCTTCTTTTTGCTTTCCACCATTGGAGTAATCTATTTCGCGATGTATTTTTTCCTCGCGTGGCTTACCAATGTCAAGGAAATTTATCTGATAGGCCGAATACTTTTAAGAATTAAAGGTTTCCAAAAATCACTGACCGAAATTTATTCATCTTATGAATAATTATTCACATTCAAAAAATATCAAAGCGATTGAAGCAATAAAGAAAAAGCTTCTGGGAAAAAGTCTTAAATATCAGGAGATTTATACTTTAATGGATGAAATTGCCCATAAAAGATTAGGCGCTGTCTTAACCACTTACTTTGTGGCCGCCTCATTTAAAGAGGGATTCTCGCCTGACGAGCTCTACTATTTGACTAAAGCAATGGTAGAGACCGGTAACAAACTCAAGTTTAGGGGCATTGTCGCCGATAAACATTCAACGGGCGGATTAGCCGGAACAAGGACAACGATGATTTTAGTGCCGATTGTCGCCGCCGCCGGATTTAAAATACCAAAACTATCATCAAGGGCGATAACATCCCCGGCCGGCACAGCCGACGTCATGGAAGTAATTGCCTCCGTAACCTTTTCTCCCCAGAAGGTCAAAAAGATCGTGGAAGAAACCGGCGGCTGCATTGTTTGGAATGGCGCCATGGGGATTGCCCCGGCTGACGATATTATTATTCAAGTTGAAGAACCGCTTTCTTTTGAGTCATTTGACAAGGTGATAATTTCTATTATGGCTAAAAAAATCGCTGTCTCAGCCAATCATCTTGTCCTAGATATTCCAACAGGAAAAACAATGAAAATACGTCATTTTTCCGATGCGGAAAAAGTGGCTGAAAAATTTAAGGTATTGGGAAAGCGTTTCGGGATAGAAGTTATTATCGATATTAACCATTGTTTGGAGCCGGCCGGACATGGAGTCGGTCCGGCTCTTGAAGCTCGGGATGTTTTGGCGGTTCTTGAACAAAGAAAAAACCGACCGCTTAAACTTGAAGCAAAAGCGTTACGTTTAACCGGAAAACTTCTTGACATATGTTATAAAGACAGTAAATCAAATAAAAATGGAGAAGAAGAGGCGGCCAGATTATTATCTAATGGATCAGCCTTAAATAAATTTATGGAGATTGTCAAAATGCAAAAAGGCAATCATAATATTTCCTGGGAAAGTTTAAAGATGACATCGCATAAAAAAGAACTGCCTTCACCGCATCGTGGAGTAATTAAACAGATAAACAACTATAATCTTCACATTATCGCAAAAATTCTTGGCGCTCCTTCTGATAAATTTGCCGGAATATATTTATTCAAAAAAGTTGATGAAAAGGTCGATAAAAATGAACCTTTACTTGACTTTTATTCAACTAATCCATACCGTCTTAAAGAAGCGAACGATACAATAAAAAATTTTCCTATTTATGAAATTGAGTTTTAATTTAGGTTATAATAAAAAAATATGAAAAGACTAATAATCTTAATCTTTGTTTTAGCTGTCTGTGCTATATTAGGTGTCTTAATATATAAAGAAGGTGCGCTTGCCGTCGATAAAGATAACAAATCAACAAAAATATTTGTCATAAAGCCGGGACAAAGCCTTGATAAAATCACCAACAATTTAGCTTCGGAACAACTCATCAGAAATAAGATTGTTTTTAATATTGTGGTCAGACAGCAGAAGGCGGAAAAAAAGATTCAGGCAGGGGATTTTCGACTATCCCCCTCAATGAATGTTTTCGAAATTGTTAAGGAACTGCAACACGGAACCCTTGACGTTTGGATCACGGTAGTTGAAGGATTGCGTAAGGAAGAAATTGCCCAGATTATCAGCCAGAAATTTAATATTTCCGAGGTCGATTTTATCAAAAAAGCCCAGGAGGGCTATCTTTTTCCCGACACATATCTTATCCCAAACCAATCAAACAGTGATCTGATTATAAAAATTATGAAGGATAATTTTCAAAAAAAATACATTACGCTTAAAGATAAAATTAAAAAACTAAAACTAACCGAAAATCAAGTGGTTACTCTAGCCTCGTTGATTGAAAGAGAAGCTAAAGATCTTCAAGATAGACCGATTGTTGCCGGAATAATACTAAAACGCATCCGGGAAGACTGGCCTTTACAGATTGACGCATCAATTCAATACGCGGTTGGTTATCAACCGGATGAAAAAACCTGGTGGAAAAAAAGTCTAACAGCAGAAGATTTAAATGTCAATTCACCATATAATGTCTATAAAAATACCGGTCTTCCTCCAGGACCAATCTGTAATCCGGGTTTGTCTTCACTTGAGGCGGTGGCTAACGCCGATGAAAACACTCCTTATTGGTATTACATGTCAGACAAATCAGGAAAAATGCATTACGGAAAAACTCTTGAGCAACATAATGAGAACATAGGTAAATTTCTGCAATAAAGAGTTTGTGTCTGCACTAAGCTTGTTCACAGTGAGTTTGCCAAACTGCCGAAGCGCTCCCTCAAGTGGATTTGAACCTTTTTACTCAGGATTATAGCTTGCGAGAAAGGGTTAAATTATGTCGGTTGGGTTTTCAGAGGAAATTTCTGTTACCGACTGTCGTCTAACAACCGCTCTTGGTTTTGATCCTTCGGATGGCCCGACATATCCAGCCGCTTCCAATTGGTCAAGAACACGAGCAGCTCGAGCATATCCTATGGAAAGCCGGCGTTGAAGCAATGACGCTGATGCTTTATCAAATTGGGAGATAATGGCAATGGCTTGTTTGAAAAGTGGATCGTTATTTTTTTCAGTAGCTGTACCAACCATTGGTCCGGTTGTTACAAACTCATTCGCTTCTTTAGTTACCTCTTCTGTGTAATGAACTTCAGTCACTTGTGATCTTAAGAAATTTACAACCTGATTTACTTCTTTTTCAGTAATAAACGGACCTTGGATACGCCGTGGTTTAGCCTGGTCAGGAGGTAAAAACAGCATGTCTCCCTTTCCCAGCAATTTTTCTGCCCCAGGCGTGTCAATAATGACTCGGGAATCAATCATTGAGGAGACATTAAAAGCGACTCGGCAAGGAATATTAGCTTTCATTAAACCAGTAATAACATCCACTGATGGTCTCTGTGTCGCCAAAATTAAATGAATTCCTGTTGCTCTTGCCATTTGGGCAATACGGGTTATTAATTCTTCAGCATCGCCAGGGGCAAAAATCATCAAGTCGGCCAACTCGTCAATCACAAAAAGAATATAAGGTTTTTTGATAACTCCGGGCGTCACATTGTAACCATCAAGATTTCTAGCATGAACTCTGGCAAATTCTTTGTAACGACTTTCCATTTCCTTGACTGTCCATTTTAAAGCTGAGATAATTTTATCCGGCTCGACGATGACTTCGGTTAAAAGATGAGGAATACCGTTATAAAGTGTCAGCTCAACCCGTTTAGGATCAACTAAAATCATCCGTAAATCATCAGGCTTTGTCCTATAAAGAAAAGTGCAGATCCAGGCATTAAGCAGGACTGATTTACCAGAACCGGTCGTACCGGCAACCAGAACATGAGGCATTTTACTGATTGAGGCCGCTTGCGGTTCACCTGATACATCCAAACCCAACGGCACAAGAAGAGGATCATTGTTTTTTAAAAAAATCGGCGAGGCAAACATTTTTCTTAGTGTTACAATTTCCGGCCTGCGGTTGGGGATCTCAATACCGACAAGGGATCTGCCTGGTATCGGCGCTTCAATTCTAACAGTGCCTGTCGGTGCGGCAATTGCCAAAGCCAGGTCGTTAGACAATGACGTAATTTTTGACAACTTTGTCCCTTGAGTGATTGATAAGGCGTATTGAGTGACTGCCGGGCCGCGATTAACTTCTGATACTTTAGCTCTTAGTCCAAAACTGTCCAGGGTTTTTTCAATTGTTGATGCATTATAATTGACATCTCCTCTATCAGCTTCTTCCTGTTTTAATTCAGTCAGAAGATTTAACGGCGGGTAAACCCAAGTGGAAGTAGTTCCCTGTGGTGTCATCGGCTTCATAATAATGCCTTTTTGATTTTGCGGCATAGCCATTGTTGTCATTATGGGAGAAGGTGTTATTCTGGGTTTTTCACTTATTTTTCGATCGATAATAAAATCATCTTCTTTTTTAACCGCTTCTTTACTATCTTTCTTCTTATCAGGATTTAATATCTGCCGAAAAACATACTGTTTCAAAAAAGAAAAGGCCGATTTAATCAATCTTAAAATAAAAAGGACAAAAACATCAACCGAAGTATCAAGAAAAAGTATTAAACCAATGATAAAAATAACTGCAAGTATAACCAAACAACCTATTAGGCTAAAATCTAATGTTAAATTATAAAAAATCGCCTTGCCAAAACTTCCAGTCTGAAAAATTCCAAGCAAAGAAACAAATACGAGAGAGATTCCTCCTGTAAGATTTAGTTTAACAAACTTAAGTTTCTTTGAGTTGAAAAAATGTCCGGAAAAAAAAATTAGAATAAAAGGAACGATAATGGCCAAACTGCCAAATATACCCACCAGCCAGCTATTTATTCGTCCAAGCAGCCGGCCCGATTCATCAGACGGTGAAAGAAAATTAATAAAGGAAGTCAGCAAAATCGCCCCAGCGGCAATAACTAAAAAACCTATAATATTAAAAGTTGTCTTTTTATTGACTTTGAACTTGAAAAAGGAAATTTTAAATAAAGATTTTCTTCTTGACATAAAAATTATAATAATATAAAAATCATTTTTAAGCAAGCAATAATGAAATAAGATATAATAAAATTATGACTGGAAAAAAATTACTATTTGGTTTATTAATCATATTTTTTGTTGTTGTCGTGATTTTGTTTCTGAACTTTAATAAAACGACTTCTGTCGAAACCGGCAAAATCAAAGTGGTTACTACACTCTATCCTTTATATGACTTTGCAAAAGAGATAGGACAAAAAAATATCGATGTTACTTTATTGTTACCACCTGGAGTCGAAGCACATTCTTTCGAGCCTAAACCCAGTGACGTTGTCCGCATCAACCAAGCTGATGTATTTATATATACGGGCAAATTTATGGAACCTTGGATAGAAAATATAATTAAAGGAATTACTAATAAAAATCTTTTGATAGTAAACATCAGCGACGACATAAAACTTATTCCAATAGATCCACATATTTGGTTAGATTTTGACAATACTCAGATAATGGTCAACACGATCACAAAAGCTTTTATTAAAAAGGATCCTGCTAATAAATTGTTTTATGAACAGAATGCAAAAACATATAATCAAAAACTCTCTAATCTTGACCAAAAATATCGATCAGTATTCTCCTCCTGTAAAACTAAAGAGATTATTTATGGCGGTCATTACGCCTTTGGATATCTTGCAAAACGATATGGACTAAAATACCTGGCAGCTCAAGGAGTTTCGCCGGATTCCGAACCAACCGCCAATGACTTAATAGCATTAGTTAATCAAATTAAAAAAGACAGTATTAAATATGTTTTTTATGAGGAACTAGTTAGCCCTAAAATCGCCGAAACACTGGCAGCTGAAACGCAAACAAAACTTTTGCTTTTGAGTGCCGCCCATAACGTCAAAAGGGACAATCAACTGTCTTTTTTGGGAATAATGAATAACAATTTAGATAATTTAAAAATTGGGTTAGAATGTAAGTAGTATGGGGGAAATTATTGACGTAATAAATCTGTCGTTTGATTACGCTGCCAATGAAATATTAAGAACGGTCAGTTTTAGTATTAATCATGGCGATTATGTCGGATTAACCGGATATAATGGTTCAGGAAAAACTACCTTAATCAAACTAATATTAGGCTTACTTAAACCTTCCTCTGGAAAAATATTAATCTTTGGGAAAAACATACTTGACTTTAATGACTGGAAAAAAATCGGCTACCTTCCCCAAAATACCTCTACTTCCAACTATCTTTTGCCGGCGACTGTTGAAGAAATTGTTTCTTTAGGGCTTCTCTCAACCAAAAAATTCCCTAGAATTATTACCGGTAATGATAAAAATAAAATTATAGGAATACTTAATGACTTACAAATTGCCGATTTGAAAAATAAAATGATTGATCAGCTTTCCGGAGGTCAACAGCAAAGAGTGTTTTTAGCCCGAGCTTTAATCAACGAACCGGAACTTTTGATTCTAGACGAACCAACCAGCGCATTGGACACTAATAGTCGTCATATTTTCTTTTCTTATTTAAAAAAAATAAATCAGGAAAAAAAAGTAACAATTGTTATGGTTACCCATGATACTGGACAGATTGGAAAGTATGCCAGTAAACTTTTATATCTTGAAAAAGAATTGATGTTTTATGGAAGTTTATATGATTTTTGCCAATCTGAGGAAATGGGAAAAAAGTTAGGATCTAAATCCCAACATCTTATTTGTCATCAACATTAATATGGAAAATGTATATTCAATTTTCCAATATTCTTTTATTCAAAAAGCCTTTGTCGCCGGATCTTTTGTTGCTCTTCTTTCCTCAATTCTAGGGCTTTTTCTCGTTCTCCGCCGTTTATCTTTGATTGGAGACGGTTTGGCTCATGCCTCATTCGGAGCCATCGCCTTAGGTTTATTTTTAGGAATTTATCCTTTTTATATTTCCATTCCTTTAGTAATCGTGGCCTCATTAATTATTCTTAAACTGTCAGAAAAAGCCAGACTTTATGGCGACGCCGCCATTGGCGTAGTCTCATCAATTAGTATTGCCATCGGAATTATTCTTACCAGTATTTCCAAAGGTTTTAATGCTGATCTTTTTAGTTATCTATTCGGCAACATTTTAGTAATTGGTGACGATGAGGTTCTCTTATCAATTATTTTGTCATTAACCGTACTGTTAGTAATATATTTGTTTTATTACGACCTGTTCTCGATTACTTTTAATGAAGAGTTGGCGAAAATTTCAGGCATAAAGACTAAAGCCATAAACACTCTTTTAGTTGTTTTAACGGCCGTTACAGTAGTTTTATCCATCAGAATGGTCGGAATTATGCTGGCTTCGGCTTTTTTAGTTTTACCGGCTGTCACGGCTTTGCAGATTTCTAAAAGCTTTAAGTCGGCACTTTTATTTTCGGTAATATCAGGAGTTTTTTCTGTGATAATAGGAATTATAGTTTCTTTTATCTTTAATTTACCTACCGGCGCCACTATTGTCTTAGCAAACTTTGTTTTATTTATTCTTTCCTTTTTTCTTAAAAATAGGTAATTCCGATGTAGAAAATTAAATTATTTGAAGATTTATTCGTCCTTGATTGTCTATTTGGTAAACCTTAACTTTGACTTTTTGACCGATTTTTACGACATCGTTTGGATCTTTAACATAACCTTTACCCATTTTTGAAACATGAACCAGCCCTTCTTTACCTGGTAAGAATTCTACAAAAGCGCCAAATGCCAAAATTCTTTTAACCTCACCTTCAAACTCCTCACCCACCTGAACTTCACGGGTAATATTTTCAATTTGCTTTACCGCTAACTTAACTTTTTCCCGATCAAAACCGGAAATCGTCACTTTTCCATCATCATCAATATTAATTTCAGTTTCGGTTTTTGCGATAAGAGCTCTTATATTCTTTCCGCCCGGTCCAATGATTTCTCCGATTTTGTCAGGCGGTGGCGATAAAACAACTACCATGGGAGCGTATTTTGAAATTTCTTTTTTTGATTTACTTATGACTTTGTTCATTTCGCTTAATATTTTTAAACGGGCGACTTTTGCCTGAATAAAAATATCACCGATCATTTTTGACGTCAGTCCTTTATTTTTTACATCCAATTGTATGGCGGTAATTCCATCAACCGTACCAGCTACTTTGAAATCCATCTCTCCGGCAAAGTCTTCAAGACCGACAATATCAGTTAAAATCACATATTCATTGTCTGACTTGGAAACTATACCCATTGCCACACCGGCCACTGCTGCACTTAATGGCACACCGGCATCCATAAGCGCCAAAGATGAACCACAGACAGAACCCATTGAAGATGAGCCGTTTTCAGCAAGAATTTCTGATACAACCCGAATTGCATAAGGAAATTCTGTGATCGAAGGTAAAACCGCCTCAATGGCTTTTTCAGCTAAGGCACCATGACCAATTGCTCTCCGACTTGGTCCAAACATACGACCAGTCTGACCGTAAGAATAAGGACCGTCGGAATAATGATGAATATATTTTTTTGCTTCTTTACCTTCTGGCCCTTCAATAAGCTGTGCAAGAGCAGTTGATCCAAGGGTAACAATCGATAAAACTTGTGTCTGACCGCGCTGGAAAAGAGCTGATCCATGTGTTCTAGGTAATAAAGCTATTTCAATCTCTAGATTACGGATTTGATCTAACTTTCGTCCATCAGGTCGGATCTTTTTTTCAACTAGATTCTTTTTTATGTTGGCATAGTTATGCTTGTTAATCGCATTAAGGATTTGTTTTTTATCATATTTTTTATCGTTTTCTTCATAAATTTTATTTACTATCTCGTTCATTACATCGCTATCGCTACCGGCTGTAACCGCCGCTTCTTTAACTGCTATATTTAATTCATCTTTATAGCTATCTTTTATCTGTTTAATTATTTCATCAGATATGTCCTCGACAGGAGTGGAAGTTTTTGATTTGCCAATTTTTTTCGCTATTTCCGAAATATAAGAAATAATTTTGGTATTTTCCTTTTTGGCCATTTCAATTCCCTCTTGAATAATCTGATCTTCAACTATAACAGCTTCACTTTCAATCATAACCACTTTATCTTCAGTTGAAGAGACAACCAAGTTTAAAATCGAATTGGCTTGTTCGCTTTCGGTTGGATTAATAACTAACTTTCCTTCCTTTGTTCTCTCTTTCATTGGTATATAACCAATTTTTGCCGTGCTGATCGGTCCATCCCAAGGGACACTTGAGGCGGCAAGCGCCGCAGAGGTAGCTATCGCCGAAACGATCTCCGGTGAACTATCACCATCTACAGATAAAAGCGTGATTACAACCTGAACTTGATTTTTATAGGATTTAGGAAAAAGAGGTCTGATCGAACGGTCAATCAACCGACCGGTTAATATTGCTTCATCCGACGGACGACCTTCTCTTTTTACCCATCGAGAACCTTTGATGAGTCCGCCGGCATACAATTTTTCCACATATTCGACAGATAGTGGAAAATAGTCAATGGCGGGATTTTCGGGGCCAACGGCAACCGTCACGAGAACTGCCGTATCACCTAAAGTAGCGTAAACCGAACTATCTACCGCTTGAGCTAATTTTCCAAACTGAAAAGTTAATTTTTGTCCATTTATCTCAATGGAGTCCTCAATGATGTTCATAATTGTTACTTTGACGGTTGATGATAGGAAATTGAAGTCTAATTTATTTCTTTAACTCTAATTTTTTAATTAATACTTTATACCTTTTTTCGTCAAGCTTCAATAAATAATTTAATATTCTTCTTCTTTTGGCGATTATTTTTAATAAACCGCGCCTTGAATGATTGTCTTTTTTGTTAATGTCAAGATGTTCAACCAAACGATTAATTTTATAGGTAAGGAGAGCCACTTGAACTTCAGGAGATCCTGTATCACCGTCTTTTTTAGAAAACATCTCAATTATCTTCTGCTTATCGTCTGGCAGTTTAACCATAGTAGTAGATTATAATGGAAAATATATGAGGTTGCAAGAGAAACTTAAAAAGTTAATACTTCCGGTGCTGCTGTTGGCCATAATTTATTACTTAACGTTCTTTGTAGAACCGACTAATCTACCAGTTATCATTTTAAACTTCCTTCTCATTTTATTATTTTTCTTCCTTCTGGCGGCTATCTTTTTATCAAAAAAAAACTCCTTATTAATCATTTTAACCGTATTTATTCTTTTAATAATAAATTTTTTTATCGGATTTGATTATCTAAATAGTATCTTGATTATTTCTCTTATGGTAGGAATAAAATTTCTGGTAAAATAAGATAAATTAATGAAAAAATTCTATATTACCACTGCTATTCCTTATGTTAACTCTTCGCCTCATATCGGCCATGCTTTTGAATTCGTCCAGGCTGATGTTATTAAACGATTTCACAAATTATTGGCTGAAGAAACGATTCTTCTTTCAGGCGCCGATGAAAATGCGCTAAAAAATGTCCAGGCGGCAGAAAAAGCCGGGGTTCCAATTCAAGATTTTATTGATAAGAATGCCAAATTGTTTCAACAATTAGCACAAAGTCTTAATATTAAATTTGACGTTTTTCAAAAAGGAAGCGATCAAAAACATCATTTTGTTTCGAGTCAGAAACTCTGGCAATTGTCATATAATAACGGCGATATTTACCAAAAAGAATATACTGGACTTTATTGTGTTGGCTGCGAAACTTTTTATACACCTGATGAGCTTAATGAAAATGGCGAATGTTTTGAGCATCCTGGTAAAAAACTTGAGAAGGTGTCGGAAAAAAATTATTTTTTTAAACTTTCCAAATACCAGAGTCAATTAATAGATTTAATTACTAAAGATCAGTTGAAAATTTATCCTGAATTTAGAAAAAATGAAGTTCTTAGTTTTCTAAAAAAACCTCTTTTAGATATTAGTATCTCCCGGTCAAATGAAAGAGCTAAAAATTGGGGCGTGCCGGTACCAAATGATCCATCACAAAGAATTTATGTTTGGTTTGATGCCCTTAATATTTACCAGTCGGGTATCGGCTTTGGCTGGGATGAAAAAGAATATAAAAAATGGTGGCCGGCCGATGTTCATGTTATTGGCAAAGGAATAACTCGTTTTCACGCAATTTATTGGCCGGCCTTTCTTTTATCAGCTAAATTACCATTGCCGAAATCTCTTTTTATTCATGGTTATATAACGATTAACAGCCAAAAGATGTCAAAAACATTGGGAAATGTAATTGATCCTTTCGATTTGGTTAAAAAATACGGTACTGATGCAGTCCGCTACTATTTTCTTAGGGAAATTCCACCATTTAATGACGGTAATTACTCAGATTCAAGGATGAAAGAACTTTACAACGCCGACTTAGCCAATGAACTGGGAAATTTAGTCAGCAGGTTAACAACTTTGGCTGAAAAAGACGGTTTATCTGTCAGTAAATATTCTGATGAAGAAATTAAAAAAAATCTTGAATTCTATTTTGGTCCATTTAGAACATATCAATATGATTTGATATTGAAAGAAATATGGGATAATATTAAGAAATTTAACAAACAAGTTAATGATTTTTCACCTTGGAGTAAAAATACTCGTGAGAGAAAAATATTTCTCGAGAAACTATTAAAACAGATTAATCTTATCGGTTATCGATTATCGCCTTTTCTACCCAAAACCTCAGAGAAAATTATTGCCGCCACCCAGGACCAAATCCATAAAATCCCCCCTCTTTTTCCAAGACTGAAATAATAAATGTTAAAATAAATAGTTATGGATAAACCAAAAAAAATACTCAAACTTAATAAAAAACAATTTTTATTTATAGTGATTAGTTTGTTTTTAGGTATTTCCGTCTTTATTTATTTATTTATTTTTTATAAACTGCCCTCACCCACCGTCCTCAAAGATAATAAAGCTTCTCCTCTGTCAACTCATATTTATGATAGAAACGGTAAGCTTCTGTATGCCGTTTACCGTGATCAAAATAGGACACCGATAAAACTAAAGAATCTTCAACCATACATCGCACAGGCTACGATTGCCGTTGAAGATAAAGATTTTTATAAACATAGAGGTATTTCTATCGTTTCCGGAATATTAAGGGCGATAAGAGATATGGTTTTACGGAGACAACTGCAAGGA